>Ga0326513_10000204_pt1 | contig 47485 bp, 65 predicted proteins | sample 2_2465_0518_D_FD_203654 | JGI IMG/M metagenome (GOLD analysis project Ga0326513, IMG submission 203654) | Bovine rumen microbial communities from UC Davis, California, United States - 2_2465_0518 | ecosystem: Host-associated > Mammals > Digestive system > Stomach > Rumen | place: USA... | reverse complement strand
TGAGTTTTCCGTCGACGTGTTTTTGTACTATCCATCTATTATTTGATTTATGGATATACTTCTTCAATGTTGAACTCATTCATCTTCCTCCTCAGGATAGCATGTTTTTTCTAAGCACTCCTGGTATTGACTGACATTATGAAATCCGAATGTGAAGTATAAAAGGCACATATCGTTTTGTGCCACATAATACTCACAATCTTCATGAACATTCACCATTTACACTCCTTAACTGCTTTTTCAACCCTCTTTTTAATTGTTTTAGGGTCAACAGAATCCCCTGCCAATATAACTGGTGCAGGAACAGATAGTGGAGGCATATTATTTCGTTTATACATAATCACTTCTTTAATCAAAGGAATGTAGTGTTTAATCCATGCCACACTTAACTCCAGAGATTTAATCTCATCATCCAAGGACCTTAACTCCTTCGCAGCATGTTGTTTCCTAACTTTTTCAGCTGTACTACCATACATCCCTTTGAAATCAATTTCCCTCACGTAAACAATTTCAAACTCTTTCTGATTGTACTCTTCTTTCTTATTGCTTAACTCAACTTCTTTATTAGCTAATTCTGCGACAAGGTCTTCCCAAGCAACTAACAATTCCTTAACAGGAACATCTGTAATTAAAACAACACGCCATTCCATCCAGGAATCCCCGTTCTTATCAAAACCTTCAAAAGCTCTTTTCCATACTCCATTATCTAAATCAAATTCAGTCACCATTCATACTCCTCCTTTTTCTTAATTGTTCCAATATTTCAGTGTAAGCTTGTCTTCTACCAATGACCATAAGTAATGCGTTTGTTTCACCACCATGCTTTAACATTCCATCTAAAAAAATCATATCTGGATTTGTTCCTGCATTGGCAAAAGTCTCCTCACAATCAATGATCCTCTGGTTTAAAAAAGTTTCAAGTTCACTCATTTTACACTCCCTTCCCTTTCACGTATTCATGGGAGTAATAATATTCAGGGTCTTCACTATTTTCAACCCAGATATCCCGTATCAATCCTTCTTTAAAACATAATTTCGCAAGTCTATCATAGACTCTTGGAAGATGTTGTTCTCCTGATGAACATCCTAAGAAGTAACTTTCTGTTTTATTGGACCATAACCTACGTCTTTCAGCACCACAGTCAGGACATTTAACAACTTCTTCCATTCTGTAATCATAACGATACATATCTAAAAGCAGTTGATCATCACTATGCTGAACTTTTAATTCTTCATTTTCCCTTTTCAATGCTGCAATTTCAACTTGCATGTCCAATAATTCAGTATCCTTTTCAAGTAATTCCTCTTGCAAAGAAAGCTCCTTATTTAATAAATCTATTTCAGGGATAGCACTATAGAATTCTTCTTTAATTTTTACAGTTCTTCCTGAAGCAACTTGAATTTCTCTTAAATTATTTGTTAAAATTCCGTTAGCAAGTTCATGAGCATTATAAAAACCAATGTATTTATCAGAGAATGTGCCTAACCTAATAGATTGAATGTATTCTCCATTGTGGAATAATTCAATTCTGAGTTCACTTCCTTTACCTTGATACCTGGAGATTGGTTTAATCATTTTTTCATCAACAGTTACAGGTTGTGAAAACTCACGAATTTGCTTTGCTGTTAGGCCATCTTTAACAAATTCTTTTAGTGTTTTTTCTTCAGAATCCCAATTGTTAATTCTATTGCTTGAACCGATTCTGTTTGCTCTGTATTTTGTATCGATGTAGTAACTTCTTTCGATTCTTCCATCGTTTTTTGCGGTAGTGGTGTAAACTAATGTGCTCATATTTTTCGTTCCTCCATTTCTTTGATTTCTGTTGTTTTTTCATTTTTTTATAACATTGTTATATGATATCATATATTAATAAAAAAATATTATTAATAATAATAATATTAATAATAATAATCCTCAATTAATGTCAAACAAACATGTTAAACAAAATAAATTTTGTTCCAGACAAAATGTCAAACTGTCAAACCAAACAGTTTGACAAAACAACATCTAAACAAAATTTTTTGTCAAACAGTAATGTCAAACATTAACTTTATTCAATACCTCCGCCTTAAACTCATTCAAATCCATACCACAACGTTTGGACTCAACAACAAGCACATGAGCATTAATATCTAAAAATGCTTCCAAAGGAACTTTCCTAACACCCCCAGTATTAGAAATTCTCCATTGATCCAAAACATTATTGATAGATTCCTCTTTAGTTGAAGTAATTGAATTCATATAATTCTCTTCTAATTCAGAATTAATCTTCTCTAACCTCATTTCCTTATCAATCAAATCCATCTTATCATTCTCAATTTCTTTCTCCAAATGTTCCTTTTGAATAATCAAAAATTTTTCCCGGCTCATAATTTCTCTGCAGAAATATTCAACAGCGTCAGCGGTATTATAAGGGGATTCATCCAACATTTGTTTATACATTGGATGAACTCTACCCCCCACTCTTGCAGTTTTAGGATTCTTTTTACTACCCAATATTATCACCACACTCAATATTTCCCAAATCTTCTAATGAATCTAATTAAACTTTGAGGATTCGCATTAGCAAGACCATAATAACTATGATACTTTCCATGACACCATTTGCATAAAGCGATTCCATTATCTGGATTTACTCTGTAATCAGGATTGTTTTTGTAGCCAAAAATATGGTGAGCTTCCAAATGTTTTTCTCCACCGCAGCATTGGCAAACTTTATCCCTATCTATTACTGATTTAACCCATTCCCTATACTCAGGAGAGTTACGAGTATCCTCCATAGAATCTTCTTCAAAGGGCAATGAATCAGGCAATTTAACTATATTATTGGCTTTAAAATAATACTCAAAAAGTTCAGTAGATGTATTCCTGAAAGTTCTAAGAACTCCAGTAATCTGTAATTTATTATGCATCATATACTCATCATAAGAACAATTGTCCCCATCCAAGAGTACTGGCAAAGTTCTAGAGGTATTCTCATCAGTAACTTGAATTACCTGATAATCAGTGAATTTAGATTCTTCTTGAAGTAATCTAAAAGACCTTCCTCCACATTCACTACATAACGTTGGTTCTCTAATAGTATCACGTGAAATCTGCTCGACTTCATGTAATCTAAGACAGCCCCCACATTCAAATACAGCAACATCTAATTCTGGTGAAGGTTTTTTAATTCCGCATATGGAACATTCTTCAATTACAAGGAATGTTCCTATATGTTCATTAGTTAATCCCCTAAATGGAATCACATTAGTAACATTATTCAACTGAAGAGCAATATTCGCATCTTTAACAAGAGGATCTATATTTTTGATTGCCTTTTGTGCTGCGTTGATAACTTCAAAAGGTTTGTCAATTAGCAAATCTGCTAATGAAGGGTCAAATATTTCTAATTTTTCATAATCAATATTCAATGTTCTTTCATAAGGATATCTTTCTAAAATTGAAAATAATTCCTCTTTATATTCACTTGAGAAAAATTCCTCAAATTTAGAAATAAGAGTAGGGTTCCTGTTCATTCTTCCACCAACTTTGATTGATTAGGGTTCTGTGGTTGTTCACGTAGTAAACTTCTCACAGCCCTTTTAGCTTCCTTAATATGTTTACATTCACGTTTACGGAAGTGGTGGTCAGGACAGCCACAGTACCATCCCACCTCTTCATCGTAATTAATGAAGTAGTCATCTGTTTTACCATGCACAGTAAATTGTGCAAAAGTTAAAATAACTGCTCCCATTTTGTTATTCCTCCATTGAACGTAGATATGCAATGCACCTACGCCTTTTCTCAGAACTCATTTTATCCAAATGTAATTCCGCTTCAATGTTCTTCTTTGTTACCGGAATGTTGTTTTTTTCAAGCAAGTTGATAACAGTACGTACACTTGTAGGTGGAACTAACTTGCTTTCAGGAATAGCTTGTTCCTTTGGAGTTTCTGGAGCAGGGTCATCTTCTTTATAAATGTCCATCACACTAGCTTCTTTAGTGATTAGGAAAACATTCATCAATAATTCGATTTTTATTGCATCAATTTTTTCTGCAGAAATAGGTGCAGATGTATAATGATAACGAATGTTCAATTCATAGTTTTCATGAGCAATGTCCCTGAGATTTAAGATAGCACAATCCTCTAAGAAACTGAACCAGAAAGTCATATTTTCCTGCACACATTCTTTGAAAATTAAAGGTACAAGATATTCTACTTTACTGGATTCAATCTCTTTTGCCATTAATCTTTGTTGAACATTGCAGAGTTTACCTGCCATAATGGTTTTTGATTTGCTCATGCTGTCACCTCTTCGATTTTAGCATGCACATATTCAATTACCACATTCCTTGGTAAAGTGGTGGCATTTTCAGGTAATTTCTTACCGGTTAAGTATGCTACCAGGAACTCATCACCAGTTTGTAACTCAATGTTTCCTGGAGTGTATTCTACAGGGAAACCAAATTCATTGCTTAAAACACGGGCCAAATTTTTTTGACCTACTTTGCTTACAGCGTCAAGGCCCATTAAACGGGCCTCTTTGCTGTCTATGAATTTGTAATCTATATGTCCTGCATCAATTTGACTCATTAAAAAACTGAAACCATTTAAAATGTATACTGTCAATTTATTCTCCTCCTTTTAAATCTTCAGGACATTTATCCTGAATGTATTTGATTAATGCAGGTCTCATTGATTCATCAATTATTCCTGCTTTGATTCTTTTGATTGCTACACTTTTCATTGTGGATTTGGTGACAAGTTTTCCTTGTTCTTCAAGGTAATTTTTAATGGCGATGCATATGTTGCGGATTGGATCATCATCCACAGGTTCAGGTTTTACTCCACCGATGGTTGTATTGTCAGAACCAGTGTAGGTTCTGAACTTAACAACTTTATGAGTGTATTCTCCTTTCTCATTTTTTTCACAGAGATATTTCTCATTTACAATACTGTTGACTTTGATGACCATTTTACTGGATTGTACCTCTTCATTATAGATGACTTCCATATCAGCTTGACCAATGAAAATCAAGTGTTTGCCTGAAGAGAGTAAACCTTGTAATATTTTTTGGAATCTTACAGCTCTGTCACTGTACTTTGCCAGTCCTTTTGCATTGGAAACCAATAACTCCAGGAGTGATGTGACTCCATCGACTATGATTGTGTCGAACTCTGAAGTTTTACTGATTTCACTTACAGCAGTATTAATGCTTTTGAAAGTTGCAAGGTCATTTTTCAAGTTTAAATCAAGGATTGGTAAGTTGGTGTAATTGGTATCATCGATATCAATTACCACAGGGTGGAGATTGTTTTCATTGCAGTATGTTTCTGCAAAGGTACTTTTTCCACTGCCATCTTTACCGTAGACCATGACTTTTTTAAGGTCATTGTTTCCACGTTTTTTGAACTGAAGAACCATTTTAAATCACATCCTTGAAGTGGTTGTAGTAATTCCCACTTTCTACAACGGTGATGTTTCCTCCGCTTATTACTACTCCGATTACTGCACCGATGAGCAATAATAAGATGATTATTGCTAATGGTAAGATGATATGTGCATGTGATAGCACATAGTCTTCCATTTTTTCACTTGTAGTTTTCTTTTTAGCGAGTCTTGCAGGTGAACTCATTTTATCACCTCCAATGCTCTGAATATGTGAATTAATTCTTCAGGGTCTACACGGTCATCATTTTCATCGTTGATGAATACAAATGCTGAGTATCTCTTAAATGAATCTCTGATGAGTATTACTTTGTAGCCGAATTTTGCCATGTTTCTGGCGAATTTTTCTCCTTCTACATAGTACATTTTTAAACATTTCATGCCGAGGTGGGTTGTAGTGTTTGCCATGTAGTAGTGTTTTTGATCAACAAGTATGCTGCTGATTAAGTATTGTACATGGGTTTCATGTTCAAAGCTGTTTTCTTTGAATACTTCGAGTATGACTCCTGGGCAATCATTGTCACAGTTGTAACATGATACCGGTTCACCAGGTAATTCATCAAAATAAGCTGGGTAACCTGATAGGTTAGTGTTGACTATTTGGTGTCCTGGGTGGTAACTCATAATGCTACCCCCATTTTTTGCATTTGCTCTTTTAGGCCTTCATACTTCAATCCCATTTTGAAGTAGCGTTTTGCTTCTTCTTGGGATATTTCTTCTCCATTTAAGAAAATGGAGTTTCCTTCAATTTTTAAATCAAATATTTCTCTCATTTCCATCCTTCCAGGATTTTATTTTTAGAAAGTGTTTCAGAACTGCCATTCTGAAAGTTTCTTTCTTGATAATTATTTTGAGCTTCTTAATATATAAATGTTGTCTATTTTTTATCTATACTTTTCTTATATGTGGATAAAATATATATAATATGTTATCAAATATATTAATAAAGAACAACAAAAATGGAGGTATGAAATTGTTTGAAGTTAAATCAAATGTCATACAACAAAATCCACGTTCCAAATCATTACGAACAACAATTCCATCAGAAATTGTAGGGATTTTAGAGTTGACTAATGAAGATAAATTATCCTGGATAGTTAATGCAGAAGATAATGATATCATCATTAACATTAAAAAAGAGTAAACATTTTCATTTAATTTTTTTTGAAAAATGCTTATTAGAATACTAAAGCTATCGCTAACTCTTTTAAAACTTCGCATTCCGTCTGCGACTATTTTATTAAAGTTTAAATAGCATTTTAACCAAATATATTTATTGGTTACGGAAATCATTTCATCCTTCCAGGTGTTCTGTTTTTTAGTAACCCGCATGTAGGCGAGGAGCTGCCACTCCTACGACCCTACATGGTTATTGTTACAGTTATTAATCTGTTTTTTTACTTTTATAAAACTTTGTTTTACAATAGATTTTTTTACACTATCAAAATTTTATCATGGTGATCTTATTTTAGTGGAGTTGATTCTTTTGATGGTTAATTATAGTTTAGTTAGTTGAATATATAAACCTTTTTATTAACTTATTTTAAAAAATATTCAGTATTAAGAAGTATTCTATAGGGAATTGTATAGTGAAAATTGGAAAAACATATGGGGCAAACATCCAAAAAAACAAGAAAAAAATAAGAAACTGTACAAAAAAAATAACCCAAAAAATCCATAAAAAAATAGTGAAAAAAAGAAAAAAGTAAAAAGAATTCTACATTGCTAAATACTGATTAACAACCTTAAGAATCCTTTCCTTATAATTATACAAATCAGAAACCTCATTAATATCTACTTTCTCACCTTTCTTACCCCCATTACTGGTAAGAGTGATTTCATCATAGAATTCAACACGTAGATGATCTTCATTATTGAAGTAAAATCTGACTATAGGATAACGCTGATTATTATCGAATAGAATATTGCAGTAATGTTTCCTGTCTCTGATGGCTACACGGTTGGAGTCAATTACTTCAGATGCTATTGATTTCACAATGAAGTATCCTTCTTTTTCAGTATCTGTAGTGATAACTCCTTCTTCATCAAGATATTCTTCAGCGTCTTCAACATTATTGTTGTCTTCCTGTTGAGTTTCATTATTAGCTACAGCATCGTTTAATGTCTTATTGATTCTTTCATTAATGATTTCAGTAACTGCAACAGATATTATTGTTCCGAATCTTTCTTTAACATTTTGAGTTAATATTCCATCATAAACCTGTTTTCCAATTGCTTTAATAAATTCATCACTAGGATTTTCAAATTCCTGGAGTAATGTTTTCTTGATCAAGTTACGATATTTCAGATTATCTGCTCTGGATACCACTTCATCAATATCAAAGTTAACTTTTTTGAATTTCTCCAATTCTTTAATATCTTTTTTAGTTAACTTTAATAGGTCTATGTCCAGGAATGGTTTTTCATCCATTCTGTTGTTATCCGCTCCAGTTGTGAAGAATTTATATTTTACACCATTTGTGAGCAATCCAATTTGAATGTCAGTTATGCTGAAGTAACGGTATAACTGGCTAATGTTGTCTGTGTTCAAATCATTTGCAGCAGATTTACATTCTATGAAAATGATTGGTTCGCCATCTTCAAGAATTGCAAAGTCTACTTTTTCGCCTTGTTTTGTTCCAACATCTGCGGTATACTCTGCTTTGACTTCGGCAGGGTTTGTGGTATCGTAACCCATTAAGCGTAGGAATGGTGTTATTAATGCGATTTTTGTTGTTTCTTCACTATCAATATGTTCAAGTTTTCCTGGTACGGTTTTTACAAATTCTTTAATTTCATCTTCAAAGCTCATAGATAAAACCACCATGGTTATAATTTCCTACTTATGATGTTTGTTATTTGTGAGTATAAATACTTAATAGAAAATTCTATCAAGAAATTATATGGAAAATTGATTAATAGAAAAAATAATGTCATCGAAAAATATATACTGCCAGAGTTAAACACATTTATTCATGAGGTAATTCTTATGGGATTATTCAGCAGGAACAAAAAAACAAAAGAACCGAAATGGTTTATTAACAAAAAAGTAGGGAACTTCCAATTAGAAGATAACTACATTAGATTAACATTAGCATTAGTGAATACTGAAAGTATTATCTTTTATAAGGATATTCAAGATATAAAAAAAGGTAAGAAGTTTATTAAGATTAAAAACAAAACTGAAGAGTACACCATCTCTTCTCCATCTTCAGGTTGCGAACCAGTAATTGAAGAAGTGTATTTACAGATATTAAATAAAGTTAGCGATTATAAATAGATAAAAAAGTGTTACTTATGTAACACTTCAGGGATTATTGGTGTTGGTTGAAGAATAGTCATACCACATTCAACCCAGGTTTCTATGCGTAATTCACGGTAGTAATCATCTTTGGATATTCCGTATGTATGGATTATTTTATCCTGGAACATAAGATACATTTTAGTATGGTCTGTTGAAAAACCTACTTGATAATATTTTAGTACCTTGTTAATTGTTGATGGGCTATTCAATATGTTTTCCAGATATTTTTCAACCCTTTTATATCTTTTCTGCAACATCCTTTCTATGAAATATGTTTCATTCATTTTAATTGCTCCACTTCCGGCTTAATTCTTTGTCGCTAAACTCACTATATTCTTTACAAACCTTATACTTTTCACTTACATTTTCTTCAAAGAATTTCAAACAATAATCCTTTGATTCTACATAATTTTCACATTTTGTATGTATGTTTTCTTCAGTCATATTTTTTTCCTCCTTGAAAATATATTCAATAGTTCTTCATCAGTCATCTCATCTACATCAGAGAATAATTTTTCTATCTTTGATAACCTATATTCCATATCCTCAACTTCAACCTCTTTTTTCTTTAACTTATGCTCCAACTCTATAAACTCCTTACTCTTCAAATCAATATTATTCACTTCAGAGTTAATGGTAACAGCATTCACATGACTAAGATATTTCATCTTCAACTTATCCGGATCATCAAAAAAATAAGCTTCATCAGTCTTGTTCTTGGACTTGCCCTGGAGACTATTAACATCATCCATACTCATACCATCATTTAGTAACGCTGATGCATGAAACTTTCGGAGCATATGTGGTCTGAACCTGTTGAAAGTTCCTTTCTTCCCCAAACCTAAATGGTCATTGATACGGGCAAATTTGGTACTAAGATGAGGTAATCCTATATCGAATAATCTTTCATTGACATCATATCCGTTATGGCATCGGATTATTAGGTAGTATGCTATTTTTTGTGATGCTTCGGGGCTGCAGAATGTGTAATAGTATTTGTTTGTTTTTTGTCTTTTCAAACGAAATGTTGGTATTACATCATTGTTTTCAACAAGGAATTTTAATTTTTCATAAAAATTCATTCCTGGTGTGTAATCTTCTACACTGTCCAGGTAGTCTTGTATGCTGAGACTTAAAGTTTCTTTTCTGCTGCACCCGCTACTGGCCATGAACAATATCACGGATTGTAGTAGTGGTGTTGTGATTTCAAGTGTTTGTTTAATGATGTCTTTGTCTACGAGGTCTTTAAAACTGATTGGTACAGGTAGGTTACTGTTTTTTTTGTTTAGTGGTGGTGTTTGGTGTACTTCTATTTCAAAGTGTTTGTAGAATGCTTTTGCAGTTAATAAATAGACTTTTGCGGAGGAGTACATCATTGTTTCCTGTAGGTGGTTTGTGTAGTCTATTAATCGTTTTTTGAGTTTACGATGTTTCCATCGTATCCCTGCGTCTTCTTCTTGTTCTGCTTCGGCGATTAATTCTTCAAGTGTTGCTTCTTGGAATTGTTCGTAGTGTTGCAACATGTAGGTGATGGATTGTGTACTGCTTTTTTTTAATCCTTTCGCTTTGCAGTATTCTTCTATTAAGTTCATATTTCTATGTTTCATATTTTAGTCCCTATTGTTTTTGTCTTAGAGAGCATTGGAAAAGTAATTGTTGTATACTTTTTGTACAAGCATTCAAAAATTTTAGCATATTAGTTAGAAAAAGATTTATATTTTTGAATACTTTTTTGTCCCTAAGCATATTTTATTTATGTGGTTTGTTTTAGAAATAGTTAACCTTAAAATAAAATGTTCGCAAATAATCAAACGAACAAAATTTTCAATAAAAAAAATAGGATTTTGTGACACCAAAAACCTACTATGCCAAACCCTATTTTTTGTATTTCTTTGAATATGAACAAATTAAAGAATACATTACTATATTATACATATCAAGTATATAAAAATTATCAAAAAAAATATAAAGTCTTTAAGTAGATCATTACCCTTACAAAAAAAGCTCCCTACACCGGTAATGATCTACTTTCAATAAGACGTCACCAAACAATATACGAACAAGAACGAGTATGATAAAGTTCATACTACAATTACTAATTTTCCATTTTAAAAGATATAAACCTATTGTGAGAGCATTTGAAAAGTAATCATCTATCTTTAAAAAAAAATAATCCCCAACCATCCGAAATATATCGAACAGTTGGGGAAAATAATAAGATGACTCAGCAGATTCAAAAAAAAGAGTTATAATTTATACAATTTTAATAATTCATTCTTTGAGTATTTTTGAGTAAATCACTATAAGGTGTCCTCCATAGGTTTACCTTAATTTTAGTGTAAGTGTTTTTATAAGTTTTACATGTATTGAGGTTCACATTCTCTGCTACTACTCACATGATTTTTGAATCTGCTTCATAGTGAGCATTATTGAACAAATTCTTCATAAACAAGTTCTTTTTCATCAGGAATGTTGAATTCATTCCTAATCTTATTCACTTCAATTTGTTCTTCAAGGAGAGCATCAGAAATACCTTCTTTTTCATATCTCTTGTCAATGCTTCTTTGTTTGTTTTTCACTTGAATTTTTTTAATAAAATTATCCAACATAAATATCTTAACTCCTGGTGATAACGCATACAGACTTTTGACTGATTCCATTAATGTATTGCCTGAATGTTGAAGTGGATCTGTTTTCAACATAACCACAATAACATCCCCCGGAACATCTGTCCCCGAGACTGTTTTGAACTTTTACAGTATTTCCGGAGATACTGTTAATGACTTCATAATGGCCGTCACTGTTCCTATATAAATTGTGAATTATGCAATCCTGATTGTTGGAATTTAATATTTTGTTTATTCCATCCCATCCTAACTCACTGAAGTGATACCATCTTACATTAAGGTTTACGCCTAATTGTTTTGCTGCTTTTGCGATTGCGGTTTCGATTCCGTAATGACCTGTGCCCCCTGAAGTAGTTCCGGCCCAGGAAGCTAATGTTGATTGAGGTATGACTTTACCAGTAAGATTTCTTATGACTTCTTGCATACTGTGAGGTGCACAGTAAACACCATTGTTCTGACCTCTGTTATCGCAACCGGATTGTGTTGCATGACCGTACTTTTTCAATGATGGTTTTTCAGATGGAATAATTGAATGATAATCAAACTTACAGGTGCGAGGCAATGCACCATTATTCTTATAATATACAAGAACCTTTGCCATGCAGTAACTGAATAAGTCAATATTAACCTTTTTCTCACTTTTAATTGTGGTTACATAATTAGGTACTTGCTTGTTTTTTACAATGTAGTTATACACTTTTTTACATTGTTGTTTATAATCATCCATCAATACTTCTTCAACTATGTTGTCTCCACCGGCTTTTGATGGCCAGTTGAAGTTAGGGATTTCAAAATCGGATTTAAGATGAAATACTCCATAAACAAATGCATAAGTCATTTCTAAAGTGTAATATGTGATTCCATCATATGTGAATTTGTAAGGGATACCTTTTCCTGATTCAACATAGTTTTTGAAGTCCTGTGCTAATTTGTATAAATTGTTTTTTGAAATTTTTTTAACCATTTTACCCTTTTCCCTTATGTTATTTTATGCAGTTTATGAAACTTGGTGTTGGGTCAATAATGCATCTTTGACCTACCAAGTAACAGCATTTTTCAAGGTCTTTGTCGCAGGTTCTGCGGTAGCAACAGCCATCGCAGAACTCTTCTTTATACTTTTGATTATTTTTTATATTGACCATTCTAATCTTCCGTTTAATGCTACAGTAACACTATTTCCGTAAGTGGCCACTCTAACTTCACCTGTAGTGGTTATTCGGTATATGATGTGATATGTTCCTACGTGAGTTACATCAACGTTTGTCGGCATGTATTGCTGTAACTGTTCGCTGAAAGTATGAATAGTTTTCCATACGGCGGTTACTCCAACGGTATAATCTGTGTCGATGAATAATCTTACTCTGTTGCCTTTTTTCTGTAATGTGATGTAACTTGCGGAGTATACAGTTTTCCAGGTGGTCTCTTGACAGAGTAATTGTACTTTTTGGTTGTTTACGCTGAATGTGATGAGGCCTTCGCTGTCTGGTGTGAATGTGGTTTCATATACTCCGCTTGCGTTGGTGCGTACTGTGCTTTTCCATACCGCACCATTTTTTAAGATATTTATCACTTCGTTTGGTACACCGGTATTGTTTTGTTTCAATACTTTCACAGTTACTTTGACTTGTTGGCCTGGTTCAACATTATACTTGTTCAAGCTGATATCATAATTATATAAGTTAGTGATTTCAGTTTTGTTATGGGTGTGCCCAGGTTTACTGAACTGATCTGACTGCAATCCCCCAAGTTTTGTGGCATTGATAGGTGTTGTTTCTGCAAGGTTTGCGAGTATTGTTTCGATTGTTTCACCTTCAATACTTGAACCTGCTTCAAATGTTACGAATTCATCACCTAAATTATCAATTCTTTCAACTAATGCGTTGTAATCAGATTCATTAGTAATCTTTATGTTTCCGATTCTTTCACCTTCATCGGAGTAGACTATTACTTCTGCTCCGATGATGGTGTTTCCTTCTCTGTGATATACTTCTGTTTCAAAATGCACCATAATCTTACACCTTGTATTCTAAGTAATTTTCATAGATTTTCATTTGCTTATCAGTATTTGTTCTGACACCACGATAACCGATACTTAAACCGGCGTCCTCTAAGTTAGGTGTGTAGACAACATACATTTCTTTTCCGATATTCTCAGTTAGTAAAGTAGATGAGAGGTTTACATCAATGATTGGGAATAGTATTCTCTGATTAGTGTAATCTACTGTGAAGTGTATGTCTTCAATATATTCAACATCATCAATCACTAATTCCCTTATTGGGTCGCAAGGTGCGAATTTCAATTGAATATATCTGTTTTCCACATCAGATTCATTGATAATGAATTCTTCTTTGAAATAATCCAATACAAATCCTTCACTGTCTTCACGTATACCTACTTCTTCTTTAGTGAGGTCTTGAATGAAGATTGGATTATATGAGATTTCCAGTGTTCCCACCGGCAAGTATTCTTCAATGCCTTCAGTTACAATGCTTCCATTTTTAGTGTACTGGTTCATCACTTCATTGAAGATTAGTTTATCGTTATCGTAATCGAAAACATAATCAATCCATTCAGCAACAGGTACTTCCAAACCATTACCCATAGGGTTTAAATTACCGTCCAATATTGGATATGCCGGACTATTATCAAATTGTATTCCATCTGTGAAGCTCATAGGATGAGTAATAGTTTCACCGCCACTAGTGTAAGTGTAAGGTTTCACATAAACTTTATTCTCTTTAAGAATTGTTAATGCGTTGGCATCTGTCATCAGGTAATTATACCGTACATCCATATCTGGATCAGTTAATTTACTGTCATCCAAACCATCAATATTAGTGTAGAATGGTAATTCGTTTGCTGTGATGATGTCAAAGTGTTCTATGCAAATTTTATCTGTGATTAATTCGCAACTTCCAGTAACTTGAGGGTCTGTTTCAAATCTACTGTAGAATTTACTCCATGCTGAAGCTCCGAGCATTGCTGATGTTTTCGGAGTGTATTTTAATGTTCTGACATACATTTCACGTGGTATGTCCATTTCAACAATGACCTTTAATGAATCAAGGTATGGTGCTATGTCTTCATCATCAGTTCTCATTCTTACACGGATGAATGCGAAATGAGGATATTCCCCAGTTGCAGGGTCACGATTAAAGTTAATGCTTAAATCGTTGCTTTGTAATGTTACCCAACTATCAGCTTTACCGGATTTACTGACTTGGAATTCGAGGTCAATGTCGGCTTCCTGTATTTCATCACCATAACCAACAGGAACTAACTGAAGACTTTTAATTGGATTCAATTGAATCGGCTTCAAATACATATAAAAATCTTCATCAGTAGCATAACCCTCATCATACATACCCATATGCACAACAAAACCGAAATCCTGCGGAGTATACTCTCCAAGGCGATATTGATTAACAGTAGTGTCCATCTTACCGTAACGTTGCCAAGTACGGCCGTTATCTTCACTTAGGAATGCGTCTCCACCAGGGTATTTATCAACTTCACAATTCCTACCCCAACCAGCAATCCTTGGGCAATGATCCCAATGACTGAGTGGTGATAACATTACAATAGCATAATGTTCCCCTGCTTGAACAACAGTTTTCTTATCAAATCTGAAGTTCTGCAAGTGAGGTTCAATCTTATCAGGGTGATATACTGCTGTTGCTAAAGCAGTTTCCGGAGTTCCATCAGGATAATAAATATACTCATATTGAGGGGGACTATAAGAAACATTCTTTTTGGAATCCTTATCCCATTTGGTTTTCTCCACTTTAACTTTACGTGTTTTCCATAACTGCACGTATAATGGGCTTCCCCAGTTACTGTTAGATGTTCCGTTATTTTCTAAATTCAAGTCTACACTGTAAAGGATTGCATCTTCAATAGGGTTATTGTTTTCATCTGTTGCAGGAATAGTGAATGTTTGAGCTCTGCAGACGGCCGGTATTTCACTATCAAAACAATTTTTAATCCAATCCGGCCGGAGATGGTAATGTTTAGTTTTATCAAAACCAGTATACCAGAAACTGTTAATTCCCTCTCCAGGGTTTAATGTTCTGCAATTATGAATACTGATTCCACTTTTCACTAATGGGATGGTGGCACATTTATGCTGCACATCCAAACCATCAACAAAATTCTTGAAATCACAATCACTTCTCTCAAGGTCAATACGGCTGAAATCACTGAAATCAATCAAGAATGTATAATTCAATAATTCAGAAAAACTAACAGTATTATCAGGATTAACAGTATAACCATAACTGCTTTTATCATCCACCAGTACCGGTTTGAATCTTTTTCTTATCCTTGCCGGACTCCTGTAGTTTAATTCATCTACTTCTTGTTTTAAGTATTCATCATTCTCACAATTCTGCTCCGCCCATTGACTGGTAGCGTATCTTTGGTCGCTGAATGATTGAATTGTATTAAGATTCTTATAATTAGGTTTGCATTTTTGAGTCATCTTAAATCAACACCTCACTTTTTATTGGGTTGTAATGCTAATGTTTAATGAGTTTGGATCTTCATCATGCAATGTTCTGATGTACAATGTTTCTGAGAATGGGTCATAATAATATGCTCCTTTAGTATTTTTCAGTTCTTGGAGGTCTTGAACTGCATGATAACCATGTTGCATTGTACGATTGATGGTTTCAAATATTCTTATTACACGGTTTTCTTCTACGATGTAGTAGACGTGGTTCATTGTAGTGCCTGTGTCTCCTTGACTGTAGTATTGCCAACCTTTACGGATACATGATGTGCTGAAGTCAAAGACATAAGTAATCTCCACACTATCAATATTATCACCGATATCTTCACTGGTGATTCTCTCATAAGTATCATGACTAATAAGAGTGTCCCCATTGCTTGTTCCGATTTCAGAAGTGTTGAGGATTTCTGATAAGGTGCAACTGACATACATTAATATCTGCTTTGTATTCCAGTTCACCTCAATAGCAGCTTTCTTACGGAAAGTCTCATTACCTAATGTTAGGTCTGTTTTCTTTGCTCTGACACTACTAGTACCCAGAACAATATATTGCAAAGGGTCAAATTCAGTATTCACCGCTCTATTAATGAAGAACGCTTCACCAAGATTGGTGATAATATTTTTACTTTTGACAAGGATTTTTTCACCTTGTCGGATTGTATATGAACCTGTAACATTCATAATAGGTCTACCTCTTTTCCATTTAGTAACATTCTTGTGCTGATATTAACTTGATTAGATTCAGTTAGCGTTTCAGGATTGGTATCATAGTTTAGGTGTATGATTTTGCCGAGCGGCATTAGTCTTTGGAGTTTCTTTTTTAGATTGTATGCGTTTTCTTTTCGGATGTTTGCGGGTATTTCCTCTGGGCTGAGGTAAATATCATAATTATTTGGGGTCATGTAAGGTTCATGTCTGAAATACTTACAGTTTTTATCAACCATAACGGTTTTCACCTCTTTAGATTTTTATTTTAATGAGTAATGGATAAGAATTAAGATTTTTAAAGTGTATGTTTTACAGGTAAAGGTACGGGCAAGTTAAATATTCAAGCATATAATTCTGTGCGTATAATATCATCTGAAATATTCGTAATTTACGATACAATCACATACGATAATGCAACAACATCTGCCCATCAAGACATATGGGAATTAACAAATGCAACATTAACAAGAGAAACAACATACAGCCGATTCTACGAAACCACAACCGGAACTGGAGCAGTAATGTACACAAACTTCCCAAATGTTAAAATAATCGAATTTGATTTATTACAAGAGGATGGGGCAACCAGTGATGCTTTGTTTGGTTTTTATCAAGACAACAGTGGAAAAACAACCTTCCAATTAAGACATCTTGGAGAATCAGTGGAGTTGAATAGTTGGTATAAGGTGAAATGTATCGTTGAAGAAAACAAAATAACAGTCATCAATAAAGATACTGGATACGAATCTATTCGTGAATTTACTGGTGTAGTGAATCGTGGAAGATTCGCAACAAGTGGAACAACAACAGCACTACAATTCCGAAACTTCAAAGCATATTAAACTGGATAAATCATTAAATTTTTAAATTGGATTTGTTGATTTGCAAGGATTCTCAGAGACAATCTATTAAAACCAGTTACATCATAATCTACAATGGAAGAATTCTCTATTGTTAGTTTATTGTTTTTTATAGTGATTTTAAGATGTTTCCATTCATCCACACTCATATTACAATCTTCGCCAGTTATACTTGCCAATGTTGTTCCAGTATTATTTACTCTTAACAATGCTTCTGTCATTGGCATTGATGTGGAAATATCTAATTCAATAGTTATGTCACCTGTGATGTTTATGAATTTGTTTGCTCCACTTGTACTTGATATTGTTGAGTATTCTTCTCCACGTGTGAGGTAATTAGTATTATTCCAGATGCTGTCATTATGATTAGCAATTGTTCCTTGATCAAACATAAGAGTATCAAATATACTGTATATTTCAGATGAAAATATACGAACGTATACTTCAATCAGAAACATACACTCTAATTGATGGAATATTCTATGATGATGGAGTTACATCACCAAAACCAGTAAACTGGTATAAAGCAACAAATACATTAGAAGTAAGTATTGATAATACTGGAACATTATTATCTTATACAGAAGCAACAAACTACTATGCAAACAGTACAAGTAGTATTAATCGTTTCATTGAATCTGATTTTTGTATTGAATTTGATGTAGTCGAATTTACCGGTCAATTCGGTGTCCGTATTCGTACAACCTCAAATACTGACATAAATCTGGGGAATGTTGCAAGTGCAGGTTCTCACATATTAATACAATTCAAAGACAATGTACTAACCTACACTATTGATGATGGAACACCACAAGTAGTATCTCAATCAATAACTGGTAATATCGGAGTCAGTATCCGTTTAGGAACTGGAACAAACAGTATCCGATATAAAAACTTTGTAGTATATCCCGTTTAAACTGGGTAGACTTTGAAATCTTTAAATTCAATAGTATCCTCACTACTTCCATTAGTGGAGTCTATACGGAATAATACTCTTGTTGCAGACTCTGATATTGTTGAATCGACATATAAGTCTGTTTCTTCGGTTACGTAGTCTGATGATACATTACTGTATGCTCCGTTGATGTATTGGAATATTTGCAGTCTAACTGTGTTTGATGGTTTCACATGACATTCAAACCTTACAGTTTTATCCAAGTATGGTGAAACATCTGATACTCCATTATTCCCACCTAATTGGATGTATTTGTTAAAGCTTCCAATTGTTAATATTATTGCATTACCTGAATAGGTTTTACTGGAATAATTACTATTGATATAATAGTTTGAAGTTGTATCAGATGACATATCATCGTAGTATAAACAATCAAGTAGTCCGTATATTTCTGATTGAATTATACCATGAACCGCTTTTATATTTAAAAGACCTGTACCTTTACCTGTATAAGATACAGTAGCCACACCATCACTACCAGTGGTTGCTTCAATCCAATGATAATGAATAGTACATTCTGCCCCAGCATATGCTTTTGAAGTATCTATTGCAGAAACATCTATTGTTCTTTCCACATCAGATGTATCTTTATAAGTCAAAACACCATTTTTAATATGGAATGGCTCTCCATTGTAAGTAACTTCTGGACTAAATGAAGTAACATACGTTTTGATAGTTGATGAATTGAACTGAATAAATCCTGAATGACCAGTACCTATAGAATCATAATTACTGCCTGTTTTTGAAGATTCCACATAATAATCATCGTAAAGGTCATCGCCTAAACTAACTTGTTTGGAGCGTACAATAGTACCAAAATCAAATTTGATTGTTTCCCCACTTATGGCTTTACCATCTTCCAACAATAAGGCATATAGATTAACAGTATCATCAATTTGGATAATATTCTTATCAGCATATAACAACAATCCATTAGTAAAACGTTGTATCTGTAATATCTTATCTGCAAGAGTCAAACCCCCGTCACCGAAAGAAGCTGAAACACCCATAGTTTCAAGATTACTTGCCATCCTGTTTCCTAATGCTTGAATTTTTTCATAATGAGTAGTCATAATCAATCCCTCCTTTAACTGGTGAGCCAATCATCAGCATCACCAATAACACTATCAATATAATCATAAATCACATCAACACTTGCAATATGAGTAGTATCCCCATCAGTAATAGTATTCGCAGTAGGCAAATCATTAATAGAATGACTATGACTTTTAGGAGTAAATGCTGTGTCATGAGTATCAGTCAAATCGGCAACATCTTCAGGGATAGTTGGTTTGTTGGTTAAGTCCTCATAATCTCCACTGAAAGCATCTGCAACATCTTGTTTTAATTCCATTCCATGATAAACCGCATTACTGGTTACTGCATGCATTTCACCATCAGTAATCTCATCAACAACAACACCGCCACCACCACCTGCTCCAAGAACAGTTAAAACACCATCAACAATAGCTTTTGTACCGGTTTTACCTACTTCCAATATGACATGCCAGTCATTCACATTCATGTCTTCGATAGTGTATCCGTTTGCTGTTGGATCTATGTGGTTCATGTCATTGTACATGACTATGAATTTTCCGTTTTCACTGTCTTTTGCTCCGGTTTTTTCGGGGTATTTGAAACCGAAGAACCATGCTTGTTTTGTGTTATTATCGCAATCCCATTCAGTAACTGTTGGATGGTAAGCATTCTCCAATATACCTAATACATAATAGTTGTTTGTTCCATCATTATACTTGGAACTGGTTAAACGGGAATATGGGAAAATATTATTACCGTCAATTTCGATTCCTGCTCCACCAATAGTGACCCCACCGTAACTGTCAGTCATGAGGTTGTTACTCCAACCGCTGCCTATTGCGAATTCAACCCATTCATTATTGCTGCGTTTTTTAGCACCAATATGATTGTTATTATCGAAATCAGAGTAATCATAATTAGTAGTGTCTTTATACACTTCAGATTTCCGAGGATTTCTCCAAATATTGATTCCACTATTATTTGTATACCCTAAACTTTGTTCTCCAGGGTATGTTCCTTTTGCTTGCATTTGTATACCAAAACTGGTGCTTGTTCCATCAATCTTAACAAATCTTTCAATGGATTCATCGTAGTATGCGTTGATGAGTAACCAGTATTCAATATAATCTATTCCTGCTACAGTTTTACTTATTGTTGCAAAATTGAATGATTCTGAATCGGTTTCATTCAAACCCATTCTCTCATATGCAGTGTTTTTTATTTCATCTAAAAAATCCAGTAATGTGACTTCTTCGCTCATATTTCATCACCTAACACAGTATATTTGATTTTCTTGTTTTCATCATAGGTTAAACTTGTAATTGCATTTCTTAAAGTTTCAATTTCCTCTGGTGTGAGTATTTCACTGGTGAAATTGAATTCTTTATAGGTTATTTGATGATCTTCAAATTTAAGGTCATATATTACTCCATCAAGAACACTTAAATCATCTTCTACCTGTATTCTTTCATAAGTAATCAAACCATTGGAGTAGGATAAGTTCTTGATTAACGGACTGGTAATTACAATGATATAATCATCAATCTCATGAGTAATAACGTTCAATGGTTCATCTGAATTATGATTAACCCATAAACCCTGAGTTACTACATGTGTATCCTCATCATACTTCAACTTAATGTCCTGCAGTTCAAGTTCCTTTGCAGGTGATAATCTGAAGAACCTGTTATCAGTAGTATTCTCTATGATAACATTACCACACCCCATTATCATACATGAATACGGAACTAAGACCTTATCAGTAATAGTGTATTCACCTTGCAATACTCCAATTAAACTATTATCAGTTTGTAAACTATTACATGCTTTTTGTAATGTTTTAAATGCTGTTGCAGGAGTTAAACCATCGTTGTTATCATTACCAGTAGTTGATACAAAGAAGTTAGAATCATCGCAACCGATGATTTTAACATCAAATTCTACAGTTCCAATAAATTGGCCTGCTGCATCTTTACAATCTACACGGATAACTGAGATATGTTCACTTGACAACTCCTTAGCACTGAGATAATAGAATAATTTATCGATGTCTTCTTTGAATAGTATTCCATCGATGTAAAGGTCAAAGCGGTATGTGTCATCTGCGATATTGTCTCCGTAACTGTTCACCAAAAGGAAATCTAAACGAATGGTCTGATTTCTTGTTGGTGTATTTGTGGAGTATTGCACCAGGAAGTATATTCCTTCAATCTGAGAATACCTGCAGAACCTATCCTTATGCTCCCAAGGCATAGGTGTCCAATCCATACCATCATGTCTGTCTTCATCCCATACCTTCAATAATAACCTTTCACGGTTTTCCATACGAGCTTCAATACCATACAATTTCCAAATCTCCAAAACCGGAGCAGGAGTAGTATGCAGTTTTTCAGCATACTCTATCATACGGAGCATGTAATGATAATCATCTTCAGTCTTCCTGTTATTATAGGGTGGTTCGGTTGCAGGGTACAAATCAGGAGTAACAATCAAATATTCCTTACGGGGTATGTTCAACAATGCACCGATTCCATCAAGACTTGCGTCATGGTCGAAAATGTCTCCGAGAAGATCATCATTTTCAGGATAACCTTTCTCAATGATTATCTCATCGTAGGTTTCAACGTATAAATGGAATCTGTCCGGAGGAATCACAACACTTTCATCATAACCATCGTTTAATGTACTGTGATTGTAAGAATAATTAAAGATACTAACATTATCCCCATATGTGAATGATTCAGTATGTATCACACTACCATTTTTATAGATAATAATTGATTTTAAGTTTGGGAAATTCGCTTGAAAGTGAATAGTATAATCATGAGGTGCAACTTGCTCTCTGAAAATGAACAATCTTTTCTCCAAACGAAAACTTTCCACCACATCAAAAATCTGTTGGTAAACATCCCTGAACCTTTCATTAGTAACATACTGAGATTTATAAAAATTACTTTCCTCATCTTTATTCAGGAAATATGGGAACATTTTCAGTAATGTTTTCAAACTATTTCTCATATTAAATCATCTCAATAGTAATCTCATTTGAAACTCCGCATTCCTCATCAAGAATTCGGACATAATCTTCAGGGTAATTAAACTCAATATTCTTTAATTCTGGAATCTCATAATCTAAAAATACTGCAAGTTTATGAGGTATGAAATCCTCTCCCAAATAAAGGCCAGGATACCATTCACCGTTTCTCCTGTAACCTCCATCAATGAAAGTCTTAATAGCAGATATAATCTTTGATTTTATATTGTCTTTTTCAACGCTGCTGTAAGGATTTATCAAGTCAATATCCACATTAACGATTGCATAGATGTCGATGTATTTGTTGATTGGTGAGAACATTGTAATATCATCATCAGCTTGAGTAACTATATTCTGCAAATCATTATAGGCCCTGTTCAACTGCTCACTTGTTCCAGGGTCAATAATGCATTTGATAGTTCCTGTACCATCCCAGTTAGGAATAACTCTATATGAGTCAATGCCTTGGAAATTAGCGAAGTAATATTCAAATGCTTCAGAAGAACCTTTAATCTTGATTTTAGTCCAGTTCATTAAGAAGTAGCGGTATTCATCATCACTATAAGCTTCCGCACCACCAGTTGAAGATTTCGGATTTGTTACGTTGAATGAATATTCCACATCTGAGATGATCCGGCTGATACTGTTTTCAATAATCTTACTTCTTACACCAGGAACAACTGCACGTGCCAATACTGTAGCTTGACTGCCACCTGATGGAATGTAAATATCTTCAACAGTTTCATATTCAATTCCCTTTGCAGTAGCAACAATCACACCGGAAGGTATTTCAACATCAGAATCAACATTACCTCTTAAAGTAAACAATACCTCACATTCGGCAGAACTTGCAGGAGGCCTTGGCAACCCTAAAATTTTTCCAATGTTATCCAGGTCAACTCCTTCAGCATATTCAATTTTCTGTGATTCATATATGCTTGTTAATGCTTTGTAGATTCTTGCGAACATTTCAGCGATTACTGATTTATCCATCACATAGTAATTGCTGATGTCTTGTTTATTCTTAATATAGGATTCAAATTCATCTGCATGGCTAATTAGTCCTTTTTCAAGACTGTCCTGAAGCATTGCTTCAAATATCTCCTCATATTGTTTTTCACGATAATTCATAAAACCATCTCACTTTGAACAATCTCATCATTAATACTAGTGACATTAAAAACAACTTTATAAGAACGTGTATCATCTTCAGTTATTTTCAACCAGTTTATCTTTTTAATTCTCCTCATGTTTTCCAATACCTCAGTAATGCTTGTTTCAATTTTGAATTTCAACAATCTATGTTTATTACCTTTGATGAGGTCATGTACTTTGCAGCCAAAACCTGTGTAAGTAGGTATTTTTTTCAGTTCATTGTAACGGGTCATAATTGCTATGATACAAGCATTTTCAAGAGAATCAACACCAGTAACATTAACGTAATCCCCATTATCCATATCCAAATCGAATTTACCATATGTATTGCTAACAAGGTTCACATCTTCGTTTAATGTTTTATTGTACTTGTAATCATAACTCTCTGTGTTTATTGGTAATGTCAAAGTTATGCACCAACCATTATATTTTTTTTATTTGATTAATTCTTGAATCAATTCCATATTATCGTAACCTATAATTTTATGATCTCTCCGCACTTGACTCCCCGCCCATACAAATACTTCTGAAAATCCAAGATTAATTGCATCATCCATTGCCTTTTTAATCAATCTCCAGAATTCCTTTGCATTTTTGGGGTATTGTACAAAACCTCCGAAATAATGTTGCTTATTAACTGGGAATCCTAATTTTCCCCCAATCTCATAAGCTTCATGATGATGACTTCTATCCCGTTCTATGTGTTCAGGGTCTGTTGGGTTTCCTGTAACCCAATCGTAATCTTCAATCTGAATGAAGTCTAATTTTACTGGATGATAAGCAGCTTCAAGGAAATTCACTTGCCTCATCATTTTTGGTACACGGTCACTATCCAATACACTTGGAGGGAAGAACAATGCAGTATATAATCCGTTATCATACTTATCAGATTTCACTACCTCTCTTAATGCGTCACTGTAATTGCATAACTGTTTGTTTAACCAGTACATCATTTCTTCATCGAAATTCTCTACATCAGGTCTTATGTAAATAGGCATATCCTTACCGAATTCCGCTTTGTATTTTGCCTTTGTTGAATCATCATAAAAGCATGGAGATTTGTTGACTGGGTCCATATATTCATTCCACCACCACCAGGCCTCACCCATCTGAAGTATTGGTTGCATGCCATTTGCCACCACTATATCCAAACATGCTTCTGATACACTTTGCATATATGGGGCAACTTCATCATTGCAAGGACTGTAAAAGAATGTTGACGGGACCCATCCAGTTAAGGCCCATCCATCAGGATTACTCGCTGTTCCGTAAGCTTGCTTTTGCCTCCAACTTTTAGGAGGTTGCAAATTCTCCATTGAAACACTAACAACAAGGTTTGGGCAATCATTAGCTAGTAATTCCTTACTGTAACAGTCAAACCAGGCAATGAATGCTTTGTTCAATGGTACGTTTTGATTCAATACCATCTTTTCAGTACGGGTATGGTCAAAAACGGTAGCATCAATGGTATCTCCAATAGTACCGGATTTCTCATAGAAATGAGATGCTCCGATGTAGAGGTCTAACCATTCAGAATAACCTAATTTCCTCATTTCTTTGCAAACACGTTTTGGATTTAAGTTATAGAAATCATCGTAACCCTCACAGAGTCTATATTTGTGAGGTTCTAATGGGACATGTTCATCGCAGATATAACCGTTAGTAACTTCTATATTGGTGATTTCGCAGGTGAAGTCTGTATTTTCCATAATGGTATATGTGGTATTGTTTTCAACATAATTTTCAGGAACAATAACAAACATTATGAACTTAATATCATTCACTTCAATAGGGGTTTCTTCTTCAACAACAACCTGCTCGCCATATTCATTAATATAAGCGTTGCCTGGGAGTAATGTTAAGTTATCAAAATCAATTGTAACATGGTCTTCTTCAATGAAACGATTCATTGTTACATAATATACTGCACCATTTGTTTTTCCTATAGTTATACTGATAACTCCCTCACTGAAATCTTTACAACCGGCCATTTCATAATCGAATTCTAATTTAACCCTTGAATAATCATAACGTTCACCATAACTGATGTATGGATGAGTTATAGTGTCTTTTGAATTCCAGTATAAACCAACGAGGTCATTTTTAGTACGGAATGTTCCTGTAATAGTCAAATCGCTTAAAGTTTCACTTGTCACTGCTACACTTGATTCAAAGTTGTTGTTGATAGTCCAACAATCTCCTCTAAACAAGGAATATTTATTATCGGAAGTTTCTTTGTAATCTTCAGTAACGTTTAATAGTTCAGTATAATCAATATCTTTGTTACATTCATTTGCAGTGTTTTTTAATTTCTCATCCACTTCTTTTTTAGTGTAGACATCTGCATTTTCCATTTCTATAGGCAAAGTACCAGTTTCAATAGTAGGATTATCCGGCAATCGGAGGTTTAATCCATCAGGACCGAATTCAACCCAGTAAAGGTTAGGTTCTGTAATAGACATTAACTTGATGTTTCCAGGACTTGCAGGTTTGAAACCGACAACATCATTATTCTGATAATACCCTAATATAATGTTCTCTTCACTGTCCTTATCGTTAATGTTTAATACACAGACATTATGAGCAGCACGTGGGATAATGCAAGGTTCATTTAAACTTTCATCGAAACTTTCTTCATATTCTAATGGGGTGTAGAAATCAATCATATCTCCACCGAAACGGTGTAAGATTTTACATAAGATTTTCTTATTGGATTCATCAAGTTTAACTTCTGCTTTATCAAGATAAGGGTAGAATTTAGTGATTACTCCAGTTTTAATACGTTCATTTTCAACAGCATTTTTTACTGTTTCATTAACGGCAGGTAAAATTGATTTTTGAACACTATTTGTGAAAGCTTTTTTTGCTCTGCCTTCAGTCATTGTTAAATCTTGATATTTAAACATCTTCTTCTACCTCCATACTTTCGGTATCCTCTTCTTCCTCTGAAGTTTCCTCTTCTTCTTCAAATGTTCCGAAACTAGGAGGATAATCAACTAATGTTAATCCAGTTAACCAATTACTGCTTCCGTCTTCATCTGCTGAAGCACGTGAAATATACATATAATCATCAATAAAAAACGATGGCAAGTAAACTCTTGCCCAAACACCAGTTTTCCAATCAAGACTTCCATTAACTTTTAATTCAACTTGTCTTGCGTCATCTCTGCGGATTTTATTCCAAACACGTTGAATATAAGCAACTGCATCTTCATATGTTTTCACAAAACTGTCCGGCTGAACTTCAGTTGGTATTTCACCGAATCTTTCAATCGCAAGATCATCTTTCAGCATTAATGGTGTGCCTTGGAAATCCATTATGATTTTGTTAGGTGTCTGTGGATTCAAATCTGTAACAGTTACACTATCATAGATTACATTTTCAAATTCATTTATCACCAGTTTGGTTTCAGTTGGATCATGAATCTTATTAACATAAACTGTATCTTCTCTGATGTTAATTTCAACATCTCCATCCCAACCGCTGACTGCTTTTTTCAAAGCTTCTTTTAAAGTGGAAGCTGTGCCTCCATCATCACTGTCAGAACCATCTTCCGAACCGCTGAAGAAATTGTTTATTACATCTTGAAAACTGCAACCTAATTTCCCGCAGGCATAACTGATGTATTGCTTGTTGGCATCGAAGAATGCTTTTGCGGTTTGGCCTACTGCATCAATGTTTGAACCGCTGTAATTATCATCCCAAGCTCGAACCAAAGGAGTATTGGCCAATCCATTACAGGTAATCCATTTGTCGGTTGTTGCGGTTTCACTTGCAAATACCACTTTCATATGTTTGTAGTGATAGTATCCTCTTTTTAATCCATCTCTGAAGTCTGTGTACATTCCTGCATCACTTCCTCCAACGATGAAAACACCAATCATACCACTACTGGAACTGTTTAACCCTTTGGACTGGACAGTATTAGGGCCAACACCACCATTACTGGCAGTATGGCCTTTTTCTTTCAAAGCACTGCATAATGCATTTATTCTGGAGTTTTCTTTTCCATCAATGTTATCTGAACAAACCCAATAAGTTGACAATCAAATCATTCCTCCTTTTTATTTATGCAGGGATTTTTGTTCCTACAACTGAACCGCTAGTGTTTCCTCTCCAAACTTCACCGAATGGCCTTGTTGTATGTTTACCGTCCTCAGCAGCATTATCAGTGTAATAAGTTTTACCATCGATTGTTAATTTCACAATATAATGTGATGGCACATGCACGATAACTGCTTTTATTTTCGCTTTGATGAACATAGCACATAATACGTTAGCCCCATCAGCACAGTTCAAGTGAGCGTTCTTCCAGGCCTCATCAAGGTCCGGATGGTGAACATCATAATAATAACTATAAAAAACATGATTTTTAAAAGCACTATCAATCGCTTTAGCTTTCTCCAAAGCAGTTTTCTTACCTTTGATTGCTTTGTTTACTGCTTCATCGATTGTTGCACTACCAGTAGAATCCCCGCTACCTTCTTCATCACTTCCACTACTTGACTTTGTACTGAAGTCAATAACATCATCAATTAATCCGGTAACATCAACTTCTGGTTTTAAACCTGCAGCTTCAATAATGGCCTTAACAATTTCACTTCTTTTTGTCTGTGTGAATTCAAGTTCCGCTTCAACATCTAAGAGTTTATCCATACCGGATATTTTGATGTCAATCTTGTCTTTGTTCCAGGTTAACTCTGTGATGAAACCGAGAACACAGGTTTCCATATGTTCCCAGTTAAGAATCCCATTTTGCCATTGTTTCTTTAAAGCAATTTTCTTACCTTTAAAGAATAACTTGAAATAATCGATAGGGACACTTACAGTAGCATTACTTGAGATTTCTGTGTAATCCATTTCAAAGCTATCGTTGAATAATTCTCCGACATAATCAATTTGTTTTGTAGGGCCATTGCATAATTTGAAGTTATCTTTTGGGTCTACTTCTTGTTCCGGTTCAGGTTCTTCTTCCTCTTGAGTTTCGCCTTCGGCCAAACTCTTAATAAGTTCTAATTGTTCCTCTTTAGTAAGGTTCTTTTCTTCCTCTTCCTCATCTGTCAAATATACTTCAAGACCTGCTTTAGAGAGTGAAACTGTTGTCATAGATTATTCAACTCCCTAAAAATTTCTTCATAATAGCATTACGTTTATTAGAATTACTGAACGAACTTATTTTACTCATATTTTTTGACTGATTATCTTTAGCATTAGTGTTTTCTTTGGATTTATCCTCTTCTTCTTTCTTCTCAGTTTCAACTACTCTTGTTGCAGGAACAGTAAAATCTTCACCAGGTATTTTACTTTGACTGTCAGGAACTTCTTTAATACTGATGTCAAGTTTCAAATAATCTAATTTCTCATGAGTAGGTTTCACTACAACAATAGCATTGAAACTTCCTCCCAGTTCTGGTGAGATTACTTCTACAGGTTTACTCATCATTTCCTGAAAAATACTATTGTGCTCATCAGGTCTTTCCGGATCTATAAAAACATGAGTTGTTACGCTGAATTCCAATCCGACATAATCGGCAGGTGTGACTTTTTGTGTTCCTCCAACAATATTGTTGAAGTTATAGTTTCTTCTACGGAAAGCTTCAGTAGGTGAAACACTTTCCGCAAAAAAAGGATAACCCATTATCTCCAAGTTGCAACCATCGGTCGGTATATCATACATTGGCATATTCTATGCACCTCCTACACCTTCAGGATTATTAAACAAGTCCTCTAATGCGAATGTAACTACCCCTCTTGCTTCATCACGGGTCATGTTACGTGCATCTACAGGAACTGCATTTTCATGAACATGAATAATAGTCATATTAGTGGTAGTGGCACTTCCTGGAGTGTAATTGCTGTTTTGCCTTACTGCTCCAATACTGGCCATACTCATTTGAGGAGCATTGAAACCTCTGATAATATTTCCTGCGTAATCTCTTGCAGCGGAATATACATAATCATTAGATTCCCCAATACGGCCAGGTATATCTGCAAATTCAATAGCAATCTTTCTTTGTATGATACCTGGGGAAGCAATGTTCAATGCACCTAATACTGCATTTACAATATCACTACCGAAGTTAGTTGCAGCAGATACGGCACTGCTCACAGAATCATTAATCCTTTGACCGATTTGTATAAATTCATTGTAAACCGCATCGGCTAAACCAGTAATGCCGCTGATGACTGCTTGAACTACTTGACTCGCAAGACTTGCTGCTGCTCCAACTGCTGCACCGGCAGCACTTGCAATTCTTCCTGGAACTTGCATCATAAAATGACCTACTCTTCCAGGTAATTGGCGAACAAAATTCACAATACCGTTTAATATTTGCATTCCTGCAAATCTTGCACGTGCCATAGCAATATTAGCAAACATTATGAGTCTACCTAATGCTATGTTCAAGAATGCCCATAACCTACCCGGTATTTGTCGAACAGCATTAACAATTCCATTTAATAATGCTCTTCCAATTTGTAAAGCAATTTGAGCAATTCTCAAATGGAAATTTGCAAGGGTCATACCAATGGTGGTGATTACTTGAATGAATGCATCTTCCCATGATATAGAACCTGAAGCCAATTGTGAGAATACTCCTGCAATCTTTACCAGTCCATCCCATAACGGAGTTAATACGAATGAGATTGCTTGGAAACCTTGAACAATATAAGGGAATACTGCACTGGCAACATTTCCTAATTGTTGGAATGCTTGCCAAATCATCCTTACAACATCGGGGTTACTTCCGCCTTCACCGAAAAGGTTTGCCCATTGTTCCTGTATCCATTTAATAACTGGTTGTGCTGCATTCCATAACTGACTTAATGCAGATTGCACCATTCTGATAGCTCCTTGAACTTGAGGGCTGTTGATGAATGCTTCCCATAATCTACGGACACCATCACTTATTGCTGCTAACATACTGGAGACATCTGTCCACCAACCGAAGTATATTCCAACTTCATAAACTGCTAATGCTAAAGCTGCTATCACTGCAACGATTGCCCATAGTGGAGCACCTGCAACACTGATTGCCATGAATCCACTTGCAGCACCATAAAGACTTGTTATGAAACCTGGCATTAACCCCATCACTCCTGCTTCCGATGCGATTACTGCATCTAATGCTCCGGCAAATAAACCGAATCCAATTGCTAATGCTCCTATCAGTATTGCTCCTTGAGCCCATCCGTTATCCCGTACGAAATCAATCACCCCTATAATGGCTTCCGCCAATCCAAGAAATGCAGGCATTAAAGGCAATACAATATCCGCTAATAATCTTCCACCTGTAACGGTTAATGCTGCCCAGGCATCATCCAAGTTAGTAATGTCTTTTGCGGTTTGCTCATAACCCATATCTTTCATAGTCTTGTTTAATGCATCGATTAAACCGGCCTGGTCTGATAGTTCACCACTCCAACCATTCTTTTTAAGGTCATCTTGAGTGATACCTATCTCTTGCAACCTTTTGAACTGCCCATCCAATGCATCACTAACGGCCAATATTGCATCTTCTTGAGTACGGCCTTCACCTACGAAAGTTGATGATAATGTAGCAGTCATTCTTGTTAAATCACCTAATTTCTCTTTAGGCAAATCCATTTTAACTGCTATGGATTCTGCAGTTGCTCCTACTGCAGTCATATCTACTTTTCTGAAATCTCTTTGAAGATCATTAATTGTGTTTCTGAAGTCTTCAGTTTCTTTTGAAGATAAGTTTAATCTTCCACCGTAGTAATCTAATTGTTGACTTGCATTGATTGCAGCTCTCCCTGCTTCGACAAGACTGTTAACCATATCATACCCTATCATACCCGCAGCCACACCTACAGCACTGCTAACCGCAGATTTCATACTGTTGGCTTTACTTTCCACGCTTTTAAATGCACCGCCGGTTTGGTCTTGTCCACGGATACGGAGTAATATATCTGTTGCTGAAGCCATTTTATTAATCTCCAAAAAATAATTGATTTAATTGTATTCTTTTGTTTTTTCTTCAATTTCTTTTGCTCTTTTGATTTCCGCACGCAGTTCCTGGGAATACTTGATAATGAGAAATTTAACATCTATGTTGAATTTTTTCCTGATTACCTCACTTGGCAACCATCCTAAATGTTTACTTACTCTGAAGTAAACTTCCCCGTAAAAACTATTCGCCAGTTGGAAATAATTTTTCATCGGACACATCATCTAAACCTAATCTGTTTTCTACTCTTATCATGATAGCAGATTTGGTGATGAATGGGAATTTTTTCCAGAACTCAACTCTCACATCAATATCAGATGTTGAGTTAGGTAATCTTAATTGAGCTGCTAAGAAATTGTTCATTGAGGTTATTCTGTCTTCAGATTGTTTATCCTCAATTTCTTTGTTTATTCTTTCTACAATCTGTTTTTCTTCAGGGCTTACTACTTGCCCATCCTGTGCTTTCTTCCAAACTTTCAAGTCTTCTTTGGAATAATCGCTAAATAATTCTATATGAGTTTGAAGTGTTGAAACCACACGTGAATCATCGAGTGGTAATATCTCAAATTCCATAGGATACCATTTTCCATTATAAGGAACATTTACTCTAAGCATTCTTGTTGATTTGTCATCAACAATGTTTAACCAATCTTCCTCTGTGAGGATCATCTCTTCAAGTTGGTTTAATGCATCGATAGTTTCTGATGGTTTGTATTTCCTTATTGTTTTACGGTATTTTTGTAATGTTCTTTTAAGTAATGTGAATTCTTCATCGGTGAATTCTTCATGGTTGATACATTTGTTCACTACATATTTTTCATCATCAGTTAGATGTTCCTGTGGTATCTCTTCTGCTTCTTTTGGGAATTGAGTTTTTAACAAATGTTTTTCCATCTTTTTAGCTTTTTTATCTTTAGTCATTTTTTAGAACACTCCTTGTTTTTTTAAATGTGAATAAAAGAAAAACATAGGGTTTAAAATGTTTTAAGAAAATTTTTCAAAAAAAAATAAGAAACAAAAAAAAAAAAATAAACTTGAATAAGTTTTTTAGTTTTGTTTCTTATAACCTGTAGCACCGATTTTTATGCTGAAAGGTTTGTTAGCGTTTTCTTTGGAAATCTCTTTGATGTATGCATTGTACAGTACATCATCTTCAATGAGGTCTCCGGTGTCTTCTTCAAAGTCATATGAAGCAAGTGTTGCACGTGTTTTCTTTTCCCAGTGTCTTTTCAAGACTTTTCTTAATGCAGGGTCTATGTCAGATGCTTCTGCTTCAATGGTTTCTTTTCCGAATTGAGTTCCGTATGGAGTGGAACTGTTTGTAGCAGTTAAATCTTCATTATCTCTTTTAAAACTGATTTTAAATGAATCACAAACGATTTCAACATCATCAAACATCAATTGGGATTCACCGTAATAGATAGTTTCGGCCATTTTTATCACCTCATTTATGCGGATGCTGCTTTCATAGCAGGATTCTTAATTTGTATTTTAACATTGATTGCAATAGTACAGTTAATAGGTTGGATTTGACCTATTAATTCCATATCATATGGGTCACTGTTGGTTTCAATGAGAGTTAATTTTGTTCCGTTACCATTTTCACTGTTGTATGGAATCATTCTTTCTGCTTCCACTTCATCATCAACAATAGCATCAACTTTGGTTTGTGCTTTAACAATATATGAAGCAGTTTCGTTTGCTTTTACTTGAGTGAATACTGCTTTAAACACTTCACGTAAGAGATGGTCTGCGTTGAATCTTGCGTGGAATAATGCATCTGCAGGTCTTGGGTTTGCAGCAAATGCGGTGGATACTCCGAGGTTGATTCTGCAAACAACTAAATCGGATACTACTTCATCTGCACCGAAGATGATTCCTGCATTTTGTAATGCTAAAATTTCTGCATCAGTTCTTTCTTTAAATTCACCAGGTTCAACAGTACGATAAGTTAAGAAACCAGGTTCAATGTAATATGGTGTGCAACATAACATTGCTACATGTTTACCGAATTTATCCGGTTCAATTAAACCAATACGGGATTTTAATATTCCCCCAGTGGATGGGTTTAATGCGATTAATTGTGCATCGGTTGCATCTACTTTTGTAGCGAATCCTGTACGAAGGTTCAAGTTTGCTGATTCAGTAGCGATACTTGCGGCTGCTGCGGCAAGGAAATCTGTAAGAGTGTATCCATTATCACTAATGTTTTCTGCACCGTAGTAAACTTCAACGATTGCTTCTCTTTTTGTTTTTGCAGTTGTTAAAGCGGTTAACCATGCAGTTTTACTTGTTCCTGCTCCCACATCAATAACATATACATATGGGATTCCGATATCTTCAGCAGCTTTTGGTTCTGCTTCTTCAAAGAATTCTTTTAAAACGGCAAGTAATGGGTTTGTATCTGGGTCTGTTCCAATTCCACCATTTGCAATAGTTCTACAAGCTTCACCGTAATTTGCGAATCTTAATATTTGTGTACCATCAACTGCATAACCAGTTGTAGCACTGTTACCAGTTTTTCCTATGAATACTGGTATTTTCCCACCGTTTCCTTGCAATTCATATTCGGTAGTTTCAGTATAGTATACACCAGGTCTTTTTGTAATAGCCATTTTTTTAGGCCTCCATTATTTTATTAAATTCTGCTTCAGTCATACTTGGTTCAATGTCCAATATTCCGGAAGCTTCTTTTTCTTTTTCAAATTGTTCTAATAAACCTGCACGAGATAAATTCATTACGATTAATGGGTAGTGCAAATCGGAATTAGACACTAATTCCACTAATGTGAATTTTTTCTCGGAGGATTGTTTCTTTTTAGCTGCGGTCATAGTAATTCCTCACTAACAATAATTTTTTCACTGACTGCACCACCGATATTATAATATTCATAGTAACTGAAAGAGACTCGAATAATACTTCTCAATACAGGTGGAGTAGTAGTTGTATCATCTAAACTAAATGATGGGGCAACATCAAAACTTGCCCTTATGATATCAAAGATATTGAATATATTCTGATAATGGTACTCCTTTGGTTTTGGACATTGTTTTTTAACACCACGTGGTGTAGTGTCATCTACTTGACATGATCTATTCAGGTACTTGCACTCTCCATCATCGTATTGTTGGCAGAAAGTGTAGTGGTCTGATTGTAATTGATAAAATAAGTTTGAGATTTTTTCTGTGATTTCATCTCTTTGGTCTTCATCATCGCACCATACGTTCAAATCTAAATCAATGCTTCTTTCCTCACGGATTACTTGTTGTGAGATGGTTTGATTAGGATTTTCAGGGTCATATTGTGGATGAGTTTCAGGTATAATGTAATCTTTGTTTGTGATATGTTTTTGGATTAATGCTGTTCCACCGGAATTATCAATGGTAATGCATGGAGTTTTATCTATTGGATAAGTTCTTTTAACAATCCTAACGTCAGTATTGTCTTTTAGAATGACTTTGCCTTGAAGCATTCTGATTAAAGCATGTATAGGTTTAATCATTCAATCATCCCTTGTCTTCTTAATTCAGTTAAAATTGTTCTTGTAATATACTTCTCACTTGCTAATTCATTAGCAATTTTTTGAGGATAATTACGTGCAGGCATTTTACTTGTACCGAATGCAACAAATCTCCAGTATGGAGCACTAGTGTTTCTTACTTGGCCTTCTTCATCTGTGATGTGTGATGTATGTGACCTTCGTAATCTACCTACTGCTTTATATTTTGTTCCGGGCAATTGGTTACCTGGTCCGGGAGCTTGAACTTTGCATCTTTTTTCAGCTTCAAGTGTAGTGTTTCGGATTGCTTTTTTTTCTGCAGATTTCACAGCTCTGTGATTGATTTTCTTTTTGAAACTGGGTTCAAATTGAACGTCTATGTCAATCATGGTGAACCCTCCTCATTATCAGATGGAGTTGTTGTTTCATTTTCAACCACTCGAGTTGGTTTCCTTTGCTTTTGAACAATGATTTTCTTATGCTGTACAATAGGCCTTAAGTGATTGTTATTTATCACAGTACCGGTTATCTCATAAGTATCAGGTTCGCCCTCAATACGTAGAATCATTGATGAAGTAACAGGAGCATTTACATCTACATAGATTTTGTAAGTGTCTTCTCTTATTTCACCGAATTCTTTTATGGATTCGTTAGGGTTCATTGATTGGAAATCGCAGGGTATTGTTGTGAGGTATGTGTATTCATGTTTTGGTTCAAGGTATGAATTTAATTCGGAGGTTTCAGTGTATTCAAATAATTCCAAGTTTTGATTGGGGAAGAATACCATTGTTTATACCATCCTGATTCTGATTGAGTAATAGTTCTTCAAATCCTTAATTCTACCTTGTATTAAATTACCTAAACTTGAATTTGTATCGTAATTAACACTCACATCTCCCTCTTTCATAGAGGAAACTGCTCCATCATTGCTAAAGTTAGTGGTTAACCTATATTTGATAATGTCAAAGATTAAAGGATTAACAACATTGTTAATCATATCTTCAGAAATCTGACAACAATACTCAATCACTAACATACCACACAGATGTGAGTTGAAATAGAGTATACCTAACTCTTCATCAAGAACATAATCATCAGTAGTTAACTCTCTTGATCCAATTTTCAAAGAAGTAATTTGCTTGACAGGATAATACTCAAGTTCACATAAATCCCCATGGAAATTACGGATAATGCGTTTGTGATTTGTAGGTGAGATGGGAACATTAGTGTATCCTACCAGTTCTTTTTGAATGTTGTTTAGAAGCAACTCAAGTTGACTGTCATCCAAGTCATATGAGACCCCTTCTAAAGCTAATTGTTGTTTTAAGGTTTCAACATCAATTAAAGTCAATATAGTTGCCTCCTACTTAAAAAAATATTTTTTTAATGTTTATCCATCATCGTTACCGGAGTCATCATTACTGGCCGGTGTTTCTACACCTTCGGACTCAAGGTAATCTGCTAACTCTACAGTAGCAGGACTGGATTTTAATAATCTTTTTAATCTTGCAGGTAATGCCATAAAAAATCATCCCTTTAAAAAAAATCAAAAAAGGAGTAAAATATAAAAACATATTCTCCTTTTATTCTTGACCAATTTCGGTAATTAAACCGTTGTGGAACTCACCAATGTTCTGAGTAGTTAAGAAAGTAGCAATAACATTTTTGTAAGCTAATTTGTTAACTGGTAAATCAGTAATGAGTGTTGGTGGCATTAATCTTCTTACTTCAATGGTGGATGAATCGATAATTGCGAGCACATCCCCATTAGTAGTGTCGAAGTTACCATCAACAAGGATAGGAATGTCAGTTCCAAACATGGATTCATAACTGGTTACTCTGTGACCTAAACCGATATCGATTTTATCATTGTATCTTCTGTAAGGTGCAACAATTGCTTTTAATTGTTTAGCGACACCGTAGGAACATACAATACAATCAGGGTTACCACCATCATTGTGAATAGCTTCTAACATATCATCGATAACAGATTCAGTAATAGGTGCACTGTTTAAATCTTCAGTGTGAGTGGTAATAGAACGAGTAATACCTTTGAAGTCTTTTTTAGCAGCAGTTCCGTAACCTTCAAGGATAGCTTCATCAGTTTTGTTGTTAACTTCGATGAATTTTTTATCCTGGTATCTTTGTAACAGGTCTAAGTTCCAGTTACCCATTTGGGCCATCATGGAAACTTCGATAGGTGCTACAATGGTTTTCATTTTGTCAGTTACTTCACTAATGGATTCAGCAGATGCTGCAGGGATATCATCTAATTCATCGATGAATGCAACATCACTTGCACCAGGAGTTTCTGCGAAGTAACCTGCAATTGCAGCTTTACCATCGAATACTTGACCTTTAGATTCTAAGAATCTGAGGAAAGGTGCTTTTTCAAAGGTTTTAGTTTTCAATTCGTCACTGTATTCAATTTGCATTGAAGTAGGATAGTCAGAGACTTGTTGGAAAGTCTTTTTCAATTCAGTTAACTCAGCGGACTGAGTAGCGATTTTGGAAACAATATCTTCCATTGTCAATTCTTCGGACATTATAAATCAGCTCCATTAATTTTAATTAATTTATTCTAAATTTTTCATAACAGCAGCCATCAATGGATTTGCTGCTTTTTGTTTAGCAAGTAAGATTTTAGCGGTTTCTTCTGTAGAGTAAGTTGATTTCGCTACTGGTTCTTCAGTAGGTTCTTCTACGATGGATTCTTGATACTGTTTGAATTTAGAACCATCAGTAGTTCTGTTCTGGTCTACTTTTCCATACATTTTAGAAGCAACTTTCTCTGCAAAGTCATCACCGAGAGCATTATCAATACCTTTGCCGATTAAATCAGCAATCATATCAGGTGTGATGCTTTTACTTGTATCTTCATCTTCTTCATCCTCAGGTTTTTTCTGAGGTTCTTCTTCCTCTTCTTCTTCAGTTGCTTTAGTTTCTTCTTCACCTTCAACAGGTTCTTCATTAGATTCTCCTAAAGCTTCTTGGATTTTAGCATCAACTATTGATTCTAACTGAGATTCAACTTTTTCAGTTATTTCTTGTGCAATAGTTTCTTCTTTTTCAGCCATGTACTCGTTGATGAGTGCGATAACGTCATCTTGAGTTAATCCTGAAGATTCTTCTTCTTTATGGGTTTCGTTTTTAACTTCCATATTTGATTCTCCATCTAAAGTTTTAACAATTGCATAGCATGCACCAGATAGGCAGTTAGATTCCACTAAACCTTTACTGGTTGTAACTGTTCCGAATGTGTCCCAGTTAGCAGGCATTGGTGTTAAACTGATTTCATATAATTCGATTGCATTTATAATTCGGTTTTTCTCATCATAATTGGTGACATAACCACCAATACTAAGACCTAACTTAACACCTGTGTCAAGCAGATCCTTAATGTCAGGAGTGTATTTTTTAGTGATTAAGAATTTGATGTGAAGTTTTTCTTCATCCACATCAGCAGTTTTAATTGCTCCAATAACATCTTCTATTCCATACCAATGGTTAGCGTGAATGTTAAGAGCTAATGCTTGTTCCGCCATCATGTCGATTGCTTCTGCAGATACAATTTCATCATGTAAATCACGTGAAGTTGTTGAAGCAATACCCTCAAGCAGAATTCTTTCACTATCACCGGATTCATCTTCGATGCTTTTTGCGGTGAATTCTTTAACACTCTTGGCTGTTAATGGAGAATAAACCTTGAATTCTTTTTTAACCATATTATTTAAACTCCATTTTATCGAAGTGTTCTAAGCATTTTCTTTTTACTCGAATACTACACTCTTTTTTTTAGAAAAGAAAAAAACCGGATTAAATCATACCATATTTTTTTTAACCAGGTGAAAAAAATATGAAAGGCAAAAAAGCTTAGGGAAAAAACCTTTAAATCATATGAATAATTTGAGAGAGAAAAAAAATGATACAAAATAATTCAATCCAGTTTTTCCAATCTTTTCTAAAAATATCAAAAAAGGAGGGTCTAATATCTTTTGTTTGAACTTAGTAAAAGAGCAGGGTAAGTTTAATGACATTCCAGGTCAAAAGGTTCTCAAAGTGGCGAAATGAGAATAAATATTTTATACTGGGCATAAGTTCACTACCATAGGATTATCCACAATTGATAGTGAAGCAATGTCAAAGCTTCCTAGTTCATCAGGTTCAGGAATATGAGCGGAAAAATTACATCTGCAATTTGGATGAGCAGGCAACAACAAATTATTCATAACTTCCTGCAAAGTATACGGATTGTCCCTTTCCAGTATGCGACAGTAATCACATACAAGACTATCATGAGAAGTGTTGATATCCACTTGATCAACACCATAATTTGCGTATGATTGCAATGTTCCTGTATTCACTGCTCTTGCGAATTCAGTTCTTGCTATCATCTCCGCTCTGGTACGAACGCTGATGTTATGATTGATAGGTGTTAAAGGCAGTTCAAGTAGGTTTCTCATTGTTGTTTGATAACCTTCACCTTGAGCTACAGCATTAAAGATTACTTCTTTAATACCTGACTTTAACTCCTGGTTAACGTTAGTGATTAAATCAAAATTGTATTTGGATACATGGAATAATGCTTCCTGGTCTGCAATGGTGTATGCTAAAGTTTGCTGTATGTCTTCATAACCCAGTTCCGCACCAATCCTGTAAAACTCTGCGATGAATTGTTCACTATTACTTGCGTTATAGTTGATTAGTTCATCGAGTCTTTGATTTATTCCACTATTATTGAAGAATGCTTCTATCTGTAATCGGTTCATATATTCCAATTCAGCATATTCGGCACTTCCAATATAATTTGAAACTAATTCTAATTGTTTATCAAACCCAAGACTGATTGCCGTTAAGTATTCCAATTCTCCTGGGGATAACTTCTTATGAAAGGGTATTTTAATCCAATCCATATTAACAACCAATCCTAGTATTTGATGATATCAGATGAGTATAATTGTGATTTGTATTTTTGAACCGTATCAATTGCTTTGTCAATGTTGCCACCTAACGGTTCAATGTTCATTGGGTTTAATATGTTAGGTGTTACTGCGTAATTTTGATAGTTCATTGGGACATTTCCCCATGCTACAGGTTGTTCACCGTAACTTGATCTAACTTCATTGATACTTAGTGAACCATTTTGCAAACGGATATTTTCAATTTGAGCACGATTCAATTTATCCTCAATATCCAAGTCACTGAACTGGAATAACTCATCAAACCCATTATGACCAATGGCCTTGTTGAAAGCTCCTTCGATAAATGCTGCTCTTCCTTGCAAGGTATCCTTGAAGTTTTTCTTCTGTGATTCACCGCTTCCAGTTCCAAGGTTTGCAGTTTCAATTACACCAACCATTGCAGGTTGAGCACCATACGCAGTAATAATCATATCTCTGCATTTATCTAACAGTTCATTCCAATCCATATCACGATTATTGACTGCAGCACTAGTGAACTGTCCGCCTTTAACTGCTAATGTTCCTCCTTTTTTCTGTTCTTTCTTCAAAGCACCTAAACGAGCAATCTCATTTAAGAATGACTGGTCATCCATATCCTTATCGAAACTTAATACTGCTTTAGGGTCGATACCGTCATTTTCCATGATGTCCTTATTGTATCTCATACCCAGGAACATAATGCTGATGGCAAGGCCGATTTTATCAATCTTACACATTCCCCATTTACTTGACTTCAGTCTTATATCCGGTTCATGTATGTGTATCAGTTCTTCCGGTTCATAACGGATATCCTGAGTTCTGAATCCCCATTGCTCCGTATCAGGATACCACTTCAGTAACTCTGATGGCACATAAGTGAGTCCTGTAGGAACTTTATTCTGGAATAACTCTTCATAGTTCAATTCTATGAATGCATCTCCTGTTCCCTCAAAACTTCTAATATACTGTGAATGGAACATTGGGTAAGTGACTTCACTCTTATAACCTTGAGGATTGTTAAAGAGATTATACAAATAATTAGAACGAGCAAGGTCAATCTCATTCTCATCTAAATTATTAATCTGAAAACCAGTAGCAAGAAGACTATCAATCTCTACTTGAATACACCTATGAACATAAACGTTATTCAGTGCCTGATAGTAAATCTCAAATTCACCGGCAGGTTTATCACTCCTGCGTTGAGCCCATCCATAACTCCCAAGAAATGTGTTGTATAAACTATTGTCTTGGGGTCTTCTTATCCCCGGTAAATAATTACTAATTGTTTTTTTAATGTTATCAATAAATTTCATAAATACACCATTCCAAGTTGTGGAGTAGATTTTATCATACGTGGGCCAAAGATTCCACCACGCCACATATCAGGGCAGTGATCTTCTATTTTTAGTGGTTTGTCTTCGCCTCTTCTTTGGGCTTTCTTATCCCAACTGTAAGTTTGAACTTGACTTATACTATGCGTACAATCTTGATGAATTAAGAATTTCCCTCTTGCGAATAAATCTTGGATTTCTTTAATGTCCTCATAAGTATTTGGGACATAAGTTTCCACGTTCATTTTTATTCTTTCATCTTTTTCGCAAGCGGTTTTTAGCGATGCAGCATCATGAGGTAAGTATAAAGTGTTTTCTTCAGTTAATTTGTATTTGTCTTGAAGTTCAACAATATCATCAACACGTTCACTATCGGATTGTGCAACTCCTACTTCTTCTTTATCGTAATAGGTTTCTTCCATTAGGCAGTAGGTATTCCCTTCTTTTTCATCTTTGTGTATTCCCATTACTCCAAAGGTGGTTACTGTGGAAACACCATAATCGCAGCATATATTAATGTCATGAATATTAAAAGGTAATTTTTTGTAAACATTCTTTTTTGTGCTGAACATATCGTATATCGCACCTTCAGCGATTACCCATTGACCTAAGATGTTACGTTTGTAGAACACTTCACTTTTCTGGTTAACTCTTTTTAGTTCAGTAACATAATGAGGGTCAAGATTTGGGTTATCATCAATTAAAAATTTGAATGTTTTTACTGTTCCGGATTCCAGTAATTCTTTGTTGTTAATGTAATTAGTGAAGATGTAATGGTAAGGGCTATCTGGGTTGGTGTTCCAGAACATTTTTGCTCCAATATCACTACAACGTGATATGGCCATTTCTACTGCGGATTGTGGACATCTTGCTATCTCATCAGCATACCATCCACCAACGCTCATACCTGCAATAACATCAACGGCTTTCTCATCATTGAATCCCATCACATAACAAAGTTTGTCTTCTATTTCCAGTTCCCCATCTCTCTTATGATACTGATAATCCATATGCTCATTATTAAGCATTCTTAATAAAGGCCGGATTACATTTCTTCTTAATGATTGGGAACTTTTTCCGGAAATCAGAAATTCATCACTTTTAGATTTTTTTACAAACTCAATCCAACGTGCGTTACAGGCAACAGTTTTACCGCTTCTTACACTTCCATCTGCAATGTTAATCCATGCATCTGAAGTGAATAAAAAGTGTAATGCAGTTTTACCCCATTCACCATAATGAAAGTAATCACTACTTTTCAATTTCCTGGAGGTATTTTTGCCTGCTCTTTTCAATTGACTCAGCCAACCCTATAACGTTTTCATCTTGAATGTTAATGTTTAATTCATCTTCATCAATTAACTCATATTTTAATTTGATTGCTTCCAATCCAAGTTTCTTCATTTTGAGTCTGAGACTTTGTTCTTTGTATGGATCATAATTCTCATCACGAATATCTAAATCAATATTAATTTCATCTGCTTGAGAAATTAAATCATCTAATTTTTGAATGTCCTTGAATCTGTAGTCAGTTGCTATTTCAAAACTTTCTTTAGCTTGTATTTCTTTGTCGGCTTGTTTTGATTGTGATTCTTCTTTTTGTTTTTGAATTATTTTTTCTCGAACTGCTGCTTTGACATTCAAGTTATTCTTTTTGTAATTATTCAAGGTGGTGTGCGTAATCTTTTCATTATACTCATTTTCCAAATAATCTGAAACATACCTACTGCTGTAACCTGCAACTAGCAAGTCCACTATTTCATTATAATGAGGTGATGTTTCAACCTTGCTTTTTCTTGCCATATGCATACCCACCAATTAAGTTATTTTTCGTAAAAGTTTGTAAACGAGTGTAAAGTTTACAGTCAAATGTAAAGTTTACATACATATGATTACTCATATGAATTTGACAACAGCACCTACTATTATTCCGATGATTGTTACCATTACTGCGAAAATTGCAATTTGACGTGTACTTCTTTTTTCCTGGTCTTCTTTCATGGTTTGGAAAAATTTTTCATAAACCTCTATTTTTGTTTCTAAGTTTTTGATTCTGTTTTCTATTTCGGTATCTTGAGTTTCTGAATTTAGTATAAGTTTATTTACATTATTATTAATCGCATCAATTTTAGCATTCATCGTTTTCAGTTCATCTTTTATCTCCATGATACTCTGTTCCTTATACTTACTTTTCTCATCTAATTTTGCAATGAGAAGACTATGTTCCTGTATCAATTCTTCATGACAGCAAGTATGATTAACATCCACCATCTTCTTCATCCCCAAGAGGAATGTTATAGTCTTCATTTAGGTTTTCATATTCACTGGCGGGGTCAGGTGAACCAACATCTAATTTTTCATATACCATTTGTTCTGCAACTTCTACTCTTTTGTTTTCTGTTGCTTGTGTTGCAATGTACCCTGCGATGAATATTATTATTGGAATGTAGTATGCATATTCTGCAGGTATTATTTGTGTCAGCCCATCTTTTCCGATATATACTATGAATGCTGCCAAAAATGATATGGCAGTTGTTATTTTACTTTTGTATTTGAATGTTTCAGTTGTCATGATTAATCACGTTCCATTAAAAAAAAGAATGTATTATAAAAAAAAGGAATGATTCGTAGATGTGTTCTTATCCCCCACCCCCAAAAAAGAGAAGGGAAAAAAGCTGAAGACTATGTGTTTTTATATTTCCACGGAAGTGAAAAAAATTGAAAGGAAATTATATTATGATTAGAAAATCTATCTTGATTCGGTTGTCTAATTTAAAGTAGTGTAAAACGGCATAAATTTTTACAAAATGCTTGAGCTAGTGTTAAATCGTGTTAAACTCCAGGGTTATCTATGAATATATAATTTTGTTTAATGTTTTTTAATAAAATCAAACCATTTCCCCCATCTCCTTTGGAAGCAGAGGATAAAAACACACCTACATTTATAGTTTTAACCCGTATGGTAAATCGATTTGTATCCCTGCATTGTAATATGTATGTGACCTAGTTATTAGTCCGCAGATGGGACAGTATTCTTCACCGAACTCATCTATGTTGATGTGTTCTCCACATTCAGGGCATTTCCATATTGGGTCATGATTTGCGAATGAACGAATATAATGTAATCTGTTCACTTTATCGTATAGTTCACGATTGTCTCTTTTGAGTTCACCCATTATTTTTTGATTACCTATGTGTTTGAGGTAATATTTGATAGGGTTTTCTTTTAGTAATTGCGTGTCTTCTTCTGTGAGTGTAAGATTATCATGTTTCATTCATCTCTATACTTATAATATAAACTACTCGCAACATTTTTTAGGTGTAATCCCCAGTTTTCACCAGGTCATCATGATTATCATTACTGGACATTGTAATTTGAACCGGAGCATTACTCATGAAATAATCTGTTAAACGGCATAAAATCAATTCAAACACTACATCGGTCAAGTTATACTTCTTTGTGATTTTATAATTCTTCAATTGTATTTTTGGCACTTCCAGTTTTTTGATGTAGAATATGAATGCTAATATGATTGTTTCATCACTGGCTCTGCGATGTAATCCTTTGAAATTAGTATTGAATGTTTTGACAAGGAATTTAACAGTATTCTTTTGCGAATGAGACAACAATAAGTATTTCGCTTCTAAGCTTAGCTCATCTACTATTAGCATACGATGTTTCAATAGTGATTCCACTCTGAGTTTCTTCTCATATTCTGATGATCTTCTTTCACCAGGAACATATGAATCACTATACTTGTCAAGTAATAATTGATAATCAGTCATAATTCACTCATACATCTACGTTTAATGGTTAAGCATAACTTGCTCATTTTCATATCCATATAGTTAGGTCTTTTTTCCAATTCTTCTGTGATGATTCTTTTAATATCCTCCGGTTTCTTGCATTTGCTATCATACCATGTTGCTCGGACATAATTGAATATCATACCTACCATTGCTGTATCAGTCATACTCCCACTTCACGTTTTATCCTGGGCAATTCATTTTTATCCCAGTTGCATTCTTTTAATTTTTCAACAACTTTTTTTGCGGTTCTTTTATTTTTGTATGTTCCGAAACTAACTGATTTACCATCCATATATTTTTGCACGCTAAAAGTGTTGCATGCTGTTTGATGGCAGTATGTTGCAGGAGTATAACTTCCACGTTTAGTGTAAACATTGTATCGTGGTTCAAGTCTGTTTTCTTCAATTGCTCTTTTACGGTACTGATTGTACTTAGTTTCATTTAAGTTTAATTTTTCTTTGATTCTTTTAACCGGCATGGTATTTTCATTGTATAATCTGAGGAATTCTTCATAATTCTTCCAGTAATCCTCCGGTTCGCCTTCAACAATATTAAATGTAAGTGTCATTTTAATTCTTCCTCAACCATTTCTAAATAAACTTCGCTTTGTTCTTTTATTCTTTGCAGGCATAATGTTAAGTGAACAACTGCAGATGTTAACTTCAGGTTTTTTTCATAATAATCATTCAATTTATCAACCACTTCATCCTGGGTTAACTGTTGATCATCTTCACTGATTCCGCTGAACACTTCTTTGAAATGATTCTTAAACCTTTTAGTCATTAAACTCAATCCCCATATTCAAAGTTTCCAAACATTTTGAAAGTAAAACTTTAGTTAATATATCATTCCTGGTAGTGATGTTCACTATAATTTCATCATGCTGTTTATCTTTAATCCAACCGGATTTTCCTGCATTAGCGTAACCTTCCTGATACCTTTTAATTGTAACCATATCATCAGTCATTCAAACAACCTCTCATTTTTTTCCATAACTTCTTTATTTCTCTCTGCCGAATCATCTATCCATTTTTTAAATTTATCCGAAATTTCATATCCTTTATTTATTGCTAAACTTAATTCGTGCAGTATGACTTGATTTTCATTATATTGGCTCATAAATTGATGTTTCCAAAACTTAATATCATTATCCATTCTTAACTCTTGGTTTTCTTCGTGGAGTTCATTCAACAAATCAACCAACTTATCACAAGTCATATCCGTAGTGGAATATGCTTTATAACCCACACTACCAGTACTATTCTCTTTCCTTGTTGTTTCATCAACAATAAACTGCATACCAGTTCCTTTTATATGTTCTTTACGAAATCGTTTTTTGTTTTCAGTCATTCTAACTCACACCATTTTTCATATTTCTCGTTCTTAAATTTATCCCACATTTCTTTCATTGTTTCTGACCCCAAATCATCAATCAATGAATTTGCAAAACTTATCATTTCTCCACGATGATTAGCCAATATTTCTGCTTGTTTTAACTGCTCATTTTCTTCTTCAAGGTAGTTTATTCTTTGTATTGCTTTTTGTTCCCAGTATTTTTCCTTGGCGATTAATTTTTCAATTGCTTCATTTTGTTCATTCAGGAATGTAACAATTTGAGCGACAAATTGTTCACTATTCAGATCCCTATGAGTTAAAACAATAACATCTCCGCTTTTATGTTCTTTAACACCAATTTCACTATTGTTCCCTATAATTGTAAATCGTTTTTTGTTTTCAGTCATTCCACATCACCTTTCAATTTGTTCTTCATATTCCATTAGTCTACCTTTTAACTGTCTGTTCTCTGATTCCAATCCTTCCCTCTCACAATCTAACAAGTTCAACAATTCCAAACAACCAGTAAAATTACCTTCGTGGTCTAACCAGTAATAACGATTAGTTTTACAGTCTTTAAACTCATTAGTACATTTTGTTGGAATGAATCTTTTAGTATACAAATTTAATTTCTCTAATGATTTATGATAGGTTTCATTATCATCTTCCAGTACATCAATCTTGTTTTTTAACTGCTCATTTTCTTCGTGTAGAGCATTCAATACATTTACTGATACCATATTGCTTGAATGAGTTTCACCAGTCAGATTATCAAAAACTTTATGATTTTTATACTCAAATCGTTTCTTTTCAGTCATAATCTCACAACCCTTACTATTCAAATCATTCAACAAACTTTCTAATCTGTATAATTCATCAATGAATGCTTTTTTCTTTGTTTTTGTATCTGTTCTACCAAATTTAACAAGCATATAAATTTCAAGAGTTTCTGTATCTAATATACAAGCACTTC
>Ga0326513_10000203_pt1 | contig 47617 bp, 49 predicted proteins | sample 2_2465_0518_D_FD_203654 | JGI IMG/M metagenome (GOLD analysis project Ga0326513, IMG submission 203654) | Bovine rumen microbial communities from UC Davis, California, United States - 2_2465_0518 | ecosystem: Host-associated > Mammals > Digestive system > Stomach > Rumen | place: USA... | reverse complement strand
TCGTTATATCGTTATATCGTTATGACGTTATTCCGTTATGACGTTATTCCGTTATGACGGGATAGTTTTATTTTCCGGCGGGATTCCAGTTGTCGGAGCCGGCAAGTACTTTTTCGATTGAGAAGGCTGCGGCTTCGGAGGGGGAGATCTGACGGGACCAGGAGACTCGACGGGAGGTGTCGGCACCGGGTCCGGTGTTACCATACTCGAAATAACGGGCAGTGGCTTCGTTGGCGGTCTTTCCCCAATTGTGCCATCCCTCGGGACGGATGTTTGCGCCCATCTCGCAGTTGATGAAGACGACGTTGGAGTAGGGCCGCCAGGGACGGCCGAGGTAGGAGAGGACACCTTCGTCGGCGGTGAGGCGGCAGTTGTGGAACACGAAACCGGTTTGACCCTGCAGCGTTGAGGCTGCCGTATAGTAGCCGTTGGAGGTCATGTGGAGATGACAGCGGTTGAAGACGCAGGTGGCCCATCCGAAGATGAAGTCCACAGTGCCCTCGATATAGCAGTCCTCGTAGTATTCGCGGGTCTGGAGCGCGCCTTCGTCACTCTCGCCGTGGGGATAGAGAGTGTCCTGATTGCCCAGGAAACGGCAGCGGCGGAAAACGGCACGGTCACCCTTGACAAAGAGGGCCACGGCCTGTCCCACGCGACCGGCACTGTTGCGGAAGGTGATGCCTTCGGCCGTGAAGCCGGGGGCATAGATATAGCAAGACGAAGAGCCGGAGGTGCCGACCTCCTCGCCAAAGCGGTTGAGCGTTTTGGCACAGTTGCCGTAGGAAAGGATGCAAGCACCGTCCTCGCGAGCGATGAGGTGTACGTTCTGTTTGCTCTCGGCCAGGACTAGTTTCTCCTCATAGACACCGGGCTGGAGCAGGATGGTTGTGGTCTGTTTGCGGAAATCGGGCACAGCATCGAAGGCCTCCTGGACGGTGAAGAAATCGCCAGAACCATCCTTGGCGACCACAAAGTCGGTGCGACGAATGAAGGGACGCAGACCAGGCACGGTCTCGGCCAGGGCATCGGCAGCCAGGCCGGCGATGATGCGTCCGCCACGGATGTTGAGGTGCGTATTGTCTTTGCGACCCTTGATGGCCGCAATATTGGTGTTAGGTTCAATCCAGCAGAACAGTTTCTTGGATTCCACGGGTCCGAGCCGTTCGATGTAGTCGTGGGTGATGCGGTTCATATCGACAAAGGGCACACCCAGTTCGCGGGCGACGGTAGCCGGCGGCAACAGGTAGTTGGCTTTCGAGCCGTCGGCACGTGTGAGGATGTGGGTCTCGACGAGCGTATCGCCCTCGACGGGCTGGGGCTTCTCTTTCTCGTCGGTCTTGCCGAAAGCATCGTCCTTGTCCTCCGGATTGGGAATGAAGTTGCGGCGCACGATGGCATTCATGAGAATGGGCGTGGCTCCTTTGGCCATCGTCTCGCGACAGAAACGGCGGAGGTTGTCATCGAACGTCGAACCGGGTTCGGTGTGGCGGTCCGGTTTCGGTTTCTCGTCGTTGTGGCCGAACTGGATGATGACATAGTCGCCGGGCTGTACCTTGCCGATGACGGCATCCCAGCGTCCCTCGTTGATGAAGGAGAGGGAGGAACGGCCGTTCACGGCATGATTGTCGACCACAACGTCGGAGGTGAAATAACCGGAGAGCATCTGTCCCCAACCTCGTTCCTGATTGTCGTTGTCGAGAGGCTTGTTGGCCATTGTGGAGTCGCCGATCATGAAGACGGTGACAGGTTTCTTCTCGCCGGCACTCGTAAGAACGAGGAGCACAGCCAGGGCAAAGGCAATAACAGAGAAAAGTTTTTTAATCATAAATGTGTTATTTGTGTGCAAAGATAGTCATTTCCGTCCAAACTGCCAAAAAAAATGTCAAAAAAGTGTGCTCATGAGGGTGATTTTGTACAAATCGAAGGCTTTCAGAGACCTTAGCGGTGACAAAAGTAAGCGTTTGAGCAGCGGCAGCAGGACGGGAGCGAGAGTCCGGAGTACGCCCAGCAGACCGAGGGTGAGGAGTCGGTTCTTAGCCCGGAGGAGAGGGATGCGATCCACTTCGTCGGGGAGGAGTCTGCGTTCGATGGCCGCCAGGTTGCGGACGCCCTGTTCCGTCTTGGACAGGAAGTCGGCATTGCTGTCGAGGGAGTCGTGGATGACCGGTGCGTTGACATAGACATAGCGGGCGCCTTCGCGTGAGGCCTGAAAACCGAAGAGGGTATCCTCGTGGCCGTAGGTACGGATGGTCTCGTCGAAGGGATGGGCCAGGAAGAAGTCACGACGTACGGCAAAATTGTTGGATGTGAAATTACGGACCGGCTTGCTGGCACTCACACAGGGTTCGCGGTGGGAACCGACGAGCCAGTGGAGACGGCATTCCGAAGGGTAGAACTCCGCGTTGCGGTAGGTGCGTCCCCCGCAAAGGATGTCGGAGGGGCCGGCCTTGCGGAGAGCTTCCGCATAATGGGAAAGGAACCGGGTGTCGCCGACGGCGGAGTCACAGTCCAGAAAAACGAGCCATTCGCCCCTGGCGGCGCGGGCCAGCCGGTTGCGGATAGCGGCGCGTCCGACATTCTCCTTATTATATATATATGTAGCATGGTCGTATTCCTCACACGCCAGCCGGTTGGGGGCCGTGAGCCCGGTCGAACCGTCCTCCATTGCAATCAGTTCCCAATCGATGCCCAGACCTTCCGCCTGACGGCAGAGGACCCGGATGAGACGCGACGAGTCGTGGTTGAAGATTGGGATGAGGATGGAGATCATCGGATGATGGCTGCGATATTGGATGTGAAGAGTTTGACGGCAATGGCCAGGAGGATGATGCCGAAGAACTTGCGAAGCAGGTAGATGCCGCCCTCACCGAGGATACGTTCCAGAACGTGCAGATGTTTGAGCACGATGTAGACAATGATGATATTGAGGACGAGACCGAGGATAATGTTGACGAGGGCATATTCGGCACGGAGGGCGAGCAGGGCCGTGAAGGTGCCGGCTCCAGCAATGAGGGGGAAGACGACGGGAACGATGGTGGACGATCCCTTAGGTCCGTCGTTATAGTGGAAGATCTCGACGCCCAGAGTCATCTCGAGCGCCATGATGAAAATGACGATGGCGCCGGCAGCGGCAAACGAGTGGATATCAACGTTGAAGAGTTCGAGGAGGAGGTTGCCCACCAGCAGGAATCCCAGCAGCATGGCGAGGGAGACGAGAGCAGCCTCGCCGGCATTGACGGGGCCGGACTTTTTCTCGAGGCCAATGACGATGGGGATGAGGCCGGTGACATCGATCATTGCAAAGAGGACAATGAAGGCGCTGACGGTCTCCTGGAGGGAGAAAGATTCGAACGAAAGGATAAGCGATTCAAACACGGTAAAACAGTTGAAAAGTCAGACAATCAGGAAGCCGCACCGGCCGTGCCGGACGACGACTGGAGAATCTCCCAGTAGTCGCGTCCCTTGAGGAGGACGTCAAGGGCACGGAGATAGATGCGGTTGGTGAGATTCATAATCTCGGAGAACGCGCTGTCGTTGTAGAGGTCGGCCGCAATCTGGGCCTTGACCTGGGTGGCGAGGAGGGGTTGGGCAGCCACCCACTCGGCCGAATCAATCTTGACGCTGTCGGCCACGGCACGGTCGTGAATCTCCTGTAGCATCTCGGGCGAGACGGCATAGCTCTCGTTGAAATCACGGAACGACGGGTAGCGCTTGCGGAGCTTGCGCTGGTTGTCGCTGAAGTAGCGGAGCACGTAGCGGTTGAGGGTTCCGCGTGCGATGATGTTGCGATGGGTACGGGTGACGAGCGTTGTATCGAGGGGCACGAAGACATCGGGCATGATGCCGCCACCGCCATAGACGGTGCGTCCGCCTTCCGTCTTATACTTGAGCGAGTCGGGGAAGCGGATGGAATCCATCGAGAAATACTCGCCGTGGTTATAGCGGTCGAGCAGGTCCTTATAGTAGTCCTTGCGGTTGCCCTGTTCGTAAGGTTTCTGGATGCAGCGCCCAGACGGTGTGAAGTAGTGACTGGCGGTGAGCTTGAGCATAGCGTCGCCGGGGAGCATGACCTGACGTTGGACAAGACCCTTGCCGAAGGTGCGCCTTCCGACCACTACACCGAGGTCATAGTCCTGGATGGCACCCGTGAAAATCTCCGACGAGGAAGCGCTCTGTTCATCGACCAGGATGATATGGCGGCCGGAGAACTTCTTGGAATCGACCGTCCGGTAGACATCCTTCTCGGTGGTGCGTCCCTGAGTATAGACGACGGTCTTGCCGGCGGGGATGAAGAAATTGGCGAGTTCGACAGCAGCCGTGAGCAGACCGCCACCATTGTCCTGGAGGTCGGTGATGAGGTCCTTCATGCCGAGACGGGAAAGGCTGTCAAGGGCGTTGGCGTATTCGAGGGCCGTAGTCTGTGCAAAGCGGTCAACCTTGATGTAGCCGATGCCGGGAGCCGCAATATAGGCCGCACTGACGGAATTGACGGGTATCTTGTCGCGGGTGACGGAGAAGGCGATGTGTTCGCGACCGCGTTCCACATCGAGATGAACGACAGTCCCCTTGGGGCCGCGCAGGTGTTTTTGGACGTTAGCATTACTCATCTTCACACCCGAAATGGGATCTCCGTCGGCCCGCAGGATGCGGTCTCCCGAGAGGATTCCGACTCTGGCAGAGGGTCCGCCTGGAATGGTGTTGATGACGATGAGAGTGTCGTTGGACATCTGGTAACGGATACCGATGCCGTCGAAGTTTCCGCCGAGGCTCTCGTTGAGGGCTTTGACCTGTTCGGGATTGAGGTATTCGGAGTGGGGGTCGAGTTTGTCCATCATGCCGCGCACGGCCGCCTCGGACAAAGAGGAGGGACTGATCGAATCGACATAGAAATACTGAATAGCCTGAAAGGTCCGGAAAATCTGTTCCAGGGCCATACGGTCAGCCTCCTGCGCCTGTACGTGGAGGAGACACAGCAGCATCGTGAGGGCGCTGAGGATGCGTTTCATTTCTTGAGAATCGAAGATTGGAATTTGTTGAGGGCCTTGCGGTCCTGGGGAGCCGAGAGTATGAAGCCCTCGGGCATGAAGTCGGACACGTCCTTGCCATAGTGGATGAGCTCGCGCACCGTGGATGATGAGATGTGGGCCATCGCTGGCTCGTTGAAGAGCATGATGGTCTCGATGCCGGAGAGGTGGCGGTTGACGTCGGCCATGGAACGTTCGTACTCGAAGTCGGCCACGGTACGTACTCCACGCAGAATGTGGGTGATGCCGAGTTCCTGCGCATAGTCGACGGTGAGGGTATTGTAGGCCCTGACCTCGATGCGGGGTTCGGCAGTATAGTAGTCGCGAATCATGCGGACGCGTTCTTCCACCGAGAACATGGCACTCTTGGCCTCATTGTAGCCTACGGCAATGAGAATCCTGTCGCAGAAAGCCAGTGCACGGTTTACAACGGAAGCGTGGCCCTTGGTGAACGGATCAAACGATCCCGGGAAAATGATATTCATAATCAACAGGTGTTATGGAAAAGGTGTCAAAGGAACGGGGACCGTTCAGTCGACGGCATCCTCCTCGACCACCAGATTCTCGATGATGAACTCCTGGCGTTCGGCCGTATTGCTGCCCATATAGTACTGGAGCATGTCCTTGACGGCATCCTCCTTGCGGAGGGTCACCATGTCGAGTCGCATGTCGGGGCCGATGAAGTGTTTGAACTCGTCGGGTGAAATCTCGCCGAGACCTTTGAAACGGGTAATCTCGGGATCACGGAATTTGGAGATAGCGGCCAGCCGTTCCTCCTCGGTGTAGCAGTAGAATGTCTCCTTGTTGTTCTTCTTGTTACGAACACGGAAGAGAGGAGTCTGGAGGATATAGACGTGACCTTTCTTGACCAGCTCGGGGAAGTACTGGAGGAAGTAGGTCATCATGAGGAGCCTGATGTGCATGCCGTCGACATCGGCATCGGTGGCGATGATGACCTTGTTGTAGCGGAGTCCCTCGAGCCCGTCCTCAATATTGAGGGCGGCCTGGAGACAGTTGAACTCGAGGTTGGTATAGACCTTCTTGCGCTCGAGCCCGTAGGTGTTGAGGGGTTTGCCTCGCAGGGAGAACACGGCCTGGGTCTGGACGTTGCGGCACTTGGTGATGGACCCGGAAGCCGACAGACCCTCGGTGATGAAGATGCAGGTGTCGTCGCGCTTATCGCCCTTGCTGTCGTTGAAGTGGACGTGACAGTCGCGCAGCTTGTCGTTGTGGAGCTGCACCTTCTTGATGCGTTCCTTGTCCTGCTTGGTGATGCCCGCGATAGCCTTGCGGTCCTGTTCGGAGGACTGGATTTTCTGACGCATAATCTCGACGGTAGCAGGCTCGCGGTGGAGGTAGTTGTCGAGTTCGTGGCTCAGGAAGTCGGCGATGAATTTCTGGATGGTGATGGCATCGGGCTCGGGCGACACCCGTGTGGAACCGAGCTTGGTCTTGGTCTGGGCCTCGAAGACGGGTTCCTGGACCTTGATGGCAACGGCGGCGACCATACCGTTGCGAATATCGGCCGGTTCGTAGTTCTTAGGTTGGAAGAACTCCTTGATAACTCGCATCGATTCCATCTTGAATGCCTGGAGGTGGGTTCCGCCGAGACTGGTGTACTGACCATTGACAAACGAGTAGTATTCCTCGCCGTACTGGTTGGTGTGGGTGATAGCCACCTCGATGTCGTCGCCGGAAAGGTGAATAATGGGGTAGAGGGGGTCGGAGTCCATGCGGTCGTTGAGGAGGTCCTGCAGACCGTTCTTGGACGTGAACTTATGTCCGTTGAGTGTGAGGGTGAGTCCTGTGTTGAGATAGGAATAGTTCTTGAGAAGTTTCTCGATGAACTCCATCTGGAACTTATATCCCTCGAAAATCTTCTCGTCGGGGATGAACTCGACGTAGGTTCCGTTGGGCTCGTTGCAGGGCTCGACCTCGCGTTCTTCGAGTTTCTTGGCGGCCGCGTAGGTGATTTCCTTCTTCTCGTGTTCGCGGACAGCGCGTACGAAGAAGTGTTTGGAAAGAGCATTGACGGCCTTGAGGCCCACACCGTTGAGGCCGACACTCTTCTTGAATACGGAGGTGTCATACTTTCCGCCGGTATTGATCTCGGAGACACAGGCGTCGAGTTTTCCGAACGGGATGCCTCGTCCGTAGTCGCGCACCGACACCCGTCCGTCGTTGTCAATGGTCACATCGATGCGCTTTCCGAAGCCCATGGCGTATTCGTCGATGGAGTTGTCGATGACCTCCTTGAGGAGGATGTATATACCATCGTCCTCGTGGGAACCGTCGCCCTGTTTGCCGATGTACATACCCGGACGCAGACGGATGTGTTCCGTCCACTCCAGGTGTTGGATTTTACTTTCGTCATAATCGGCAAGGGCGGTTCCCATTGCCAGGTTTTCGTCGAGTGTCTTCTGTTCAGCCATAGGATTGAATTACATTCTTTCAGGAACCTCGATTCCGAGGAGTTTCATGCCGGTTTTGACAACGCGGGCCACCTGATGGGAGAGCTCAAGACGGAAGGCGCGCTTGGCGGCATTCTCCTCCTTGAGAATCTGGAAGTCGTGGTAGAACTGATTGTATTCCTTCACGAGGTCGTAGGTGTAGTTGGCGATGAGGGCGGGCGAGAAACGCGTGCCGGCCTCTTTGATCACAGCGGGGAAGTTGAGGAGTTGCTGGATGATGCCCTCCTCCTTGGCTGTAATTTCAACATCGTCCCAAGCAGCCGTTTCATTGCCGGACTTTCGGAGCAGGCTCTGAATACGGGCATAGGTATATTGGATGAAGGGACCGGTGTTGCCGTTGAAGTCGATGGACTCGGCGGGATTGAACACCATGTTGTTGACGGGATTGACCTTGAGGAGGAAGTATTTGAGTGCGCCGAGACCGACGATGCGGTAGACGTTGTGGCGTTCGTCGGCAGGCATCTCCTGAAGGTGGCCGCTTTCCTCGGCCACTTTCTGGGCATCCTCAATCATGGCGGCCATGAGGTCGTCGGCATCCACAACCGTGCCCTCGCGGCTCTTCATACGGCCGTTGGGCAGTTCCACCATGCCATAGGAGAAATGGACGAGGTCTTTGCCCCACTTGAAGCCGAGCTTGTCGAGCAGGAGGGAGAGTACCTGGAAGTGGTAGTTCTGTTCGTTGCCCACCACGTAAATCATGTGGTCGATGGGATAATCGTCGTATCGCAGTTTGGCAGTACCGATGTCCTGGGTCATATAGACCGACGTACCGTCCTTGCGGAGCAGAATCTTTTGGTCGAGTCCGTCGGAAGTCAGATCGGCCCATACGGAGCCGTCTTCCTTGCGGATGAAGAGTCCCTTGTCGAGGCCCTCGAGTACCTTCTCCTTGCCAACGAGGTAGGTGTTCGATTCGTAGTAGATCTTGTCGAAGCCGACACCCATAGTGGCGTAGGTCTCGTCGAATCCAGCATATACCCAGTCGTTCATCTTCTTCCAGAGATCGCGTACCTCGGAGTCTCCAGCCTCCCACTTGCGGAGCATCTCGCGTGCTTCCTGCATAAGGGGCGACTTTTCCTCGGCGGCAGCCTTGCGGAGTTCGGCAGTCTTCTCATTGTCGGTGCCTTGAATTGCGAGGATTTCGGGATCGGAGGCCATGAGTTCCTTCACCTCGGCCTTGAAGTGCTTGTCGAAGGCGACGTAGCAATCGCCGATGAGGTGGTCACCCTTCTTGCCGGCCGACTGGGGCGTAGCACCGTCGAACCACTTGAGCCACGCGAGCATGGACTTGCAGATGTGGATGCCGCGGTCGTTGACGATGTTGGTCTTGACCACCTTGTAGCCGTTGGCCTCAAGGATTTGGCTGAGCGACCATCCGAGTAGGATGTTGCGGAGGTGGCCCAGATGGAGGGGCTTATTGGTATTGGGGGAAGCGTATTCCACCATGTAGAGTTCGCTCCGGTCGGAGACAGGCGTACATCCGTAATCGGGTGTAGCGGCAATGCCCTTGAGTTTTTCGACCCATGACGACGAGTTGACCGTCATGTTGAGGAATCCCTTGATGACGTTGTATTTTGCAACCAGGGGTTCGTTGGCCACAAGCCATTCGCCGATTTCACGGCCGAGTTCCTCGGGATTGGATTTTCCGCATTGTTTCATAAAAGGGAAGACCATAACCGTGAGGTGTCCCTCGAAATCCTTGCGTGTGGGACTTACCTGTACCTGCCGGTCGCCAATCTCCACGTTGTAGAGTGCTTTGACAGCAGCCTTCACTGCGGCTGCCAATGTCTGTTCAATTTCCATTATTCTGTTGAGTAGTTTAAGTGGGCAATCAGTCTCCTGTTTTTGACAGAAAAAGGAAGAAATGCCCGAATTTTGTTGCAAAGATAACAATTTTTTTCGACAAATACGTTATATCTAAAAAAAAAAATGCATCTTTGCACCAAATTTTGATTATTTATGGACGAAAAACAGGTATTGGATATTCAGAAAGAGGTCGTTGACGTGCTTCGTTACGTTTACGATCCCGAGATTCCTGTCAATATCTACGACCTCGGGCTGATTTACGGTATCGACATCACGGAAGCCAAGCCTGAGGACGTGACAGGCGAGGGATATGTGAATGTTCACATAAGGATGACGCTCACGGCACCGTCGTGTCCGGAAGCAGATTTCCTGATGGAAGACCTTCGCATCAAAGTGGAGGGGCTGCGCGAGGTCGCCACCTGCGATGTGGAACTGGTCTTCGAGCCGGAATGGAATAAAGACATGATGACCGAAGAAGCCAAACTCGAACTGGGATTCCTATAGGATGAAGCATATATATTTCCTCTCAGACATGCATCTGGGCTCGCGTACCTTTACCGAGCCGCTGGATATGGAACGACGTGTGGTACGGTTCCTTGACACAATCAAGGACGACTGTGCGGAACTCTACCTGGTGGGCGACGTAATCGACTACTGGTTCGAATACAAATACGTTGTGCCACGCGGATTCACGCGTTTTCTGGGCAAGCTGGGCGAGTTCCACGATGCCGGTATTCCCATCCACTGGTGGACAGGAAACCACGATATTTGGATATTCGATTACATTCCGCAGGAAACCGGTGCTGTTATCCACCATACGGGAGAGGAGCTCACTCTGAGAGGAAAGCGGCTGTACATTGCGCACGGAGACGGTCTGGGCAGTGACAGCCCGGCCCTGAAGTTCATGGGCAGATTCTTCCGCAACCGCTTTTGCCAGCGTCTGTATGCCATGATTCATCCTCGTTGGAGTACGGCGTTTGCATACCGCTGGTCGGCCCATTCACGGCTGACAGGGGGCGATTTTCCGGAATTCAGGGGCGAAGACAAAGAACCACTGGTGAAGTTTGCCAAAGAATACCTGAAAACACATAGCGGCATCGACTATTTCATCTTCGGCCACCGCCATATCATGCTAGATCTGATGCTGACGCGACAGTCGCGGATGTTGATTTTGGGGGACTGGATACAACATTTCTCCTATGCCGTCATGGACGATGCAGGAGAAATCGTGCTGAATCAGTTTGAAGAAGGGGAGACGCCTGCAGCGGAAGACCGCAACGGGGTCAGCATTGCGTTTTAGCCCACCACTCGCTGTCGATTTCGAGGAGCCGGTCGTAGTCCTCGTTGGTGAAGTCACCTTTGCCGAGGAGCATGATACGGAACCAGCGGCCCCCGGCCTTGCGAAGTGCGGACGTGTCGCGAAAACCAGCCTTGAGAAAACTGTTGTGACGGTGTACCCGTTCCTCATCGCTGTCGGCGGGAGGAAGAGCCTGTTCGAGATTGACAACCAGCCGGTGGTTGGCATACTGTTGTTCAATCTTGCTGAGCATAAGACTCTCATAACCCAGTGTGCGCACCTCGCGGTTGAGTGCAAAATAGTAGAGCCAGGCAACATCTTTGTGACGTATGGCAAACGAGAAGCCGATGAGTCGGGCGTGGTCGTAGAACGTGAGGAAGTCGACGTCATCACGCCGGATGACGTTATGCAACTTCTCGTAGTCCAGTCGTGTCCCCTCGGGATAGACGCTTTCGTAAAGTTTTCTCACAGCAGCCCACTGGGGTGTGGAGGAGGTAATCCGTTCGATGGTCATAATTGTATATTTAAAGAGACAATCTTTTAAACTTTCGGGAAAGTTTCAGGTCTTATTAAAACTTCCGCTCTGCAAAGATAGTTACTTTTTTCTAAAAAACAAACTTTTTTTTGTTTTCTTGACTTTTTTGTATATCTTTGCATCGAAAAAACAGAGAAAATTGTATTTTATCATTCTATTTTATGAAACTTAAGATAACATTGATGCTCGCGTCACTGGTGTTCAGCACCATCGGAGCAGACGTTTCGGCACAGTCGGTACGCGGACGTATCTACGATAAAAAACTGGGCGAACCGATGCAGTTTGTGAACGTCGCAGTCGTGGCCGAAAGTGACACGGCAAATGTGACTGGAAACATCACAGATGTTAACGGCAACTTTCGCGTCGAGAAACTGAAGAAGGGAACCTACACCCTGAAAGTGTCGTTTCTGGGCTATAAACCCTTCCTGCGGAAATTTTCTATTCGCGCCAATCAGCTGGACGTGAACGTGGGTACCATCCGACTGGACGAGGATTTACAGACTCTGGGGGAGACTGTAGTGGCCGCCCAGCGGTCAGGCATCAAACTGGAGGTGGACCGAAAGTCGTTCGACATCTCGGAGCAGATTGCGGCCATCGGAGCCTCGGCCACTGAAGCCCTGGAACAGATTCCGTCGGTGGAAGTGGACAACGATGGCAATATCTCGCTGCGCGGCAACACAAGCGTGGAAATATGGATCAACGGCAAAGCATCGGGCCTCACGTCCGACAACCGTAGTAGCATCCTCGACCAGTTGCCGGCCGAGAGTATCGATCACATCGAGGTAATTGACAACCCGTCGGCCAAATTCAGTGCCGAGGGCAGCGCCGGCATCATCAATATCGTGCTGAAGAAAAACCGCGCTGCCGGATATTACGGAGCTGCCAGCGCCAACGTCAATACAGAAGGACGCTACAAATTCGATGTAAATATCAACTGGTCGGCCGGAAAGTGGGAAGGCTATGGCAGCGTAGGTTTCCGTCACATGCGTAACCATCAGGGTGGAAGCGAGAGCCAACAGCTCAACTATGCTTCGCGCACCTACCAGGATGCACACGCTTGGAACCACCGAGATGGTAACAATCTCTTCTTCCGTGCAGGAGCTACCTATCATATCACTGACAACGACGAGATTACACTGTCGGGTATGGCAGGTCCCGGCAAAGACGACCGCGAGTCGGAATCGACCTACCTGAACGGACCACTGGGTACGGATGACACGCGTCTGGCCTCCACCTCGATGATGCTGCGTCGCACATCGGGTGGCGGTAAACGTTTGTTCTGGAATGCCCAGTTGAACTATCGTCACACCTTTGCCGAGAAGCATACACTGGAGTTCAACTACTCCATGGGCGCGTGGTCGAGCGACGACGACAACATCTATCAGGACTCGACCGTAGCCCTGTTGAACGGGACGGCTGTTCTGCCGGCCCTCTATTCCTATACGTCGCGTCCTACCAATATCCGCAACCGTAATATCGAGGCAAAGGTGGACTACAGCAACCAGATAACCGAACGTTTCAAACTGGAGACGGGTTATCAGTTCAACAATTTCCACGAGAATACACCCCAGGAGTCGGAAAAAGGAAGCGATTGGAAGGGAGCAGACCGGACCGTGGAGGAAGCGTTCTTCAACCGGTTCATATACGACTCGCAGATACATGCCTTCTATGCCACGGGTTCGATGCAGTTCGGTCCGCTGGGTGTGATGCTGGGTATGCGCGGCGAGTACTGGAGGGTAAATACCGAGAGTTACAACTATGCTCAGGAACACAATGCGGCCCTGCGCGACGATCCCTTCAAGAAGGATTATTTCGAACTGTTCCCCTCGGTGTTCCTGTCGTACCAGCTGACGCCGACTCAGCAGCTGCAACTCAACTATACAAGGCGTTTGCGTCGTCCGTGGGGCGGCGAACTGAACTCGTTCAAAAACACGAGTGATGCCTCGATGACATCGTTCGGTAACCCGCTGCTGACGCCCGAGTTTTCGAATTCGTTCTCGCTTAACTACCTGAAGACGTGGGATATGCACACACTGTCCCTCTCAGCTTACTATCGTCCCACAAGCGATGTGATTCAGCGTATCAAGTATCAAGACCAGACGGGCATGATGTATCAGACCAACGAGAATGTATCGAAGTCGCAGTCGTCGGGTCTCGAGATGGTGCTGAAGAACAAATTCACGTCGTGGTTCGACCTCACCACATCGGCCAATGCGTATTACTACAAACTGGACGGCTTCCGATTCAATATCAACGACTATGAGGTGACGGGCGAGGGGCGTGAGAGTTTCTCATGGAATGCCCGCATGATGGCCTCGTTTGTATTGCCCTGGGATATGTCGGCCCAGCTGACCGGCAACTACCGTTCGAAGCAGGCTGTTTCGCAGGGCGAACGCAAAGGTAACTACAGCGTTGACCTGGGTCTGAAGAAGAACTTTATGAACCGTAAGTTCGTCCTCTCTATCAGCGGCCGGGACCTCTTCGATTCACGCAAGTGGGAAACCACCACCTCGTCGGATTCATTCTGGCGTCACCAAAAAGGATGGCGCGGCGGCCGACGTGTGGATTTCACCCTGACATGGAACTTCGGTAATATGAAACCCAAACAGCGTCCCCAGCAGAACGAGCAAGGCGACGATGATAACTCGGGGTCCGGATATGATATGGGAGGGGAATGATAGTTTAGAGTTTAGAAAGAAAAATTAAAGAATATGATAAAGAAAGTATTTTCTGTGAATGGAATGAAGTGCGGCATGTGCAAGGCCAAGGTGGAGAAGGCGCTTACAGGTATCGACGGTGTAGAGAGCGCAGTGGCCAATCTCGATGCCGCCAACGTGGAAGTCAGTTTCGATGAAACAAAAGTTGCACCCGAAGCTATGGCTGATGCTGTGGACGATGCCGGCTTCGAGCTGGTGAATGAATGAAACAGACATTGCCCGTTGTGGGTCTTGCATGTTCGGCCTGTTCGGCCAATGTGGAGCGACGCCTCAACCAGCTTGAGGGTATCGCTTCTGCCACTGTGTCGCTTGCTACCCGTACCGCAACCATAGAATGGGACGAGAGCCGGATTGACCTACCGAAGATGAAATCGGAGATCAATGCCATCGGCTATGATCTGGTGATAGAAAGTGGGCGCAATTCGGCCGATATCGAACGGAGCGCATACCGCAGCCTCCGACGCAAAGTGACAGCCTCGTGGTTTTTTGCTGTACTCACGATGTGTTTCTCGATGCGTTGGATTGATTTGGGTTCGGTTTTTGCTAACAATGCGGCAGCCCTGCTGATGAGTCTGGCCAACCTGGTGGTATGCGGTCTCGGGTTCTATGTCCATGCCCTGCGTCAACTGCGTCACGGTATGACCAACATGGATACCCTCGTGATGCTTTCGACAGGTATTGCATTTTTGGTCAGCACGTTCAATACATTCTGGGGAGAATCCGTCTGGGGAATACGCGGCATTGAATGGCACACGTGGTTCGATGCCTCAGTGATGATTATCACCTTTGTACTGACGGGCCGTCTGCTGGAAGAAAAAGCCAAAAAAAGCACAGCCTCCAGCATACGCGAACTGATGGGCCTGCAGCCCAAAACGGCAAGGCTGGTGCGTGACGGACAACTGGAATTCGTGCCCATCACAACCGTGGCCAAAGGCGATATACTTGAAGTAAGGGCCGGCGAGAAAATCCCCGTGGACGGTGAGGTGCGACAGGGCGAGAGTTTCATGACCCCAGACGGAGCCTATGTCGACGAATCGATGATTAATGGAGAACCTGCGCCCGCATTAAAACGGAAGGGAGCAAAGGTGCTCGCCGGTACGGTAATCTCACAGGGCAAACTTCAGTTACGTGCGCGTCAGATAGGTGAGGAGACCGCTCTGGCCAATATTATCCGGCTGGTGCAGGAAGCTCAGGGATCGAAGGCACCTGTACAGCGTGTGGTCGACAAGGTGTCGCGGATCTTTGTGCCCATCGTAGCCGGTATTGCACTGCTCACCTTTGTCCTCTGGTGGTTTGGGGGCGGAACGCAAGCCCTGCCGCATGCTATCCTTTCGGCCATATCCGTGTTGGTGATAGCATGTCCCTGCGCCATGGGCCTGGCGACGCCGACTGCCATTATGACTGGTATAGGTAAAGCTGCCCGCAACAACATACTCATCAAAGATGCTACCGCCCTGGAACTCCTGCGCCGGATAGATGCCGTTGTGATAGATAAGACCGGAACGCTGACAGTTCCGAATCAGAACATAGACTTCACCAAGGCCGATGGTCTTGCATTCGAAGAACGCGAAACCCTCAAACCACATGCCCGTGAAGCCATCGATATGCTGCATAATAAAGGAATCGAAGTACACATGATGAGCGGAGACAAAGAGGAGGCTGCACGGTATTGGGCAATGCAGGCCGGTGTGGATCACTACAAGAGCCAGTCGTTGCCGCAAGACAAGGAAGACCGGGTGAAGGAACTCCAAGCTCAGGGCAAAACAGTAGCAATGGTGGGCGATGGAATCAATGACACACAGGCACTTGCACTGTCGGATGTGAGTATTGCTATGGGCAGGGGCACTGATGTGGCCATGGATGTGGCGCAGGTGACCCTGATGGGTGATGACCTGCGGAATATCGCCCAAGTGATTGACCTGAGCCAGGCTACTGTTCGGATGATTCACCAGAATCTGTTTTGGGCCTTTATCTACAATGTCATCTGTATTCCACTGGCTGCCGGTATACCTTATCTCTTCGGTATTGACTTCCAAATCACACCGACTTGGGCATCCGCTATGATGGCGTTCTCGTCCATCTCGGTGGTGCTCAACAGTCTCAGATTAAGATAATGAATCCAAGAACGACCCCAGAAGCCTTCCGTGATGCCGTCTATGATATCGTACGGCAGATTCCTTACGGGAAAGTCTATACATACGGACGGGTTGCGGATCTGGCCGGATTCGTCAACTACAGCAGGCACGTAGGCAATGTGCTCAAACATGCTTCGGGTCATGAACTGCCCTGGCACCGGGTAGTGAATAGCGAAGGACGAATAGCCCCGGGCCATCCTGAACAAAAAAAACTGTTGAAGGAGGAAGGAGTTCTCTTCAACAGCAATGGGAAGGTGGATATGAAACGATGTCTCTGGCGGCCGGAGGATTACAACATGTGAAGTGCCTGTTTGATGAGTGCCTGGACTGTAGCTGAAGGATCCTTGGAAAGGAGTTGGGCGACAGCCTTGGATGCATTGGCCTGAGGATATCCAAGGGCAACCAAGGCAGAGATTGCCTCGTCGGCATTCTCGTTGGACGCGAGGATGGGTGATTCGGCCGTCGATGCAGCCGTAATGCCGGTGGAACCGATTTTGTCCTTGAGATCGACGATGATGCGCTGGGCCGTCTTTCCCCCGATACCTTTGACATTCTTGAGCTGCCGGTCGTTGCCCGAGGAGATAATCGCTACGAGTTCATCGGGAGCCAATGAAGATAGGATGAGACGTGCCGTGTTGGGGCCTACGCCCGATACGGAGACGAGAAGAAGGTAGCACAGGCGTTCCTGCTTGGAAATGAATCCGTAGAGGAGGTGAGCGTCTTCGCGAATGCTCTCAGCCACCCAGAGTTTCTGTTCAGTGCCGACCTTGAGTTTGTCGTAAGTGAACACTGAGATGGCACAATCATACCCCACACCGCCGCACTCAATGACGGCGTGTGTGGGGTCTAATTCTGTTACTATACCTTTTAAATAATCGATCATTTCTCGATAATCTTGATGGTATTGCGTTGGGTGATACGGGGACCCTTTTCGTTTTCGATTGTAGTATTCTCGAGCGTTACGCTCTTTACCTGGTTAATCTCAGCACCGAGCTTCGCATGGAAATAGCAGTCCTTGAAGAAGATGTCATTGAGGGGCAATTCGGGAAGACCGTTCATCTTGATTGCCTTCTTGGCATTCTGGCAGTTGACGTTCGAGATGTAAATCTTGTGGAAATCGGGAGTCTCGGCAGAAGCCTGGGGAATGGGATCGTCGGCAGCAACGCTGTAGAAGAGGTCGAAGATTACGGCCTCACCCTCGATGCTTGTCATGAAGACCTTGTCACACCAGATGTTTTCGACCACGCCGCCACGTCCACGTGTGGACTTGAAACGAAGACCTACGTCAGTACCGGTGAAGACACAGTTGCGAACGAGGATGTTCTTTGCGCCGCCGCTCATCTCGGAACCGATGACGAAACCTCCATGTCCGTGATATACCGTGTTGCCGTAAATAACAACGTTCTCGGTGGGGATACCGCGTTCGCGGCCTTCTTTGTCACGACCGGATTTGATGCAGATAGCATCGTCTCCCACATCGAACGAGGAATTTACCACGAGGACGTTCTTACAGCTCTCAATGTCGAGACCGTCGCCGTTCTGTGCATACCAGGGGTTACGCACCTGTACATTATTAATAATAAGATTCTCGCACATGTTGGGGTGGATGTTCCAAGCGGGAGAGTTCTCGAACGAAGCGTCTTCGAGCAGGATGTTCTTACAGCCCACGAAACTGACCATCACGGGACGGAGATAGTCGTGGAGGAGTTCCCAAGCCTCGTCGGAACCGGAGATACGTGCGTTCTGAAAATACATGGGATCCTCGGAGATGTTGAGCACCTCTTTGGAGATGTACCAGATCTTACCTTCCTCGTTGGTTGTGCCGCCGCTCTTGAGCAGGTTCTGCCACTGTTTTTCAGTGAGTTTCATCTTCTTGACGGGACGCCATGCCTGGCCATTGCCGTCGATAGACCCCTGTCCTGTGATAGCGATGTCATGCTTGTTGAATGCCGTGAGGGGCGATTTGCAACGTTTGGAAGAAAGACCTTCGTAGTATGAATCCACGAGGGGATACTGCGAACGGTCGTCGGTGAAGAACAGGAGTGCACCTACCTCGAGGTGCAGCTCGGTGTTGTTTTCGAATTCGATAGGACCGGTGAGCCAAATGCCTGCAGGCACGATGATACGTCCGCCGCCCTTTTCCTTAAGGGTGCGCATAGCCTTGGCAAATACATCGGTGTTGAGTGTGCGTCCATCGTTCTTCGCACCCATATCAACGATGTTGATTTGGTAGTTGGGGATGTTGGGACGCTTAATCTCTGGCATCGGGAAAGGTACGTTCTGATAACAGTGCGCGAATTCAGTGTTGCCTTTTGCCTGGAGGGTGAGTGCTGGGGCTATGCATAAGCAACCCAGCAGAAAACTTTTGAATTTGTTCATAATTGTGGGTATTTTGTATTACATATTTATTACAGAGTAGGTGCGCCCACTACGTTGCCGTCACTGTCGGCATAAACTATGATGCCACTGGGGAGTTCTGCCTTGAAACGGTCCTCCTCCCAGACGAGGGAACGATATTTTATGGGAATGATAATCTTGCCATTGATGTCGGCCACGCCCCAAAGTTCGTTGCCCTCAATCTTCTTGGCTAGCAGGAAACGACGGCTCTCAACGTTCCAGCGGATACGTTTGTATTCGGTGGTGAGGGGAATGATGAAATCACCGTATTTGTTGATGATGCCGCGCTGGTAGGGTGAACCGTAAATGGTGACGATGGCAATACCGGGATCGGAGTGCCATTCCGCATTATCATAGCGTGGCTGGATGATCCACTTTTCATTGGCGTCAACAAAGCCGTATTTATACTGGACATCAGGACCACCGTGGGAAGCATGGTCGATGACCTTACGGTCTTGAGCCTGTCCCACATTCAACGAGAACCAGACTACCAAAAGGGTAAAAAACAATTTTTTCATAGGAATGTCTAAATAACGGTGTTTTTATTTCTTCTTTTTCTTTTTTTTCTTTTTGGTTACCACCTGAGCTGCCGGATCGTACTGCGTGATTTTGCGGAGTTCGTCGGCGGGGTGCAGATAGACCTGATAGATGTCGTCGCTGAACTGTCCGTCAGTGATGGTGAGGAGGTCGTGGATGATTTTATTGTCGTCTTCCTCAGCCAGGGGGTTGTCAATTAGGAAGATACGTTTCATCTGGTTGGCTGTGAGTTCGAAGAGCATGATTCTGCGGTTGGGTTCTTCGGTCACCATTGCTTCGTGGGCCAGATCTTCAATCATTTTGCCGTAGTTGCGGATGTGGATGTCGTGTTGTGGACGTGGCAACGCCTGGGGCTTCGCATTGACTTTCTCCAGAGGCAGCACGGGATAGGGGTAGTCGACGTCGAGTGTATAGGCAGAGATGCGAGCCAAGTGATCCCAAAGGACCTGATTGTCGATTTCCGCCTCGGGGTTATGTTCGCGCAGTAACTCGGCCATTGCCCGTACAATGGTGCCGGCATAGACGGTCCGTTTGTGGCGGTCGTCGATGTTACGGCAGAAGTCCACCATGCGTTGGATGCTGCGTCCGTATTGCGGCAGTTTAATCTGCGGCAGTTGCGTATTGTAGTTTTCCATTTAGAATTTCGAATTAAACAGAACCCTTCAGAATTTTGTCGAGATTAGGCTTGGTCGCCACAAAATCTTTCAAATAGAAGGGGGTAAAATAGGCGGTATCGACAAAGTCCTGAGCCCGGAATGCTTTATAGGCGAGGGCCAGCATTTCGCGTGCCATAGGCCGGACACCGGGAATGAAATGCATGCGGGGATTCCGCAGCACTTCCTTGCATTTCTCTGCGCCATCTCCAAAGAACCATATTTCGCGGTCCTTCAATACATCATCGTAAGAACAAGCGTCAATCACCTTGGCTCCAACTGGTTCCACAAGCTTGAGTGCACGGTCATAGAGGGCGGTATATACCTCCATGCGCCTGGCATCGATCATGGGACAGAAGAGGGCATCGTCGGGCAAATCGTGGAGGAACATGACGGTCGATACCATGGTTTCGAGGGTAGAAACGGCAATAAGAGGTATACCCAGACCGAAAGCCAGTCCCTTGGCTTCACTCACGCCGATGCGAAGACCCGTATAGGACCCGGGTCCTGCCGATACAGCTATGGCATCGGGCATCATCTGATGCTCGCGCGCATACTCCATCGCATGTTCCACATAAACACCCAGCACACTGGCATGATTTGGACCCTCGAGGGTCTCTTCGTGCCATTCCACGTTGAAGTCCTGACTTAAAGCCACGGAACATGGACGTGTGGATGTTTCTATCATCAGAATATTTGCCATTTCGTACAAAATAAAACGAGACAAGGGGGCAATTTGTCCCCAAACCTTCAAAAATCGTTGCAAATTTACATATTTTTTTTGAAAAAACGCCTACTTTCGCAAAAAAAGTTGTAAATTTGCCGAAAATTTAGCGTCAATGATACAAAGTATGACCGGATTCGGCAAAGCAATGGCCGAATTTGCGAACAAAAAAGTAACGGTTGAGATCAAGTCGCTCAACTCGAAGCAATTGGATCTGTCGATGAAGGTGGATCCCCAATATCGTGAACTCGAAATGGAGTTCCGCCGTATGATAGCCTCTTCACTCTTAAGAGGAAAAGTGGATTTTAACCTGACTGTCGAAGCCAAGGCCGGCGACATGCGTTCCATGTTGAATGTCGAGGTGGTGAAGGCCTATCTCGATCAGGTGAAGACAATTTATCCCAATCCCCAACTTTCGGAAACGATTGTGGCCAGTGTACTGCGTATGCCCAATGCCGTGCGGCAGGACAATCCCACAGTGGACGCGGCAGAGTTACAAGCCGTGAAGGCTGCTGTGGAAGAAGCCATCGCCCATCTGGTGGAGTTCCGCAAACAGGAAGGCAAGATGCTGGAAAAGGTATTCACCGCGAAGATTCTGAATATCGCAGATTTGCTAGCCTCAATCGAACCCTATGAGAAAGAGCGTGTAGAAAAGGTGAAACAGGACCTGCTCACCAAACTCGAGAACTTGAGCGTCCAGTATGACAAGAACCGTTTTGAACAGGAACTCATCTACTATATCGAGAAACTTGACATCAACGAGGAAAAACACCGGCTGGACAATCATCTCAAGTATTTCCGCGAGACCCTTGATGCAGACGATCCCAACGGAGCCGGCAAGAAACTGGGATTTATCGCCCAGGAGATGGGCCGCGAAATCAATACGACAGGATCGAAGTCGAACCATGCCGAGATGCAGCGCATCGTGGTAAAGATGAAGGATGAACTCGAACAGATCAAAGAACAAGTGCTCAACGTCTTATGAACAAACTCATTATATTTTCGGCACCGTCCGGTAGTGGCAAGTCCACCATTATCAACTATCTGATGAAACAGGGACTGGACCTTGCCTTCAGTGTCTCGTGTACATCGCGTGCCCCCCGCGGACAGGAACAGAACGGAGTGGAATACTATTTCATAACGCCAGAAGAGTTTCGTCAGCGTATAGCCAACGATGAGTTCCTGGAGTATGAGGAAGTTTATACAGACAAGTTCTACGGCACCTTGAAAAGCGAAGTGGAACGTCTTTCAAAAGCAGGCCACATTGTGGTATTCGACGTGGATGTGAACGGAGGCATGGATATTAAGCAGTACTATGGAGAACGGGCGCTGAGCGTCTTTATCCAACCTCCCAGTGTCGAGGAACTCCGCCGGCGTCTTGAGAATCGCGGCACTGATGCTCCTGAAGTAATCGAGAAACGTATTGCCAGAGCTGCGTATGAACTCTCGCAGGCTGAAAACTTCGATTGCATTATCGTCAATGACAATCTAGAAGCAGCTCAAAAAGAGGCATTGCAGGTAATCACCGATTTTCTCAACACATGAGAATAGGTATCTACAGCGGTACGTTCAACCCGGTCCATTGCGGTCACGTGTCGCTGGCTGAATGGCTTGTCCGGCAAGACTTGGTGGATGAAATCTGGCTGATTCGTTCACCCCGGAATCCGTTTAAAGTCAACCTGCAGCTTCTTGGTGACGGAGAACGGCTCGAGATGCTGAAGTTGGCCGTTGCCGGTCGCAAGGGGTTGAAAATTTCAACCGTCGAGGACGGTCTGCCGATACCCAATTATACAATTACCACGCTACGCCTGCTTCGAAAACAGTATCCCGAACACGAATTCCATCTCATTGTCGGAGGCGACAATTGGGCGGCGTTCGACAAGTGGCGTGAATGGGAGAGCATTCTACGCGATTTCCATCTGATTGTCTACCCCCGTCCTGGTATCCCATTGGAGCCGGACCCCTCGAAGTTCCCGACGGTGAGGGTCGCGGCAGGCGCTCCTCAGTGGGACCTCTCGTCGACAGAAATCCGCTATCGCGTAATGACGGGGAAAAGTGTGGCAGGATGGGTGCCTGATGCTGTTGCTGATTATATAAAGGAAAAAGAATTATACAGATGAAGAAAATAATATATTCCCCGGAGGTCATAGAATTCGTGACTGTGAGCGCAGAACTCTGCAAGCTGCTGGAGAATGCGGGAAAGGAATCTGTGGAGGATTTCCTGCAGAAAGTTTCGCGTATCCTACCTTTGTTGTATGTGAAGGCGACCCTGTTGCCTGACATGAATCCGATGGGGATTGTGACACTGCCGGATTATGTCCGGGAAGAAGACTATAATTACGTGCGAGACAACGTATGGCAACTGCTGAAGGCCGATGATGAGTATCTTGAGATGACTCACGACGAGGATATGCACTGGAGCAACGACCCGGTGATGAAGACGGTGAGCGAACAGTTGGCCGACATTTATCAGGACCTCCGAAACTTCGTGGCCGTCTATGCGATGGGCAATGAACCCTCTATGGAAGAGGCTTTGGCAGCGGCTAAAGATAATTTTCTGCAATTCTGGGGCGAGAAACTCGTCTCTGTGATGCGCCCTCTGCATGATTTGGCATGGTGCCATCCCGCACATTCAAATGACAACAACAATGATTGACGGCAAAATACCTGCAGAGGAATTCAATGCGGCCCCCGTGCTCGAATTCAACGGCAACATCGTAGTAATCAACAACGAGACACAGGCCGAAGCTGCTGCTCAGGCTATGCGTCTGAGCGGTCGCCCCATCGGGTTCGATACCGAGACGCGGCCATCGTTTGTGAAAGGAGTGACCTATGAAGTGTCGTTGGTCCAGCTTTCAGCCGGCAATACAGCTTTCCTGTTCCGACTCAACAAACTGGGCGGTTTCAGTAAGGCGCTCAAGGAATTGCTCGAAGATCCGGGAGTACTGAAAATCGGACTTTCTACAAGAGATGACTTCCGAAACCTGCGCCGATTGGATGCCACCTTTGAGCCGCAGAACTTCATAGAGATTCAGCAGCTTGTGACATCTTACGGGATTCATGAACTCTCACTCTCCAAAATCTATGCCTGTCTGTTTGGCAAGAAACTGTCCAAACGACAGCGTCTTTCCAATTGGGAGGCCTCGGAACTCAGTTCTAAGCAGCAGGTCTATGCATCGCTCGATGCCATTGCATGTGTAAATATTTATGAGAAACTGAAAACAATGAATTTCAATGAAGAAGCATAAAAAGCATATCTGGCTCCCCCTTGCCATCCTCATCTATGCAATTGTAATGGGTTTTGTGATGATTGAACGTAGCGGCGTGACTCGCGAGTTCTGGATTATGACGTGTGTCGAAGTCGTGTTCATCGTTGTCCTTTATTTCATTTTACGCGGGCAAGACCGGCGTCGTGACCGAGACGAAATCAGATAAACACACCATATAAATAAATAGGGGAGACCTCCAAGCGGAAGCCTCCCCGGTTTGCATATCAGCGTCGGCGGGATTATTCCTGTGCCTCGGGCAGTACGGGAGCAGCCATCTGCTGTTCCTGAATAGCCGAACCCGTTGTTGAGGAAGAGCCGTTGGAGAAGATGAGTGTGCTGGCGATGCAAAGCACAGCGATGGCAATCATCATGCCCCATGTAGCCTTTTCCAGAAAATCGGCGGTTTTGGGAGCGCCCATAATCTGGTTGTTCGACTGAAAACCTGCGGCCAAACCGCCGCCCTTGCTCTTCTGCATCAGGATGATGGCCACGAGCAGAATGCTGATAATAACGATGATAACTGTTAAAATAACCATTGTTTGTAAATAAAAGAATAAATATTGAATTTTGTATAATTTACTTCTGATACTTCTGAATCAGTTCGATGAACCGAATCTGATCAGTGTAATAGCTGTTCGGTCCTGCGTATTTTTCGTTGAGTTGGCGCAGGATGGTAAGCGCCTGATCGTACTTGTGCTGCCGGATGTAAATCTTGGCTAGGCTTTCGGTAAGGAACGCCTTCTCATGAATCTTCGACAGGCTTTCGTCCGAATCTGTTGCAGGCACAGTCTCCGGAGGCTGGGGTACGAATAGTGTGCCGGTTTCTTCGGCCCGGAGGAAGGAGTCAATCAGAACATCCTGTTCGTCAAGGGCCGCCTGTTCACTTTCCGACGGCACAGCATCGTCAAAATCATAGGCCGCGCCGGAGCTTGCGATGGAGGAGAGGTCGTAGGAGGCTGTTCCTTCTTCGGTGCTGACATGCATCTGAGAGAGGTACTTGTCCACCAGGGCGAAGGAGTCTCCGTTGTCCGTCTGTTCCGCCGACTTCCGTTCGAGCTGTTTCATCAGTTCGATCCAATCGTATTCGCCGTTGTTGACTAGCGAGAACATCTTCATCCGGTTGGGTAGCCACACGGCCGCTTTCTTCAGTTCCTCGGGCAGTTTTGTCGAATGTACATTACCCAAGGCGATGAGGTAGAGCAGTCGCCAGGTAGGACACCATGGCTGCCTTTCGATGAGGTCGGGCAGCGTTGCAACGGCTTCCGAACCCATGCTCTCGGGGTGTTTGATCCACTGTGCCGTTTCCATTACCAATTGGCTACTGTAGCGTTGAAGATACTTTCCACAAGCTCGTCCACCATTTCTTCGCAGAGGGCATCCTGCACATCCGTCAGCAGCATGGTTGCATCGAAGTCACGATAGGCCGAGAACTCTCTTTCGAAGTTCTGGGTCGAATTGGGTTTGCATACAAACTTCACCTTCACTCGGATGGTAAGACGTGTCACACTTGCGTAGGCATCGCTCTTTACCGCCTGTGGGGAGAGGCTGTAGCCCGTGATGGCGCCACTCAGCTGGAGGTCACCGTCCTGACGCACCTGCTGCAGTTTTGTCTGGTCGACATACTTGGCCTGCAGTTTGTCGTTGAAATTGGCTGCCAGTGGCGAGTAGACCAGCGATGCCTTGATGGGAAAGGTCTCAAACGATATCGTCTTTGTCGTCGCATAGTCGATGGAGGCGCCATTCAGTTTGTAGGTAATCTTGCACGAAGACAAGAGGCCGAAGGCAGCCACAAGGCAGATGAGAAGTGGAACGATTCGTTTCATAGATTGTATTCCTGTATCTTGCGGTGGATGGTGCGCTCGGAGATTCCGAGGTCGATTGCCGCCTGACGTTTGTTGCCGTGATTGTGTTCGAGGGCGAGACGGATAGCGTCTTTTTCAACCTCAGCCAGCGGTCGTACGGAAGAAACAGAGGGCTCGAAGTGATATTCTGCCGAGGAGGAGGCTATTTCCTCCACTTCTACATCTTCGATGTTATCCTCTTTGCGGGCTGTAGAGACAGTGGGGACGGAATCGTGTTTGATGCCGCTGGTCTCGGAGGGAAGGGCGCGTGGTCCGGCCGGACGTGATGCCGGAGCTGAACCGTTGCTCATGCCGAGTTTCTTGCGAACCTCTTCGAGCTCGTTGCTGAGCCGGAAAATCATTTGATAAATCATCTGTTTTTCTCCGGTGTGGAACGTCTGGCTTTCGTCGGTCGTTTCGTCCGAGAGGATGACATGTTCGTCGAACACAGGCAGATGTTTCATCAGTGTCTCGATATCAATCTCGCGTTTCTCCTCGACAATTGAGATTTCCTCCACCACATGCTTCATCTGTCTTATATTGCCCGGCCAATTGTAGGCAAGGAGTTTCCGGCGGGCATCGTCGGTAAGCGCTATGGGTGGCATCTGATACTGTGCTGCCACTTCATTGGCAAACATGCGGAACATGGAGTAGATGTCCTCGGTACGCTCGCGCAGGGCGGGAATATGGATGGTGATGGTTGCCAGACGGTAGTAGAGATCCTCGCGGAAAGTCCCCCTCCGGATGGCTTTCTGCAAATCCACATTTGTTGCAGCCACTATCCGTACGTCGGTCTTGCGTACTTCGCTCGAGCCCATTCTGTAGTACTCTCCGCTTTCGAGGATGCGGAGCAGTCTTGCCTGGGTGGCAAGCGGAAGTTCACCCACCTCGTCGAGGAAGATGGTACCTCCGTTGGCTTCTTCGAAGTAGCCCTTGCGATCGCTGACAGCTCCTGTGTATGCGCCCTTGACATGGCCGAAGAGTTCACTGTCGATGGTTCCCTCGGGCAACCCGCCGCAGTTCACGGCGATACATTTGCCGGAGCGACGGCGCGAGTACTGGTGGAGAATCTTGTGATAGACCTCCTTGCCCACACCGTTTTCGCCTGTGATGAGCACGCTCACGTCGTAAGGCGCGGCCTGCAGAGCCGTGTTGATTGCTTCGAGCAGTAGGGGGCTCCTGCCGAAGATACCGAACTGTCGTTCCACCTTAAGAATCTCTTCTCTATTGTCCATATCAAGTCGCAAAGATAGCGTTTTTTTGCCAAATGACCAAATATTTCCATAGAAAAAGTACTAAAAAGGCTTTTTTCATGCGACAATGCTTGCTAATGTTAACAAAAAGCGTTATATTTGCAGCCAAAAATGTTCATAAATTCTTTATGGACATGTAGGAAGACAGATAGAAAATTAAACAAATAAACTCAGAAACAATGAAATTTCAGAACATTCTCCCGGCACTTGTTGCCGCCTTTGTACTTGCAAGCTGCAGCAATCCTCTTCAGAAGCAGGTTGACCAGATCAATCAGGCATGTCCGCTGTCCTATGGCGAGGCTGGTACCCTGAAAGGTGCAACCCTCGTTGACGGCAATAATGTATGCCTCGAACTCGAGTTGGAAGAAAACGTGGTGCAGATGCTCCAGTCCAATACGCCTATGGCCCACGACATCGTGGCTGAAGCGCTTTCCATGCAGTCAGGCGAGATGGCCGAAATTTTCGATGAGATTATTAAGCGCGGAGGTACGTTCTCTTTCCATTTTATCGGCAAAGAGGGGAAGAAGGAATATACACAGTCCATCGATGCCGAGGAACTGAAAACCATCCGTCAGGAAGAATCTGCAGTTCTGACTCCCGAAAAGTCACTTGCCCAGATTCTCAAAGCCTCACAAAAGGAGTTTCCCGTCATCACCAATGTCATAACGATGGATTCCCTCGTCGATGAGGGTGACTATGTGCGTTACTATGCTACGGTCGATACCCTCTTCAATGTATTAAGCACCAACAAAGATTTACATGACAATCTGATGCATGCCCTGACTTCCGGCAAGGAGACCCTTCCCTTTGTCAATGCGGTACTTGAATGCCAAAAAGGCATTGCCTACCGTTACACCGACCGAAAGAGCGGCAAGGTGCACGATGTGCTTATCACCAACAGTGAACTTGACAAGGCGCTCGGCAACTGATTTATAGCCGGTAAACGCTCCAACTCCCATTTCGCCGATGGATTTCGTAAAACAACAAGTGCTCCCCGGAGCCGGCAGCAAGCGCAGGTATTCGCGCCTGACTGATTCCGAAGGCCGTACCTATATACGTTTGGATGGTATCAGCCGTGCGGAAAACCATGCCTTTCTGGTGCTCAACCGACAGATGGAGGCAGCCGGCATACGTGTGCCTCATATCTATGAGGTTTCAGCCGACGAGATGTCCTATATTCAGGAGGATCTCGGGGGACGTTCGCTCTACGACTACATCGCTCATTGTCAGAAACAGGGGGAATGGAATGAGGAGACGCGAGAACTGATCAGGGAGGTAATGCGTGATTTGCCCCGCATCCAGTTCCTTACAGCCCGGGGACTTGATTTTTCGGTCTGTTTTCCCGTACCCGAATTTACGCGCCAAAGTGTGTTGTGGGACCTGTACTATTTCAAATATAGTTTTCTCCGCGTCGCCCACCTCGAAATCGATGAACCTGCTCTCGAAGCCGAATTCCAGCATTTTGCCGACCAACTGCTGTCGTCCGACACGACGCAAACCTTCCTCTATCGGGATTTTCAGTCGCGCAACATCATGGTCCGGGACGGACATCCCTGGTACATTGATTTCCAAGGCGGACGTCGCGGCCCTGTCTATTATGACGTAGCCTCCTTCGTGTGGCAGGCTCGCGCTGCCTATCCCGAGGATTTCAAACGCGAACTGGTTGAGACTTATAAGCAGGCATTACAAGAGTACATGCCCCTGCCGTCAGATTTCGACCGACGGCTCCGTCAGTTCGTTTTCTTCCGAATGCTACAGGTGTTGGGAGCCTATGGCTTTTTGGGACTCATCGAACACAAAGCCATGTTCCTGACCTCTATTCCCGGAGCCTTGGGTACGCTCTCCGGGCAGGTGGCAACGGGCGAATTTGAAGCCTATCCCACCCTTTGCAGGCTTATTTCAGAAGCATCGGCTATGGAAAAATTCCGGCCACAGCCGATGAAGGGGGAAAAACTAACCGTCCGCATTCAGAGTTTTTCATTCAAAAAAGGCATCCCTGAAGACTATTCCGGCAACGGCGGCGGCTTCGTTTTCGACTGCCGTGCTCCCCACAACCCCGGCCGGTATCCTGAGTACCGGAATCTGACGGGCAAAGATCAGCCGGTCATCGATTTTCTCGAGCAGCAGGGTGAGATACAGCCTTTCCTCGAACATGTCTATGGACTCGTCGAACCTGCCGTGGAGACCTATTCCCGCAGGGGATTCACCTCGCTCATGGTCAGTTTCGGATGTACGGGCGGACAGCACCGTTCGGTCTATTGTGCACAGCATCTGGCCGACCGCCTGCGAGAAAAATATCCAAATGTTAACATAGAACTACATCATCGTGAGCAAGAATAAATTGGCCAAATTCGCCGATATGGCTAGCTATCCCAATGTCTTCCAAGCCACCTACGAGGAAGTGCATCCCCAAGGCTACAGACTCCGGGGGCGATGGCACGAAGAAGTTTTCCATAACAATAATCCCATCATTTTGGAATTGGGATGCGGACATGGCGAATATACAGTAGGACTGGCTCGGGCGCACAGCGGACAGAACTTTATCGGCGTCGATATCAAAGGCGCCCGCATGTGGCACGGGGCAACCGAAGCCGTCAGCGAAGGTCTCTGCAATGTGGCCTTTCTGCGTACCCATATCGAACTGATTACCTATTTCTTTGCACCCGGCGAGGTGTCCGAAATCTGGCTCACGTTCCCCGACCCCCAAATGCACAAGGCCGGCAACCGGCTCACGGCTCCCATCTTCCTGCGCCGTTACAGCGAGATACTGCCCGCCACAGGCGGAGACCTGCATCTGAAGTGCGACTCAAACTTCATGTTCACATATACAGAGGCTGTGGCCGCGGTCAACCGGCTTGAGACGCTTGTTTCCACCCGCGACCTCTATGCCGAGAAGGATGCCTCGCGGTTCCCTGCCGAGCTCACAACGATACAGACTGCCTACGAGCGGCAATGGCTCTCCCGCGGTATCGATATCAAATATCTGCGGCTCAGGATTACCCCGCGTGAGGAGTGGCTGGATTCCGATATTGAGATTCCTCTCGATTCCTATCGCAGCTATGGTCGCGACCAGAATTCATCTTTACAAAAGCATAAATAAATCATGACAAAAGAGCAAGTACTTGAAGCCCTGTCCGGTGTACGGTATCCCGGTACGGGAAAAAACATAGTGGAAAGCGGAATGGTGTCCGACGACATCGTCATTTCGGCAGATGATCAGAGCGTTTCGCTCTCCCTGCTTTTCGACAAACCTACCGACCCCTTCATGAAGAGTGTGGTACGTGCTGCCGAAGCAGCCATCGAGATGACAGCCAGCAAGATCAGCGAGACCGTGCACGTGCGCGGCAATATCTCCGTCCATTCCCGGCAGGCTGCCCGTCCCGAACCCGAAAAACTCCTGCCTGGAGTGAAGAACATCATCGCCGTGGCTTCCGGCAAGGGCGGCGTGGGCAAGAGCACCGTCGCCGTCAACCTGGCCGTCGGTCTGGCAGCTTTGGGCTACAAGGTCGGGTTCCTCGATGCCGACATCTTCGGTCCTTCCGCACCCAAAATGTTTCACTTGGAATCAACGCAAGTCTATATGCGTCACGATGAGGAGCAGAACCGCGACCTCATCATTCCGGCCACCAACTACGGTGTCTCCGTCCTCTCGCTCGGTTTCTTCGTCGAGCCCGGCAATGCCACCGTCTGGCGCGGCTCGATGGCCGGTTCTGCCCTCAAACAGCTCATCGGCGATGCCGACTGGGGCGACCTCGACTATTTCATTATCGACACGCCTCCCGGAACGTCCGATATCCATCTGACACTCGTGCAGACCATTGCCATCACTGGCGCAGTTATCGTTTCTACGCCCCAGCAGGTGGCTCTAGCCGATGCGCGCAAAGGTATTGATATGTTCCAGAATGAGAAGATCAATGTACCAGTACTCGGACTGGTCGAGAACATGGCCTGGTTCACACCTGCCGAACTACCCGACAACCGCTATTACATCTTCGGCAGGGAAGGTGTGGCCGATCTTGCAAAGGAACTCAATATCCCACTCCTGGCTCAGATTCCCGTCGTTCAGAGCATCTGCGAAGCTGGCGATAACGGCATCCCTGCAGTCCTCAATTACGACTCCCCCGTAGGTCAGAGCTATCTTTCCCTCGCCCAAAGTGTTGTCACTCAATGTAACCGCCGCAACGAGGAGAAACCTGCCACGCAGCGCGTCGAGATGAAGGCATAAACAGAAGAGGATAAAAAGAAACATGCGTCGGATTTTATCGGCGCATGTTTTGTTTATGAATTCTTTATAAAGTCCTATTTTATTTTATATTCTCCAGAATGAATTTTTCGGCCACAGGGAGGAAGAGTCCGTGGCCCCTGCGGTTGAGGTGCGCATTGTCGGTGGGAGACTGGAAGTATTTTTTGCGGAATTCGGGATTCCATACCTGCACAGTCGTGTCGGCTGCTGCATCGAAGAAGGGGACACCGAGTTTTTTGCACACCTTAGCCTCGAGTTTCACCACCTTCTCGCGGGGCGATCCTTTGTAGGAGGCGAGAGCGGCATCGTTGTCGGGAGTATCTGCCTGCACACTTCGCCAGGGCGAGAACATGAGAATCTGAGCCTGGGGATAGCGTTCGCGCATGCCCTTGATCATGCTGGTGAGCTGTTTGGTGAATTCCTTACTGCCGATGGAATCGATGCGTCCGCGGGACGAATCGTTGTGGCCTGCCACGATGACGATATAGTCTGTAGAATCGGCAATCTGGGTATAACGCTTATAGATGGCTTCGTCGGGTTTGCCGGGACGGTCCATCGCGATGCAGGTGCCGTTGCGTCCCAGGCATTGGTATTGCATGCCGTATTTGCGGGCGAACCGGTACATCCAGGTGTATTCTCTGGGGTCGTGGTGGTTATAGACATAACTGTCGCCGATAAAGGCAATCTTCTTGCCCGTCAGGCGTGCGTCGTTACGGGCTGAGGGAAGGGTGCGGAGCCAGCTGGAAAGGACGTTCACTACGTCGTTGTGGTAGGCAAAGTTGTCGCGATAGCCCCATCCGTGACCGCCGTTAGGGAAGGAGACGAAGGACGCAGGCACCTCATTGCGGACCAGCGCCTCGTAGTAGGGGAGACCGTTAGTGAGGGGAGGCACGGCACCGTCGTCTGACGAAAGGAGGATAATGGCGGGAGAAGTCTGCCGGTTCACCTTGTTCATGTTGCTCCATTCGGCAACGAGTTCATTGTCGTTGCGGTTGTCGCCGAGGAATCCGACGAGCGAACCTTGATGGGTTTCCTTCTCGACCATCGAAATGACGGGATAGAACAGAATCTGGAAATCGGGCGTCGATTCGAAAGGGGAGTGGGTCGCTACAGACGAAGCCAGGTGTCCGCCAGCCGATGAACCCATGATGCCAACGTCAGCGGGGTTGATGCCCCAGGCTGCGGCGCTGTCGCGAACCGTACGGATGGCCTTCTGGGCATCGCCAAGGGGGATATTTCGGTCCCCTTTGGGCATGCGGTAGGTAAGGACGAAGTAGGCGATGCCCCGTTCGTTGAAGAAATCTTTCCAATCATAACCCTCATGATTGACAGCGAGATGGGTATAACCGCCTCCGGGAAGGGCTACAACTGCACGACCGCTGCCCTGGGCAGGAAGAAACCCTTCAAGACGGGCCTTGCCGTCGTTGCTGAGACTGATTGTCACCTGACGCTGTGCATTCAGGGAACCCAAAGACAGCATGGCTAATGCTGCAAGGAATAATGTACGTTTCATTGTGTTATTGATTATTAAAAGTTTGGGCAAAGATAGGCTTTTTGTGAGATAAAAGCAAATTTTCGGTCCATTATTTTGCTAATTGCAGATTTTTTCCTATCTTTGTGCCCGATAAATTATGCTGCAATGAGAAAAAACATTCATAATTCCGTATTCCGGTTTGTATCTTTGGTATGCCTGTCGTTGAGTTTTTTTGCATGTGGTTCCGGTGATGCGAAAAAAGCCGGAGCCTTGTTGGACGAAGCGAGGCTGGCGTATTCTCAAGGCCGGATGAATGAAGCCTTGATTCTGATAGATTCCATAGCTGCGGCCTATCCTCGCGAAGTGGAAGTGAGGCGGTCGGGCATGGCCTTTGAGGACAGCGTACGGCTGGCCGTCAACGAAAACATCTTCCGGACGACGGATTCGCTGATTGCCGAGGCCAGTGCGAAGATAGACTCGGTCGCATCCGTCTGGTTTATCTATGAGAAAACCGAATATGACGAATTGGGCCGTTTCATAGCCAAAAGTATGGATGCAGCACGATCCTCTTTCCGGACGTATATTCATGCTGCTGTGAATGAATATGGCTGTACGCAGCTGATGTCGTCCTATTGCGGAAGCAGCGAACTGAATCATACTGCCCTGAAATTGAGCTTGTCTTCGGGTGAGAGCGTGACCACCAGTGAGATTCCCTATAACGACGGGGCGAATTACCATTATAAGGTGAATGAAACCTGTTGTGAGGTGGTGACCTATACCGATGCAAAGGACGGCGGTGCTTTGGCTTTCGCAGCTCTGCACAATGGTGAGACCGTAAAAGCAACCCTGCTGGGAGGTAAGAAAGAAATACCTGTCACAGTATCCTCGCAGGACCTTCAGGCGTTGGCAGCAACGTTTGAATTGAGTGTTCTGCTGAAAGACCGCTTGCGTCTGACGCAGGAAAGGAAGACAGCCCAGCTCATGGTTGAAAAACTCCAGAAGAAATTACAGAAACGGAAATGATATAAAAGAAAAGCGCTCCCGGACGGAGCGCTTTTCTCATATCATGCGGGTGAAGAAACGGATGAGAGAGCATCCGACGGCCACGAACCCGGTCCACACCCAGTAGTGGTTGGTCCACATTTCCTTATAGTCCAGCAGCCAGAGGATGACTGTAAGGGTGGCGAGGATATAGAATCCCCAGCGGAGAATTTTCTGAAACTGATACATAGGGATATTTTTATTTTACTATTTTACTGTTTGACCAATGTTGGTAATTTGGTAAATAGTTCAATAGTCCAACGGTCCAATTTTATATAATATTGAGTTTGCGGAATACTTTCTGAATCTTGTCAAGGGCAAATTCCACCTGAGGCTGGGAGAATGTTGCCATGAGTGAGAACCGAATAAGCGTACTCTCGGAGGGTACAGCCGGCGGCACAACGGGGTTGACAAAGAGACCTTCGTCGAGGAGCATGCGCGTGGCCAGCAGCGTCTTGTCAAAGTCGCGGATGAAGAGGGGAATGATGGGAGAACAGGTGTGTCCTATCTCACATCCCATCTCGCGGAACCCGTTTAGAGCGAAGTTGGTGATGTCCCAAAGGTGCTGTATGCGTTCTGGCTCGTTTTCCATGATGTCGAGCGCCGCATTGACCGCCCCGATGGCAGCAGGTGTAGGGGAAGCCGAGAAGATGAACGGCCGGCTGTTGTGGCGCAGCCAGTTGGCCGTTTCATGGTTCGTGGCGATAAATCCGCCGATGGAGGCCAGACTCTTGGAGAATGTGCCCATGATGAGATCCACTTTGTCGGACACGCCGAAGTGGTCGCAGACACCGCGTCCCTGTTGTCCGAAAATGCCGATGCCATGCGCCTCATCCACCATGACAGAGGCATTGTATTTTTCAGCCAGCTGTACAATCCCTGGCAGGGGAGCCACATCGCCTTCCATCGAATAGACGCCGTCAACCACGATGAGTTTCACCTTGTCGGGTTTACATCGCATGAGTTTCTTTTCGAGCGACTCCAGATCGTTGTGACGGAATTTGAAATTCTGGCTGAAAGAAAGCCGCTTGCCCTCAATGATGGAAGCATGGTCAAGTTCATCCCAGAGAATATAGTCTTCGTGTCCCGTGAGACAGGAAATAACACCCAGATTGGTCTGGAACCCGGTAGAATAAATGAGTGCCTCTTCCTTTCCCACGAAAGCGGCAAGCCGCTCCTCAAGGGCCACATGGATGTCAAGCGTTCCGTTCAGGAACCGCGAACCGGCACATCCTGATCCGTATTTTCTGGTCATTTCGATGGCGGCTTCCTTCACTCTGGGGTGGTTGGTGAGTCCCAAATAGGCATTAGACCCGAACATCAGTACTTTCTTCCCATTGATGATGACCTCCGTGTCCTGGTCGCTTTCGATGACCCGGAAGTAGGGATAGATACCGTGTGCCTTGGCGCGTTGCGGTTCTGTATATCTGGCAAGTTTTTCTTGTAATAAACCCATCTTATTTTTTAAATTTAGGCCGCAAAGATAACAAATAAAGTTGTAATATCAGCCCTTATTGCGTGAAAAAATGTTTAACTTTCATATTTTCCGGTCAGAAAATAGGAAATATGCAAAAAAAATATTATCTTTGCGCCGCATTTTTATATAGATATGGAGAAACGAACGATACGTATCATTGTGAATCCCATCGCCGGTGTGCGTCCCAAAAGCGAGATACCGACGTTGGTTAAGCATGTATTCATGTCAGATAAATTTGAAGTCGATTATTGTGAGACCCGATATGCCGGCCACGCTACAGAATTGGCGAGTGAAGCCGCCAAGCAGGGATTCGATACGGTTCTGGCCATCGGAGGTGATGGTACTGTGAACGAGACAGCGCGCGGACTGGTAGGAACCAAGACAGCCTTCGGTATTGTTCCCATGGGGTCGGGCAACGGTCTTGCCCGGCATCTGCAGTTGCCGTTGGAGAGCGAGCAGGCCATGCAGGTCGTGGTGGAGAACCACAGGCAGGCCATCGACTACGGAAAGGCCAACGAGCATATCTTTTTCTGTACGGCAGGTGTTGGATTCGATGCCGACATCAGCCAGAAATTCGCACAGGCGGGACAGCGCGGGGCCTTCACGTATGTGAGGGAAGTGATTGACCACCTGCGTAAATATGATGCCAAGACCTATTCGATTTATACCGACGACGAGAAAATCAGGGAGCGGGCCTTTTTGATTTGTGTGGGAAATGCCTCTCAATGGGGCAATGATGCCAAAATCACACCCGAGGCCACGATGGACGACGGACTGATGGATATCACCCTAATCAAACCCTTTCCTCCGGCAGGCATACCGCAGTTGGTAATCCAGCTATTTAATGGGACTATTCACAAGAATCCCAATGTGCTCTATTTCCGCTCGTCTCACGTACGTATCGTACTGCCCAAGGAGACGCCGGTACATGTGGACGGAGAGCCGTTCGAAATGAAAGGCGTGGTCGATATACAGACCATTCCTGCCGGACTTCATGTGCTGACACCCGCCAACCCCGTAACGCAAAGACTGAATAACCTGCGCTACGGATTCGAAGAGGTGCATTATTCCATATTGGCGAATCTGAAAAAATCGATTCCCAATATGCCCGATATTCCCCCGATAACCAAGTTGTTAAAAACAAAATAAAATGGCAGAAAATTTAGAAAACAGCATCTTTGATGATCAGGAGGCTGTGAAATATATCCAGGCCAACCTCCCGCAGGAGGCTAAAGGCAAGTTTACCGATGACGAGGTCCTCTATATTTCGGATTTGGTTTATGAGTACTACGAAGTGAACGGCTTCCTGGAGGAGGAAGACGAAGTGGAAATCGATATTGAAGACCTCACCGAATATGTGGTGCGCGCCCTCAAAAAGGATGTGGAATTCCATCAGACTCACCCCAAAATCGATCCCGAACTGGTCGAGTGGGTGGTGCGCTGTGAAATGGACTACGAGGACACGCTGGGATAGTTGAACAGACCCTCCAAGTCCCTCTGGCGGGGGACGTGCTGAGCGGTACAAGTTAAAAAAATCTGAGTTGAGACAGACAATAATAAACATAGTGCTTTGGGCGGGCCTTGCGTTTACGGCAGCGGCCCAGAATTTCGAGCGGATACCCGAGACCGAACAGACGCTGTATGGCGAGAAGGCCTTCGTGACGGGAGAATATGAGACAATGAAGAATGTGCGCAGTTACTGGAAAAAAGAAAGCCAGCGACTGACGAATTTGCGCGGTTGTCGATGTGCACTGACGGGTTCCAACGAAGCCATCTTCAAGGTTACCATTCCGGTAAGGTTCCTATATCTGGCCAATGATACGGCCCTTTCGCAATATGCAGAACAGCAGTTGAGACCGTTTCTCCATCTGGTAAAGGGGAATGACCCGCTCACCTCTGTGATTGTGGCATGCCACTCTGACAATAACGGCAGCGACGTTTATCTGAGATCATTTACCCAGGCCCGTGCGAAGGAGTTGGCCCAATGGTTTCGCCGTCAGGGTGCTCTCTCGGCTCATATCTATCCCTTCGGTATCGGTAACGAGTCACCCGAAACGGACAACAGCACCCTCGCCCAACGCGAGAAAAACCGCAGGGTAACCCTCTATTTCGTACCCTCGAAAGCAATGCTTAAATCAGCAAAGAAAAATCAATTATAAAAATAAAATGGCAACAGAATTAAAAGATTTGACCAAGCGTGCCGACGACTATTCCCGGTGGTACAATGAACTGGTCGTAAAAGCCGATTTGGCTGAACAGTCTGCCGTGCGTGGATGTATGGTTATCAAACCCTATGGCTATGCCATTTGGGAAAAGATGCAGCATGAACTTGACACCATGTTCAAGAAAACAGGAGTCAGAAATGCCTATTTCCCCCTTCTGATTCCCAAATCGTTCTTCTCCCGTGAAGCCGAGCATGTGGAAGGCTTTGCCAAAGAAGCCGCCGTGGTGACCCACTACCGATTGAGAGCCACGGCCGACAAAACCGCTGTGGAAGTGGATCCCACAGCCAAACTGGAAGAGGAGCTGATTATCCGTCCCACTTCGGAGACCATTATCTGGAATACTTATAAAGGATGGATCCATTCGTGGAGAGATCTTCCGATTCTCTGTAACCAGTGGTGTAATGTGATGCGTTGGGAGATGCGTACGCGTCCGTTCCTCCGAACTTCCGAATTCCTGTGGCAGGAAGGCCATACGGCTCACGCAACGGCCGAAGAAGCCGAGGCGCGTACCCAGCAGATGATCAAGGTCTATGCCGATTTTGCCGAACGTTTCCTCGCACTGCCCGTCATGCAGGGTGTAAAGAGCGAGACCGAACGTTTTGCCGGAGCCCTCAATACCTACACCATCGAAGCCATGATGCAGGACGGTAAGGCTCTGCAGGCTGGTACCAGTCACTTCCTGGGCCAGAATTTTGCCAAGGCCTTCGACGTGACCTATCTCGACAAGGAGAACAAACCCCAATATGTGTGGGCATCGTCGTGGGGCGTTTCGACACGTCTGATCGGCGCTCTCATCATGACACATTCCGACGACAACGGTCTGGTGCTGCCTCCCAAGGTGGCTCCCCTCCAGGTGGTTATCATTCCCATCGGCGGCAAAGACATGTCTAAACTCGATGAGAAACTCGGCGCGATTGCTGCCAACTTGGAGAAGAAAGGCATCAGCGTGAAGTATGACAATGCCGACAATAAACGTCCCGGATTCAAGTTCGCCGACTACGAACTCAAGGGAGTACCTGTCCGTCTTGTGATGGGTAACCGCGATCTCGAGAACGGTACGATTGAAATCATGCGCCGCGATACGCTGGAAAAAGAGACTGTGCCGTTGGAGGGCATCGAGGAAAGAGTAGAGAAACTGCTCGACGATATCCAGGCCAATATCTACAACAAGGCCAAGAGCTTCCGTGACGCACACATATACGAGTGCGACAACTACGAGGAGTTCAAGACCCGTGTGGCAGACGGAGGTTTCTTCCTCTGCCATTGGGACGGTACTGCCGAGACAGAAGCTCAGATTAAGGCCGATACACAGGCGACCATCCGTTGTGTGCCCTTCGACTTCGAACAGACCGAAGGCGTGGATATGGTTTCGGGCAAACCTGCCAAGTGCCGCGTCCTGATTGCCCGTTCGTATTAATCCGATGCTGTCCAAGTAGCCGGAGAGTCCGGCGATGAACTCCAGATGCGAAACAAATACGCGACCCTGCTCTATCTTACCTTCCGGAACCTGAACTGGTTCGAATGGCTGCTGATAGGTGCCATCATGGCGTTGTCCGTTGCCTCCTTTCTGATTAAAGGGGAGGTGACGGTCAACAGTTCGATAGCTGCCGTGAGTGCCATATTGGGTGTGTTCTGTGTGGTGCTGGGAGCCAAAGGCTCGATGGCCAACTGGATTTTCGGCATTGTAGAGTGCTTTCTCTACATGTACATTTCTTTTTCGGAACACATCTATGGAGATGCCCTGCAACGCCTGTTCTACACGCTGCCCATGCAGTTCCTCGGATGGCACTGGTGGAGTCAGCGTAAACGCAAAAAGAACACCGACCAGATACAGACCCGTTGGATGTCATGGAAGGCGAGGGGCAGTTATCTGGTGCTGATTGCCCTGATGACGGTTGTGTTCGCGCAGTTTCTGAAGTATGCCGGTCCCTATTTGGCAGAGTTCTTCCAGGCCATGCACATCCGCTCCTTCCGGGGCGACTATGTGAATGAAGGACAGCTTTGGCTGGACGCCACGACAACGGTGCTGGCCATCATCACCACTTTTATATCTACACGCGCTTACGTAGAACAGTGGTATCTGTGGCTCTTCATCAATATCTTTTCCATCAGTATCTGGTGGATGAATGATTCGGAATTCTCGTTCATGACCGTCTCAAAATATTCCATTTACCTTGTCAATACCTTCTATGGTATCTACATGTGGACCAAACTGGCCAAACCTGAGGAAACAGAATGAAAGTATGTATAGCTGAGAAACCGAGTGTGGCCCAAAGTATTGCTCAGGTATTGGGGGCTACATCGCGCAAAGACGGATACTATGAGGGCGGTGAGTGGCAGGTTACGTGGACTTTCGGCCACTTGTGTTCGCTCAAAGCCCCGGATGATTATACGCCAGCCTGGAAACGCTGGCAGATAGAAACTTTGCCCATGATACCGCCCAGATTCGGTATCAAACTGCTGGACGACAGCGGTGTGCAGAAGCAGTTCAATATCATCCAGAGCCTCTACGACAAGGCCGAGCTGATTGTGAACTGCGGCGATGCCGGTATCGAAGGCGAACTGATTCAGCGCTGGGTAATGCAAAAGGCCGGTGTGCATGTGCCGGTTTACCGTCTGTGGATCTCTTCACTCACCGATGAGTCCATACGCGAGGGTTTTTCCCATCTGGAAGACCAGAAGAAGTACGACAACCTGTATGCAGCAGGTCTGTCACGCAGTATAGGCGACTGGATTCTGGGCATGAACGCAACGCGTCTCTATACGATACGTTATGCTCAGCGCGACCAGCACCAGGTAATCAGTATCGGACGTGTACAGACACCCACGCTGGCCATCATCGTGAAACGCCATTGGGAGATTGTGAACTTCAAGCCGGAGACCTACTGGGAAATCAAAACGCTCTATCGTGACGTTACGTTCAACGCCACGAAGGGACGTTTCATGCAGAAAGAAGAGGCCGAGGCCGCCCTCGCCCAAATTCAGGGACAGCCTTTCGAAATCAAGGACGTACAGAAGAAAAAAGGCAAGGAAGCCCCCCCGCGACTCTATGACCTGACGTCGCTGCAGGTGGACTGCAACCGCAAGTTCTCGCTTTCTGCCGAGCAAACACTCAATATCATTCAGTCGCTTTACGAAAAGAAAGTGACCACCTACCCGCGTGTGGATACTACGTTCCTGTCGGACGATATTTATCCCAAATGTCCGGGCATTCTGCGCGGATTGAAGGGTTATGAACCTTTCACGGACCGTCTGACGGTTCAGGGCGCCAAACTCCCCAAGTCGAAAAAAGTGTTCGACAACTCGAAGGTAACCGACCACCACGCCATCATTCCCACGGGGCAGCAGGGTGCCCTCAGCGACATTGAACGCAAGGTTTATGACCTGGTGTGCAAAAGGTTTATCTCCGTATTCTATCCCGATTGTGAATTTGCTACCACAACAGTAATGGGCGAGAGTGCCGATGTGCCGTTCAGGGCTACCGGCAAAGTAATTGTCAAAGACGGATGGCGCGCTGTTTATGCGGGAGATACACAGGTGCAGGAAGAACCCGAGAAGAAAGGCGACGAGGAAGAAGCCATGGGCGTAATGCCCGATTTTCAGGTGGGGGAGAGCGGTCCTCACGAACCGTCCCTGCTGGAAAAACAGACCCAGCCTCCAAAACTCTATACCGAAGCAACGTTGCTCCGGGCGATGGAAACCGCAGGGAAACTGTGCGACAGTGACGAATTGCGCGATGCGATGAAGGAAAACGGACTGGGACGTCCCTCCACCCGTGCAGCCATCATCGAAACCCTTTTCAAACGCCGTTATATCAGGAAAGAAAAGAAAAGTCTGGTGGCTACTCAGACAGGTATTGAAGTAATCGGTATCATCCAGGACGAACTCCTCAAAAGCGCCGAACTGACCGGTCAGTGGGAACACAAACTGCGTCAGATAGAGCGTGGGGAATATGATGCCAAGAACTTTATTGCCGAACTCACCGATATGGTGAATCAGATATGCTGGAGAGTGAAAAACGACCGCCATTCGTCGCGTATCACCTTTGTGGACGAGGAAATCAAGTCCAAGAAAGAGAGTCCCAAACGAAAGAAAAGCGATGCTCCAGCATCGTCAAAGAAGACGACTCAGCCGGCTGCCGCACTCCAGAGGAAATATACACTTGAGACGCTCCCCAAGGTGTGTCCGGTATGTGGCAAGGGTAGGCTTCTGAAAGGCAAGAATGCATTCGGCTGTTCGGAATGGAAAGCCGGATGCAGATTCACGATTCCGTTTACGGATGTAGAAGGATTGTAACAGATGCAGAAATTCATTCTCACCTCACGGGGCGTTCTTCGTTTCGGAGACGTTATTTTCCACAAGGATCTCCTGGAACCGTGTGACCATTGTGTCGGCGGCGGATACTGGGAGATAGATCCGTCGGGGATGTCTCTTCGATTGCATGGTTATTCGACCGATTTCGGGTCTCCCAAGTGGTCGATGGTGCAGACGGAAAGTCTCAAAATACCTTGCCGGTATCAGGGTCTTTCCCTCTTATGGGAAGACAACTACGAAGGCACAGTCAATCTCTCGGCCGATTGGAAAATTGAATACGTTTGAATGGCAAAATGCCATGCGGAGTAAGAAAAATACATAATTCAGTAGGCGGACAAGGATTTTTTGCATGTTTTATAGGAAATCTTGAAAATTTTCGCAGAAGCTGAGGCCTGACAGCGGGCATTTCCAACGTCCTATAGATTCCAGTGAAAGTTAATCCGGAGCTGCAAGCGCAGCCTCGGATTATTTCTTTTAACATTTATTAAAGAATACCTCTATCGGAATCCGATAGAGGCGTGGAAAACTTTTTTGGGGTCTATCGGATTCCGATAGAGGCATGGAAAACTTTTTTTGAGTCTATCGGATTCCGATAGATACAAGGAAGGCCGTTGACGGCCCTATCGGATTCTGATAGATACAAGGAAGGCCGTTGACGGCCCTATCGGATTCCGATAGACACATGAAAGGCCGTTGGCGGCTTTATCGGATTCCGATAGCGACATGGAAAACTTTTTTCGGCCTTATCGGACTCCGATAGAGGTTTCCAGCCTGTCGGGAGGCTTTCCGAAGATTCAGACAGCGAAGGCGACAGCCAGGACGAGCACTGTGAGCCAGTAGGTGGCTGTGACGGGCCATGGATGGAGTGCATAGCCCTGATCTTCGTGGATTGAGAGCTGAGTGTCATGACGCGTGAAAGCCGGAAGGTTCGACAGATAAAGCCAAAGCCGCCAGATGCCCCAGCCCACCAAAAGGCCGATGAGGGTTCCGCACACAATGTCTCCGGGAAAATGAACGCCGAGGTAGATGCGCGAATAACAGTTGCCGAGGGCAAAAATTGCGAGGGTGGAACGATAGAATATGCCCTTGAACATCAGCATGAAGAGCATTACGATGCCCCAGGAGTTGGAGGCATGGGAGGAGGTGAATCCGTAGAGGCCGCCGTGATAGCCGTTTACATAGTGAAGCAAATCCTGAATCAGCGGATCATGTGACGGACGGAAACGTGCCACCCAGGGTTTGATAATGCCCGAAGAAATCTGGTCGGTAAAAAGAACACATAGGGCTATCATGCCGACAAACAGCAGCAGTTTACGCCAGTTATGACGGAAACGGAGCGTAATCATTGCTAACATCATCAGTGCTGTAGGGAACCAGGTCCCCATTTTACTGTACTGAAACCAGAATTGGTCGGCCCATCTTCCTGCATCGTAATTCAGGAAGACCATGAGGTCGTGGTCAAGGGAGTTGAGATAGTTTATCAGTTCCATAAATTCAGCGATCGACTACCCAGGCATCGTTATAGATATCAAAACGCCGGCCGTTGTAATACATATCCTCTTCCACGGGGATGAGGACGGTGTAGGTTTTGCGGGCTTTGTTTTTGAGTCCGTAGTCACGCAGCCAGGGGTTGAATTCCTTGAGCTGGAAGTAGTCTGTGCCGTGGTCTTTGGCCCAAGACGCCCAATCTGTCACGGTGCCGGAGACTTTCACTTCGCGTGTACGTATAGGCCGGTAAAGCTGATCGCTGTAAAGCACAAAGCCGTAGTGATAGGGATCGCGGAGAATTTCTTTCATTGCCATAATGCGGAACATATAGCGTGAGGTCTCTTCCGGAAGTAACAGGTCGAACCCGGCCTTGGCCCCTGTCTTTTCCAGTCGTTTGGAGATGCCGCCCTGTCCGGCATTGTAGGAGGCGCAGGCTGTCAGCCAGTCTCCGTATTTGGCATAGGCTTCTTTCATATAAGTACACATCGCGTGGACCGCTTTCTCTGTATGGTAGCGTTCGTCCACCTCATCGTCAATCTGCAGGCCGTAGTGTTTGCCTGTTGATGCGATAAACTGACAGAGTCCTGCGGCTTTGGCTGCTGAGTAGGCGCGCGGGTTGAGCGATGATTCGATACAAATCAGATAGATGAGGTCGGAAGGGACACCTTCCTTTTGGAGCAGGGGTGCCAGCACAGGGAACCAGCGGTTGGCTCTCTTGATGGTGAGCAGCGTGTTGTTGTGGCTGTAGCACATGTTGGTCAGTTCGCGCTCATAACGCTCATGCATATCCCATCGCGTAAGGTCGATTTCTTTTCCGAAACATTCCACTTTGTCCGGAAAGCGGGGCGTGGCCGAGAAGGACTGCATCTGGGGAAGCTCCGGCTGGGTCGGAGTTTTGCGCGATGCAGTAAATATCATGAATGCACAGACCGCGAGGACTGCCGGAATAATGAGTTTTTTCATTTTATTCAGTTGAAGATGAGGAATTGCTGTGCTCGCGTGTCATCAGGACGTTGATATCTCCCTTTTTGTTATAGTGGATGCCATCCGTACCTTCCGCCTTGATGAGATAGTAGTAGGCACCGGTCGGAACCATCCGTCCGTTATAAGTGCCGTCCCATCCTTCTGACGGGTCGGTGGTATGGAACAGTTTGTTACCCCAGCGGTTGAAAACCCACATTTCGAACGATTTCAAGGACTTGTATTTCACCTTGAAAACCTGATTGGCACCCGAAGGTGAATTCGGAGTAATCACGTTGGGAATCAGCAGTTCAGATTCGGTAATCTGAATGGTGTAAACCTCACTGGTTGTTTCTTCGGTATTGTCGGCATTGGCCGTCATGAACCGGGCGTAATAGGTGCCGGTTTCGTTGAAGGTGTAGTCGATATCATACTCGTAGAACTGGGCGGAAACATCGCTGAAACTGTTGTCGTTGGCAATCTGCCATACAAAATAGGTCATGATGTCGGGAGCCTCGGCTTCGAAATGCACGGTGACAGGACCGGGACCGATGAAACTGCGTCCGCTGCTCTTGACGGAATCGGAACGGTTGTCGATATATCCTTGTACATCGACATAAGCGGTGTCCCAAACAACGACTTCGTCACTTGCGGACAGTGGTATGGCCAGACTTGAAATCAGAGCCGACAGGACGAGTAATAATTTCATAAACGGTTAGAATTTATCAGTCACCCGGGCAAACGCCGGAGCATCGTAAGTGCAGAATTCTTTGTCCTGGAATTTGTGGAGCCCCACAATGGCAATCATGGCTGCATTGTCGGTGGTGAACTTCAACTTGGGCAAATGGATTGTCCACCCGTAACGTTTGGCGTGGTCCTCGAATGCTCCGCGCACACCGCTGTTGGCAGAAACTCCGCCAGCCACAGCCACTTCGCGGATGCCCGTTTCTTTGACGGCCCGGCGCACCTTGTCCATGAGAATGTCGACAATTGTCTTCTGGAGAGAAGCACAGAGGTCGGCTTTGTTCTGCTCGATGAAATCGGGATTCTCCTTCAGATTATCCCTCAGCGTGTAGAGGAATGAAGTCTTCAAACCGCTGAAAGAGTAGTCAAGCCCGGGGATGTGGGGCTTGGCAAACTGGAAGCGGTCGGGATTGCCTTCTTTGGCCAGACGGTCCACAACGGGCCCGCCGGGATATCCCAATCCCATCACTTTGGCACATTTGTCGAAAGCCTCGCCGGCTGCATCGTCAATCGTCTGGCCGATAACCTCCATGTCGTTGTAGGCACGGACTCTGATAATCTGACTGTTGCCGCCCGATACCAGAAGGCAGAGGAACGGATATTCGGGAGCTTTGTGCGGATCGTCCTTTTCCTGTACGAAATGGGCCATCACATGTCCCTGGAGATGATTTACTTCAATCATGGGGATATGAAGCGCTGAAGAGAGACCTTTGGCAAACGACAGCCCCACAAGGAGGGAGCCCATCAGACCGGGACCGCGCGTAAAGGCGATGGCATCGAGGTCGGACGGCTTCAGCCCGGCACGTTTGATGGCTTCGGAAACGACGGGTACGATGTTCTGCTGGTGGGCGCGGGAAGCAAGTTCGGGCACTACACCGCCATAGGCCTCATGCACAGCCTGGGAGGCAATGACGTTGGAGAGCAGAAAGCCGTCTTCGATGACGGCGGCCGATGTATCGTCGCACGATGATTCGATTCCTAATATTCTCATATGCAAATTTTCAGTTTAATGCGGTTCAATAGTGAACCAAAAACGCTGCGAAGATAATAAAAATCTGGCAAAGAAACAAAAGAAACGGGAAAAAGTAACTAAACAAACTTAATTTTGGCACACTTTGTTTGGTTAATCCGTATTTTTTGAGTATATTTGCACCCAAATTTATAAATAAATCCATGCAGAAAATTATTATTAGCATAATGACGGCTGTAACGCTCTTCTGGGGAGGAGTGCTTACTTCCTATGCAGAATCCCATCTGGTAATGCCGGGTGAGACACTCTATAGTCTTTCACAGAAATATCAGGTGTCGCAAGAGGCCCTGATTGCAGCCAATCCCATGCTCAAAGACGGGTTGAAGGCCGGCATGCTGCTCCAGATTCCCGCATCGGATGTTGACCCCAATGTTGTAACGACCGACGCGTCGGCTGTCCCCGCATCCAATGGTAAAGCAGATAATAAAAAAGAACGGAGAGCAATTCAGTTCACCAGGTTGCGTGACCGCAAGAAAGGCGAACCGCTACCGGTGGAACAGGATACAACTGAAGTCTACACACCTACACCGGAGGATGTTACATCAGCCGGACCGGCATCGCAGCAACAGGAAGCCGATTCGGAAGACGTTGTCCTTCCTAAAACGCAACCCTTTCCCGCCGGCCAGTATAACCGTCGCGATGGCTATGTGCACATTGCTGTTGTCATGTCCTTCAACCTGCATTCTCAGTCACGCAATGAAGACAAACAGCAGCGCAGAAGCGTAGAATTCTATCAAGGCGTACTTCTGGCAGCCGATGAAGCACTGCAAGTGGGCCAGAAAATCGAGGTGAGTGCTTTCGACATCGGCACAGAGTCGACGGAATCCATCCTGGCTAATCCGAATTTCCAACATGCCGATATGGTGATTACACCCTTTGAGGCAAAAGATGCCCAGCCGTATATCGAATATGGTCGTCAGACCGGTGTGAATATAGTAAGCCCGCTGGCTTTCAACGAAGAGATGTTGAACGAACCACATCTTTTCCAGTTGAATACCTCAAAGGGATTGCTCTACCGGCAGCTCAATGCCGAGATTTTGTCCCGTTTTGCCGACCACGAAATCATCTTCCTCACCGACAGCAGCCTGTTGGCCCGCGGAAAAGAAGAAACGCTGATTCCTGCGTTGAAAGAAAAACTGACCGATGACAGCATCGCCTTTCACCAGTTCACGTATGCCGATCCGGCTCGTCTGAGTTTCCTCGATGCCGAACTCAAAATCGGCGATAAACCGATGCTTCTCATCCCGACGAGTTCGACCAAGGAATCGATGCGAAGGATGTTCCCCTGTCTGAAATACCTTCTTGCAGAAACCGATTCTACCTCAGCCCACCAGGTGGCCATACTGGGTTATCCCGAATGGATGATGTACACCGAGGAATTCATGAACTATTACTATGACATGAATGTATGGATGTTCTCCAAGTTCTATGCCAATCCCCTGGATCCGAAGGTGGAGGAATTCTACAAAACCTTCAAACACTGGTACGGCAAGGAACCGATGAATCTGTTCCCGAAATACGGACTTCTGGGTTATGATCTGGCCAAGTTCTTCATTTCCCGCATTGATATGAGCGGATGGACATTCGACCAGACCATCGCCCATCACTGCAATGAAAATCCATTACAGAATGTGATAAATTTTGAAAGGACAGAACAGGGCGGCTGGATCAACAGCGCACTCTTCCTGGTTCATTTCAATCCCAATACGGAGATAGAGAAATATGTGGTCCGCTAAGTCTATAATCCTGCGTTTCATTCCGACAGCAGTCTTTCTGTGGCTGCTGCCTCTCCAGATGATTGCCCAACCCCGAGTGGCGCGTCATCTGGATTTGGGCGTTACCGGAGGAGTTGTAATGAGCAGTTATACTTTCAAACCGACAGTCACTCAGAACCAGGCGATGGGATATACAGCAGGTATTGCAGCCCGTTATGTGGAAGAAAAATATTTCGGTCTGCAGATGGAG
>Ga0326513_10000202_pt1 | contig 47756 bp, 46 predicted proteins | sample 2_2465_0518_D_FD_203654 | JGI IMG/M metagenome (GOLD analysis project Ga0326513, IMG submission 203654) | Bovine rumen microbial communities from UC Davis, California, United States - 2_2465_0518 | ecosystem: Host-associated > Mammals > Digestive system > Stomach > Rumen | place: USA... | reverse complement strand
ACGCTGATTATTTTATCTGTCAGAAAGCCTCAGAAAAAATCTGATCACGAGGATGAGAAATGATGAAACTGATAAAAATCATTTCCGGACTCCTGACAAGTCTCTGTCTGCTGATGCCTCTGCATGTCAGTGCAGAAGAAGTGATTCAGACTTCCGGCGGATATTCTCAGGATGGTCTCTGGTATTATAACGACTATGGTGACGGAACTGTTTCTGTTGTATGTCAGGATAATACAATCGAAGAAGCTGTGATTCCGTCTGAAATTGACGGTCATAAAATCACGATGGTCGAATTGGATTGCTTTAAAGATAATACTAATCTCAGAAAAGTCACTCTGCCCGATACGATTACTGTCTTGGAAGACTATGCTTTTTATTTATGTTCTGGTCTGGAGGAAATCAATATTCCTGACAGTGTCGAAAAATTCGGCTTTCAGACGTTCTATGGCTGTGCGAAGCTGAAAGAAATTTCAGTTCCTGCCGGAGTAACAGAGATCGAAGGCTATACTTTCGATGGCTGTACTTCCCTCGAAGCCGTACATGTAGAGAAAAATAATCAGAATTACAAAGACGAAGACGGTATTTTATTCACAAAAGACGGTTCTGATCTGATTCTTTATCCGGCTTCCAAAACCGGAAATGAATATACTGTTCCGGATGGCTGTACAAAATTAGAAGGCTATGCTTTCATGGCGAATTCTTATCTGGAACAGATTACTCTTAATTCCGTCACGGAAATGGGTGAAGATGTTTTTTATTACTGTACTGCATTGAAATCCATAGAGATTCCGGAGGGAATCACCATGCTGACAGGCTCGGCATTCGGAAACTGTACTTCTCTGAAATCTGTGACTCTTCCGGAAACACTGGAAACAATCGGCTCAGGATGCTTTTATAACTGCATTCAGCTTGATGAAATTACCATTCCGGATTCTGTCACGACAATCAATAGTAATGCATTTTTCAACTGTCCGTCCCTGACAAGAATCAGAATTTCTCAGAATGTCACGACAATCGGCGATTATGCATTCGGATTCTATTCCGGTGAAGATGCTCAACAGCAGTTACTGCCTGATTTTGAACTCGATGCCGATAACGGAACAGCTGGTTTTGAATATGCAGTCAGATTCAATGTCAAATGTACAGGCGGTGTTACACAAGGAATTGTTTTTGTCTATATCATGATCGGAATTGTTGCCTTCGTGATCATTGCTGTGATCGTTCTTGTAGTGATGCAGAAACGCATTCAGAAACAGCGTGAATTATTCTGACAGGAGAAAATTATGAAAATCTTGAAAAAATTAAGTTTTTTTGTCGTTTCCGGTCTGATGCTCATGCAGATGCTTCCGGTATCTGTCCATGCGGAAAGTACCGATTTTACTTATGCTTTGAAAGCCGATGGAACAGCTGAAATCTCCTGTACAAATACACAGATCGAAACGGCAGATATTCCCTCTGAAATAGATGGTCATAAAATCACGACACTTGCTGAAAATTGTTTTGCTGACTGTGATAAGCTCAGAGAAGTGAATATTCCGGACTCTGTAACAGAAATCGGAAGTTATGCGTTTTATAACTGTTCTTCTCTTGCGGAAATACAGATTCCTGCGAATGTCACGATGATTGATTCTTATGCATTTGAATCGACTCCGAATATCATTCTCTTTTCTGTTGATGAAAATAATCCGGCATATCAGTCTCCGGATGGTGTATTATATACTAAAACCGGCTATACGCTGATCAAATATCCGGAATCCAGAGCCGATACAAGTTATAAAATTTCAGATTCCTGTCAGGAAATTGCTGACTGGGCTTTTATCGGTGCTCAGTATCTGGAACAGATTGATCTGAATCATGTACAGAAAATCGGCGAAGATGCATTTTATTTATGTGTCGGCCTGAAAAGCATTGAAATTCCGGAGGGTGTCGAAGAACTCAAAGGAGCGGTATTCAGTTATTGTGATCATCTGGAACAGATTACACTTCCGGCTTCTGTGAAATCCATCGGGAACAGATGCTTTTATTCCTGTACGGCTCTGAAAACAGTGAATCTCTCAGAAGGTCTGATTAAAATCGGCGAATATGCATTCTGTAACTGTACGGCTCTGAAAGAATTAGCAATTCCGAAGACTTTGACTGGAATTAATATTGACTGTATGGGTTATTATTATGATGAAGAAAAAAATACTTTTCTGCTTCAGGATGATTTTAAATTATATGTCTATAAAAATTCAGCGGCTTGGAAATATGCCGTAACAAATCAGATCGAATATGAATATATTCAGACCGGAACGATTTATTATATCCTGATCGCAATTTTATTAATAATTATTATAATATTAATTATCGCAATTATCCGAGTGCTCAGGAACAGGAGGGCAGAATCATGAATCTAAAAAAAATAGCCATCTTTCTGACAGCATGTTTATTAATGCTGATCTGCATTCCTGTGACAGTCTATGCCGAATCTGATATTCAGACTTATACAGATGGTTCTTTTACATTCGCCTATGTAGATGGCGGAGTTGCTTTGTATTCCTGTGATACCAGTACACTCGCCGTGAATCTTCCGGATGAATCCAACGGCAGAAAAATTATAGAAATCTCTGATGCCGCTTTTTATCAGTGTAATAAACTGGAATATATCAGTTTCGGAAAATATATCAAGAAAATCGGAAGTTATGCCTTTCAGGGCTGTACTTCTCTGACAAGTATTGAGATTCCGGATTCTGTTGAAGAAATCGGCGAATATGCTTTCGGCTCATGTACTCAGCTGGAGAAAATTAAATTTTCCGATCAGATCAGGACATTTCCGGAGGGACTCTGTTTCGAGTGCATTATGCTGGAAGAGATCAATTTCCCGAAAAATCTTGAGAGTATCGGCTTATCCGCATTTTATAACTGTAATTTATTCAATCCTCCGGCATTTCCGGATGGATTGCAGAAAATCGGCGATTATGCCTTTGCATTCTGTTATGCCGCTATGAGTCCGGAATTTCCTGCTTCTGTGACGGAAGTAGGATCAGCGGCATATTACGGCTGTATCAATATTACAGAATTCACAGTTCCGAAACAGCTTGAAAAACTCGGAACGCTGATGTTTATGGGCTGTTCCAACTTAGCAGAATACAAAGTTGAAGAGGGAAATCCGACTTATACTGTTCAGGATGGTGTATTATATAAAGACGATATGAAAACGCTCTATGCGTATCCATGCGGAAAAACAGATACTTCTTTTAGTGTTCCGGAGGGTGTTACTATTATTTATGATGCGGCATTTTTCTCGGCTCTGAGCTTAGAAGAAATCAATTTCCCATCGAGTCTGCAATATGTCGGAGCAGGAGCTTTTGAATACTGTTCGGAGATCACAGAAATCAATCTTCCGGAGGGAACGGAAATTATCTATGAAAATGCTTTTGCTGACTGTACAAGTTTATCAGGAGTGCATCTTCCGGAGAGTCTGAAAGGAATCGGAAATTATGCATTTTATGCGTGTCCGGCTCTGAAAGAAATTACGATTCCGAAGAATTGCAAAAATATCGGAGATTATGCATTTGGCTATACGGACGGTACGGAAAAAGATGAACAGGGGAATCCTGTTCCGGTCAAGATCGAGGGTTTCAGACAGCGCGGCGGAACGGATAATTCTAAATATATATTTATCACGATCGGCATATTAGCATTGATTCTGATTATTTTTATTTTAATAAAAATAATCAGAAAAAATCAGATGACACCTCAGGAGCATGAAGAAATGATTCAGGCTGATATAAAAGCCGAAGATGCACAGTATGCGAAAATTTTAGATGATATACAGGATTCTGAAAATGAAAAATAAAAATCAGCACAGTAATAATAATTACTGTGCTGTATTTTTTACAGAATCAGGCAGATCAGACCGGAACAGCCCTCGTTGATAATTCTCTCAAGAGTTTCCTGTAATTTCATGCGGGCTTCTACAGGCATCTTGAACAGCTTGTTATGCAGGCCCTCATTGACAAGCTCATGAAGCGATTTGCCGAAAATATTGGAACTCCAGATTCTGGTTGGATCTTCTTCAAAGCCCTGTAATAAATACATGACAAGTTCTTCGCTCTGCTTTTCGCTTCCGACAATGGGACTGACTGTCGTATTGATTCCGGCTTTCATCATATGGATAGACGGAGCAGAGGCTTTGAGTCTGACCCCATATTTACCGCCTTGTTTAATAATTTCCGGTTCTTCGAGGCTGAGTTCTTCCATTGTAGGCATTACAATGCCATAGCCTGTTGCCTCGACTTCTTTCAGAGCGGGTTCTAATCTGGAATAGGCTTTTTTGACTTCACACAAATCTTTCAGAATTTCGAGTAATGCCCCCTCGTCAGGAATTTCGAGTCCGGTGGCTTCGCTCAGAATATTGAAAAACAATGCATGATCGAGCGTAACAGTAATTGTTACAGAGCCGTTTCCGAGATCAATTTCAGAACTTTCTGCGTGCAGGATATACTGACAGTTACAGATTGGCTTGGCTAATGCAGAGGCATCTTTGACAGTAACAAGATTCTGAGCGGCTTCTCTGATTGCTGAGAAAACTTCCTGTTTCACCGGATGTCCCTTTTCGAGCATAGAAATCCAGCTTGGCATGGCAAAATTGACTTCTCTTACAGGAAAGGCATATAATAAAGCTGTTAAGATTTGCTGAATATCCCGTTCCTGTAACTGTGTACAGCTGACGGGTAATACAGTTGTATGATATAATTCCTGCATCTGAGCGGCAAGAGCATGAGCTTCTTCGGTATCAGGATCGACACAGTTCAGAAGAATAATAAACGGCTTGCCGAGTTCCTGCAATTCATGAATTACACGTTCTTCACACTCGGCATATTCCGAACGGGGAATATCTGAGATACTGCCGTCAGTTGTCACGACAAGTCCGATTGTTGCATGTTCTGTGATGACTTTCTGAGTTCCGATTTCAGCGGCCATATTGAACGGAATTTCCTCATCGAACCAAGGTGTCATGACCATACGGGGCATTTCGTTTTCGATATAGCCCAAGGCACTGGGGACGATATAGCCAACACAGTCGATCATTCTGGTACGGAATTTTGCACCGTCCTGAAGCTGGACTGTAACAGCTTCTTCGGGAATGAATTTCGGTTCAGTTGTCATGATTGTTTTTCCGGCGGCAGACTGAGGAAGTTCATCAACAGCACGTTCTTTTTTATAATCGCTTTCGATATTGGGAATCACGAGTGTTTCCATAAAGCGTTTAATAAGCGTAGATTTTCCGGTTCTGACAGGGCCTACCACGCCGATATAAATATCACCGCCGGTACGCTGTGCAATATCGCTGTAAATATCTTTCATGTGACACCTCCTGTATTTAACTGATAATGGGAATCAGAAGCATCTGATTTTCAGAAAGCTGTTCCTGTGCGAGATCATTTTCTTCAAGAATAGCATCTACACTCGTGTGACAGCGTTTGGCGATTTCCCAGACAGATTCCTGAGCTTTGCCGAAATACAATTTCAGAGCATAATGCTCCTGAAATTTCTCATCTTCCTGCACAGAAATATCAGATAAAATTTCTGTTTCTGTACAATGTGTGACAGAGCCTTCCATTCTGAGTTCAGTTTTGAGAGATACTTCTGAAGAACCGGAAAGCGTATAGGAACAGTTTTCAGCCGAGGCTCTCGCTTCGATTCTGTCAGATGATGAGAGATTCTGCATCTGAAAGCGATGTTCAAATGGTTCTTCTTTTTCAAGCAGACGGGGCATACCGGAGCTTTCACGGACAAGTATATAACAGCAAAGCATACCGCTGATGCAGATTTCAGAATTTTCGATCACAGTTGTGAGATTTCTTATATCGCACCATGCATCATAGACACAGTCCAGTTCTGAATCAGGACAGTTTAATTTTGCATTGCAGACCAGCATTTCCGAGAACGGCACAGGCGCACTGCTTGTAAGCAGTTTCATTCTCCGGACAGTACAGGGGAATTCTGTAGAAAAGGCATCACAGACCAGCGATTCCGAAGCGATCCGGAATGCCGTGCAGGATAGTTTGAGTTCCGCTTCACAGCGAAGTACGCGAATATCGCCGTTTTCGTCTGTAACGGGCTTGAGATCGCAGGAAACAGGAGAACAGATTACTTGTATTTCGTCCTGTTCTTCTATATTTTCCAGTTCTGTCATCTGACTGTACGGAATGCGGAAAGACATTGGTTCCAGACTGCCGTCACCATCTTTTTCACAGGCATAGAGAATCTGAATTTGCAGACTGCCCTGAGCCATAAGTTTTCCGGAGATAAGTTTATGGCTTTGTTCTGTAGGAACGGCTTCACAGCGTATTATTTGTAATAAAGGCGGTTTTGTGCTGCCCAGTTCCAGTTCTTCGGATAAGATAATATGACTGACATGCTGCATTTTCTTTGCCTGATAGCGAAACGGTTTTTTCTGAATCTGCATATTTTTGCCGAAAATATCAGAAACAGCTTCCTGCTGACGGTCAGTACCGGTTCTGATACGGATTGTCACAGCCCCTCGGACATCGAGTCTCCGGCGGCTGACCGCACGGCAGTTGACATAATCTGTCACAGGCTGAATTTCCTGAATACTGACAGTTCCGGAGGGGAGTTCTGCCGTTCTGGAAAAATGAAGTGTTTGAGTCACACATTGAAGAACATGACTGTTTTCACTGCAATACAGAATTCTGATTTCGGCGGCGAGTTCATAAGATAATCTGTTATCGCTGACAGATTCGCTGATAACAGAAGGCGTTACGAAGCATTTGATTAATTTGCAGACATCGGGATAATAATCCGGCAGAACATAATCCAGTTCCAGACTTTGTTCCTGCATCATGCTGCCGGAGGGTTCTGTAGCAGAGATCACGGTTCGGTTTGTTCGCAGTTCCATAAAAATTCCAAGGCCTCCTTGATTTCACTGTTACTGCATTCTATGCAGGGAATGTCCGTGATATGCAGATTTTATTTTTTAGCGAAACCAGTAAAGAGAGAAGTCATCACAGGAACGGCGAAAGAAAATGCAAGAGCCTGCCAGAGAATTTCGCCTGAAAGCGGAGCAGTTGAGAAAATACTCTGAGCCTGTGGAAGCCAGATGGTAAGACCCAGCATCAGCGCAGAGACAAGTACAGCCAGAATCAGTTTAAGATTTGAGAAATAATGAACACTGAAAATAGTTCCGTGTTCAGATTTGCATTCAAAGACATGAATCAGCTGAGAGAGTACAAGTGTAAACAGAGCGCAGGTTCTTGCTTCCGTGAGAGAGCCGCCGAATCTCAGAGCAGTACTGAACGAGCCGAGTGTACAGAGACCGATCATGACACCGCGCCAGATAATTTTAGTTAACAAGCCGTCAGCGAAAAAACTTTCATCCGGTTTTCTGGGAGGACGTTTCATAACATCAGGTTCAGGAGGTTCGAGTCCAAGGGCGACAGCCGGAAGACCATCAGTAGCGAGATTGACAAGCAGAAGCTGAACCGGAAGCAAAACAACAGGCATTCCCATGAGAATTCCAAGAAACATAGTGATGACTTCGCCGATATTGCAGGATAATAAATATCTGACAAATTTCCGGATATTAGAATAGATAGCTCTTCCCTGTTCGACAGCGGAAACGAGGGTAGCAAGATTATCATCCATGAGAATCACATCAGCGGCCTGTTTAGCGACATCTGTACCGGTAAGACCCATAGCGACACCAACATCAGCTTCTTTGATGGCAGGGGCATCATTGACACCGTCACCGGTCATAGTGACGATATTACCAGTACGCTGAAAGGCTTTGACCAGTCTTAATTTATGCGAGGGGTTGACACGGGCAAAGACAGAGATTCTGGATAATTTTCTGTCTAGCTGAGAATCTGTCATAAGATCGAGTTCATCGCCGGTGATGACATCACCGCCCCGAAGAAGACCGGCTTTTTTAGCGATTGCGGCGGCAGTTTTTTTATGATCACCGGTAATCATGACGGTCTTGACGGAAGCGGAAGCACATTTCCGGATAGCTTCTTTTGCTTCCGGACGTGGCGGGTCAAGCATTCCGGTGAGTCCTAAGAAGATCATACCGGAGACAGAGAACTGATCTGATTTTTTTTCAGCGAAAGCGAGCACGCGCAGAGCCTGAGAGGATAATAATTCAGCCTGTTCGGAGATTTTTTTTCTGAGGACGGGAGAGAGACTGACATCGCCGTTTTTAGTTCTGACGGAATCGCAGAGATTCAGAATGACATCAACAGCACCTTTGGAATAGATATATTTCTGTTGATTTTTCCTGACAAAAACGCTCATACAACGGGAATCGCTGTCGAAAGGTTCTTCTTCGATACGGGAGGCATTGAGAATTTTAGAAGAAATACTGCCTTTTGCGGCCATAGCGAGCAGAGCGGTTTCAGTAGGATCGCCGACAGCGTTCCATTCGGAAGCGTTTTTTTCAGAGAGTTCGGCATTATTGCAGAGTACAGCACAATGCAGAAGTGATTCAAGAGCGGGAATATTTTTAATTATCACAGGAGCATGATGTTCTGAGATAGCACCGTCTTTTTTGAGGGCATTACCGGAGACATCGAAATCCTGATCAAGAGTAAGAATTTTTGTAACAGTCATGCGATTTTCAGTGATAGTGCCTGTCTTATCGGAGCAGATTACAGAAGTACAGCCGAGTGTTTCGACACTATGCAGACGATTGACAAGAGCATTTTGTTTCATCATTCTGTTGACGGCGAGAGCAAGGGCGATCGTGACTGTAGCGGGAAGGCCTTCGGGAATAGCCGCGATAGCGATAGAAATTCCGGTCATGAGCATATCGAAGATAGGTTCGCCTCTGAGGACACCGGCAGCGAAAACGGCCATACAGACTCCGATACAGATCACAGCGAGCATTTTTCCGAGTTCTCCGAGACGTTTCTGGAGTGGAGTTTCTGTTCTGTGGATTTCGGAGAGCATACCGGAAATCTGACCCATCTGTGTATTTTTTCCGGTAGCGATGACCTGAGCCGTACCGCTTCCGCGGGTAACAGCAGTACCGCTGTAGACAAGATAAGGCTTATGAAGACCAGAGAGATCATCTTTCAAAGTTCCGGCATATTTAGCGACAGGTTCCGCCTCACCGGTAAGAACGGATTCGTTTGTATAGAGCCGGTTAGCAGTTAATAAAAGACAGTCAGCCGGAATGCAGTCACCGGCTTCGACAGAGATCAGATCATCAGGAACAAGCTGTTCAGCAGGGAGTTCCTGAAGAGTATCATCACGCCATACTTTAGCAGTAGGAGCGGTCATATTCCGGAGAGCTTCAAGAGTTTTTTCGGTACGATATTCCTGAACGAAGCCGAGCACGGCATTTAAAATGACGATAATAATAATTGTAATCGCATCCGTCCATTCGCCGAGCAGAGCAGAAATTGCAGTAGCGGCGATCAGAATCAGAACCATAGCATCTTTGAACTGACTGAAAAATATTCTGACAGGGCTGGGAGGCCTGACCTGAGCGAGAGTATTCAGACCATGTTTTTTCCGGAGAGCTTCTGCTTGTACGGAAGACAGACCTTGCATAATAATCAGATCCTTTCTGTGAAAAATAATCCGGACTTGTTTCATGATATGAAGAAATCCGGAAAAATATCACAGAAAGAAAGAACCGTTCCGGAAGAGAACCGGAACGGAGTGTTCAGGAGTCCTGATGTGAAAGCCGTGCAATCGCATTGGAATTTAATTTTGCAGTTAATTTAAGGCGATCGACTTCCTGACGCAGAGCTTCTGTTTCAGCCTGAAAGCTGTCTTCTTTTTCGAGCTGATGCTTGATGCTGTCGAGTTCGGCCTTGCATTGATTCAGTTTCAGGATATATTTGACTTGTTCTTCTTTGAGTTTAGCAATTTCTTCCTGAGCTTCTTTGAGATGATGCGTGAGCATATTAGCCTGCAATTGCATAATACGCATTTCTTTGAGAATATCGGCATTGAGCTGATTCTGAGCATTACCGAAATTTTCGAGTTCCTGACCGGTTTTACCGAGTCCCTGCACGGATTCATAAGTTTTCGCTTGCAAGAGCAATTCCTCCTTTCGGATGAGATTTATAATAAGCCGAAATTTTTCCGGTTATGATCAAGCATAGAATGAAGAGTTTCTTCGAGGAGATATACAGGTATCCAGCCGGTATCGGACTGGAGTTTAGAAATATCGGCCTGAATGACAGGAACATCAGACGGCCGCATTCTGTCGGGATTTTGTTCGATGACGATAGATTCTGTACTATAATCAAGAAGAATATCAAGAATATCTTGGATTTCTGTGGCATGACCGGAACCGACATTATAAGTTTCACCTGCACAGCCTTTTTCCATAAGGAGTGTATAAGCACGGACAACATCACGGACATCAGAGAAGTCACGTTTAGCGGAGAGATTACCGACTTGAATGACGGGTTTACGGAAACCAGCTTCGATTTCGGCGATCTGGAGAGCAAAATCAGCCGCAACAAAAGTGGGAGCCTGTCCGATGCCGATATGATTGAAAGCTCTGACCATCACGATTCCCATGCCGTAAGATTTTGCATAGATTGTTCCGAGCATATTTTGAAATGCTTTTGTAGCGGCATAGGGATTTGCCGGATGCAGAGAGAGATCTTCAGTAACAGAAGATTGATTTTTAATACAGCCATATTCCTCACCAGAGCCGACAAGCAAAATTCTGGGATAATATTCGGGAATACTGCGGACAGCTTCGAGCAGGTGCAGAGAGCCTTTGATATTGACATCAATTGTTAATTCAGGATTTTTCCATGAAGCCGCAACAGAACTCTGAGCGGCAAGATGATAGATCGTATCAGGTCTGTGCATCCGGAGGAGATTTTTAATTTCAGATTCCTGCATAATATCGAGTGTAAAGACATCACAGAAACCGGAGCGGATATGCTCACGTGGGAGAATTGTTGCACCGATATGAAGATTTTTCTGATTCAGTTCCTGAATCAGATAACTGCCGACAAAGCCGCCTGCACCGATGATAAGAGCATCCAAGCAAAACACCTCGCTTTATTTAAATATAAAAAATCAATTATTTTTCAGAACATGATAGACATCCTGCATAATTTTATCGCATTGATATAAATCAAGCACACGTTTTCGGGCATTTTGTCCGTAAGTCTGTCTGAGAGCAGGAGAATCGGCCAGTTTCTGGATTGCATCAGCGAGGGGCTGAACCTGATGGGGCGGAACAGTCAGGCCAGTCAGCTGATGAATACTGACATACGGAACACCAGTGGGAAGACTGGTATTGATCACAGGCTTTCCGGCAGTCATGGCTTCCTGCTGAACGATGCCGAATGCCTCGGAATTCTCAACAGAGGGGAGAATAAAAATATCACAGTCAGCAAAAGCGGATTTCAGATCAGAATCTGAAAGATTGCCGAGAAAATGGACAGGAAGATTCTGAGCGAGTTTTCTGAGTTCCGGTTCAAGAACGCCTGTACCGCAGAGGAAAAGCTCACAGCCACGGACTTTCCGGAGGGCTTTGATCAGCACGTCCACGCCTTTATAATAGACAAGTCTGCCGACAAATAATAATTTGATATTTTCAGGATGATATAATTTTTCTGTCAGAACAGGAGAAAAATGCTGATTTTGAGAGATTTCGACCGGATAGGGAATGACTCTGCATTTTTCACGAAATTCCGGAAGAAAGGAAGAACTGTCGATATGGCCTTGTGTAGCGGTGATAATACAGTCAGCTCTCTGAAGGAATTTTTTCAGCACAGGCTGATAGAGTTTTAATAATTTTTTCTGCCGGATAATATCACTGTGCCACGAGATGACAACACGGGCTTTGCAATGCGACAGCAGACAGGCAAGATCACCAAGAGGGAAAGGCATATGAAATTCGATGACATCGGCCCATTGAGAGAGTTCCTGAAATTTTCTGAAAAATGAGAGAGAAACCGGACAGGAAAAATAAGTGCCTGCACTTGCACAGCGGATAATTTCCACGCCGTTGATGATTTCAGTTTTTCCCCTGCCTTTTTCCTGACAGACAAGGACTTTGATTTCAGTATCGGGGAACTGACGGAGATATTTTGCTCTTTGAGCGACAACGGTTTCAATACCGCCGATATGAGGCGGATAGAATTTATTGACTTCCAGAATATGAAACATGATGATTATACCTCCGGCAGAATTTCCTGATAGACCTGATATAATAATTCTGCACTTTTTTGCCAAGAAAATTCTTTTGCTCTTGCAAGACCTTTCTGAGCAAGAGCAGATCTTAAATTCTGATCTGTAAACAGCAGATGCAGTCCCTGAGCAATATTCTGAACGCTGTAAGGCTTGACGACAACAGCATCTGTACCAGTAACTTCCGGAAGAGAGGCGGCATCAGAGACAAGAACAGGTGTTCCGCAGGCCATTGCTTCCAGAGGAGGCATTCCGAAGCCCTCATAGACAGAGGGAAAGACAAAAGCGAGGGCATAGCTGATAAGCGTACAGAGATCCTGATTCTGAATATATTCAGTAAAGATAATCATATCCTGCAAATTGAAATCCTGCACTTTCTGGAAGATACTGTCATAGAGCCAGCCTTTTGCACCGGCGAGGACTAATTTTGCAGGACGTTCATGCGTCATGACGAAATCAGCATAAGCGGCGATCAAATTTTCTAAATTTTTTCTGGGTTCGATCGTACCGAGATAGAGAAAATACTGTTCAGGAATGTGATATTTTTTCTGAATTTCAGAAAAAGCCTCAGGATTCTGAACGGGATGGAATTTTTCAGTATCGACACCGCAGGGAACGACACGGATTTTATGAGCGAAATCAGGAAAATACTTGATAATTTCAGATCTGGAAAATTCAGAATCAGTAACAATTCTGTCAGCACGTTTCATAGATTTGACAAGTCCCAGATCAAGCATATGACGGGTACGTGCTCTGACGGTATCAGGATAGGCTTTATAGACCATATCATGAACGGTAACGACAGTTTTTCCGGAGACATAAGGCGGAATAATATAATTAAAGAAGTGCGTAATATCCTGGTTTTTACCGAAGAACCAATGATACGGCACGGGGATAAAACTGGAGAGAAGCCGATAGCCATACGGAGAACAGAAAGCATGTTTCGCACTGACATGCGAATCGAGATAAGGCTGTAAATCCTGTTTTTTAGCATCAAGATTTCTGACAGCGAAATAATTAAGAGTATACTGATGTTCAGGATGCAGACGGGTCATAGCCCTGACCTGACCGGATTCACAGAAACCGATACCGGTTTTTTGTCCGAGCAGAGGCAGGGCATCAAAAGCGATATTCACTTGATTTCAGCTTTAGCAAGTTCGAGGTCATGTTCGACCATTCTATGAACGAGTTCCATGAAATCAATTTCACGTTTCCAGCCGAGCTGAGATTCAGCTTTTGCAGGATTGCCGAGCAGAACATCGACTTCAGCAGGACGGAAGAATTCGGGATTGATTCTGACGATCACTTTGCCTGACATTTTATCAACACCGACTTCGTCAACGCCTTCGCCCTGCCACTTGATGACAATACCGTCTGCGAGGTAGAAAGCAGTTTCGACAAATTCACGAACGGTACGGGTTTCGTTAGTAGCAATGACATAATCATCAGGAGTATCCTGCTGGAGCATGAGCCACATAGCTTTAACATAGTCTTTAGAGTGACCCCAGTCGCGTTTAGAATCCAGATTGCCTAATTCTACACAATCCTGTAAGCCGAGGGTGATTCTTGCGGCGGCTCTTGAAATTTTTCTGGTAACGAATTCGAGTCCTCTGCGTTCGGATTCATGATTGAAGAGAATACCAGAGCAGGCGAACATATGATAACTTTCTCTGTAATTTTTAGTAATCCAGTGACCATAGAGTTTCGCAACCCCGTAAGGACTTCTGGGATAGAACGGAGTTTTTTCGGTCTGAGGCATTTCCTGAACGAGGCCGAACATTTCGGAAGTAGAAGCCTGATAGAATTTAGCCTCCGGCTTGACGATTCTGATTGCTTCGAGGAGATTGGTCACGCCGAGGGCATCAGTTTCAGCAGTATTGAGCGGAGTGCTCCAGCTGGAAGCAACGAAAGACTGAGCTGCGAGATTATAGACTTCATCAGCCTGAGAGATTTTCATCGCCGTGATGAGAGAAACAGGATCAGTCATATCGGCATAGATAAGATGAATTTTATCTTTGATATGAGCGATATTGCCATAATCGACATTTGCTTTTCTTCTCCAGATACCATAGACTTCATAGCCTTTTTCGAGCAGGAGTTCAGCGAGATAAGAGCCGTCCTGACCGGTAATGCCGGTAATCAATGCATGTTTCATGTAAATAGCCTCACTTTATAGTTAGATAATAATTATAATAAATCAGATTTATTTTCTGCCTTTAATTCAGCGAGGATTTTTTTAATATCCTGTGTTTGATTTTTATGGCAGATTAACAGAGCATCATCAGTATCAACGATCACAAGATCATCAACGCCGAGAATAGCAATTGTTTTATCATTCCCGCTGACAGTACAGTTATGACTGTTGATTGTCAGGACATCGCCGTCAAGCATATTATGATTTTCATCAGTTTTATTGATACGTTCGAGAGCGAGCCAGCTGCCGACATCATCCCAGCCGAAATCGCTGGGGATAGTAAAGATATGTTCCGCTTTTTCCATAATGCCGAAGTCGATAGATTCGGAAGGGAGTTCAGGAAAGACCTGACTGAGAGTAAATTCAAATTCTTTTGTCTGATAATCGGCGATAATTTTTTGCAGGCCGTTCCAGAGATCGGGCATATATTTGCGGATATTATAGAGAATACTGGAAGCTTTCCAGATGAACATACCGCTGTTCCAGAGATAGCCGCCGGATTTGAGATAAGATTCAGCAGTTTGCAGATCAGGTTTTTCGACAAAGCAATCAACAGGGTAGATGTGATCAGCAGAATTTTCAGTATGCTGATATTTGATATAGCCATAACCGGTTTCAGGATAAGTAGGAGTAATGCCGATGGTGATTAAATTTTTATCCTGCAAAGCGGCCTGAGCGGCTTTTCTGAGGATATTGAGATAATTTTCCTCATGATGGATAAGATGATCAGAGGGGAGGAAGAACATGACAGCATCCTGATATTTCTGAGCAATAATAGAAGCGGCCAGACCGATAGCAGGAGCGGTATTTCTGGGGCAAGGTTCAGCGATAATATTTTCATGGGGAAGATCAGGGAGCTGTTCATAGACGAGTGCCAGATAATGAGCATTAGTGATAATATAAATATCTTGTTGAGAAACCAAAGGTTCGAGTCGTTTGACGGTTTTTTGAATCATAGTTTCTCCGTCGGAAGTGAGTGACAGGAATTGTTTGGGACAATTTTTCCGGCTTTTCGGCCAGAAGCGTTCACCGACACCGCCTGCCATAATCACAGCAGTAAATTTCATAAATCCAAAATCTCTCTTTCTTTTGTAGTGATAATATAAGAAATCAGATAGAAAGTATCTGATTATAATTATAGCAAACTGTGAAAGGACTGTCAATAGTTTCATGGGAATTTAAGAAAAAAGACCGCAGGAGCGGTCTGATTTTTCACATTTTTGTGATTATTTCATGTCGATATATTTCGCATAGCCTTTGAGGTAGATACCGCCGGATATGATAGTTAATAACACAGAAATCCAGACGAGGACAGAAAGAATCATAGCACTCACAGGTGTTAAAGGCAATACATGGAAATCTGAGAAACCAGCAAGGCAGATTAAAATCACAACAATGGTCACCATAGTGAACGCAGTTTTGAGTTTACCCCAGATTCCAGCAGCAACGACAACGCCTTTTTCCGCCGTAACAAGACGCAGTCCGGAGACCATGAATTCACGGGCGGCGATGATAGTTACGACAACGCCATTGATAATATGATTATCTCTTGTGACATCCGCAAGACAGGCAAAAGCGGCTAAGACGAGAATTTTATCGGCTAAGGGATCAGCGAATTTCCCGAAAGTGGTAACGAGATTATATTTTCTTGCGATTTTACCGTCAAGAGCATCGGTGATGGAAGCGGCGGCGAAGATAAGCAGAGCGATTGTAAAATGATAGGGAATATCCCAGTACAAGAAGAGCATAAAGAACGGGACGAGAATGATTCTCATCAGAGTAAGTTTATTCGGCAGATTCATCAGATATGACCTCCCCGAGCAAATCATAATCGAGTGTATCAATAATTTTGACTTTGACGTACTGACCGGACTGGAGTTTCTGATCTGAGGAGAAGAAAATTTTACCATCAATATCAGGAGCATCGGCTTCAGTACGGCCGAAATAGCATTCCGCCCATTTATCGAAGCCCTCGACAACAGCTGTTTTTATAGTATCCAGTTGTTGAGCATTATATTCAGCACTAATATCGGCCTGTTGTTCCATGATAATATCGGCACGGTGCTGACGGATTTCTTCATCAATCTGATCGGGGAAGTTACCGGCAGGAGTGCCGTCTTCTTGGGAGTAAGCGAAACAGCCTAATCTGGTGAATTTGACATTCTGAACGAATTCAGCGAGAGTATTGAATTGCTCTTCAGTTTCACCTGGGAAGCCTGTGATGAGGGTAGTTCTGAGGACGATATTAGGAATTTTAGCTCTTAATTTAGCGATCAAGTCTCTGAGGCTTTTATTAGTAGTGGGGCGGTTCATGCGTTTAAGAATCGCATCATCACAATGCTGAATAGGCATATCAATATAATTCAAGATTTTATCTTCTCTTGCGATAGTATCAATTAATTCATCAGTGATACGTTCAGGATAGCAATATAACAAGCGAATCCATTTGAGATCAGGAATCTGACATAGTTTAGTAAGCAGTTCGCAGAGTTTATTTTCATGATAGAGATCTTCGCCGTAGCGGGTGACATCCTGAGCGATGATATTTAATTCAGTCACACCATAGGAGACGAGCTGATTTGCTTCTTTAAGGACATCTTCCATAGGGACACTGCGGAATTTTCCGCGAATCATAGGGATAGCACAGTAAGTACAATGATTGGAACAGCCTTCGGCGATTTTGAGATAAGAGAAGAATGGGAGAGTAGAAATAATTCTGTCTCCGGTCATTTCGACATCAGATTTAGGGGAGAATCTAACAATTTTTTCGCCGTGGAGGACTTTATCGAGGATTTCGACAATATCTTTATTATCGCCGATACCGATCACAGCATCAGCTTCAGGGAATTCTTTAACGGCTTCTTCTTTGTAGCGTTCAGTGAGACATCCGGTGAGGATTAATTTTTTGACCTGACCTTCCTGTTTGAGTTTAGCGATTTCGAGAATTGTTTCGATTGCTTCTTCTTTAGCGGACTGAATAAAACCGCAGGTATTGACGACAGCAACATCAGAATCGCCGAATTCGGTGACGAGTTCATAGCCATGAGCACGCAATTTTTTAAGCATTCGTTCGGAATCGACAAGATTTTTATCGCATCCGAGGGAAACCATACCGACTTTGATAGACATAAATCATACTCCTTTTATGAGATATTTCAGGAATTTTCATCCTGTAGATTTTGGAAATACTCTTCGACAGCATTTTTAATACTATGATAATCATAGCCGAGGCGAATCATACCAGCGATGACTTTTTCTCTGGTTTTAAAATCCTGAGGGTCAGTGAGCATACTGCCGTATTTTTTAGCGAGAGTTTCAGGAAGATTTTCAAGGGACTGTTCTTCGAGTGTCTGAATGCATAATTCAGTTAATTCTTTGTCGATACCTTTTCTGAGCAGTTCCTGCCGGACTCTGTAAGAGCCGTAATGTTTGCGTTCGACAAGATATTCAGCGAATTTCTGAGCATAGCGTTTATCGTTAATAGCACCGCACTGAACGAGCTGTTCCATGACTTTGATACAGAGAGTTTTATCCTGATAAGTATGCATTAATTTCTGATACATCATGCAATAAGAATAATCTCTGTCATCGAGGAGATAGCAGGCACGACGATAAGCACGGCGGAATCTGGATTTATGATGGAGTTCTTCGAGAGTATCAGAATTAAGATTTGCGCCTTCCTGAATATGATATTGACGCAGAAGCTCGCCGTCTATTTCATAGACGGCGTTTTCTGCGTGGACTTCGTAATAAGTTTTTTTATGAGTAATCTGAATAATTTTCATAATTTATTCTGTAGGGTCAAATTCCTCGAAATCATCTTCGGCATCGACATCAATGCTGACAGAAGTATCTGCGGGATCAGAAGAATCAGTATTCAATGCCTGTGAAGCGAGTGTTTTAGCGTCATCTTCTGTAGAGCTTTGAGCAGACAGATCAAGTTCGTTCATATGTTCGAGGATTTTGGCCTCGACTTCCTTTCTGAAAGATTCATCATCAGCGAGCATTTGTTTGACGTTATCACGACCCTGACCGAGTTTCTGACCATTATAGCTGAACCAAGAGCCGCTTTTCTGAATAACATCAAGTTCAACAGCAAGATCCATAATTTCGCCGGTTCTGGAGATGCCTTTACCGTAGATATTATCAAATTCGCATTCACGGAATGGCGGAGCGACTTTATTTTTGACAATTTTAACTTTCATTCTGTTACCGATCGGAACGCCGTTTTCTTTAAGGATTTCGCCTTTGCGGACATCCATACGGACGGTAGCGTAGAATTTAAGGGCACGGCCTCCGGGGGTAGTTTCGGGATTGCCATAAAGAACGCCGATTTTTTCACGGATTTGATTGATGAAGATAGCAACGCATCCGGTTTTAGAGACGACAGAAGTTAATTTTCTCATAGCCTGAGACATGAGACGGGCGAGCTGACCGACATGATTATCACCCATTTCGCCGTCAATTTCGGCTTTGGTAGTCATAGCGGCAACGGAATCGACAACAAGAACATCAATCGCACCGGAACGGACAAGAGATTCAGCAATTTCGAGAGCCTGTTCACCGCTGTCAGGCTGAGAGACCAGTAATCTGTCAATATCGACACCGAGGGCTTTTGCATATTTAGGATCGAGGGCATGTTCGACATCGATAAAAGCGGCTTCGCCGCCCATTTTCTGAGCTTCGGCAACGATATGAAGAGCAACAGTAGTTTTACCGGAACTTTCAGGGCCATAGAGTTCGATAATTCTGCCTCTGGGGACACCGCCGACACCGAGAGCGAGATCGAGAGTCATAGAACCGGTAGGGATGACATCAACATTCATTTTAGCCTGCTGACCGAGTCGCATAACAGCACCCTGACCGAACTGTTTTTCGATCATTTTGATTGCATGTTCCAGAGCGGCTTTTTTCTCTTCGGAAGAAGTCGGAATCTGATACATACCTGTAGTTTTCTTTTCAGCTTTAGCTTTAGCCATAATCAATAACCTCCTGAAATAAGAATCATAGTTTGTAATATCTATATCATGATTATAGTATAGCATATATGATGTTCAAAAATTTCATAACTGAAAAATTTTTTAAATTTTTTCTCCTGTGACAACTCTGTCACGCTGTTCGAGATCCTGAAAGATCTGAATATTTCGGAAAGCATTGGAATTGAGGAGTATGCTGACATGTTCGGCCTGTTTCCAGCCGATTTCATAAGCGAGCAGACCGCCGGATTTAAGAGTATCTTTCCAGAGATTTGTAATTTTTTGATAGAAATAAGTACCATCTTCAGCAGAACCGCCGAACAGAGCGACAGCAGGCTCATGTCTGACTTCAATCTGAAGTTCCTGCATTTCCTGACTGGTAAGATAGGGAGGATTGCTGACGATCATATCAAAATTCTGAAAATTTTTAATAAAATTTCTATCAAGGACATCAGCATGATAGAATTGAATTGGAAGCTGATGATAATCAGCATTTTTACGGGCATATGCAAGAGCAGACTCACTGGTATCAACAGCGGAGATTTCCGCTTCCGGAAGATTTTTTTTAAGTGCAAGTGCGATACAGCCCGAACCGGTACACAGATCGAGAATTTTCAGACCGGATTTATTTTCAGCCCATTTCAGGGCAGTATCGACTAAAATTTCAGTATCAGGCCGAGGAATCAGCACTCCTTTTCCGACAAAGATTCTCAGACCATAGAATTCCCATTCGCCGAGGATATACTGTAAGGGTTCGCCGTTGATTCTGTGCTGAATCATAGAGAGAATCTGTTTTTGCTGATCTGCATTAAGATCAGAAGCGAATCTATTTCCGGTAATTTGTTCGAGCATACAGCGGAATTCAAAGCGAGCATCGGGAATATGAGCATTCTGGAGCATCTGTAAAAAATCTGAAATCACCACTGGTCATCCTCCAGATTATCAGGAATACAAGGTTTCAGAGCGGCGATAGCAATTTCGATCTGAGAAGCGTCCGGTTCTTTAGTAGTAATTCTTTGAAGCTGAAGGCCGGGCCATGAGAGGAATTTAGCGAATTTACTATTACTTCTTCCGGCGAACTGGATACACTCGAAAGAACAGCCGACAGTAATAGGGAGCAGACAGAGACTGCATAAGAATCTCTGCCACGGGATGGTGAAAGGCACGAGACACATAACAAGAATGCTGATAAAGAGCGTTAAGAAGATAAAACTTGTACCGCATCGAGGATGAAGCCGGATTTGTTTCTGAACGTTCTCGACAGTAAGAGGGAGACCAGCTTCAAAGCAGGCGATTGTTTTATGTTCAGCTCCGTGATATTCATAAGTTCTGCGAATATCTTTCATAGTACTGGTAACGGCCATATAGCCGACAAAGATAATAATTTTGATAATGCCTTCGGAGAAAGACTGTAAGATTCTGTTAGCAGTAAGGGGTTTGATGAGACCGACAAGCCATTTCGGGAGGAATAAGAAGAGGGCAAGGGAGAGGACAACACCGAGAACCATACCGATCATCATGATAGCTTCGACAGTTTTTTCATTAAAATGGGCATCGAGCCAGAGTTCAAATTTAGAGGGTTGTTCTTCCTGTTCGGATTCCTCTTCGGTCATTTGTTTTTCAGCGGATTTCATGAGGCATTTATAGCCGTCAATCATAGAGAAGATAAAGCTGTAACAGCCTCTGATGAGAGGAATTTTTCGATACCAAGGTTTATTTTTACCTGAATTTTTGAGATCCCAGATTTCGACATCGACAGAACCGTCAGGGAGACGGCAGGCCATAGCACCTTTATAGGCTCCTTTCATCATAACGCCCTCGATAAGAGCCTGACCGCCGATTTTACTTTTATGTGGATTCAGAGGGCAGGCATCAGGGGCTTGTTTAGTAATATCGCTCATAAAGTCACATCCTTAATAACATATTTTTATGATAAACCATCTTGTTTTTTAGCTTTTATGAAATCATAGATATTGATTCCGACTGATGTGAAAGTTCCGATACAAAACATGATTGCAATATATTTTGGGATGGTTATTCCTATAATCCAAGATATAAGTATAACAACATGACTCAATATTGAACACAATAAACCTATAGCAATGAGAAGTTTTATAAAAATTCTTGTGATAAGAATAATATTTTGCATTATTTTCTCTCCTTTAAGATTCATGTTTTTCGGGCGGGAGGGTAATCAGGACGGTTGTGCCGACACCCTCTTTACTGGTAATATCAATAGAGCCGTCATGTTCGGAGATAATTTCATCAGCGACAGCGAGGCCGATACCTGAGCCACGTCTGGTATGATTTGGCTTATAGAATTTAGTTTTGATTTTAGGAAGATCAGATTCTTTGATACCGCATCCGTCATCGGAGACTTCAACGCAGACATTACCATTTTTTTCAAAAGCCTTGATTCTGACATGACCGCCGGAGTCGGAATATTTGACGGCATTATCAATAATATTGATAAAGACCTGTCTGATTCTGTTTTTATCGCCATAGACGAAAGGGAGCATTTCAGGTTCATCGTATTCGATTTTGATATTATCCTGAATATTTTTATTCATGTAGATCAAGACAGCATCACCGAGTTCAGCGAGGACATCCATAGTAGTTTTCTGGAGGGTAAAATGACCGCTCTGCATACGGGAGAAATCAAGTAATTCCTCGACCATCTGGGAGAGTCTTGCAGTTTCGTTGACGATGACGTTCATACCCTTGCGGATAGTTTCAGGATCGTTATCGGCATAAGAGATTGTTTCAGCCCAGCCCTTGATAGCAGTAAGGGGAGTACGGAGTTCATGAGAAACAGAAGAAATAAATTCGTTTTTCATTTCCTCGGCGGTAGAGAGTTCATCGGCCATATGATTGATCGCTTTGCAGAGATCGCCGATTTCATCAGAATCCTGATAGCGGATACGGCTTGAGAAGTCGCCCTTAGCGAATTTTCCGGCCATATTGCTGACCTGCATGATAGGTTTGATGATACTGCCGACAAAGTAGATACCGGTCAGGACGAGCATAAGGAGGATGACAGCACAGACGACAGTAGCAGCGATAATAATTGTACCGACAGCATGATCGACTTCCGTAAGAGAGCAAACGACACGGACGGCATGATATTCCGTACTGAAAGAAGAAATATCCATACAGACGGCCATAATTTTTTCTTGATTTTCAGCTTTTCCGACCCAATAGCCATCGCCGCCGCTGAGGAGATTTTCATAATCGGGGATAGCAGTATCAGCGGAGGGGGAGAAGCCGGAAGAAGTAAGAATGACACGACCTTTAGAATTGACGGCCATGAGTTCCATTTTATCTTTTGCAGAGAAGCTCTCGAATGTACTTCGCATTTCAGAGGAGAGATTTGTTTCCGAGTCCTGAGCATAACGGCTGAGGAGATTGACAACGGAGGTTAATTCGCCGGTGAGGGTTTGTCTTGCACTGGCATAATAGAAAGTCTGGACGGCATAGACAAAAGCGAGGACGATCGAGATCATGATCAGAACCACGACAGCGAGATTATTAGTAATCCAGCGTTGAGTGATGCTTCTTTTTTTAGCAGAAGTATTTTTAAATTTTATCATTCCATTTATAGCCATAGCCCCAGATTGTGACGATATACTGAGGATTAGAGGGTTCATCTTCAATTTTGAGGCGGATTCTGCGGATATTGACATCGACAATTTTATAATCGCCGTAATAATTTTCGCCCCAGATATGATTGAGAATACTAGCTCTGTCGAGGGCAGTATTTTTATTATTCATGAAATATTCGAGGATCTGATATTCGACCTGAGTGAGATCAATAGGGATATTATTTTTAGCGACTGTACGGCTTTTAAGATTGAGAGTAAAAGGGCCTGACTCGATCACAGGACTTTTTTCATCAGAATTGAAACTCATGCAGACACGTCTGTAGATGGCATCGACACGGGCAGTTAATTCAGAGAGGGAGAAAGGCTTAGTAATATAATCATCAGCTCCGATCATGAGACCGCTGACTTTATCCATCTCCTGAGTACGGGCAGTAAGCATGATAATGCCAAGAGTAGAGCTTTTTTCTCTAAGGCGTTTGCAGACGGTAAAGCCGTCAATACCGGGCATCATAATATCGAGGAGGACAATATCGAAATTACCGTTTTCCTCTTCAAATTTCTGGAGGGCACTTTCACCGCAGTTGACATCGACAACATCATAGCCGGCACGTTTGAGGTTAATCACAACGCAGTCACGGATAGCATCTTCATCTTCGCATACAAGAATACGTTTCATAGTAATAAAAAATCTCCTTTCTGACAGGATTTAATCTAAAAAGTGGAAATACAGCAGGACATCTGCGGTAGGAAGGGAGAGTTCCTGACCGGCCTCGGCTTTGATGAGGCAGGATGCTGTACCTTTGGTATGTAATAGCTGATAGCCGGCATGAAGATGATCATTTCTGTCGGCATCATCATAAGCGATATAGATTCTGAGCAGGACGGGCATAGAATCAGACAGAGCAGAATCATAAGCACAGAACTGAATTTCATTTTCGGTCATATTATTGATCACAGTGACTTTCTGTTTCCAGATTTCAGGGAACATGAAGATATAGCCGTCATTGATATTATAATAGCTCTGATATTCAGTAAAGAGCTGATTTTCCTGCATAGTAAGCCAGTCGGTTTGTCGGATCTGTTCAGATTCGGGAGCGGATTCATAGCCGAGAAAGAGTTGTTGTACAGGGATTTCAGGGCTGCCGTCATGATCAATATCCATAGAGGAGAGGCTTGCACGGCGAACGGTATCTTCAGCGGATTTACCGCATCTCTGGAGGAGATTAACAATCTGGAGATCAGAATCAGACTGGGAATCTATAGGAGAATCGGCATCAGCCGCCGGAGCAAGACAGAAAATTTCTGTCTGGATATTGGCTGTTCCGGTAGCGGCATCGGCATAGAGAGCTGTTCTGCCGTCAGGGAGCTTGCCGCAGATAAGCTGCTGATAATCAGTATAGCTGTTGCTGAACTGGAGTTTATATTCATGATAGAGATTATCTTCGGCGAGGCGGTAGACAGCAGCATAAGCAGGTTCTGAACTGGTAACTGCTCCGAGCAGAATCAAATCCGGATGGGGACTGCTTCCGGTATCAGCGACATCGAAAAGAGCATAGCTGTGCGTAAGCGGCTGTTCTAAGTAATTATTTTCATAAGCATAGACGGACAGATATTTTTCGGATTGATTGGCTGTACTATAACCGACAAGGATATTGATTCTGTCACTGCTGCCAAGCTGAGAGATAATAACTTTTTCGATTTCAGAGCCTTCTGCACTTCTGTCGCAGATAGACTGCCATCTGTCATCAATTTTATCCAGAATATTGATTCGGAGACCGCCGGAGGAGAGAGAATTTTTCTCATAAAAAACAATTGCCTCTTCTCCGGAATCGCTGTCAATATCAGCAATAATAAAAGCAGAGAGATAACCGCCGCTTTTAGGATATTTAAGACGAATATCAGAACCGGCTGCTTCCTGAAGAGCCTGATAAATCTGTTCCTGTTCGCCGCTGAGTTTGGGCGGAGTAAGCATCGTATCAATATTGATGCTGATGGAACAGCCTGAAAACAGAAGCAGAAACAGCGAACAGAAAAATAATCTGAATTTATCTTTCATTGATAGGGATATATTTTTTCTTTTTAGGAATGGCTTTATAAGCCGGACGGATAATTCTGCCGCCTGTCATCAGTTCTTCCATACGGTGGGCAGACCAGCCGGCCATACGGGAAACGGCGAACAGAGGAGTATAGAGGTCCTGAGGGATTTCGAGCATTCTGTAGACAAGACCGGAATACATATCGACATTGGCACAGAATGTTTTTTCAGTTCCTTTTTCTTCTTTCATGATGACAGGTGTCAGGCGTTCGATCGCATCGAGCAGATGAAATTCTGCTTCAATTTCTTTGCCTTTAGCGAGTTTGAAGGCTTTTTTCTTGAGAATCACAGCACGGGGGTCAGAAAGAGTATAGACAGCATGACCCATGCCATAGATCAGGCCGCTGCCGTCACCGGCTTCCTTACGGAGAACTTTGCGGATATGATCAGCAACTTCGCCTTCGTTATCCCAGTGCTGAACACTGGATTTGAAATCTTCGAGCATAGCAGAGACTTTGATATTAGCTCCGCCGTGTTTCGGCCCTTTGAGGGCACAGACAGCAGAAGAATAAGCCGAATACGCATCTGTACCGGAAGAAGTAAGCACACGGCATGTAAAAGTAGAGTTATTGCCGCCGCCGTGTTCAGCATGGAGCATGAGCAGACAATCGAGAAGCTGAGCTTCTTCTTTGGTATACTGTCTGTCAGGGCGGAGCATGGAGAGAATAGTTTCGGCAGTTTTTTCTTCAGGTCTGAGCGGGTGCATATAGAGTGTTTGATTATCGAAATGGCGGCGTTTTACCTGATAGGCATTGACCATAAGAATGGGCATTTTAGCGATCAGGCTGATAGCGGTTCTCATTTCATCTTCAATGCTGGTGCTTTCACAATCAGCGTCATAATAGGAATAAAGGGATAAGATAGAACGTGCTAATTTATTCATGATATTTTTAGACGGTGCTTTCATCATCATATCGACAACAAAGCCTGATGGCAAAGCTCTCTGCATAGAAAGATAATGATTGAATGCTTCGAGCTGATTTTCAGTAGGGAGTTTGCCGAATAATAATAAATAAGCAGTTTCTTCATAGCCATAGCGGTTTTCTTTTTCAGCATTATGGACAAGATCATAAATATCATAGCCGCGGTAGATTAATTCACCAGGGATAGCTTCCACTTCGCCCTCATTAACGACATAGCCGTGAACATTGCAGATATTAGTAATTCCGGCGAGTACGCCTGTGCCGTCATTCCGGCGGAGTCCGCGTTTGATATGGAATTTCTGATAAAGATTCTGATCAATTCTGGAATTTTCCTGTAATTCGTTGCATAAATTTTGCATATCAGCATTTGAAAACATAATACTCATGAAATGCTGCCTCCTTTGATTTTTAAATATCTGAGTATAGTATCTATTATAGCATTTTTTAAAAGTCAAGTCAAGAGGGGAAGCGAGTCAGCGAAAAAAATAAAATAATACAGGAGTGATCGCGATGAAAAAGAAAATCATGCTGTACGGATTTTTATGTGCATTATTGACAATCCTGCCCATACTGCCGGCGAAATTGCTGATAAAAAATGGAAATTCACCGGAACAGCCGGAGAAAATACCGGAAGAAATCATAGAAACGGAATTGCCGGCCGAAGAGAAATATTATCATGTACTGGATAGTGAGACGGGAGAGATTATGGAAATCTCTGTGAGAGAATATCTGATTGGAGCGGTCGGAGCAGAAATGCCCGTTACGTTTGAGGAAGAAGCATTAAAAGCACAAGCAGTAGCGGCACACACCTATGCAGAGCGACAAGCAGAATTATCAGATCGAAGACCGGAATTAAAGGGAGCAGATTTTTCTGATGATGCGAGTCAGTATCAGGCATTTTACACGAAAGAAGAATTAAAGAAATTATATAATGATAATTTTGATAGTTATTATGCAAAGCTGGAGAGAGTGGTAGACAGCGTATTGCATGAAGTGATTATGTATCAGGACGAGCCGATTATTGCCGCATTTCATGCGATGTCCGGAGGGCGGACGGAATCGGCAAAGAATGTCTGGGGGAGTGAAGTTGCCTATTTACAGTCAGTAGAGAGCAGAGCGGATGAGACTGCTCCGCAGTTTGAACAGACGGTAAGTTATACAGCAGAAGAAGTAAAAGAGATGCTGACAGCATCAAGAGAGGGCTTATTTCTGGGAACAGATACAGAACACTGGTTTGGCGAGCCGGAATATTCCGAAGCGGGAACAGTTATGCAGATTGCAGTAGGGACAAGCATTTTCACGGGACAGGAATTAAGAAATATATTTAGTCTGAGATCGGCAATATTTAGTATAAAATATGAAGATAAGAAATTTATTTTCACAACGAAAGGCTATGGACATGATGTAGGAATGAGTCAGTACGGAGCGAATGCAATGGCGGCGGACGGAGCGGATTATAAAAAAATATTAGCATATTATTATCCGGATACGGAAATAAAAAAAATCTGACTGCATATTTCAGCAGTCAGAGGGAGAAATAAGATCAGGAATTAGCGAAAGCCTGTTTAATATCATCAAGAATATCATCTACATTTTCGAGGCCGACAGAGAAGCGAATCATACCGGCATTGATACCGGCAGCAGCAAGCTGTTCATCAGTCAGCTGACGATGTGTCATACTTGCCGGATGCAGAACGCAGGTACGAATATCAGCGACATGGACTTCACGGGAGGCGAGTTTCAGAGCATCCATAAATTTAGCAGCCCGTTCGCGGCCGCCCTTGATGACGAAAGAGATTACACCGCTTGCACCGTTCGGAAGATATTTCTGAGCACGTTCATAATACTGATCGGATTTGAGAGCAGGATAGCTGACAGATTCGACATTTTCGTTATTCTGGAGGAATTCAGCGACAGCGAGAGCATTTTTGCAGTATCTTTCCATACGGACAGCGAGAGTTTCGAGACCTAGATTAAGCAGGAAAGCAGAATTTGCGGCGGGATAGCATCCGAAATCACGCATTAATTGCATTCTTGCCTTGATGATGTAGGCGATATTGCCGAAAGTTTCAGAATAAACAACACCGTGATAGCTTTCATCGGGCTGAGTAAATTCAGGGAAATTGCCGTTAGTCCAGTCGAAGTTGCCGGAATCGACAATGACACCACCGCCCTGAACGGCATGACCATCCATATATTTAGTAGTAGAATGAATGACAATATCAGCCCCGAACTCGATCGGACGGCAGAGAATAGGAGTCGGGAAAGTATTATCAACGATCAGAGGAATATGATTTCTGTGAGCGAAATTAGCGAAGCGTTCAATATCGAAGACATTCAGAGCCGGATTAGCGAGAGTTTCACCGAAGACCAGTTTGGTATTAGGTTCAAGAGCGTTCTGGAGTTCATCATCAGTTGCTTCAGGGTCTACGAAGATGCATTTAATGCCGAATTTTTTAAGGGAAACGGCGAAAAGATTGATAGTTCCGCCATAGAGGGAGCTGACAGCAAGGATACTGTCACCGGCATTACAGAGATTCAGAACAGAGAGGAGAGAAGCGGCCTGACCGCTGGTAGTACACATTGCCGCCGCACCGCCTTCGAGAGCGGCGATTTTCTTTTCGACAGCATCGACAGTAGGATTGGCAAAACGGGAATACATGCATTCTGTAGGCATATCGAACAGATCAGCGATATGCTGAGTAGAATCGAATACATAAGTAGTACTTTGAACGATAGGGAGTGCCGCAGGATCGCCATTTTTACGTTCATAGCCTTCATGGAGGCATTTTGTTTCAATCTTCATGAGAAACAGTCCTTTCTGGAAATAGATTAATAAAATAATTATAGCATATTCAGAAAAGAAATGCAATACAGAAAAAAGAAATAAAATAAATTTTAAGAATGATTTAGTTTGATAGTATAACAAAGAAGTAAGGAGCATGGAATATTTTTCAGAAATTCTTGACATTCTAGATATTTTATGGTATAATTGAACAAAACAAAATTCCGGAAAAAACGGAATTTAATGGGAGGGATTTATTATGAAGATTGAGACAGTAACAAGATTTTTTTCAGAACGGGGAATTGAGACAGAAATAATCGAATTGAAGCCATTTTTTAAAGAAATGCATCTGTCGGAACTTCTGAATGAGTATCTGGAATTGATGGGCAAGCCGATTAAATTACCGCAGACAGATGAAGAATCTGCATTAAGCTGTCTGTTATCGCAGGAAGAAATTGAAAGCTGTTTGCAAAATGAAGCATATAAAGCACTGAGAGAATACAGATTATTTCCGATCGGAAAAGGTTTGAACGGCGATGTACTGTGTGTAAATTTAAAAAACGGTCATGTAGGATATGTGTATCAGAAAGGCCTGACAGAGGGCTTTGAAGAATTGGCCGATATTTATCAGGAACTGCCCGTGGAACTGGATAAATTTTTAGAAGTCGCTTTTTATAGTCAGAGTGAACCGTATCAGTTAAAGACGAAGAAAAGCTAATATCAGAAGAAGAACACCGCCAAGCCAGAAAAGATTTTTTTGAGTATGACATAATTTACCAATTTTGCATCCAAGAAGCGTAAGAAGAAATCCCGCACAAAAAGTCAGGAAAAGACAAAGTGGAATGTAAGTTTTCTGAATGCCTGCTCCCAGACCGCTTGCAAGCGAATCAAGAGAAAGAGCCGCAGAATAGGCAAAAGCCTCCTGCATACTCAAAGTTTTGGAATGATCAGTATCAGCAAGTGTTTCATCAAAACAGATGTCAATTACAAGTCCGAGTGCTTTCCAGTTCCAATGAGGAGGATGCTTTTTGAAAACAGCTTTCAGCATTTCTTTCATAATCTGGGAACTGCCAAGAAGAAAGAGAATAGTAAAACCGATGTATTGAAAAAATCTTACCGGAAGAATCTGCATGAGCAGTTGAGCACTGAACAGAGAAATACCAAGAAAAGCCGTTCCGGTAAAACTGATGAGCAGAGCACATTTTTTCGGAATAGAGATGCCGCTGACAGTACAGCTGATCGCACTGAAAAAAGTATCCATACAGACGGCAAGAGCAAGCAGACAAGCCGGCAACATAAGCAATCCCCCCTTTGGAATCTCCTGCATTATATGAAGAAAAGAAAAAAATGTTCCACGTGGAACATGAGTAGAAATAAAAGTTTTCAACATTTCAAAGTTGAGATGTTGAAAACTTTATTTTTACAGACTCTTGAAAAGAAGAATAAAGCATGGTATAATAATAAAAAGAGTTCACAGCAAAGGGGATTTAATAAATGTCATTAAAAGAAAAAGTACTGTCAGAATTATTATTATCTGAGGGAGAATATCGCTCAGGCCGACAGCTTGCAGAAGAATTCGGAGTCAGCCGCACAGCAATCTGGAAAGTAATTGATCAGTTAAAAGCACAGGGCTGTCTGATTGATGCAGTTACGAACAAAGGGTATCTGCTGAAAGAAATTCCTGATATTTATAATCAGAAATATATGGATTTACTTTTACATGGGACGGGCTTTCAGGTACAGCATTATGAAGAAATTGATTCGACAAATAATCAGGCAAAAATACTTGCTTCTCAAAATGCACCGTCCCGAATGGTAATTACGGCAGACAAACAAACGGCAGGACGGGGAAGAATGGGAAAGAATTTTCATTCTCCGACAGGCGGATTATATTTTTCAGTAATTATCCGGCCGGATTTACCATTAACAGCGATGATGAGCATCACAGCATGTACAGCGACCGCAGTACATGAAGCATTAAGAAATTTTGAGATTCAGACAGAAATCAAATGGGTAAATGATTTATTTCTGAATCATCGGAAAATATGCGGAATTTTATCAGAAGGCAGTTTCAATGCGGAATTACTGAAAATGGATTATCTGATTATCGGGATAGGGATAAATCTGCATGAAGATCCGGAGTTACCGGAGGAGTTGAAGCCGATTATAACGGATATTGAGACAGAGACAGGAAAAAATATTAACAGATGTCAGCTGTTAGCAGAAATTCTGAAGCAGATGGAAAAATATTTTAATGAAATGCCTGAGCGGACGTATCTGAAAATTTACACAGAAAATTCCTGTACATTAGGGCACAGAGTACAGACAGATACAGGACTGATCGGAACAGCCGCAGGATTTACAGAAGAAGCCGGACTGATCATAAAGACAGATGACGGAACAGAGCATATTATCAGTACGGGTTCAGCACAGATTATTGATGAAAAATAATGTTCCACGTGGAACATTATTTTTTTCTGATTTTCCAGACAGCGATAATATAGACAGCAATTGTAGTAATGCATTTAGTAATTAATTTTTTATCATCAGGAGATTTCACAAGTGTAATAATCAGGATGACAAAAAGCAGACTGAGAATAATAAAATATAGTTTACGCCAGTTCTGAATTTTCAAGACAGATCACCTCAGGAAATATTATAGCGGATTTCAGAGCATCTGTCAAGAGAAAAAATGTTCCACGTGGAACATTTCACATGGAACATTTTAAATCGACTATGGTATGACATAATCAAGATAATATCCGCCCATTAAAGAGAGATATTCATACATAGAAGTTTGATTGGCATCTGCACGGTCAAGATTTTGAAAAATATCAGCGGCACCGTTAGCACCGACAAGATGAGCCGCACCCAGCAGGCCGGATTTAGTAATTTTAATTCCTCTGACGGATTCGCCGATATGATTTTCAGCCCCCTTTCGTTTCAGAGTACGCCAGTTACGCAGGAGCATTTCCAGAATAGCATAATCCTGAGCTTTCGGGGAGGCAAGGAAATCATCATCAGAATCAATATTGAATTGTTCATGGGCAAGAGCCGTCCAGTTTCCGGAAGCATCTTTAAGGCCGACATCCTGTAAAGCGAGAGAACCCATCTGGAATCTGCCGAGATAGCCCCAGCTATTTCTTGCATAATAGTTATTACTGGATTCACGACCGCCCAGCACAGAGAGAAAATCTTCATATCCGCCTGCATATTCTGAGGGAATATCATCAGTTTTGATGGGGATATTTTCAGGAGTATCAAAATCGACAGTTACAGGAGCATCTTCCGGAGCGTCCATGATAAGTTCGGGGAGCGTTTCCGGAATCTGAGTTTGTTCAGGGAGAACAATTTCGCTGTTTTCTTCCGGAGGGGAAGGAATTTCAGGAGCAGTTTCCTCGGGAGGATCAGCGGATTCAGTCTCTGGAGGAATAGTTTCGACCGGAATGATTTCTACAGGATCAGTTTCAGGGGCAGTAGGTGTTTCATACATAATTTCCGAAGTATTTGTTTCTATAGGGAAAACAGTTTCATATGGAACTTCCGTGGAAATATGGGAAATAACAGGGAGATTTTCAGGAGCATCTGCAAAACTATCAGATACGAGGAAGAAATCTTCAGGCAGTTCTTGAGGAGCATCTGTAAAATCGTCCGCTGTTGGAGAAGAAGTAGTTTCAGGGAGGGACTCCGGAGCATCTGTAAAATAATCAGACAGAATTACCTGATAGCTGAAATATTCAGCTGGAGCATCAGCGAGTTCTTCAGAAGAAGCACGGGCATTGAGTGAGAATGTCAATGCAGAACAAAACACTGCTGAAACGAAACACACAATAAGATTCTGAAAATTTTTCATTAAAATTATCACCTCCCTTGTTATGGATTTTGATAAATGGTTAGTATAATATAGAAATAGTATAGCATATTTTTACCCAAAAACAATTGACAAGTTAAACAAATTTTATGAGGATTTATTATGACTGTTTGCGAAAAAACAGCCATTTTTTGACAAAAATTCACATATGACAGCTAATGATTTCCGGAGAAATAAAAAAAATGTTCCACGTGGAACATTTCACGTGGAACATGACAGAAAGATCAGAAATTACTTGACAGGAATAACATCCATACCGCCCATGTAAGGCCGGAGCACTTCGGGAATACGGATAGAGCCGTCAGGATTGAGATTATTTTCAAGGAAAGCGATCAGCATACGGGGGGGAGCAACAACAGTATTATTGAGCGTATGAGCGAAATATTTAGAGCCGTCTTCTTTTCTGACACGGATGCCGAGTCGTCTTGCCTGAGCATCGCCGAGATTGGAACAGCTTCCGACTTCAAAATATTTTTTCTGACGGGGAGACCATGCTTCGACATCGAGAGATTTCACTTTGAGATCAGCGAGATCACCGGAACAGCATTCGAGAGTTCTGACAGGAATATCCAGAGTCCGGAAATAATCGACAGTATTTTTCCAGAGGACATCGTACCATTTCATGCTGTCTTCAGGCTTGCAGACGACAATCATTTCCTGTTTTTCAAACTGATGGATTCTGTAAACGCCTCTTTCCTCGATACCATGAGCACCGACTTCCTTACGGAAGCAGGGAGAATAGCTGGTAAGGGTCTGAGGGAGATTTTCTTCTGGGAGGATAGTATCAATAAATTTACCGATCATAGAGTGTTCGCTTGTGCCGATGAGATATAAATCTTCGCCCTCGATTTTATACATCATATTTTCCATTTCAGCGAAGCTCATTACACCGGTAACGACATTGGAGCGGATCATAAACGGAGGGATATAATAAGTAAAGCCTCTGTTGATCATAAAATCACGGGCATAAGAGAGCACAGCAGAATGAAGTCTTGCAATATCGCCGCAGAGGTAATAGAAACCGGCACCGGTAGTTTTTCCGGCGGAAGTTTTATCAATGCCGTTGAGTTTTTTCATAATATCTTCATGATGAGGAATTTCAAAATCAGGAACAAAAGGTTCGCCGAATTTTTCAATTTCGACATTTTCAGAATCATCCTTGCCGATCGGAACAGAAGGGTCAATAATATTGGGGATAATCATCATAATTTTCTTGATTTCCTCATTCAGTTCAGCTTCTTTTGCTTCGAGGGCATTAATTTCCTGATTGATAGGAGCGACTTCTGCCATGATTGCCTGAAAAGCGGGGTCTTCTTTAGCAGTTTTCTGAGCTTCTTCATCGGACATTCCTTGTTTTTTGAGTTTGCCGATAATAGCACCAGTAGCCTTGCTTTTTTTCTTTACCTGAGCACGGAGCTGATCGCCTTTTTGTTTAGCGTCTCTGCTTTCTTTATCGAGTTCGATGACTTTATCGACAAGAGGCAGTTTTTCATATTGGAATTTTTTCTTGATATTTTCTTTGACAATATCAGGATTGGTTCTTAAAAATTTCATGTCTAACATAATAAAAAAGTCCTTTCTTGTGAGATGTTCCACGTGGAACATTTTAAAAATTTTAATTACTCATAGTCTTCTTCCGGCGAAAGCAGTTCAGCAAGAAGTTTCAGATCTTCCTCGTCATAGAATTCAAGCATGAGTGTGCCTTTATTTTTCTTGAACTGAACTTTGACTTTTCTGCCGAGGCGATTTTTAAGAGCATGTTCAATTTCGCCGAAATAAGAAACAGTTTTAGAGATAGGAATATCATCCAGATCTTTAGAGTCTGATTCGACAGCTAATTTTTCAAGCTGTCTGACATTAAGCTGACCGTCAGCAGCTTTCTGAGCAGCAAGAATCATTCGTTTCTGATCAGAAAAAGCAAGCAGAGCCTTTGCATGTCCGATAGTAATATTGCCTTTGACGAGCATAGTCTGAACTTCTTCGGGGAGTTTGAGAAGTCTGAGGGCATTTGTGACAGTACTTCGCGAACAGCCTACTTTTTTAGCGATTTCTTCCTGTTTCATGCCGAAATCGTCCTGAAGCCGCTGAAAAGCCTTAGCTTCCTCGATAGGATTAAGATCTTCTCTCTGAATATTTTCGATCAGAGCGATTTCAGCAGTTTCAAGATCAGAGAGTTCACGGACGATGACAGGGACTTCGCTGAGGGAGAGCATTCTTGCCGCCCGCCATCGGCGTTCACCGGCGACAATCTGATAATTATTACTGTCGGGCAGAGGTCTGACAAGAATGGGCTGAAGCATACCGTGTTCACGGATAGAATCAGCGAGAGCAGAAATAGCCGCATCATCGAAATTTTTTCTGGGCTGATTGCGATTTGGTTCAATATCGGATAAACGGATAGTTTTTTTAGTTTGAATTTCAGCGGCATTATCTTCAAAGAGAGCACCTAAGCCGCCGCCGAGACCGCCTTTTGCCATAACATCACATCACTTTCTTTTAAGTATTTTAAAGCATTGATAAATCAGAATTTTTTATTAATAATCCAGTATGATTTTTCTGCAAGTTTTGCAGATATAACCTTTTATGGTTGGGCGTGTAAAGGAAAATGCACTGTCACTAAGTATAATACTGTCTGATGGGGCAAAGATTCCCATAATCAGTTTTTGATTTTCATCTTTCCATTTAAGGGCATATCTGTCGCCTAAAATTTCTCCATACACCATCATGTGATTACAGTAAGGGCAATTCATGATATGATCACCTCTGAATTCTAATTTATTTCAATTATCAAATCAGTCTTTTGCAATATTCATCCGCAGTTTCATAAGATTGCTGAGGGGTTCGCCGAGGATTTCCTTGCCGAGGCATTCATAAGCGATAGTGCCTTTGGAATGCTTATCATAATACATGACAGGCTTTCCATAGCTGGGGGCTTCGGAAAGGCGAACATTACGGGGGATTTTAGTCTGAAAGACTTTAGCGGCAAAATACTGTTCTACTTCCTCGACAACCTGACGGGAGACATTCAGGCGATTATCATACATCGTGAAGACAATGCCGAGAATATCAAGATCAGGATTATAATTAGCACGGACGAGCTTCATAGTATTGATAAGCTGAGTGAGGCCTTCGAGAGCATAGAATTCGGCAAGCATCGGAATTAATAATTGATCACAGGCTGTCATGCCGTTAAGGGTAAGCTGACCGAGAGCCGGAGGGCAGTCGATAAAAATAAAATCATAATCATCTTTGATTGTCAGGACTTGCATTTTAAGGCGATTGAATCTCTGTTCCATATTGACAAGTTCGACTTCTGCGCCGGCGAGATCGGCATTCGCAGGAACGACAGAGACATTTTCAAACTCTGTATGAATGACAGCATTTTTAATACTTTCTTTTCCGGTAAGGACTTCGTAAGCAGAACAGGACAGATCTTTTTTACGGATACCGAAACCGGTAGTAAGATTTCCCTGAGCATCAATATCAATGCAGAGAATTTTTTTGCCTCTTGAACCGAGATAAGCGGCTAAATTAACAGTAGTAGTCGATTTGCCAACGCCGCCTTTCTGATTGGCGACAGCAATCACTTTACTCATAGATGAGCTAGCTCCTTTCTGAATTGGACTTCTGTTTTTATTATAGCATGTCTGAGAAGATTTGTAAAGATTTTTTGAGAATTTTGCAGAAAAAAATAATAGATTCCACGCAGGACAAAATCCGGCAAGGAGGAAAACCGGATTATGTTCCACGTGGAACATAAACAAAAAAATAGTTAGTCTTTATGATTTAGAGGAATACGGATTCTGTATTCGATATAATCAGAGAACTGCATTTTCTGTGATTCGGCAGAGATGCCAGCGGCCTGCATAGTTTCAACAGCTTTCTGAATAGTATTAGTGAATAATCTCACATCACGGAAGAGGACGCTTCGTTTACGGAAATTTTCCTGTTCTCTGGTATGATTGATTTTTTCTTCGATGAATAATTCAGTTTTTTCGACATTCAAGCCGAGTTTAGTAATTTTTTCAAGAACAGCCATCCGTTCTTCAGGACTCGCCAATTTGAGCAGAGCACGGGCATGACGTTCAGTAAGCTGATTTTCAAGAATATAATTTCTTTCTTTAGGGGTCAGGCGAAGCAGACGGAGTTTATTGGCAACAGTACTTTGAGCACGTCCGAGCTGAACAGCAGCATCTTCCTGAGTCATGCCATAATAAGTAATTAATTTTTCAAGAGCAGCCGCTTCTTCAAAATAATTGAGATCTTGTCTCTGAATATTTTCAACAAGAGCAAGAATAGCAGAATTTCTGTCATTGATTTCCATGACAATACAAGGGACAGACCGCAGACCAGCCATTTTTGCAGCACGAAGCCGGCGTTCACCAGCGATCAGTTCATAAAGATTTCCATACTGCCGGACAGTAAGCGGCTGTAGAATGCCATTCTGACGGATGCTGTCAGAAAGAGCCTTGAGTTCTTCCGGATGGAAGACAGTTCTTGGCTGATGCGGATTCGGTCGAATATCCTCAATGCGGATATGCATCACCCTTTGTTCAGTGAGGGTTTGTCCTTTCGGGACGGTGAGAGCGGTAGACATAGCGAAAGCTCCTTTCAGATGTTCAGAATAAAAAAAGTTTTGTTGTATCTCTCTATAATTTAATTATAGCAGATATAGAAAGGCAATGCTATAAAAAAAATCCGTTATTTCTGTTGAAAATAACGGATTTCCGAACATATTCGTCTTTTTTTACAGTTGCTTTTGCTTAATCTGAGCGAATTTTCTGGGATATTTTGTCGGTGTAGGCGATATTTTTTTTATGATATAGATAATTCTCTCATCGCCGTCAGGGAGCTGATAAGGGATTGTATTTTCCAGTTTACCGCCAAGGAGATGAATTGCATTCAAAGCAGGATTGATTTCTTCTTTACTTTTCATAGCGATCCAGAAGCCGCCGATTCTGACATAAGGGAGGGAGAATTCAGCGAGCATAGGGAGAGCGGCGACAGCACGGGCGGTAACGACATCGAAAGATTCACGATAATCGGGAAGTTTAGCGAGTTCTTCGGCCCTGCCATGGATGGGGGTATAATTGCATTCTAATTTTTGTTTTAATAAATTCAGGAAAGTAACACGTTTATTCAGACTATCGAGGAGAGTAATATTAAAATCAGGGCGGAGCAGAGCGAGGGGGACACATGGGAAGCCCGCACCGCTTCCAATATCTAAGACGTTAGCAGAATCGGGAAAATAATTTTTAGCATAAGCGTATAAGAGAAAGCTGTCTAAGAAATGTTTTATCAGAATTTCATTTCCGTCAGTGATAGCAGTCAGGTTGACATGCTGATTATAATCGACTAAGAAATCGGCATAGAGTTCTAATTTTTGAAATGTTCCACGTGGAACATCGAGTTGATATTTTTGAAACAAATTCTGAGCGGATTGATAATCTGGGAGCATAATAAAAAACCTCCGATAATAATATTTTTGAAAAAATGTTCCACGTGGAACATATTGATTTTTTTTGATTCCGATCATGAGGGAAAGCAGATGTTCCACGTGGAACATGAATTAAATATCGACAGGAACATCAAAGATGCTATAAGCAGGCAAGTCATCTTTCATGAGTTCATTACAATAGAGATATTCTTTCATCCAGCCTTCGAGGTAGATAATTCTTTGATTACCATGGAAATAATTTAAAATTTTCTTCTGCCATTCGATTGGAGAGGAATAATAATTAAGATAGAAATCACCCTCAGGGCAGAGGTGAATCAGGAATTTTTCCACTTGATTAGGGCCGATTTCACCTGTTTTAGTAAAATAGGAATAAATATCCCAATATTTTTGAGAAGAGAGCACCCAGACGGCATTATTTCCCTCTGTGGAGGGATAATAATGTTCTTGTATTAAGAATTCATGCAATTGAGAATAAGTCATAGTATCAGGGACTTGAAAAATCATCTCATGAGGGGCGAGAAGGTCATCGTTTGTAGAAATGCTGTCTCTCTGGATAATAATTTTCATAATACATCACACTCCTGAGATGTTCCACGTGGAACATCATAATTATAGATTATATTCTCTGACAATTTCGATTTCGACAGAATCAGCAGAAATGACGAATTCAAAACAATCAGAATTATCCTGATTTGCGAGGAAGAACCAGATTGTATGATCATCAATTAATTTTTGATCAATAACGGAACAATCTGAGATATACTGGGAGAATTTAGCATTTTTGAAAGTAATAAAAATATCGCTGTTAGTTGGCTGAGAATTCTGATAATTTTTCTGTAAGAAATTACAGAACTGACACCAGACAGAACGCTGAGCAGTTTCATCATTAATGCAGATATTTTTAAAGATACTGTCATGAAAACAGTAATTTTGAAATAATTCTGGGATAGTCATGTTTCACACTCCTGAGATGTTCCATGTGGAACATAATTTTTGCAGACGTTCTATTTCATCCAAGAGAAGAGGAATATCCTGTCGGGCGTGTGCGATAAAATCATAATCAGCGACAGAAGCACCGGAGAGGTAAATATCTTCACCACCTGTTTTGATAAAGCTTGCACCGGATTGAAAATCTCTGTCCTCGATGAGGGAAGTCCATGGAGCAGGAGTAGTTTTCTGACATCTTTCCTTAATTTCATCAAGAATTTTCTGGTCTAACATAAAAAGTCTCCTTGAAAATGTTCCACGTGGAACATTTTATTCAGATACAGCATTTTGATTCAGATAGAGCTCAAGTTCCTGAAAGAACAAATCAAAAGCGGTTTCTTCATTTTTATTGGAATAAAAATACAAATCAGAATAGCAGTTAAGAGCAGAGCCATAGAAATATTTTTGTTGCAGAAACAAATCGAACTGATGAAGCGTTTCCAGTTCTTGTTTCAGCTGATGATTCTGCTGTCCGTCCAGAGTAAAGCCGGTGCTTAAACCGCAGATAAAATTTTCCAGATAAAAAATAGATTTTTTGCGGAGAAACATTCTGGGAACCTGACGAACAGCAAATAAAATTTTAAATAATCCATCCAGAACAGTAATTTCCTGCATAAAATTCACCTTTTGAAAAATGTTCCACGTGGAACATTATGATACTTGTAGAATCCAGTGATTATTGATTTTATGGAATACCTGTGTATTCTGAGCATTTGCTTCATCAGTCACATACCAGAGTTCCACTTTATCGGGAGCATGAATTGTAACACCGTCAAGATTAAAATGATATGGCATATTCGGCAGAAGCTGAAACTGTTCATTCATAGCCGGAAGGCATTCCAGAATTTCGAGCAGAATTTCTTTAGAAACTGAACTGCATCCATCAAATTCAATATCAATGATATGATGATGATCAGTCAGAACATCGGGAATAGATTTCATCAATGTGATATTTTTTATCAATTCTGAAAAATCATATTTTTGCATAAAATTCACCTTTTGAAAAAATGTTCCACGTGGAACATTATTTATTTTGTGTAAGCCAGATAAGCAGGACGGAAATATCAGCAGGGGAAACGCCGGAGATTCTGGAAGCCTGTCCGATGCTGACGGGCTGATGTTTATTTAATTTTTCGACAGCTTCGAGGCGGAGGCCATGAATTTCATGATAATCGAAATTCTGAGGGAGTTTCTTTTGTTCGAGGGACTGAGCTTTATGGATCATATCATATTGGCGGTTGATATAGCCTTCGTACTTGATTTGAATTTCGACCTGTTCACGGACATCAGGAGATAAAGCAGGGCGATCGGAATCGAACGGAGCGAGAATATCATAACCGAGCTGAGGCCGGCGGATAAGATCGGCGATTTTACATCCGGTAGAGAGTGGAGCAGTACCGGAATTTTCCAGAAATTGGTTAAGATCAGGAGAGGGGGCAATATTGGAATGTTTAAGTCTGTCGATTTCAGATTCGACAAGAGCGTATTTATCGAGCATTTTTTGATATTTCAGATCTGAAATAAGGCCTAATTGATGACCGATAGGCATCATACGGAAATCAGCATTATCTTGACGGAGGACGAGTCTGTATTCGCTTCGTGAAGTCATCATTCTATAGGGATCACTGCACCCCTTGCAGACGAGGTCATCAATGAGAGTGCCGATATAAGAGCCGGAGCGTTCAAGGATGAGTTGATTTTTATTCTGAACGAAGAGAGCGGCATTGATACCGGCGACAAGGCCTTGAGCGGCGGCTTCTTCATAACCGGAACTGCCATTGAACTGACCGGCACCGAAGAGACCGGAAACGGCTTTCGTTTCGAGAGTAGGTTTAAGAGCAGTAGGGTCAATGCAGTCATATTCGATAGCATAAGCAGGTCGGAGGATTTCGACATTTTCGAGGCCTTTGATTGTTTTAAGGAAAGCGAGCTGAACATCTTCGGGGAGGGAAGAAGACATACCCTGAAGATAATATTCATCAGTAGAGAGTCCCATAGGTTCAATAAAGAGCTGATGGCGTTCTTTATCGGCGAATCTGACGACTTTATCTTCGATCGAAGGGCAGTAGCGAGGGCCGACACCCTCGATATTACCGGAATAGAGGGGAGAGCGATGAAGATTAGCTTTAATGACATCATGAGTTTTAAGATTAGTATAGCTGATATAACAGGAGACTTGATTTTTGAGATTCTGATTTTGATTCTCGAAAGAGAAAGGGACGATCTGAGAATCTCCGTCTTGTTTTTCGAGAATATCAAAATTGATACTGCGTTTATGGACACGGCAGGGAGTACCGGTTTTAAAGCGTCTGAGAGGGAGGTATTGTTTCAGGCTTTCAGAGAGAGCATTCGCAGGGAGAGCAGAATCAGGGCCGCTTTCAAACGAGACCTGACCGATATGAATTTTACCTTTGAGGTAAGTACCAGTAGCGATCACGACAGCTTTAGCATGATAGACGGCACCGAGTTTTGTAACGATACCAGTAATATGTTGATTTTCGACTAAGATTTGAGCGGCCTCGCCTTGTTTGATGAATAAATTTTCCTGTTGTTCGCAGACATGTTTCATATGGGAATGATATTTGCCACGATCGGCCTGCACACGGAGGCTGTGAACAGCAGGGCCTTTACCACGGTTAAGCATACGGGATTGCAGGAAGCAGGCATCAGCGGCCCTACCCATTTCACCGCCGAGGGCATCAATTTCACGGACGAGATGCCCTTTAGCAGTACCGCCGATAGAGGGATTACAGGGCATATTAGCGATCTGATCGAGGGAGATTGTCATCAGGAGGGTTTTACAGCCGAGTCTTGCAGAAGCGAGGCCGGCTTCGACACCGGCATGACCTGCACCGATGATAATAACATCGAAATCGCCCATTTGATATTCTTGATTCATAAATAACACACACCTTAAAATTTATTTAAAATATTTATTTACCGACACAGAAGCGTTGAAAGACAGTATCGACAACTTTATCCGTGACCCGTTCACCGGTAAGCTGTAAGAGGGCATCAGCGGCGGCATCAAGGCTGACAGTAACAGCATCGAGAGCGAGGCCGATTGTGAGAGCATCAAGAGCCTCCTGAACGGCAGAAATAGCATTTTCGAGGCAGATTCTCTGACGTTCGTTAGCGATCATACCATCTTCGGCAGGGGTAGCATGACGAGCGGCGAAGTGTTCGACAGCGGTTTGTAATTCTGTGATATTATCCTGATTTTTAGCAGAAATTTCGACAGTATCGACAGGAGAAAAATGCCGGAGGAGATTTTGATTAAAATCCTGACTGGACTGATCGGATTTATTATAGACGATAATTGTTTTATCCTGAGGGAGTTTATCGAGGAGAATTTGATCTTCTTGTGAAAGGGGAGCACTCATATCGAAGACAGCGAGGATTAAATCAGCTTGTTGGAGACTGGAGAGACTGCGTTCCACGCCGATTTTTTCGACAGTATCAGCAGTATGATGAACACCGGCAGTATCGGAGAGTCTGAGAATGACATCACCGAGGCGGATTTGTTCTTCGACAACATCACGGGTAGTACCGGCAATATCGGTAACGATACTGCGTTCACAACCGCTGAGGACGTTAAAGAGAGTAGATTTACCGACATTAGGTTTTCCGGCGATGACAGTATGCAGACCTTCACGGAGAATTCTGCCATAGTCATAACTTGACATAAGTTGTTGCATAGCAGAGAGGAGAGAATGCAATTTTAGTTCCAGAGTCTGAGAATCGACATTTGGAATATCTTCATCAGGATAATCGGCCCAGACAGCGAGATCGGAGAGGATTTCAAGAATGATCTGAGAGAATGCAGAAATTTTCCGGAAAGTAGCACCATCACGGAGGGTTCTTGCATACTTGACGGCATTTTCACCGGAAGCGGAAATGAGATCAGCGACAGCCTCAGCCTGAGTAAGGGAGAGCTTGCCGTTTAAGAAAGCACGTTTAGTAAATTCGCCTGCTTCGGCGAGTCGGATCTGAGGGCAGGAAAGAACAGTCCGCAGGATTTTCTGAGAGAGGAATCTTCCGCCATGACAGGAGATTTCGACAGTATCTTCACCGGTATAGCTATGAGGATTTTTGAAGACAGTAAGAACGACATCATCCAGAATTTCATGATCAGGATTGATAAAATAGCCATAAGAGCAGGTATATCCCTGCATTTGAGAGGGAAGTTTTCCGCGGATAGGCTGAAAGAACTGATCAGAACAGGAAACGGCATTCTGACCGGAGATACGGATAACAGCCATACCTCCTGAACCGTTAGGGGTAGCGACAGCGGCGATAGTATCAGTAAGATGTTGCATATTTACTCCTCCTGAAAATAAGAGATAAAATAAAAAGCAGCTGAACGAAAACCCGTCCAGCCGCCTGAAAAATATCAGAATTCAATTTTACCGTACAGACCGGCATTAATATCATCTTCGGGCTTAGGACGTTTATAGTCTTTCTCGAAGCTGGTTTTCATAGAATCCATAGAGATTCTTGTAGGCGGAGCATCTGGATTTCTTCTGGAGCGGTCACGTCTGCCCTGACCTTTTCCGTGTCTGTCGGACTTATCATTTTTATCACGGAAATTTCTGCGTCTGCCGGATTTCGGAGGTTTTTCGTCAGAAGAGATGACAACTTTACGATAGGGTTCTTCGCCGATGCTCTTGGAGCTGACACCTTCGATTTCAGCGATTGCCGAATGGATGACTCTGCGTTCATAAGGGTTCATAGGTTCGAGGGTAGTAGAGCGATGGGAGCGGAGAACATTTTTTGCAATTTTAGCAGCAAGTTCTTCGAGGGTTTTTCTTCTGCGTTCACGATAGTTAGCAGTATTAAGGATAATTCTGTAATATTCTTTATCAGTCCGGTTAGCGGCCATAAAAGTAAGATACTGGAGAGAATCGAGAGTTTCGCCTCTTTTACCGATAATGGCACCACTGTTAGGAGTTACAATTTCGATAATAGCACTGTCGCTTCCGGCATTGATTTTGAGTTCGGCTTTCACGCCCATAGCTTCGAGGATACCGAGCAGATAGGTTTTAGCTTTTTCGATTTTAGCGAGGGCTGTTTCCGATGGTTCACCGGTGATTAATTCTTCATCAGGCTGGATAGAAGATTTTTCTTTTTCAGTGATTGTTGCATTTTCACTCCTGTTGGATGTTGCAGATTCTGACTCAGGAGCAATTGTTGCATTTTCACTCCTGTTGGATGTTGAAAATTCTGACTCGGAAGTGATTGTTGCATTTTCACTCCTGTTGGATGTTGAAAATTCTGACTCGGAAGTGATTGTTGCATTTTCACTCCTGTTGGATGTTGCAGATTCTGACTCAGGAGCGATTGTTGCATTTTCACTCCTGTTGAATGTTACAGATTCTGACTCAGGAGCGATTGTTGCATTTTCACTCCTGTTGGATGTTGAAAATTCTGACTCAGGAGCGATTGTTGCATTTTCACTCCTGTTATCAGCTGCAAGAGGTTCTTCTGTAAAGTCCTGAACAGAAGCAGGAGCTTCAGGTAATTCTTCTTCAAACGAATCGACTTGTGTATTTACTTCTGATTGTTCCGGCTCTGGAATAGCAGCGGGAGTATAAGTAGCCTGTACTTTAGCTTCACCTTTTTTACCGATGCCAAAGAAGCCTTTTTTGGGTTCTTCGAGGACTTCAAAAAGGATTTCTTCCTGAGATACGCCGAAAGTACGGGCGGCGAGTTCCTTTGCATCCTCAACAGTTTTTGCATTAAAAATCTGAGTCATGCGAAAACCTCCTGTTCATATTATTTTTTCTTTTTATTTTTATCATCTGCACCGGAATCGGCATCAGAGTCGAGATCACCATATTTTTCAGCGATTCTCCGTCTTGCTTCGCGGATGACAGATGTATTATATTCTTCCATTTCAGAGCGTGAAATTTTAGCATTTCCATTGCTGTCAGAATAGCGGACTCTGTTGCCGGAAACGCCCTGTTGTTCCTGCTGACGCATAAGTTCTTCCTGTTGTTCCATGAGTTTCTGCATCATAGAGGGACGTTTTTTAGCATTTTTAGCTTTTTCACGTTCAATTGCACCGATTTTCTCGACACGCTCTTCATTGAACCAAGCATAGAGGAACACGCTTTGGAGGAACGAGAAGACAGAAGAGCAGAGCCAATAGAAACCGACACCGGCCGGCACAGTAAAAGCGAGCCAGATAGAGAATAAAGGCATCATATAGAGCATAGCATTCATGCTGCCCATGCTGGGCATATCAGGATTGCGTTTTTTCTGCATATTCTGTGTGTAGATGGTAAAGACAAGCTGCATCAGACCTGAAAGAATCGGAATCAGAAACAGGAAGATACTGGAATTTTCAGAAGGTTTTGTACTGGGAGTTTCACTGAGCTTGACATTTCCGAGTGTAAAAGTCTGAGCAAAATCAGTAACTTCTGTGATAAAATTCTGATCAATATAGTTCAGTTTCTGAGCAGTTTCTGTATCGTTCTGAACGAATGTAATTTCGCCGTTTTTGACAGCAGCGGAGAAAGCCTCCGGATTCTGGAGCATTTTTTCCATGATGATCAGTTCCTGTCTCATGCTGTTTTTAGACAGATTTTTTTCGGCAGTATCATCAATAGAAATAACGATAGATTTGGCTTCTTCGATAGTATTAGTATCGTAGTTAAGAATATAAGTCATGGGCTTATAGACTACAGCAAGTACGCCCCAGAGCAGAATCAAAGGGATAAAAGAAGTCAGACAGGAAGAATAAGGATTGATATTCTCGTCCTGATATAGCTGAAACTGCTCCATCTGCATTTTATTAGGATCGTTTTTATATTTTTCCTGCAGCTTTTTGAGCTTCGGATTAAGAAGCTGCATTCTTGCAGTATTTTTCTGCTGTTTATAGGAAACAGGAAACAGAATCATTCTGGTGACAAATGTAAACAGAATGATCGAAATACCGTAATTTCCGACCAGATTATAAATAATTTTCATGAGAAATCCGAGCGGAATTGCGATAAGATTAATTAAAAAATTCAAAATAGTTACCTCATTCCTGATGTTCTAAAAAAACTGTATATATTCTTTGTTCTGAAAATAAATAAAATTATTGCTTTTTCTGCACAAGAGCCTTCAGGGAAAACGAGTCGGGAACTTCATCAATGCCGCCCCTTGCCCACGGATTGCAGCGGAAAATCCGGTGCAGTGCCAGCACCGAACCTTTGCACGCACCAAAACGCTGCACAGCAGTTACAGCATAGCAGGAACAGGACGGATAATATCGGCAACAGCGAGGAAATAAGGGAGAAATACATTTCTGATAACACCGTATCAGTAAAATCAGAATATTTTTCATAAGATTCATGATCTTGTCTTGCCTCTGTTCTGCGGTTCACTGCCCTGATAGATCTGATGCAGGGCGGCCATACCATATTTCCGGAAATAGCGGCTCAGAACATCGGATTTGATTTCTGTAATATGTGTCCTTGCCACAATCACAATATCCAGCCCGACAGGAGCGAGAATTTCATTTTCACGCCATGCCTGCCGAATCAGTCTCCTTGCTCTGCTTCGACAGACAGCATTTCCGACTTTTTTGCTGGTTGTGATTCCCAGACGGTTTACCGGCAGATGATTTTTTCTTGCATACAGAATGACATTCTGTGAAATGACAGTTCTGCCTTTTTTATAGCAAAGCTGAAAGTCCTTATTCTGCGTCATAATTTCAGTATACAGCATAGATTCACCTCAAAAAAAATCACAGTCGATAAAACAAAAAGACCACAAATTAAGATTTGTGGTCTGACTCGTCAATGGGAAAGTCTCTTTCTGCCCTTTGCTCTCCTGCGAGCTAAAACCTTTCTGCCGTTTCTGTCGGACATTCTTTTCATGAAACCGTGTTCTTTTTTTCTGTGCAGTTTCTTAGGCTGGTAAGTTCTTTTCATTGCGGATTTCCTCCTTTCTCAAATACCGGATACCCTGACTGCCCGTCAGTACATCTCGGCTTTTTTGTACTTTCATACCCTTTTATTATAGCTTATTCAGGGCATTCTGTCAAGAGCTTTTTGAAAAAATTTTTGATGGGAAAGAAAAAAAGGAAAAAAACAAGTTTTCAACATGGCAAAATACACAAAAACAAAAAATGTTTTTCAAAATTATGGCTATATATAGGCAAAAACAAGCAATTATTTTTCAACAATTTTGAGCAACCAGAAAAAAGGAATGTTTCGGCATGATAGTAATGGTGTATATTTGAAAAGAAAAAAGTTTAAAACTTTATAGTCATTTACTAAAAAATATTAATAAAATATGAATTTTAGTTAATTGGTATATAAAATTCAACAAATAAGACTAATAATTATATATATTATATATAAAAATTGTAAAAATATGGTAAAATGTAAAAATATGTCAGGACTTTTGTATAATGACTATTTTTATTTAGACAATTTCTCAACATTTCCGTCATAATGCATAAAGAATCGCCCGAGAGGAGTGAATCTGCAATAAAATAATCAGATTTGCAATAAAAAGAGAATAAAAAATGCAACACTTTATGAACGAAATATGTACGACTGTGCAATGACCATTTTTATTTAGACAATTTCTCAACATTTCCGTCATAATGCATAAAGAATCGTCCGAGAGGAGTGAATCTGCAATAAAATAATCAGATTTGCAATAAAAAGAGAATAAAAAATGCAACACTTTATG
>Ga0326513_10000200_pt1 | contig 48182 bp, 51 predicted proteins | sample 2_2465_0518_D_FD_203654 | JGI IMG/M metagenome (GOLD analysis project Ga0326513, IMG submission 203654) | Bovine rumen microbial communities from UC Davis, California, United States - 2_2465_0518 | ecosystem: Host-associated > Mammals > Digestive system > Stomach > Rumen | place: USA... | reverse complement strand
GGCGTGCCAGAGACTTCGTAGCCGTTTACAACGTCAATGCCGAAGTCGGACACCTTGCCAGTGAGGTCGGTCAACGCGGGGAGCGAGAGCGTAGTCGTCGCGGCGTTGAGCGCAACCTTCTGCACGGCGCGGTCTTGCAACTGCCCCGTGGTAATCGTAATGCGGTCGTAGGGAATGTTGCCCTTGACCGCGACGTTCGCGGCGGGTATCAGCGCGTCCGTCGGGTTGCCGTTCGCGTCGAGCGCGGCGAGGTTGCCAGCGGTCGCTTGGGAGGCGGCGAGCGCGAGGGTGCCGGACGTAGAGGGAGCAGCAAAGTAGCGGACTCCGAGGCCATCTCTGTGCGTAAGGAAATTGTATGAGGATGAAAGCAACGTTAAGTTGCTCGATTGTGTGTCTGAGACGACAATTCCCTCTTCGGTAAGTGATATAGTTGTTGTGCCAAACGTTCCGCCGCTCTTGTCGAGCTTGCCCGTGCGGAGTGCCGCGAGAACGTCCTCCACGGTCGCAAGTGCCCAATTCGCCACAACCCAACTGGTCGCCGTGTGTGCCGTCATGCAACGGTAGACAGCGCCTTGATATGCACGCAGTTCGTTCACCGCGTAGGTGTGCGACGTTTCGCCGTCGTAGTCTGGTGCGATGTGCTGGATGAGCGCGAAGAAGTCGTTTCCGAGTCCGTTGTACGCGGGATACTGAATCGGTGCCTGGTGCCCGTATGTGCGGATACCACCGGCGTAGAAGTTCGTATTGTCCACTCCGACAGTGCCAACTACAAGGCTTCCGCTTCCGATAAGCACTTCGTACTGAAACGCCGTTATGTCTTGGAATGTTTTGTTCCCCGCAATCGTCTCGTCGCCCGTCTTGTGAACCACGTCCGCGTCGTTCGCCTTGCCAGCGAGTGCGGCGTCTATCTTCGTCGCCGTCTTCTTCAGCCCGAGGCCTGAGTCCCTGTACCCGAAGTCCGGCGAGCCGTCGGACAGCACCGACGGGCAGCTCGCGTCCGCCGCGACCTTGTCCTCCGTGAGGTTCGCCGTCTGCACGCATACGTAGGCGTCCGTCTCCACATAGAACGGGTCAGACGTGCTGTCTGCACTCGACGCTATGACGGCGAAGTACTTCGCCCCCATCGCAAAGAACTGCTTATACGTGGACGAAGGCGGAATAAGCGGGTTAGTGTACCGGTCCGCGATCATCGTGTTGTGTTCGCCATGGATGGCCTTCACGGCGGCAAAGCCATTCTCGAAAAGGCAGTTCTTCGCCTCGATCTTGCCGGCGAAAAACTGGAACGTCGAGAAGTCGTTGTCCCAGACATGGCAGCCGTACATCCGCGACTGATACCTCTCGCGGTCGTCGTACACCGCCGCGCTTCCGCCGAACGGTGCGTCGCCACCCGTGTTGCCGTTCGGACGCGTGGTGTTGCCGGTTATGTCGCAGTCTATGAACGTGCCGCAGACGAAGGCCTTCGTGCAGATCGGGCTGTTTCCGGTGATCAGACATTGGCGAAGCGTCATTCCGTACACAATGCCGGACTGGTACTGCGCTATCTCGCCGTGATGGTTGCCGTTGAATCCGGTGAAGGTGAAGCCCTCCATCTCGAACACGCGCGGGTGCTCGCCGTTGACGCACGCCATCGCAGTCTCGTATCTTCCGCCCGGGCCGTAGGTGCCTCCCATCGGCATGACGAGCGAGCGCTTCCTCGCTCCGACGGCGCGGTACAGGATGCCGGACGCGAGTTCGCTCGTTATCATGGCGGCCGCGTAGACGCCCTCGTCGACTGCGACGACGACCTGCCTCGTCCCGTCGAGCGTCTGCGCGTCGACTGCGGCCTTTGCCGCTGCGTATGCGCGGGCGATCGACTTCACTGCCCTGTCCGGCGCAAGCCCGTCATTGGCGTCGTCTCCGTCTCCCGCCGAAAGCCACACGTCCGCGCGGGCATTCATGAACAGCTCGCGCGTCGTGGCCCCTTGCTTCTCCCGAAGCGCGGCGAATACGCCGCCGGACGTCACGAACTTCCCGCTATTCTCGGTCGGCTCCGCGTCGCAGTTCTCTATGTCCGCAAGTCTGTCGGCGACCGTGCCTTCGCCAACGTCGCCGACTCTGTCCGAAACCTGCTGGGCAAGATCTCTGACGTCGCTCAGCTCCTCCTTGGTCGCGTACCCGCTCAGGTCGACGTCAGTGGACCCCACTTTTTCCCACGACCTTGCGTCGCCGTCGCCGACGATGACTATGTACTCGTCCTTCACGTTCTGCGCCGTCGGGTCGCTCCGCGGAACCAGGTATATGACGTAAAGCTCCGCTTCTTCGATCTCCGGCAGGCTGTCCACCTTTTTGAACCTGCCCTTCTTTATCGCCTCGGTCAGGTAGTCGATCTGCGTCTTGGTGTAGGTGTCGCGCGCCAGCTGGCTCAGTCTCGTGTCAAGTGCCGTGGCTATGGCGGACACCGCCTGAAGCGCCACGACGTCTGCCTTTAGCGCGAGCTTGGAGTCGACGTAAGATTTCGGTGCATGCTCTGTGTAGGACATTTCAGTTCCTCCTATAGTGTTATTGCCACGTAGTGCGCGGTCACCCTGTTGTCGGCGTTTGCCTTGTACGTGAACGACACCGCCCCGTTCGCGTCCGCCTGGAACACGCGCACGCAGAAGCCGTGCTTGGTCGATATGATGCCGGATTCGTGGGCCTTGCCGTTTATGTAGAAGATTCCTGACGTAGTGGTGTCGTTGACAAGGAAGAACATCAGCGCATACAGGCCGCCCGGCGCAAGCCCCTGTATGGTCTCGGTCTTGTCCGCCGTCGTGCAGGCGAGCGTTCCGGTCGTCCTAGCAAGGCCCTCTCCTACAACCCCTCCGAGGAGCGTCACAGGGAGCGCGAAGCTGTTGTTCCCACTAAATGTGTTGTCGTTCTGTATGATGTCCGATGCGTCCCCGACGTCCGCTATCGCCTGATCCCTTGCATCGTTGATGGCGTCGATGGCTTCGCTTTTCGCGCTGTCGGTGTCTCCGCTTACCGCGTCAACTGCCGAATCGCGTGCACTGCCGATCGCAGCGGTGGCTGCCGTAAGCGCGTCGCCTACGTCCGTCACGGCTGAGGAGCGCGCCTCCTCGATGTCGCCGAGCGCCGTGTCGGGTGTCTCGTCGTCGCCAAGTGCGGACGCTATCGCCCCGAGGGCCTCGGTTTTTGCCGACTGTATCGCGGACTGCGCCGACGACCCTGCCGCTATCGTGGCGTCCCTTGCGGCTATTGCATCTGTCCTCGCCTGGTACGACTGGTCCTTGTACGTTTCGGCCTCGTCTCTGTAGCCTTCTGCGACGATCTTGGCGGCGACGGCGTCGTCCCTCGCGTCCTCTGCATCTTCGCGCGCTTCGTCAGCTTTGCCCCTGCTTGTCGCCGCCCCGGTCGCGCTGTTGGCGGCGTTCTGCGCGCTTTCATCCGCGGACGATGCGCTGGCCGCCGCATTCTCGGCGTACTGCTTCGCGCCCGCTACGAGAAGCACCGGCGGATCGTCCTCGGTAAACCTTCCGAGCGCATACCAGCCTGCCTGCTTCATGTAGTCGTTCGCGGCGATCGTCGCCTCGTCGAACGACATCTCGGCGGATGCGGCGTCCTTCTCTATCAGCAGAACGAACTCGCCAGTCTCGGTGCGCCTGACGCGCAGCATGTGGTACGCGTCGGCGTTCTCCTCGCGTATGTACGTCGTCAGCGCGTCCTTGCCGTCGGCTCCCTTTGGTATGACGAACTCGAAGCTCGTGCCGTCAGACAGGGTCATTGCGTACTTCCAGTTGCCGTCCGCGTCCTCTCCGGTCTTGTCGAACGACTCCACTCTCGGAGCGTCCTCCCCGCGCTCGCCCTTGAACAGCGAGAGGTCTTTGCCGTTCTTCGACGAATACGGCTCGGCCACGAGTATGTTCATGTACCCCGTGCCGACCATGTTCATGCCGCCTGCGCTGTTTGCGGCGTACACGGAGAACGGAACGCCGCATACGCCTCCGAGCATCGTGAACTTCGACAGCTTCCTGACTATCTCCCTGTCGCGCAGGTCGAGCAGCCCGGCCTCAGTCGGCACGCCCTGTCCGTCCTTCTCGCTCGCCCCGTCGACGAGCTTGGCGTAGGTGAACACGCCGCCCTCCTCCATGAGCGGAGCCGCCCAGCACGTGTCAGGGCACTTTGGCCACACCCTCGGAAGGTCTATCCTGTCGTGCAGGACGAGGAAACCTGGCCCGGTCCACGCGGGCTCCACCGTGACTTCGTACTGTCCGCACATCGACAGGGTCTCCCTGCACGTGGCGGTCTTGCTTCTGTCCCGAATAGTGATAGTCACGGCGTTCATTTCTCAAAATCTCCTACTGCTTGGTTTCCATGGCTGGGAGCGTCCCGTCTGCAAGCGTGGCGTCGAACAGCTCCTTTATCTTGGCCTTGTTCGCCCCCCTCGGTATCGTGACGTTGGCCTGCTTGAGCCTCTGTAGCATCACGTTGTACGTGGGGTCTGACTTTGCTTCTTCCTTTTCCTTTTCGGCCTGCACCTCGTCTGGCGTCATGCAGACGAACAGGGCCTTCACCCTGTCGGTGACAGCCTCGTCGTCGAGTTCGCACGTCTCGCCAGCCTTGAAGTCGTGCCACGGCATCATGCACGCGGCCTTTGCCTTCCACGTCCTAGTCATTTCCTGTCCTCCGTGTAGATGCCCTGCCGGACGCGGCACACGGAGTTAGACCGCGCCCGACAGGGACTTGTTGTTGAATTATTCCGCGTCCTCAAGCGCGGTCACGCGCGCAGGAAGCCCTGCCTGCTCCTCTGCGGCTCCGGGCTGGTTGACGCCCTTCGTGTCCGCCTTGAAGTAGGTCCAGTCGACTCCAGGGTTGACGTCCGTGTCAACGGCGTCGGTGATGCCGGCGGTGACGACCGTGGCGTCGGCGCCAGTGACGGCGAGCGTGAAGTAGCGCTCGAGGCCGCGAGGCATCGGCATTCCCCACACTCCGCCCAGCTTGGCGTTGGCGGCCGGGACGGTGACGGAGCCGATGGTGGCGGCATTGGCCGCAAACACGGCGGAGACTCCGGCGAGGTCGAGCTTGTCGGCGACGACCTTGTCGAACCCGGTGTTGTTGACCGCGGTGATCGCGGACGTCACCTTGTACGCATTGCCCTTGTAGGCAACGAGGTCGTTGGCGCTGTACGCGACGCCCGTCTTGTACTCGGCCGGGAACCAGGTCTTGGCGGCGAGCGTGATCGCGGTTGCGCTGGAGTTGGCGGGGAACGCGACGAACACCGTGTTCCAGCGGTGGTTCTTGATGTCGAAGTCCCCGTTGAAGCCGAGGTCGAGCACCTTTCCGGCAGTCGCTCCTACGACGCCGTCGTGGGTGAGAAGTCCCTTGTGAATCTGCATGATGTTTTCTCCTTTGGATTGCGGGACGGCGGGCGTCTTGCCCGCCGGTCCCATTTTGTACTTAGCTTGCGACAGGCAGAATCTCCTCCGCCTTGTTCATCGCGTCCTGAATCGTGACGGGCGTGCTCCAAAGCGTCGGGGTGAGGACGCCCTGAAGCTCCTGCCACGAGCAGGCATTGGCCATGGTGGCGCGGTAGAAGACGCTCTGGATCGCCTCCCAGACGGTGAGCGACATGGCCCAGACGAACTTCGCGCCGCCCTGGTTTCCGTCGCCGATGCGGCTCTTCATCTTCGAGAGGTACTCGATGACGAAGTACTCGCATCCGCGCTGCTCGATGGCCGCGAGGTCGAGGTTGCGGCCCCAGCAGACGTAGCGCCAGTCGGGGATGTCGAGGCCGAAGTCCCACGACAGGAACTGGCTGCAGCCCTCGTAGACGCCGCCTTCGGAGTCCGTGAGGCGCTCGTGCTGCTTGAACTCGCCCTTCTTGATGCCGGCCGACGTACCGCGAGGATAGAACCCGCAGACCTGACGGTTGCCGAGTCCGACGAGTCCGATCGAGCGGATGAGGTCGGGGTGCGCCGCGCCGCGGGTCGCCTCGGGCGTGAGCGTCTTGGCCTCGCCGGTGCCCGTGACGACGTCGGACAGGGTGAAGCTTCCGCCGAAGTCGAACATGTAGTAGTCCGGGTGCTTCGTGTCGTACGCGTGCTGTCCCTGCGGCGTGTAGCGGCGCGAGGACGTACCGCCGATGGACGAACCGCAGGCCTTCTGGTGCGCGAAGAAGCCGTTGAAGCCCCTCACGTTCTTGGCGAGCGACCCGTAGATCACCTCGTTGGCCATCTTCTGCGTCATGTCCTCCGTCACGTCGTCGGCGTGGTCGCGGAGAAACGCGGCAACGTCCGGGGCCTCGTCGTACTCGCGCTGCGAGATCTCGATGACCGCGTCCATGTGCGCCGCAGTGTTGCGAACGTGCGCCACACCGCCCTTCGACGGCTTGACGCCCTCCTGGTACCCCCTGAACTCGGCGGAGTCCGGCAGGGCGACCTTGTAGGTCGTCTTGTTGGAGCTTCCGTCGTTTGCCTCCTTGACGGGCATCATGCCGATCAAGGTGTTCTTCTCTGCCACGAGGTCAATCGCGGTGGAGTCGAACTTGTTGCCGGACGCATCGAGGCGAGCGGCGATGTCGCGCATTGTAATTGCGCCTGAAGCGAGTTTGTTACCCATGCTTCGTTTTCCTTCCTTTGTTGTTTGTGGGCCGACTCTGTCCGGCTACGACCCGTTTCGCCGCTCTCCGTGTGAAATCCATCATCTTGCGACCCCCGTCCACGCCTTCACGAAGTCATTGTCGCTTCCTGTCTTGCCTCCGGCGGGAAGTCCGTCCTCCTTGCCGTAGACCTGTCTGTACGCGAGGAGCATCTTGCCCATCGTCTTGGAGCTCGCGAGCGGGCTCTTGGTGACGAGCGTGAAGAACGCGCTGTCGTCGATGTTCTTCAGGGTTTCGTTCATCTCCTTGACCTGTTCGGGCGTGAACTCCTTCCTGAACTCCTCGGTCTGCTTCGCGAACGCCTCGCGCGCAGCCTTCGTCTCGTCGCTGATGCGCTTCGACTCCGCCTCGGCGGCCTCCTTCGCGATCTTAGCGTCGAGCTCGACGAACTTCTGGAACACCTCGGGCGCGATCTTGTTCTCCCTGAGAAGCGGGGCGAACTTGCCCATCACGGTGTTCTCCCACTTCTGCCCTTCGGGGAGCTTGATCTTGCCGAGGTACTCGTCGTCCGTCATCTTGGCGTAGTCGACTTCAGGCGCGGGGGCGTCGTCGCCACCGAGCGCACCTCCGTTGCCGTCGGCCGCGCCTCCGTTGCCGCCCTCTCCGCCGTCACCGCCGTCCAGGGCGCCGCCATTACCGCCGTCGCCGCCCGTTCCGCCGCCTTCGCCTCCGGTGGCGCCTCCGCCGCCTTCGCCTCCCGCAGCTTCCATCGGGCATGCGCCCAGCACTTTGAACATCAGTCTATTCATTTGTTTCCTCCGTGTCAGTAACCCCGCCCCTTCAGGATGTTGTCCCTGAATACCGAAGCGAGAAATTCGTCTCCGCTGTCAGCGAGCTCCATCAGCCTCTCGATCTCCTTCACGATGCCGCCCCTCACGCCTTGCGCGTACGGCGTAAGCTCGCGCGAGTCGAAGAACCCGTTTCGCACCATCACGTCGCCAGCCCACTTCCTGAACGACGCGTGCCTGAGCAGAGTGTTCGCGATGTCTCTCCAGAGCGTGCGGTCCTTCTCCGCCGCATCCCTGCGCTCCTTGCCGCGCTTGGTTATGTCAACTACGCCGCTCATGCGAAACCTCCCATCTGGGCCGCAGGCTCGCCAAGCATCTGCGCCGCCTGCGCGTTGGAGCTTGCCGCCCTGCCAGCCTGTGCCGCCGCCTTTGCCTCCTGGAGCTGCAATTCCGCCTGCTGCTGCTGCAACGCCATCTCCTGCGCCTGCTGTGCCGCGGCCTTCTCGTCGAGGCGAGCCTTCTCAACCGCGTCCATCGGCAGAAGGAACTCCTTGCTGGCCCCGACAAGCGAATGGAGTCGCCTCACGATGGCGTCGAAGTCGAAGTGGTCCAGCACCCCGGCCGTCTTGGGGTCGCCAGTGGCCTTCAGCTGCACCGCAGTAGACACGGACTCCTTGATGCTGTTGACCTCCTGCGCAAGCTGCGCCATGTGCAGGTTCGACACGTAGCTTATTCCGAGCGCCGAGTGCGGCACCTTCACGCCGAGGTTCAGCTTCCTGCTCGTCAGCACATAGCTCGTGAACGCCTTCACGATCGGGTCGAGCATCTCGTGGTCGAGCATCAGTATCACGCCTGCGAGCAGCATCATGTTCTCGCTCGTAAGCGCGTTTATCTCCGCCGCCGTGCGCTTCTGCTTGTCGTTCACCAGCTTCAGCGAGTCTATCGTCGCAAACTCGTCGTTGAACATGCAAGCGCGTATCTCCTGCGTCAGCTCCATGAGCGTCTGCCTCGTCTCGTCGCTCGTGGGCGGGTTCGGAAGCACTGGGACCACGAGATCGCTCCTCTGGTCGCCGAGGTTCGCGTACGTCACCTCGCCCCTTCCGAGCCCCAGCCCCTCCTCGCGCAGCTCGTTCGACGCTATCACCGGCGGCTCCGCCCTGTTGGACGAAATCTCCAGCTCGTCCATCCTCAGCGCCTGAACCGCCCTGCACGCGTTCAGGCAGTCCTCGCCCCTCCCGCGCCCGTATATGTCGCCCATCTCCGCAGACAGCCTCGGCGCGATTATCGGGTTGAACCTGAACCCCCTTACCTCGAGGACGCCGTACATGTCCTCCCTCGGGTCGTACTTCTGGTTGCTACCGACCCTCTCGACCCAGTATACGGACCTGTACGCGTACCGCTTCGACAGCCCGTAGTCCAGCTTCTCGTCGCTTCCGATCTTGTACGTCTCCTCGTTGGGCTCGATGAGGTTGCCGATGACCGTGTTCGCCGTGTCGCTCACGTCGCCGCGCTTCCAAGCCTCTATGACCGCCTCCGGTATCGCGGCGCGCCCCTTTGCCGTCCCGCCGAACTCCCTCACGATCTCCTCTGGAGTCATGGCAAAGCGCCTGTACAGCCTGTTCACCTTGCCCTTGTGGTCGGCCCCGAGCGCGTACGTGCCGACTCTCAGGCACTCGAGCCTCGCAACGAACTCGTCGTCCGCCCTGACGACGCCAGCCGTGAACCCAAACGCCAGAAGCTGCTCGAACATCCGCTTCACGTCGATGTACGAACCCCCGGCGTGCATGGACTCGTCCGCTATGGCCTGAATCCTCTCCAGAAGCCTGTCAGCCGCCTCGTCGTCAAGCCTCATCTCGGCCTTCGCCGCGTCCGACATCCTCAGGTTGTACCACTTCCTCGCCGGGTTCATCAGGTTCACGAGAAAACCCGACGCACCCTTCCTGAGCGCCTCCAGGGGGATCGTGCACACGATCTCGTCCATGTCCTCCTTCTTCGCCCTGTGGGAGTACGTCTCGACTTCCTCCTCCAGCCCGCGGACGGCGGACGGCAGCATGTTCTTCGCGACTTCCTTCAGGGTGTCCTTTATGTTGTCGAACTCCCTTTTCATCGCGTTGGCGCGCTGCTCGCACCTCCTGCGCATCTGCTGGTAGTCTACTGCCATGCTACACCTCGTCGCTCCCTACCGTGAACGTCCCCCTCACGCCGTTGCGCTCCCTGCGACGCCGCTCGGTCTCGTAGTACCCCTCCAAGTCCGCCATCTGGGCCTCCTTCGGACGCTCCGACTTCGGCACCACCGTGCTCGTCGACACCGACGGCATCGACACGGGCATCGCGTACGTGGCCGGATTGTAGCTCCTCGACTTGTAGCTGCTGCTTCCGAAGAATCCCATGTCAGCCTCCCAATGTGCTCTGAGTTGTGAATCCGAACGTCCTCGACCCCTGCCCGACGAAACTCCCCCTCTTTACCGTCTGACGCCTCGCCTCCTCGGTCGCCGCGCCATCCGCCTCGCCGATTCCGAAGTCACTGCCCTTCTTGTCGGAAACGCCGCCGCCCGATATCCCCGAACCGCCTCCGTCGTCAAGCCCCGACATCCCGTTCGCAATCCCCATGTCGGCGGACTTCTCGGCCTTGAGCATCTTTAGCTCCTCGTCCTTCTGCACGTAGTTCTGCGCAGTCCCCATGAGCCCGCCAGCGACAGCGCCTATCGCCGCCCCTGCCGGACCTCCGAGCATCGCGCCAGTAGCCGCGCCCATCAGCGCCCCCTGCGTGCTTGCCCCAGACGTGAAGTCCAGCCTGTCGTTCGTCGCCTTCCTCGCAAGCCCGTTCAGCCCGGCAACGGGATTGACGACGCCGCCTATCAGCTCGTCCCTAGCAGACACGTTGACGCCCATGAGCTTCGCGCCCACAGGATCGACTATGCCCCACGCCCTTCTCGCTCCCTTGCCCATGATGAAGTCCTCCTACCGCATACTGTACCACCCCGAACATTGGGGCAACTACATATCAATTTTCACTTTCTGAAAAATAATTTTTTCCGCGATCCCACCCCCTTTTTAACCTACCCCGCCCATCCCGCGAAACCCCGTTCCGCAAGGGTTCCTTCGACTTCCGCAACTTTCCTCTTGACAAAGTGCCCCAATTTTGAGAGAATGCTACGCGTTCCGTCGCTGCACGACCGTCAGAACGCGCTGCGGCTGACAATCGAACGCGGCACCGCCGCCGCTCCTCACGCGCCACTGCCGAATGCATGACGTCAGCCGCACTCCTTCGGCAACCCGAATGCAGGGTCGCACGCGCCGGATGCATTGCACCCGGAGCGCGCATGGATGCCGGCGGGCTCTGCGGGTCCGGCTCGCGGCGGTCGCGGGGGGGCCCCGCTCGCGTGCCGTGCGTGCCGTTCATCCGTTTGCCCGTTGCGGGTATGTCGCTCCCCCGCTCCCCCGCTCCCCCGTTCGCCCTTGTGCCGTTGCGCGCTCGCGTGCGTGCCGTTCGCGTGCCGTGCGTGCCGTCATTCCCCCGTGCGCGTGCCGTTCGCCCGCCATGCTATCATGCCGTCATTCGGCGGATAATCGCGGGTAATGGGGGCGGGCGTGCAGCTGTTTGCATTCTCCGTTGTGGGTGTTCGCTGAACACGGACCGAACGGGCGATGCGGAGATATCCGCGGGGTGCCAAGTAGGTTAGGGCGCGTAAGGGCGTCACGGGCAATGGGTGAAACCGCGGGCGGAATTGACCGCAAGGCGAACGGCGGAAAAGCGCGACAACGTGAACGCAAGTACCAACGGCGAAAACGTGACGGCACATGAGCGCAAGGGAGCTAATGACCGTTGCGGGTGAATGACGCAAAGCGTAAACAGTAGACCGTGGAAAAACGAAAGTGGCGAATTGCGGAAGAATGAGAAGCGCATGGCATAGCCAGCCGTCTAACCCCCATATAGCGGCGTGATGGGTGGGGGGAATGTAAGCGCGCTACCCGTCCAAAGACGATAACAGAGACTCATGGGCGGGTGTAGATTTCTCGGGATATTTCCAGGTGGAATAGTCCCGCTACGGCGACAACGCGGAGAGCGGGGTATGGCTGCGTTTATCTGAGTGTTAGTCTTTAAAAGTAGACCCATTCACTAACTACGCATGCTATACCCTTCCGTAGACTTTTTTCTGTGTATGTTTTGCAATCCGTGCCGACACGGTGCCGACACGGATATACAACACACACACAAACCCCGGAATGGGGAGAAAGAAGGTAAAGATGAACATGAATGACAAAATACTGGACATGGCCATTGCCAACGTTGAGTCCAAGAAGGGAAAGAAGGTGGATTATAGCGGGCTGCCCAAATTGACTGCGGCTCAGGCGACAATTCACCCCTTCAAAAACAAGAGGGTCGACGGCGGGCTGGAGATTTCGGGATATGCCGTGTATGTTCAGGTGCATGGCAAGTGGCGTCATATCAACGAAGTCTACGTCCACATGGGCTACAAGACGGTTGCCCCCGCCCAGACTAAGGAGCAGGCCGAGAAGACGCTCAATACCGTTCTCACGAAGTGGGGGAAGGCGAAAGTCAAGAAGGAGCGCAAGGGCAAGAAGATGTCCCAGAAGGACGTTTTGGCCGCGCTTGCGGCGGCTCAGGGCATTACCGTTGACGAAATGGTTGAGATTGCCAAGGCGTACTACGCGGAACAGCGCGATGCGTCCGAGGCTGTCGCCTCCGCGATGTAATGCGGCAAAGCTCGTCCCGGCGAGGGTAAACAGGCATTAGGCCGGGAGCGTCCCGCGGTTCGCCGCGGGGGTTGCACACAGGGCGCATGGCTGAGCTTGCATCACTTGTGCGGCTGGGAGCCGTACTCGGTGCGGAACTTGTGGCGAATGGCGAGCGCGAGCTTGAAGCGCTCCCATATCGCCCTTTTCGCGGCCTTTGACTTCTGGCGCATAGGCGGCTTGCCTGCCGTCAGGTGCGCCCGCTTTTCGTGGTGCCTGTATGTCATGCAGACATTATAGCACACATGGTGTATGTTCTGCAATCAGCCCCTCGCACGGTGCAGGGGGCTGATACACAAAACACACACAGAAAGGAACACGAAGATGGACATGATGGAAATGCTGAAGGCGATGACCGACGAGCAGAAGGCGGCACTTGCGGCGGCGCTCGGGGTGAAGGCGACCGGGAAGGACACCTACCGTGAGAGGACGCTCATTGAAATCACCTACGCCGAGAAGCCGAGCAAGTCGGTGCGCGAGGAGATGCAGGCGGCGGGCTACCACTGGAACAGCTTTGAGAAGGTGTGGTTCGCCTACAAGACGGAAGCCAGCACGGCGTTCGTGGAGAAGCACGGCATCGCGAAGGCGTAAGGCATACAGGGCACTTCAAACAGGGGCGGGTCGCTTGCGTGGGCGGCCCGCCACTTCCACATACACGCAACGGAAGGAACAGGACAATGAGCAAGAACGAAAAGCTGGAGCAGCTCAACAAGAAGGCTCTCCGCGCCCTCTACAGGGCGACGTACAACGAGACTGTCGGCAACAAGGACGCCGCTGACATCCAGAGATACCGGCTCTGGCACCTCTGCGAGCAGATCGCGGCCCTGTCTGGGCTGTTCGGTGTCGTGGAAACCGCGAGGGTGTTCTCGCAGTTCGTCGGCTGAGGCAGATACCCTATCAATACCCCCATGTAATGTAATGTAATGTGAGGTAATGTCATGTTGGACATAATCAGCGTCATCGTCAAGGGCGTCGTCATCGGCGTCCTTTTCTTTTCGTGGGTCATAGTCATGGCCTGCATGTAAACCACAACAGAAAGGAACACAAAAATGAAGTGCATAGACTGCGGCCGGGAAATCGGCGAGGATGAAGACTACATCGAGGTGGACGGAGAGCCCGTCTGCTCCGACTGCAAGGGAGAATACTCCCAGTGCGAGGAGTGCGGCGACTGGCACCGCAACGAGGATCTGACGGAGACGGCGGACGGCGACGTCTGCGAGACCTGTCTCGGTCGTAGGTATGAAAAGTGCGGCCGGTGCGGACGCTGGCACAGGCGCTGTGACATGTACTTGACGCACTACGACGATTATGTGTGCGAGGACTGCTACTACGACCACTACACTCGTTGCAGTGACTGCGACGAGATTTACGCGAACGATGACATGGAGGAGGGGGTGGACGGGGAGTCGTACTGCCCTAACTGCATCGACAGCCATCGTGGGGCCGAGGGCATCATCGGGTACCACGACTTTGAGGGTCATTACTCCGGCCGCTACACTGCCGACGAGGACGACCGCCTGTTCATGGGCGTGGAGCTGGAGTGCGACGACGGCACGTTCGACTTCGACGAGTTCTACAGGTGGACGAGCGACGGCGACCTCATCCACTTTGAGCACGACGGTTCTCTGTCGGACGAGTGCGGGGTGGAGTGCATCACGATGCCCTGCACACTGAAGTACCACCAGAACGAGATGGACTGGGAGGGCATCTGCAAGACGTTCAAGAGGCAGGGATTCAACAGCCACAACACCGAGTGCTGCGGGCTCCACGTCCACCTCACGAGGAGTAGGCTGTCCGTTCTCCAGATCGTCAAGATGGACATCTGGCTGAACAGGTGGCTGCTGTGGCGCGACATCGCCCGTCGCGAAAGCATTTATGGCGGGAAGTACGACGGCTCCAAGCGCGCCGACATCGGGCACGCCGTGTACGGCACCTCCCGCTATCACGGCAAGATTGCGGAGAAGTACGCTGGCAAGGGGTACAACGACAGGTACCAGCCGCTGAACACCTGCAACTCCCGCACCGTGGAGGTGCGCATCTTCCGCGGGACGCTGTGCGCCGAGACCATCCTCGGAACGCTGGAGGCGTTGCACGCAATGGTGAGGTTCACCGACGTAGTGCCCATCAAGCAGGTGTATGACCGCAACCTGCCGTTGCGGTTCGTCAAGTTCATGGCGGAGCATGTGGACGAATACCCGCACGTCATGCCGATGCTTGACAGGCTCCTGCGCAGGCGCTATGCGAGGGAGCACACCTCTGCGGAGATGCTGGGCATCGTCGCAAAGGCGAGCGGCAAGCTCAACGACAGCGGCGACGAGCAGTAATTCAAACAACTACGGAAAGGAACAAAGACAATGTGTGTGATATGCCATAAGCCTGCCAACGTCCGCTTCCCCGAGAGGGATGTGATAGAGGCAATGTGGGACGCCAACAAGGACGGAGCTGGCGTCATGTGGAGGGACGGCGACGTCGTTAGGTGGAAGAAGGGATTCATGAAGAAGGACGACTTCTTCTCGTGGTTCGACAAGAACAGGAAGAAGCTGGAGGCGACCGAGTGCGCCCTTCACTTCCGCATAACGACGCACGGCGGGACGAATCAGGGCAACTGCCACCCATTCCCGTGCTTCAAGGGCGGCAAGCCGCACGCCCTCAAGGGCAAGGGGAAGTTCGTGCTCATGCACAACGGCATCATGCCGCTCGTGCCGAGGTCGGACGACCTCAGCGACACGGCGGAGTATGCGCTGAGGGCGCAGGAGTCCGGCGATCCCGTGAGGTTCCTCAAGGCGACCGCCGAGTTCGTCGGAATGGACAGCCGCATGGTGATGTTCGCCCCCGCTACCACGTGGTTCGTCGGCAAGTGGGAGAAGCGCACGCCGGACGACGGGTGCCAGTACAGCAACCTGCACTTCGACATGTACGCAGACTACGGGTTCTCGTATGGGTCGTGGAGGCCCAAGTCCAGCAGGCCCAAGCCGAAGGACGACGCTCCTGACGAGCGCACAACCTCGCCGAGGGTGAACGGGATGAGCGATCAGTTCGACCCGAACGTGAACGACTACGGCTACAACATGGACCGCGACCAGTGGGTTGACTGGGCTGGGCGGCGCGTCGACTTTGCCGTAGTAGACCCCGACGCCCTGTGCCCCGAGGACTTTGACATCTACTGGGAGATGTACAACTACTTTGAACAGGATGCGATGGACGAAGCGGACCGCGCCCTGTATGGAGACACAAACACTAACACAAAGCTGGCGGCTACCGCCTGAGAAAGGAGAACAACATGAGCAAGGAGATAACGCTGTATCGCCCCAACGGCAAGGGCACGGGGGCAAAGGCAAGGTTCGCCACGGAGACGGACGGCGGGCTGCTGAGCATTGAGCTCACGCCGCAGAAGACTGTCGCGCAACTGTCCGATGGGACGACGCGTTCGTTCCCGACGTTTGACATTACGAAAAAGTCCAGCATCACACTACAGGCGCTGGACCTTGCGGAGATGCTGATGGTCCTGCGCGGAGAGCGCGAGAGCATCGCCGACGGCAAGGGGGTATATGTCATCAAGCCGGGCGAGACGCGCTGGCTTCAGTTCAGGCACGTCATTGAACCCACATGCGGGTACATCCTGACGGTGGCAACGAGCTTCGCCGACGGGATTGATTACAGGAACAGCATCTTCCTCGGGATGTCGGAGGCGCTGTTCCTCTCGCTTGCCATCGAGGGACTGCTCAAGTCCCAGCTCACCGACGGAAGCGGAGATGCTGATCACAGGCAGAACAGGTTCCGCTACGCAACAAAGGACGAGGCGTTCAAGGCGTGGGGCGGAAGCGCACTGGACGCCGCCGGGCAGGTGTTTACGTGGATGTACGAAACGGAGTGAAGGGAGGCGCTATGACTATGGCCGAATACAAGAAGATCAGAGACGACTACTTTACCGCCGGACTTACGGCGCCAGAGGACTGCGACAGATACCTCCGTGCGTTCCTTGACTGGGCGGGCACGGTGCTGGACAGGATAGGCGTCAAATACGCTAAGGCAGAGGAGGTTAAAAATGAACAAGCGGGGTATGATATGGTATGGTCGCTATGAGGGCTGGCTTCGCCTGCTGGCCCACGGCGTCAAGGATGGAGACCGCGAATGCATCATCAAGGCGGGGCGTCTGTTCGACGTGATGCTACCCGACAGGTGCATCGTCGTTCCCATGCCGTCTCACCTCGGCGACGCACGGCAGATGCTGGAGGTGGCGAGCAGGATGCCGGGGCACAGGTTCGTGCTGGACTCGCTGACATGCGAGCCGCACGAGTCGTGCTACTCCCAGAAGAAGGACGGCTATGCGCCGTCCGACTTCGGCATGCAGTTCCTGTCCAGCGCCCTTGAGGACGCGCCCAGCGAGGACTTCGCTGGCGGCATCTACATCATAGACAACGTGATATGCACGGGCACTACGGCGAGCGCCGCACGGCGTGCGGTTGCGGTGCGTGGGCTCCCGTCAATTGTGTGCGCCCTTGCATACAGCCCTTGGAGGTAACACAAATGAACGAGAACATATACGCAATATGGGACATCCGCCACGAGACCTATGTCAAGTGGGGCAAGTGTCACGACGGAGTGGAGCGGTACTGCGTGTACATCGGGAAGCCTGCGTTCTTCACGGCGAAGGACGAGGCCGAGCAGACCGTCAGGGGATTCGACCACCGAGACGACTTCATCGTCGTCACGTACACCAAGAAAGGAGAGACGACAAGATGATGACAACAATGGAGCTGACGCCCGACGAGGCAAAGGTGATCCGCGAACGCAGGGCGAGGAAGGCCGCCTCGGACCTTGCGATACAGGGCAGGGTGCTGAAGCGCCTCGCCCACTTCACCGTCACGAGGTACAGCGGCGGACACCACCCGCAGTACGCAGTGTACAACGGTCAGGAGATGATATGCCTGTGCGTCTACAGGAAGGGGGCGTTCGCCCTTCTCGACTTCATCAAGGCGGCGATGCCGTTCCTTGAAAAGACCAACGACTAAACACAACACACAACAGAAAGGAAAACGACAATGACATTCAATGATATGAGCAAGGAGCACAATCTGCCAACTAACAGGAATGTGGCATATGTATATGCCAAGTTCAAGAAGTGGCACGCCAAGAGGGTTGAGGAGTGCGGGCTGACTGGCAACCCCAACGTGTTTCAGCCCACCTTCTACTGGTGGGACAATCTGGATGCTAGGCTCGTGGCGCTCCCCTTCGCCTTTGAGCCGGGCGACCTTGTCATGTTCAATGGCAAGTATGCTGTCGTAGATGGGCTCAGTGAGAGCAGCTGCATCCGCTCTAACCAGACTATGTTCAACGAGGATACCGGAAAGTTTGAGACGATGGAGATCATGGAATTCCCGTGCGGGCTTCGCATCAGGGATTCCAACGGTTGCAGCGGCGTTGCGGCTTGGAGAGATGTCAAGTTTGCCGACATACCGCAGGAGATCTTCAAGCTCGCCTGCAACAGGGCGAACACTTGCCCGATGATGGGCGGAAAGGAGAACGCATGAACGCAGACATAAAACTCAAGGCGATCAGGGAGATCGTAGAGTCGGACGAGCTATGCGCCGACGACATGGTTGCAAAGGTGGGCGAGGTGCTGGACGACTCGCCGAGGGTGATGCCCGACAGCGAGCTAAACAGGCGCAGAATGCTTGACGTCATCCATGCGATGGACGTCATCATGAGGTCGCTCAACGACGAGAATGCCGTGGACGAATGGCTCCAGTTCGGCGTGCCCGACGGGTTGAACACCCAGGCGGACATCGACGCGGAATACGGATGCCCCGAAGACTACGCGCTCGAGTCGGAGTTCGAGGACCTTGCGGACCTGTTCGCGAGGATAATCAAGTACGCATACGGGAACGGCGAGGGCAACTACCTCGCCCACATGTGAAGGGAGGCGTGAATGAAATACAGGATAAAGATTCTGGAGGTGTTGTCCACGATAAGGGAGATCGAAGCGCCCAACGCGGACGACGCCATAGCAAAGGCGGAGAACGCTTACGTCAGGGGAGAGGTCGAGCTCGATCTCGAGACGAACTCGATAACCGTCGTCGACGACAAGGAGGAAGCATGAACATAAAGGAGTCATACGTCGCCATGCGGCGGGCGCTCATGGACAACAGCATTTGCCTGCTGTTGCTGAGCGGCTCCGTGTGGTACGCACTTGGCGACTGCGCGTGGCAGGCGCGGTACGCCGACAGCTCCATCGTAGAGTGGTGGCTGCGCGACGGCACTGTTGCGGCGACAATGCCGAACGACGATGCCAAGCTGTGCTCGTTCCTCGCCAAGATGGTGAGGATGGGCAAGTCCGTGGCACTTGCAGAGGACAGTGGAGAAGGGTATCATATAACGAGAGTAGTAAGCCCGGGCACGGGCGGAAAGGAGGACCATGACAGCGAAGGCGAGGAAGGAGAGGAACTCTAACAGGCGAATGCGACGGCTGGCCGACGCCGCTGGGCGTGCGTTCGACAGGCTCCTCGGCATTCTGTGCGGACAGTACGGGATGTCAAGGGTGTCGTCGTTCGGCGAGCTACAGAGGGGGTCGGTGGTCGTTCGCAACGACCACACCGGCGTGACGGTAGGGTACACATTTGCCGACAGGCTTCTCGTCAGCGGCGCCCTGAAGATGGCGACGCCGAGGAAGCGGAGGACCCACGAGATGTTCTCCACTTGGCAGCTGCCGAACAGCCTGACGAGGGAGAGGAACAAAGGGGGAGCGGGATTCGGGGACAACATGTACAGGTGGAACCCGAAGCGCGGCGGATACGAGGTGTCCGTCAGGCCTCCCTTCGGCAGAGCGACCGAGCAGCTTCTGGTGTCGCTCGGGTTCGTGTGGAACAACATCGTCGGCACGTGGTTCAGGGGCGACAGGGAGGACGAGCGGGACGGGTGTCTGCCGTCCGCCCTGTTTGCAATGGCAACGGCGAGACAGGCTCTCGCCCTGCGGAAGGCGAAGGACCGCATTTGCATAAACAACAGGGGGAAGGAGGCCAGGAAAACAGCGTAAAAAAATACAGGATTCGTGGTTGACTATCACACCGAAGGTGTGATATAATATTGGGGAAATCAAAAATGGGTGGTTTGGTTTCGGTAGTTTACATTTCACGCATTATGCGACATTCGCGGTGCTGAGTGCGACGCCGATCACGGCCTCCCGAAAAACAAGGAGACAGGAAAATGGCGAAGAACATATACGGCAAGCTCGCCGACATCCAGAGCGAGCTGTTCGTACCGAAGGGAAAGAAGAACGAGTTCGGCGGATTCGTCTACCGCTCGTGCGAGGACATACTGAAGCAGGTCAAGCCGCTCGTCGCCAAGAACGGGTGCGCTCTGTTCATCAACAACAGGACTGTTGCCATAGGCGACCGCACGTACGTCGAGGCGGAGGTGACGCTCTACGACACCGAGGCGAACGGCCACATCACGGTCACGGCGCAGGCCCGCGAGCCTCTGTCCAAGAAGGGAATGGACGAGATGCAGGTGACGGGGGCGACGTCCTCCTATGCGAGGAAGTACGCCTTGGCTGGCATGTTCTGCATCGACAACGAGAAGGACGCCGACGACATGGACAACAGTGGCGAGGGCCAGCGCCCTTCCAAGCCTGCCGCCAAGCCCGTCGCCGCCAAGCCGACAGCCAAGCTCACCACCGCACAGCAGGCGTGGTACAGCTTCAAGGAGAAGACTGCCAACATGAGCGACGAGGCTCGCGTCGAGGCGTGGGGCATACTCATCAGGGAGACGCTTGCCATCCCCGCCGAGCAGAAGCTCTCCACGAAGACCCTGACGGAAGACCAGTGGAAGAAGATCATTGCCGCGATTGCGGCGTAACACAGGAGGAACGAACATGGAAAACACGGAGAACAAGACAACCGAGAACCGCACGCACCACCCGCTGTCGTTCAGCAAGTGGCCGATGTGGAACGTGTGCACGTCCTACGAGTCCGACGGAGGCAACGACGCCACCAAGGCCGGGACTGCCAAGCATCAGGACTTCGAGGAGTCCCTGAACGAGGTCGCCACCGGCGTCCCCGCAATCCACTCCACGGAGGGCGCGGCATGGGCCGCATCCGTCGTCGCCGACATGGCAGGAGACGAGCCCATCCACAGCGAGACGCGCGTCGAGATTCAGGACACTGGATGCCCCGAGCTCAAGGGCATCTACGGGTACTGCGACGCGTGGTTCGTCAAGGACGGGCGCCTCACCGTCGTGGACTACAAGAGCGGAGGCAAGGGAGAGCTGGACTACATGCCCCAGCTTCAGGGCTACGCCTTCGCCCTTCTCTCCTCGGCGACCGGGCTGTTCGCCTACGTCGACGAGGTGACGTGCGTAGTCCTGTACGGGGCGGACCACGTCGTCGTCACCGAGACGTACTCGGCCGACCAGCTCGCCGAGACCGCCAAGCGCATCGTCCGCTCGGTCAACGAGGCAAGGGGAGTGCCGAACCCCGTGACCAACTGCGGGCCCCAGTGCCGCTACTGCAAGCACCGCATGGAGTGCCCTTCCTGCGGCGGGAACATCGTCCGCTTCCAGCGCAACGAGCTCGCCGACATGACGAAGGCCCAGCTGTGGTACACGCTCTCCGCGATGAAGGCAGCCATCGAGGCCGAGCTTGAGCGCATGAAGAAGGAGCTTGTGGACAGCGGCGCGACCGCGCTTGACGACGGCGTGTACCGCTACGAGCTGAAGACCGACGCGAGGGGCAGGGCCAAGTCCACGAGCATCAACGAACTCATCGGCGACCTCGTGGAGCGCGGCGTGGAGGTGCCCGTGGAGGAGGTGTACAGGAATTGCACGATCTCCAAGGACACCCTGAAGTCCCTCGTCAAGGACGCCGCCAAGGCGGCGGGCGTCAAGGTCAAGGAGGTCGAGGAGATGTACACAAACCGCACGGTGTACGGCACGCCCGCCACGAAGATGGTGCGCGTGAACGTATCGTAAACAACACAAGGAGGAACATGAAAGTCGAAGCAAGGAGAATAACGCAGGGCGCGAACAGGGCCGCACGGGAGCTCGGCGTCACATACAACTACATGTGGCGCGTCCTCTCGGGAGCCGACGAGTCGCCGTCGCTGGTGCTGAAGGTCAACAGGCTGTGCCCTTCCCTGTTCAAGTCGCCGATCTGCAAGATCAACTGGCGCAAGATAGTGAGGGACAACGAGCGACAGTACGAGTGGAACGGCACCGACTACCGCAAGCGCAAGGAGCTGTGCAGGTACAGGAGGGGCTGATGACGTACATCGGAATAGACCCGGGCAAGGCTGGGGCGATGGCCCTTCTCTACTCGGACAGGACGGAGACGATCCCGTTTGACGAGAAGGCGTACGCCGACAGGCTGGGCGAGCTTCTGTGCACGGGGCAGTCGGCCCGGTGCGTCGTCGAGCGCGTCCACTCCATGCCAAAGCAGGGCGTGGCGTCGTCGTTCAACTTCGGGGAGAACTACGGGTTCATCCTTGGACTGCTGACGGCGTTCGCCATACCCTACGAGACTGTACTGCCGAACAAGTGGAAGCGCGAGTTCGGCGTGACAGCGGACAAGAATACTTCAATAACCGTGGCCCGCCGCCTGTTCCCGAAGGCGTCGCTCCGAAGGACGGAGCGGTGCCGCACGGACGACGACGGGATCGCAGAGGCAATCTTGATGGCGGAATACTGCCGCCGTCATTCGTAACAACAACAAGGAGTAAATCCAAATGGGAAACAAGAGAACGAGGCAGGTCACCCTGCACTTCAACCCCGACACCGACTACATCCTCGACGCCTTCAAGGCCGAGGCCAAGAAGGAGATGCGCACCGTGGAGCAGCAGCTGCTGTTCGAACTGAAGAAGGTCGTGCCAGAGGTGATGCCGCTGACGATCCTGCCAGAGCCGCCGCCATCCATCATGGTCGACGACGCCGAGTCATTCGACGCCACAACGGCAGTCGGAACTACGGCAGTCGGAAAGGAGGTGCTGTGATGGCGTACCGCAAGCTGAACGAACGTTCCATCAGGCTCTTCGCGGCGACCCCGGAGGAGCTTGCGAAGAAGCGCCCGAACCTGAACGCGCCCTACTTCCGCGTGAAGCGCGAGGACATTGAGGCCCTTCTCTCCGTCACGGACGGCGACGTGGTCCTGTCCCTCGGCGTGTGGAAGCGTCAGGGCAGGGACGGCAAGCCCGACTACTTCACGGCGGACATCTCGTACCCCGACGACCCCGAGGTTCAGGCGAAGTACATCGCCAAGGACGACGAGTGGAAGTCTGCGCATCCGCACCAGACGAACGACGCAGAGGCCCGCAAGCGCTACGCAATGAACAAGCAGGCCGCGGAAAAGGCCGGGCTTGACGAGGACTTTGAGCCACCCTTCTGAGGTCAGTGACGCATGGCTAAGAACGAAATAGCCCTGTGCGACGCGCTCCACCCGTCCGACGACGACGGCGTGGAGCCTGTCAAGGACCCGATAGAGCCACCTGAGTTTGAACTGTTCGCACAGCGGATAGTCGCGAACGTTGGCACGGTGAAGGAGTACGTGCTGGAGTCCTACAAGCAGGCCGGGCTGGACCCGCTCGTCCATTCCATGTTCAAGACATGGGCGGACGTGCCGTGCGTCGTCAGGGGCAGGGTGAAGTACCTGCTGTCCAAGACGGCGAGCCGCACGGTAGCGGACAGGACGGAGATCGAGGAGTTCCTGACGGCGGTGATACGCAACGACGAGCGCATCATGCACCGCAAGGACTACAGGAACCTGCACGCACTCGAGGCGGTCAAGGAGCTGTGCAAGATGCGCGGCTTCTACTCGCCTGTGGAAATCAAGAACACCCACGAGCTCGTGATACCCGACGCGGTGCGGCGCATGAGCGACGCCGAGCTTTTGGAGATTACCGAAAGCGCAAGAAAGGAGGCGATTGACGCGGAGTTCAGGGAGGTATGACGGCTTGTCAACAGGTTGTCAACAAAATACCCCACCGATACCCTATCAATACCCCCATGTAATGTAGTGTTATGTAATATATATTATTGCATTCTATTAAACCGCGCGTGCGCGTACGCACGCAAGACGCACACGAAAGGAGAGCAATGCTTATAGAAGACAGGTTCTTCGACCAGGAATGGGTGCAGTCCATGAGCAACGAGGACTTCCGAATGCTCATGTACCTGCTGCACTCGGCTTCCAAGAAGTGCGGCATAGTTGAGCTGAACATGAGGATGCTGAACTACGCCGCAAACACGGGCCGCACGTACACCAAGGACGAGGTGCTGAAGCGGTTCGCCAAGATGCTGACCGCGATACCCGGCCACGCCGACACTGCGATATTCCACAACTGGATCGCCGTGAACTGGACGCGAGACGGACGGGCCATGGACATCGAGCGCAACCCGCTGGACAAGTCCATAGCGAAGGAGCTGGCGGCGTACGGGCTCACGATCGCCAAGGTGAACGCCATGGCCAGCGCGAAGGTGGAGGTCGCTCCGCCGACGATGCGTAACACCAAGGCGGCGAGCGAAGCGGTGACGGCGATATCCGACGTCATCAAGATGTTCGCAAAGTTCTGGGAAACGTACCCCGCCGAGTGCCCCCGCAAGGTGGACAAGGCGAAGTGCCTCACCAAGTTCTGCTCGTACATGGCAAAGGCCAAGGACAGGGACGCCCTGTTCAAGGACATCATGGACGGGCTGGCGAAGTGGAAGGCATGCACGACGTGGACAAAGGACGGCGGACAGTTCATCCGCGCCCCCCTCGTCTGGCTGAACAACATGAACTGGAAGGACACACCCGCAAATGGAAATGCCAACGCTACAGGAAATGCTAACGCCAGCTACAAGGCTTCCGACGTCGAAGGTATCTTCTGACAAGGTGGCGTCCGTGCTGAGCAGGTTCGGGTTCCTGCGCACGGTCGCAGGCGACGAGGACTTCTCGTCGGCGGTCGACGCAGTCGTGCAGATGTTCGCCAAGGGGCGCGGCATCTTCATGACCGGCCCTGCGGGGTGCGGCAAGACGCACCTGATGCGGACGATAATGAGGGCCATGGGAAACACGGCGGGAGAGTCGTTCTACTACTGCAAGGAGCCGCAGGACATTGCGGCCCTCCGCAGTCCTGACGACCTCATGAACACAAACATATACCTCGACGACATCGGGGCGGAGGAGATGATCAGGGAATACGGAAACACGATAGACGCAGTCGGAGACTTCATCCAGCGCTACCACTACAGGGGCACTGGCAGATTCTTTGCAACAACCAACCTCGACTCGTCGCAGGTAAACGCCCGGTACGGAGGACGCGTGCTCGACCGCATACTGGAGATGTGCGTAGTCCTGAAGTTCTCTGGCAAGAGCAAACGCGAGCGAGTCATAGTCTGAAACACACACACCAACACGGAGGAAACACATGAACGAGCAGAAGCACAGGTGCGTCCGCAGGAGGACGCGCAACCAAGGCAGCGAGGCGCATCCTAGGAAGCTGACGATCCGCATGACGGAGCAGCTGTCGAACAGAGTGGCGTCGATACAGGGGCTCATCTACAAGTACGGCAAGCGCGAGACGATGGCGGACATATTCGAGACTGTACTGTTCCCCGTTCTGCGCTCGTACGTGGCTCCCTACGTCGAGCAGGCGAAGGCTGACAGGGAGTCGCAAAAGGAAGGGGCGGCGAAATGACACATCCCTGCAACCACTACTCGTGCTGCGAGAACTACCACGGAGAGTGCTTCGGCGGCGGGTGCAAGCTGAACCCGATGCCCGAGCCGAGCGAGCCGGACACGGAGGACGGCGACGACGAAAACGAAAACACACAGGAGGACTGACAATGGCTGATACACATGAGACAATCACGGACATCATCGCGGAGATGCGCGGCTTTAAACGATATGCAGCAAGTGATAGCAATGATTGCAGATACGTTGCATATTGGCTTTATCAAACTTTTGCCGACCGCCTCGAAGCGGCGCACAAGCGCGAGCGCGGCGACGCGGCGAAACTGCGCGAGGCGCTAAAAGCAATAGGCGGCCTATGCACTGGACTGATGCCAACCTGGGACGGCGCGATTGGGCGGATTAAAGACATAGCAGAAGCCGCCCTCTCCGCCCCGCCGCGAAACTGCGACAGGTTCGCCACGGTGGACGAGGCGCGCAAGGCGCACGAGGAATACCGCGGGGACTACATAATGCGTGCAAGCAACATATTCGACTTCCCGATGGAGTTCGAGGCGTGGCTCTTCGCCCCCGCGACGGAGAAGGAAGGAGGCAACGATGCAGACTAACAACAAACTGCGCGAGGCGCTGGAGAACGCATACTCGTTGTTGTGTGAGGGCATTGCGACCGAGGTTGACGATGCGATAGAGCATCCGTTTCATTTGGAGCTTGCCTGTGAGAAGATACAAGTCGCCCTCGCCGCCCCGCCGCGAAACTGCGACGTGATGGACTGGCGCACCGCGTGGAAGATGTGGCGCGAGAAGTTCCACCCCGAGACGCCAGCTGGATATTCTGCCGTGGTCAAGGGCACCGAGGCGTTCATGGACTGGTTCGCCGCCCCCGCGACGGAGAAGGAGGGAGGCGCGAAATGACACGCAAAGAACAGGCCGCGTTCAAGCGGCTCGACAAGAGGCGCGACAGATTGTTCGCGGCGCTGTGCACCATTCATACATGGCTCGCACTTCCGGAAGATAGGGAGGACACGCTATACCACGTCGCGAAGCTGTGCACGGAGCGCATCGAGGAGGAGCGCGCGGCGATGGCAAAGGAAGGAGGCGCGAAGTGAAGGTGAAATTAAAACGATGTCCGTTTTGTGGAGGACGCGCAAAGTTGATGAGATACAGGTATATGTATGCCGTATGGTGCACGAAGTGCGATATTGGCACACTATGGAGATGTCGTGAGAAAAGGCCCGACGAAAATCGCGAGTGGGCAATAAACAACTGGAACAACAGAGTAACGGAAGGAGAAACGAAATGAGCGAACCAATAACAACCGAGGAGACATACCACGTCTCCAACATCCTCAAGCACTACGCCCACGCGAAGGAGAAGCATCCGTACTTCTGCGACGACCTTCTTCCAGAATTGGAACACGAAGAGATGCGTAGGCATGCCCAGAATGTCCTTACTTCAATCCGCAAGAACCTCGAATGCAAAGCGCGAGCCGAACATGTTGAATGGTACAACATTCTCAACTGCGAAGTATGGGAAGTGCTGGACGCTATGGCCAACAACGACAAGGCGCAAGCCATTGAAGAACTCTACGACTGCGTAGCCGTCTGCCTCCGTACGATAGACGTTCTGAAAGGTTGGCAGAAACTGGGGAAGCCCGAAACGAAAGGAGAAGCGAAATGAAAAACGAAGACGCCAAGAGTGAATGTTACTCAACACTCCAGGAACGCAGGGTCAAGAAGAAGCACGAATGGTATATTCGCAATAGAGAGGCGATATGTAAACGGATGCGTGAATATAGGGCTAAAAATAAATCAGAGATTCGTAGGCTACTACTTGCCAGGCATCCACTTGTACATATCCATTCGATGATGCTTCAGAGGTGCGGCGTCCGCAGGCATAAGGACCGCTATACACTTAGCAGGTATGCCGAGAGGGGGATAACCGTATGTAGCGAATGGATAAAACTATCCTCGTTCGAGGAATGGGCTCTCTCTCATGGATGGAGAAAGGGGCTTGAACTCGACAGGATCAACAACGACAAAGGCTATACCCCAGATAACTGTCGATTCGTCACCCGTTCTCAAAATTGCAGGAACAGATCGAGTAATCGAATTGTCGTATACAATGGCGAGAAGAAGACCCTTGTGGAGTTTGTAGAAGATGGGAAGACGAAACTCGGATACGACGCAACAAGAAAAAGGCTTGCCAATGGATGGTCGGTCAAAGACGCATTTGAAACACCAAGAGTATCAAATCAACACAGAAAGGAAGCGACAACATGCTAAATCAAGAACGATACAAGACGCCCGAGGAGCGCACGAAGGCACTTAATGAGTTCTGCCTTGGTTATACAGACTGCAAGCGCGATGGCCACGACTGCCCGTGCTTCAGTCTCGCTGGCAACTGCGCATACAACTGGCTCGCCCTTGAAGCAGAGGAGAAGCCGCTCCCTTGCCCGTTCTGCGGAGGCGAGGCGATTGTGGCACAAACTCAGTGCGTATGCAAAAGGTGCGGAGTGGCAACTATAATATACGACGACGGGGCGACCGCAATCGCCGCGTGGAACAGGAGAGTAAAATGATACCCCATCAATACCCTATCCACACCCCCATGTAATGTAGGGTTATGTAATGTAATGCAATCTAAAGAGAAAAGGAGAGAAACAATGACAATGGCATACGACATCGAACACGTCCGCTCGGCCGCGCTTGACACGGTGCGCGCGATAGACCAGCTGTGCCAGCACAGCCTGCCTCGGGACATGGAGCAGTCGCTTGCGCTTCTGCGCGAGCAGTGCGTTTCCACCGCCGCCGAGCTTGACGCCTCCGCGCGGGAGGTGGCGGCATGAACGGACCATCACAGAGCGAGCTCGCCAAGTACGAGCTGTTCGCAAGGGCGGCGAGGAAGGACCTCCTCGCCTTCATGCGGTGGTGCTGGTGGAACCCGCCCACCGCGCCCTTCAAGGTCGGAAGACACACCCGCGCGATATGCGCTCGCCTAACAAAAGCCATCGAGGACTACCGCCATGGAAAGTCAACTTACCTGCTTATTGCTGTACCCTTTCGACACGGAAAGTCAGATATCGTTTCCCGTGCGCTTCCTGCTTTCTTTCTCGGAAGTTGTGCTGACATGCAGCCTTCTTGTGTTCTTACAGGTTACGGCGATACGTTCGTCGCTGACCTTACTGGCATGGTGCAGAAGATCATTTCGGAGCCGCCGTACCAGCAGCTGTTCCCCGGCGTCCGCGTCGACCCGAAGAAGAAATCCATCGAGTCGTGGCGAATACAGGGTTCGGTTGGACTTGTCACTGTTGCTGGCATCAAGGGCGCTATCACGGGCAAGACGGGCAACCTGATAGTGGTGGACGACTACTGCAAGAACCGCGAGCAGGCGGAGTCCAAGACCGAGCGCGACAGGATATGGAACGAGTTCGCCAACTCCATCATGACGCGCCAGTCCGCCCCCGCCTCCATTGTAATCGTCTGCGCTACGCCGTGGCACACGGACGACCTGCGCGGACGCATACTCGCCAAGATGAAGGACGACCCGCTGTTCCCGCGCTTCGAGGAGCTGAACTTCCCTGCGCGCAAGCCGGGCGAGTACGACTGCCTGTTCCCAGAGCTGTACAGCCCTCAGTGGTACGACTCCATGTACGCCACGCTCGGCCCGCAGGACGCCGCGGGGCTACTCGACTGCAACCCGATATCGCGCGAGGGGGCGTGGTTCAAGCGCGACTGGTTCCTTACCTACGATCCGTCCAAGATGAAAGACTCCGACCGCAGGGCGTGGTACAGGTCGATGAAGCGGTACGTCTTCGTGGACACCGCGTCGGCAAAGAAGAAGGACTCCGACAAGACCGTGATGTGGGTGGTGGGGCTGGCCCCTGACCACAACTACTACGTACTCGACGGCGTCGCAGACCACCTGTCCCTCTCCGAGAGGACAGAGCGCATCTTCTCGCTCGTCCGCAAGTGGGACCCGACGAACGTGTACTGGGAGTCGATAGGCGCGATGGCGGACTACGAGCACATACTGGAGAAGCAGAACGCAGAGGGCATGCACTTCCGCATCACCAAGCTCCACCAGTCCGTAGCCAAGAGCGACCGCATCCGCTGGCTTGAGCCTGTGTTTAAGGACGGCGACCTGTTCTTCCCCGTCCGCCTGTTCTACAGGGACGTCAAGGGTGTCGAGCACGACCTGACAATGGACTTCCTCGAGAACGAGTTCGCCGTCTACCCGTCGGTCAGGCACGACGACATGATAGACGACCTCGCCAACATCAAGCACCCAGACGTGCAGCTGCTGTGGCCGCGCGACCCGAAGGCCGTCGCGACGATTGGCGGCGGCAGGGCCGTGCGGTACCACGGCGAGCGCATCAGGTCGATACTCAGGAGGTAGGCGCTGGCTATCTGCCGCGCCTCTCCTCCCTCTCCGCCTCCTTCAGGTAGCGGTCGATCATCTCCTTGACGTTGACGGCTGCGTTGCCGATCTTCGTCACGGGAATGAGCGCCTGAATGTCGTCCACGAGGTCCCACATAACATGGCGCATGAACTCCTTGCCCATGTTGTCAGCCGTGAACATGCGGCATGCATCGACGGCTGTGGTCGTGGACAGGTCGAGCATCCTCCCGAGCTTTGACGTCATCGGGAACTCCACGGCCCTACGCGTCCCGCCCTCGTTCATCGCCTTGCGGACGGCCATGCGCGTCGTCGTGTCGAGCAGTGAACCGATTATGCACATTCCGCTCCACGGTCCGAACGCCATCGCCACCGCCATGTTGGCCATGAACCCGTCGAACATCCGCGCGTTCTTGTCGTCGCGCCTGCCGAACAGGTACGACGTCATCTGCGACGCAGTCGCAAGTATGGCCGGGCATATCACATGTCCCGTGAAGAACTTCGACAGGAACTTCACCTTCGCGCCCTTCTCGCCGAGCACGAACGCCCTGTGCGCCGCGTCTATCTCGATTCCTAGGCGAGTGAAGCGCGGGCCTGCGAACTGGGTTATGATCTTCCCTCCCATGCCAGAGCGCTGGTATTCGTTCAGGAACTCCTGCCGTCCGCTCGTCTGGGTTATCTGGATCGCGTAGTCAGTGTCCGCGACAGCGGCGCGCTTCGCCTCGTCCGGCGTCATCCTGGCGTCAGCCATCGCCTGCCGCCTCGCGTCCGCCTCGGCCCATCCGCTCCGCTTGTACATCGCGAACTGCGATGTGTAGCGCGACTCCTCGACGCCCTGCGTCCTGTAGTATTCAAGGCGACCGAGGTAATACTGGGCGGCGCATGTCGACACTGCCACCCTGTCGAAGAAGCGGGTGAACGCCATCGAGTTGTTGGTGTACCAGCGAAGCGCGCCCCTGTTTCCGTTGCGCTCCTTTGCCGCCATCAGCGCCCTCATCGGTTCGGTTATGCCCTCGTTGCCGCGCGCGGCGAACACCCCGGCGAGGTCGGCCATCGCGCCCTGAACCTCCGTGTTGAACACGCTCCTGTCCCACGTGAGCGCGCCGATCCACGACCTCGTGCCCATCATAAGCTTCCATCCGCCGATGCCCTCCAGCTGCTTTATTGCCGAGGCAGGGTTGTAGCCGAGCGTGGTGTGCGTGACGATGTTTCTGAGCGTCATGCCCATCGTGTCGAGCGACTCCTCTCCGCCATTGAACGCGTCGTTCAGCTGGCGGTACAGGGCCTTCGCAGTCTTCTGGCCGAGCACGTTGTAATACTGCGCCATTACGCGGCCGTCCGCAAACGTCGTCTTCACCTTGTCGGCGAGCTCTCCGAACGCCGTGTAGTGCGCAGTGTCCCTTATCCTCCTCGTCAGCACGTCGAGTATGTTCACTCCCTCCTGAAGCCTCGCGTTGTCGTGCCGCTCGCGCTCAGTAAGGAACGTCGGGAACTTCGACACAGAGAACTTTCCTGTCATGCTGGCGTTCGGCCTCTGCTCGAAGAACAGGGGGCAGTACCTCGGGTCTGGGCTCAGGACTGCCGCGCCAGTTATGCGTTCCGACACAGGCGACACAAGGCCGCGCATCGTGTCGTACATTGCCGTTATCCTCGACGCGAGCGCTATGCCGTCCCTGCCGATTATGCCCTCGACTTCGCGCATCCACGCCGCATCCCTGCTGTAGACGATGTTGTTGATCTCCATGTCGCCCTGCTGTGCGGCGGCGTATGCGTACATGAGCGACAGCTTCGACTGCGCCGTGCGCGTAAGCGAGTCGTCCACGCCGCGTTCGGCTATGTGGACCGTGCGCATCACCTTGTCGCCCTTCTTTACGCCCTTCTTGGCGTCGGACCTCTGCGCATACCTTCCAGTCCACACCTCCACTGTGCGCCCGCCATCAGACGGAACGGCGTAGTCGCTCCTCGACAGGTGCGCCCAGTCGGGGTTCTCCTTCGTCCACTCGGCAATGAAGTCGTCGTAACGCATTCCCGTCACAGACTCGATCTCGCGCACCATCCGTGTGGACAGGTCGGACACTATGCGATTCTCCTCAAGGTGCGCCGTGGAGAAGTCGCGCCTCATGCCGTCGACGAGCATCTTCTCGTCGCTGCCCTCCTTGAAGTACGCCGAGAACTTGGCGAACATGTCGGGCATGTTCCAGAACAGGAACTTGCGCTTCCACTCGCCCTTCGGCGAAACCTTGTAGTCGCCGTCCCTGTATGGCTTCAGTCCCTTGATGAGCACGTCCTTGCGGACGGCGTCATCAGCCCTCCTCTGCGCCCTGTATTCGAGGTACTCCCTCGTGGCGCGGTCTATGCCCGGGATTATGTCGCCGCCGATTACGTCAACTACCTCTGCCTTGTCTCGGGAAGTCAGCGCGCCGTACCTGCGGATGGCACGCAGCTTCATCATGTCGAGGTCGCGCGCGATGTCGTCGCCGCGCGTTGCGTCGTCGGGGTTCTCCGCGGCTATGTCGGTAGCGTCCTGTTCGGACAGCTTCAGCCTGTTCTTTATGGCTGTCTCCTCGTCGGCGCACCAACTCTCGCTCTTGTACATCACGTCCTTGACGTACTTCCAGAACTCCTGAAGGTGCGGGGCGATGTCACGCTCCCATTTGCTTGCGTTCTGGGAGACGCGCTTCCCGCCAGCCGCCTGAGAGTCTATTATGCGCTCGACCGCCTTCACGAGGCTCGCTACGTCGAGCTTCTGCGCGCCCTCGGCGATCATCTCTGCGTGATGCGCGAACATGCGCTCTATCGTTGAGAGCGTCGGCGGAAGCGTCTGCCTGAGTGTGGCCGCGTCGCGGGCGGCAAGGGTGCGCTCGCGTCCGTATGCTATCCTCTTCGCCGCGGCGTTGATTAGCGATCCGACTGTCTGGGCGTACTCCCTGCGTACGGACGGGTCGTCGAGTAGCTCGTCGTTCGTTGCCGTAGCGGCCTCCGGGTTCGCCCTCCTGTACCCGTCGAGGAACCCTGCCGTCAGCGCCTTCGCCATTTCTGCGCCGTCCTTGAACCTCGCCCCTTCCGAGCCGAGCCCCACGATGGAACCTATCGTGTCGAAGCCGACGACGCTGTTCACCTCGCCGACGGTCAGGCCCTTCGCCGCCCTTATCGCCGCCATGCGCTCGCGTTCAAGCGAGGCGTGGGCGGTCTCTACCGCCTCCTCGCCGAGCCTTCCCTCGACATATCCGCCGAGAAGCTGGGAGTACATTGCGCTCGATATGCGCCTCTGCTCGGCCTCCGCCTCCACGCGGTCGAGGATGTCCTTCGTGATGTCCCTCGCCTTGGCGTCGACACTGTCGCCCATCGAGTCGACTACGTCCTCGGCGATGCCCTTTGCCGACGACACCACGGTGTCCGCCCACAGGTCGCGGTCCGCCTGCGGTATCTTGAGCCGAGCGGCCTCCTTCTTCATCTGAGCCTTGACCGCCTCGACTGCGTTCGCCATGCCGTCGGGCCTCCCGCGCCTGCGCATCATCTCGTACGCAAGCTTCGACGCGCTTGCGCCTATCATGCGGGTAGTGAAGTCGGCTCCGACGAACCTGTACTGCGCCCCGCCTTTGCGCTTAGACGGCTTCTTGCCTGTCGTTATCATCTGGAACAGCCCCTGGGCACGCTCGAATATCGCCTGTTCGGAGACTCCCTGCCCGCTGTACTTCATCACTATGCGTACGGCCTCCTTGACTGCGGCCTTCATTGCATCCGCGTCCTTCGCGTTCATCTCCGCGAACTTCGCCTTGAGCTCGTCGAACGCCTTGCCCTCGTTGGCCTTCCACGTGTCCGTGTCCCGCGTCTTCGGGCCTCTGTCCTTGCCGTAGACAGCCGCATTGGCCGCCTCGCGTTCCTCGATGGTGAGGCCCTCGGACTGGTTGCCCTGCGCCGCTGCGTCAGTAGCCGCGCCTGTGCGTGACGCGCCCCTCCCCGACGCACCCCTGTTCTCCGTCGCTGTCTTAGAGTCGGTTGTTCCAGTGTTCCAGAACGGAGTGACCTTTTTTGCGTTGGCCTCGGCGATGCGCTTCTGCTCCTCGGTGTACGCAGGACGTCCTACCTGATCGCTTGTGCCGCCGAGCGAATACCAGTTCTCCCACTGCGCCTCGGTCAGGGCCTCCATGCCGAGCTTCGCGCGCTCCTTGTTCACGGCTGCGAGCATCTTCTTCGTACGCGCGCCGGTAGGGTTCACCTTGCGAACGGCGGCGGCCACCTTTCCGGCGAAGTCCCTTGCCTTCACCTCCGCGTCGAAGTATTTGCGGAACATGTCGGCCACTTCCGCGTCCTTTAGTATCCGCGCCATCGCCTCGGCTACGTCGCGCTGCCAGTATTCGATGACACGGCGCGACGACTCCTCGCTCCAGCCGCCCTGCCTAGCGCGGATGAAGCCGCGCCTGTCTGCGTCGTAGAGCCCCTCGTCGGGGTCGGACAGCCTCTCCCACTTGCGCCCCATGCGCGCCCCCATCGCCTTGGCCTCAAGCACGCTCGCGAAATCCTCGTAGGTTCCGTTGAGCATCTTCACGATCTCCTCGCGTATCTGCTCGCGGACCTCCCTGCGCTCCTTCGTGCGCCCCTTCGTCTTCCTGTCGGGCGGAAGGACTTCGTCGATTACCTTCTGGACGACCTTCGCAGCCACGCTGTCGGGGTTGTTCATGTCGAGCTTCGCGTCTCCGAACAGGTGGTACTTGAACTCGCTGTTGGACTGCGACCACAGCCACTTGCCGAAGAACGTGCGCCTTCCGGCCGACGAAGCGAACCGCCCCCAGTCCCTTGCGGTGAACACGCCGTTCGGATCGTACGTCTCGCCGTACTTGCTGGCGAAGTCCCACCCTTCGTAGCGCGATATCGCAGCGGCAACCGCGGCGTTCATGTCCTGTTCTATCTGCTTCCTGTTCGCCTTCGTGATCTCGTCCGCGAAGATGATGAACACTCCGTCGTTCGACACGCCGACCATTCTCTCCCGGCCTGTCCTGTCAGGGACGATTACCTCTATCTTGTCGCCCTTGCTGTTGTCCTTTGTAGCCTCGGCCCCGTTCTTGTGGAGCCCCCGAAGCGTGACTGTCCCGAGCGCAAAGCCGCGCTTGCCGCCCATGACGACGGGGGCTTCTGCGATCTCAGGATAGTACGCCTTCATGTCCGCGTCCTTCACGATGTCTTGCAGACTAACGCCGCCTTCTGATATGGACTTCTCCTGCCCGATCTTCAGCTTTGCACCTGCTCCGGCGTACTCGAAGCGCGGCGCGTTGTCCTTGTAGGCACCAGTGAAGTGCAGCCTAAGCCTGTTGGTCAGCTTGTTGGTGTCCCTGTCGCTTCCGACGCGGGGGAGCCCTATGTCGAACCCCTTCTCGCCGAGGTCGCGCTCGACCATCCAGTTGCGCACCCTCCGCCTGTAGTTGCCTTCCTCGTCGTAGTACCCTCCGCTTCCGCCTAGCCTCCTTACGGCCTCCTCGTAGTATTCCTTGGCCATCTTCTCGATCTTGTCGAGCTTGGCCTGAGTTACGATTGGCTTGCCGTCTTCGTCCCTGTACTTCAGGGCGTTCGCGAGGCCGCGGCGCCCGACCCAGTTGAACATCGACTGTGTGTTCTCGTAGCCCGGGTAGGGCTCTCCCGTCTTCGGGTCTATCTGCGGAGCCATGACGGGATATCCGCCTGTCGCCCTGTCTATGCCGGGTCCTACGTGCTTCGTCATCGCGCCCTTGGAAAGAGGCTCGCCAAGCATCGTGTAGTCCCGCCCATTGACGCGAATCTCCTGTTTTGCTATACTGTCTTCCGTCTGCCCGTCTTTGCCATCCGATTCTTCGGAGCTGCGCACGAATAGACGGGCGGACATTTTTTTCGCCGCGTCCTTGCACGCGCCCCTCGACTGGTAGTCGTTTCTGTCGGACGTAATCGTTATCGGTATCTCAACGGCCTCCCCGTCGACGGTGTCGACATACGTGACCACGGTCATCTTAGTGCCGTTCGGAAGCCTGAGCTCGTGCGCCAGCCTGCCGCGAGGCTGTGCCACGGCCTTCGTGTCGAGGCACTTCAGGAAGTAGTCGTTCATCTCCTGCGCGGTAAGCACGGACTTCCCTCCGTAGTACCCGCACTCGGCGATGTGGTTCAGCATGTGATACCCGCCGCTCTTCATCTTGTCGTTGCCGTCTACGCCGTTTTCGTCAAACTTCTTGATAAGGAAGTTCTTGTAGCGGTAGTCCTTCTTCCCTGTCGGGAGGAATACCTTCCAAATCTCGGACGGCGCGTCCATCGTGCCGACTGCTTCTGCAAGGCGCGTAGTGCGCGACATCTTGTTGAACCCGTTCTCGCGAGTGTCGTACTTGGTCCAGTCCGCTTCGTTTCTGCCGAGCGCCTCGACAGTCGCATCCGTAAACCAGTCCTTGATCTTTCCCGGCTTGAAATTGAACTTAGCCGTCTCCGTGGAGAGCTGCCGCCTCACGGCGTCCACGACCTCCTTCGACTCGTTCACGGCTAGAGCGCGCCACGACGAGCCAGCCTGCGCCATGAGCCCGCGCATATTCTCGTCGACCGCCTCCTCCGTGCCGTCTATCTCGCCGTCGATCCTGATGCCTACGCCAGCCATTACGCCGTTGCCGTCAACGATGACGCCGACCCTGCGCCGCTCGGCCTCGCTAAGCTCCTCGCCCGCGACGAGCTTCCTCTGCGCTTCGCGCGCAACCGCCCTGTCGTACGCGCCACCTGCCGTGTCCCTGTGCAGCCACACGCCGTTCTCCGCGTCGTGCGCGTACCCGAGCGCGCCCATGACCTGCTCTACGGTCAGCTTTCCGCCGTCTGTGAACTCGTCGAGGAAGCCCCTCGCGCCGCCCTCGAACAGCTCGTCGCTGATGCCGTTCCTGTACGCAATCGCCTCCTGCGCAAGCGCAAGGGCGTCAGGAGCGCGCTCCGCCTCGCGCGCGGGAGTTTCCGTGGCTGGAGCCGCGGGCGCCTCAGAGGTGCCTTCCCGTCGCTCTGGCGCGATTTCGTCGCGCTCGGCCATCTCCTCCAGCGTCAGGTCTGCCTCCTCCGTAGGCCCGGCCTCTCCTTTGTCCGTCGCTATCGGGTCGCCAATGGCCCCCCTTGCGGCCTTCTCGGCCTCGGCCGCGGCCTTTTCGAGCTGCTTACCGCGCTCCTCGTCGACCGCCCTCTCCTCCGCGTCCTTCTCTGCCGCCTCTACGGCATCGTCAAAGAACTCGCCGAACATGGCAACGGGGTTGCCATTGACCGCCTTGACCTTGCGAACTACTCCGAGCAGCTTGGCCGCTCCGTCCTTGATGCGCTCGACAAGCCCCCTATTGTTCTCAGCCGCTATCTCGACAGCCTTCTGCGCTATTACCTTGCCTGACGCGTCTATGCCAAACTGCCGAGTAAGCTCCTCGTTCCACCCCTCCAGCCCCTGTACGGCTTCAAGGGCCCTGCGCTCGTCCTCGGTTATGGCGCCAGCCTTCTCCATAAGGTCGATGAGCGCGTGCGTCGGCTCGTGGATGAGCGTCTCGATGTCGCCCTCGGCAAGCTTTATCAGCCCTCCTTCGATCCTCACGGCCCCTCCGCGCGTTGCCTTTGCCGCGTTCGGATCGTCCTTTGCCACACCTGGAGCCACGAATACGCCAGTCGCGCCCTTTCCGCCCATCTTCTTGCGCATCTCGGTGAGTAGCCCGTCGACGTCCTCGCCATCTACAAGCCTGTCGTACTTCGTCCTTCCGTCGGCATCGGTTGCCGTGTCGCCCTTCAGGGCCGCCAGCTTCTCTGCCACGTGTGCGATGTCGCTCTGTCCCGAATTCTCCTCCGTCCACTGCACGATCGCCTTCGCCGCTCCCGGCATGTAGCTTCCGTCGTCGCGCCTGTACAGTACCTCGCCGTGTTCCATGAGGAACGTTCCGCTAACCTTCTTGCCCCTCACGGTAGCCCCGAGCTCGATGCGCTTCACGCCGTCCTCGCCAGTTGTGATCTTTGCGTCGAACCCGGCGCGGCGCAGGTAGTCCTCCGCCTCCGCGTCGGTGCTGTACGCCTTCGAACCCTCCAGTACGGCCGCCATCGTTATCGCATTTCGCTTGAAGTTTTTCGCTGCGAATGCAACGTCCTTGGCGAGGCTGTCCAGCGTTCCGTGCAGGTGCGCAGGCACCCCGTGCTTCTTCAGCAGCTCCTCTCGCGCCGCGGCATCCGCGCCGTCTCCTTCGTTGACTATCGCCTGGATTATTGCCGAGAACTCCTTGTTGCCCTTGTTGAACCGCGCCTTCTCGGCGTCAGTCAGCTCGCTGTACGTCTTCCGCCTGAGCGTCGAGTCATAGTCAAGCCCTCCAAGTGCGCTGATTACGCGCTTCGCAGAGTAGTCTATCTTGTGCGCCCTTGCTATCGTGGGAAGCTTCATGCTCGCCGCCCTGTACGTGCTTCCTACGGCAGCGGCAGGCAGTGCGCCGAGGAACCCGGCAGTCGCGCCGTCCACCCCAGCTTCGGTCGCCCTCGCCGCCATTGCGTCCATGTCGACCGGCCTTCCCTCGAGGCTTGCGGTCTCGAATTCGTCCACGACGGCGAGCGTGGCGTTCTGCGTCCCTATCATGAACCCAGAGTGTATCGCTGGCGACAGCGTGCCAGCCGAAGCTATTGCAAAGGCAGTCAGCCACGCCCTGAGCTCGGTGACGTCGCCGTTCTTCTCGGCCTTGTTGAACGCCCCCAGCAGTGCGGACGCCGCCCTCTGAGTGGCGGAAGTCCCTACCGTCCCCTCGGCCATCTGCTTCAGGAGCGGCGAGAACGCGGACATGAATCCAGTGACGATCGCGCTCTTTCCGAGAGCGTAGTTGTCGGATATGTTCGCCTTCTCTGAGTCGAACCCCTCCTCCCATCCGATGAGGTCTGTCATCTGCACGGCTCCGCCCCTCGCGGAAGACTCGTACTCGGACATGGCGATTGGCAGAAGTGCGGGGGCCTGCGTCAGTATGCTGCGCGTGTGGTCCACTATCTGCGCCCATCCGTTGTAGCCGACGCCCTTGATTGCAAGCGCGCGAGCGTCGTTTACTGCTTTCTCGAGATTCAGGATGCTCTCGCCGATCTCTCCTGCCTTTGCGAGGTCCTGCACTCCGCCCATCGCATCGCCGAATGCTGCGTATGACTCGTTGACCGCCTTCTGTAGTGGCGCAATGTCCTTCATGGCCTTGTCGAACGTTGCCGCCTTCGCCCCTACGTCGACTGCCTTCACGCCGAGCTTGCCCATCGTCCACGTGGCCGCGCCGAACAGACGCCCCCACGCGGCGAACTTCATCGCCTCGCGCTCGACAGTGCCATACCATGTCGAGGACGGCACGACGTTTGCCGTAGTCGCCATGATGGCCGCATCGTCTATGTACCGACGCTCCATGTCGTCCTTCGCCTCGGCCTCAGTGCGCCATACCGTGTTGGCGACTTTGTTGTACGCACGCGCCGTGCCGTTCCACGCGCCGTCTATCCAGCCAGACACAAGGTCCTCTACCTCCAGCAGTCCGTTGCACGCCTCCTGGACGATCTTGCCGCCCACGCCAGCGTCAGGGCCTGCGGAAAATCCCTCCGTCTTGTATGCGAGGTTAGCGGCCCTTACGGCCCTTATGACCGATGCCCACGCCTTCTTGTACTCGGGCCCGTCTTCTCCATCACCGTTCGCACGGTCCGCAGCGTGCGCCTGCTCTATCAGGTTCAGGGCGCCGTCCCTCAAGCCGAGGTAGTCGCCGGGTATTAGCCTTCCGAACGAATCGACGCCTCGTCCCTTTGCGAACGCGGAAAGAAGCTTCACGGCCTCCTTGTCGGGCCCGAACGTGCCGTCCATGTTCGGCACCGTCAGGATGTTGATGGCCGCGTCGAGCTTTGCCACTCCGTACCTGTCGCCGACCATCCGCCTGTATGCCTCTATGTCGGCATGCGCCCTTGCGTCGACGGCCGACTCGGCGGTTTCCGTGAAAGTCTTGTCCGTGCCGTCTTCGCCTCCTTCGTCGCCGGACATGTGCAGCATTATGCCGTTCGCCTCCGCCTTCGCCTGCGTTGCGGCAGACGCGTCGAATAGCTCCTCGGTCATCATGGAGTGCTCTGCGTCCCAGTCCTTCGCATCTCCCTTGCCGAGCGCCCTGCGAGCTATGCGCTCCTGTTCCAGTAGCGGCTTTTCGTAGAAGTCCTTGTCCGACGAATTGTCCTGTATGAACTTCAGCTGCGCGGCATCGCCGCTGCGTGCGTACTCGAACCACTGCTTCCATGTCTCGCACACGCGCTTTGCGTTCGCGACGCCGTGCTCGCGGTCTACGTCCTTGTACTCCTCGCCAGTGGTGAAGTCCTCGGTCTGCATGAAGATGCCGAGGCTGCGCCCGCCCTCGTCGTACTCGCTTCCAAGCGTGACGCGCGACAGGAGAGGAGCGAGTCCATTCCACTCCTCGTCCGTCTGCGGAGTATACTCGCCCTTCGCGAACTGGCCTACGATGTACTGCTCCTTTTCGCCCGCCTTGCCGTACTGCGGTATCGTGGCGAGCATGTCGCTTATCGGGGTCTTGTACTCGTCGAGCACATCCGCGGCCTTGTTCTGCTCCAGCATCGCGTCCGCGTTCTTTATCGCCTCCTCGGCTCCGACAATCTTCATCTCAGACATGTTGCGTTTCCTTCGTTACTTGTTGTTCTTCCTGATTTCCGCTGCGTCCCATACAGGGAGCATGCTTCCGCGAATGGACTGCTGCACGGCGCTTTCGTGCATCGCGTCCACGAGGTCCGCCATGCTCTTCTGGCCGTGCATGGTTCGTATGGTCTTCAGCAGACTTTCCTTGATTGCTCTTTTCTGGTCTTCGTGCTTGCCGTCGTACAGGTCGTAGCCGAGGCTGTTCACCATGTCTACGAGCGACCCGACGATGCTGGTCATCTCAGGCTTCATGAATCCGTCCATCCTCGGCGTCTTGTCGTCGGTGAACGTAATGCCGAAATGCCTGCTTGACTCAACCTTGCGTTCAGGGTCCTCCCACGACACGACGGTGTTCGCGCCAAGTACGGCCTTGCCTGCGTCCGTGAGGAATATTCTGCTTGACCCCTGCCCGGAAGGAGCGTCGTCAAGCTCTTGATACGCACCTCGGTAGAGTATCTGCCTCGTCTGCGCGTCGGCGTCGATATGGAAGCCTATGTCCCGCAGCAGTTTCTGAGTGTTGCTCACAACTGTGTCGAAGGACTTCTGGCTAGCCTTCTCGAAATAATCCCTTGCCTTGCGCCTCTGGTCGTCTGTGAGACCGTCGAGGTTCAGGACGTTCCGCGACAGCTCGCGCATGTAGAACGACATGCCAACTATGTCGGCTGTAACGTTGGACTCCGAGGCGTTGTCTCCAGTCATGTCGGCAGCTCCGCCTGTGTCCAGCGCTCGGAGAATGATTGCATCCCTCTTGTCATTGTCGAACTGAGCGCACGCGTCAGAGTACATCGAGAACTTTTTCGTGACCTCGACCTGCTTCGCGTCGGCTAGGGCCTTCTTCGTGATGGCGTCGTGCTTCTCGCTCATCGTCTGTGCCTTGTCGCGCAGGCGGCGAGCATTTGTCGACGCGGACTCAGCCACCTCGCGCAGCCCGTTCCTTGCCGCGAATTCGACGAATCCATCGAGCTTGTTTAGCTCCTCCCCCAGCTTCACGGCGTCGAAGTTGTAGTCTGGTCTTGACAGCAGGGCGTCTCCCCTTGCGCCGCATGCAGCTATCTCGGCGCGCATGCCGTCCTCGGCAGACGCCCTCCGCGACGCAGCAGCCCTCTGTGCGTCGGCGAACGCCCTCTGCCTGTACGCGGCGATCTTCGCAACGTCGTTGTCGTCCATCCACAGCCCGCCGGCAGGGTCGAACACGGCCTCCCCGTCGTTCGCAAATACGCTCTTGCCTTCCGACAGGCGCTTCTTTGCGTGGGCTGCGGCCTTCTCCACGATGGCGTCCGGCACAGGTTTGCCGTTTGGTATGATGTCGTTGACCATCTGCGACACCTCGTCCTTCGTCAGCGTCGGCACTAGAGTTGGTATGTCAATTTCCTTGCCGTCGATTTGGACGCCGACCGTGTACTCCGTCGCCACTCCGCCGCCCTTGACTGGAATCTCGCCGAGCCACCCGCTGCCCTTGTATGTCTTGCCGTCGTTGCGCTTCCCGTACGGCCCGACGAGCCTCGCATCTGCGTTGCCGTACTTGCCGAGAACGGAGTCTACGAACATTCCGCGTATCTCGTCGCCTCCCTCCGCGTACCCCTGTAGCGAGCCTACGACATAGTCGTGGCACGATTTCATGGCCGCGGCCTCTGCATCTGCGTCGCCGATCCCGAGCCCCTTGTAGGCATCGTACGCTGCCTTGAAGGCCCTCTTGCTCTCTGCGGCGAACTCGTCTGCAATAGGCTCAATCTGCGCTTCAAGGAACTCTCGAGTTTTGTCTACCTCTACTGTCTTGCCATTCTCGTCCGTCAGCGAAGCGATTCGTCGTATTATGTTCCCGTCCTTGTCCCTGTTTTCCGAGCCCACGAGGTCGATCCTCCGTCCGAACGCGGAAGCAAGCTCGCCGAGATTTCTCCCAGTGCGACGCTCGCACTCGCTTTTCGCCCACTTGAACGTCTCCGCGAGCTCGTACCGCCTTGCGTCTTCGAGGAGCCTCCCGTTTACCTCGATGTTCTTCGTGTGTATGGCGTCGCGCTGCGCTGGCGACATGCCCTCGAACGCATTTGAGTTTCTGTAGTCGAGTATGCGTCTCTGAATCCTGTCGGTTATTCCGACAGCATCGGCACCCTTCTGGCTGAACATTGGGTCGTGCTCGGCTGCGACGCCCCTGACCGTCTCAAGTATGTCTTCGTACGATTCCATCTCACTGTCCCTCCATGTACTGCCTGCGGTGCTCAATCCCCGGAGCCATTGCCGTAGACGTGTTTATCTGGTCGATTGTCTTCTGCGACAGCCCGTCAGTCGCGAGAATGCAGTCCCTGGCATCCTCGAAAGTCAGGCCGTTCACCGACACGTCAGCGCCGAATGCGGTGCCCCACGACTCGTACACGGCCTTGGCCCTGTCCCTCGCCTCGACGAGCTGCTTGTACTGAGTTGGGTCGTACGTTACGCCGGAGTTTGGCGTAGCGCAGGCGACCTCGTACGCCTCCATCCTCTGCGCCGCGTCGTCCCATGCAGCACGCTGCTGGTCCTTTACGCCCTTTATCTTCAACGCGAATCCTGCGAGCCCCCGCATGATGTCGTCGGCAACGCCGAGCCACGGGCTCTGCCCCTTGCCACGCGCGGCACGTGCGCGCTGCCTTAGCGCGTCGCCCATGCTGAGAGCCGGTATGCCGCCAGCAAGCATGCCGGGACGCCACACGTTCCCGCGCCTGAACTTCTCCCACGCTCCTCTTTTAACTCCCATGGCTTACCTCCATACGGATGATCTTAGTCCTGTAAACTCGCTCCCTGCAGGCCCCATGCCGCCGAGTCCATTCTGCTTCATCAGGTCGCCCACGCCAAAAGCATTGGTCGTTGAAATGTCGGCGGCATCTAGCCCCATGCCAGTTTCAGAGACCGTGTATCCTACGTCGCCTGAAGCCTTGGTCGTGCTTCCGCCTCCGCTCATCATGGCGAGCGTGCCAGCCGCCCCGAACAGACCGCCGAACAGGCTGGACACCGCACCTGCGTTGCCAGCGCCTATGGCCTGCCGCGCCATAGTACCTCCATAGCGCTCCGTCTGCCGCGCGAGGTTGTCGTACGCCCTTTCCGCCCACGCTGCGATTGCCCTCTGGTTCGCGGCGTTCGTCTTCGCCGCCGCCCTCTGCTTCATCGCGCCGTATGCGTTCTGGTGTTCGTTCCACGCAGAGGTCTCGAAGTCGTGGTACGCGCTCTTCACGGTGTCCGCGAGCGTCTTTCTGACGACGCGGCTCGTCACGTCGATGCCGCTTCCGGCCGCCTCCGCTGTGATCCTGCCCTTGTCCTGTCCGAGCTCAAGCCCGCGCATTGTGCGCTCCTCCCGTCCATGCATCTGGAAGTTTCCGGCCTGCCTCAGATAGTAGTCGGCCATCGCGTCGTAGTTTGCAGCCTGCACCCTCGCGTTTGCGGCGATCGCCGCGCCATGCGTCCTGTAGTCCGCAGCCCTTCCGGCAGACTCCATCGCTATGGACTTTGCGTTCGCCTTGCCCTGCTTACGCGAGTCCACGGCACCAAGCGCGCCGCGCGCGAGGCTGATGCCTGCCATTGCATATCCTGCCCATCCCATGTCAGTCCTCCTCTCTGTACCTGTACACCGTGTGGCTAACGCCGTTGAAGTCGACCTTCCCGCTCTCGCGGAACTTCGCGCACCGCTCTATCCACTTCCTCGACCTCGCGAAGTCGCTCTTGACTATGCCCGCCACCTCGTCTGTAGGCTCGCCGAGCATGAACGCGTCGCGCATCTCCTCCGTGTGCTTCACGAACGAGCGCACGAGCCCGTTCTCGCGCACTGCCTTCGTCGACATCGTGTCCCACAGCCTCATCGTACCCATGCCGTCCGGATCGGGGACCCAGTTGGCCGCCACTCCGAACACTAGGACCGGCCCCGCGAAGAACGCCGCGCTCCTGTCCGCCGCCACGCAGTCAGCTATGAACTGCTCCCTGCCGCACTCCACGGCGTCGAGCTCGGCAAGCTCGTCGTCGTCGAGCCCGTCGTACAGCACGGTCGCCATGGAGACGGTCATCGGCTCCGCCATGAACCAGCCACCGCTCAGACGCGTAACCTTTGCCTTGCAAGGTGTCTCCATCACTGTCCCTCCGTTTCAACCGCAATGTCCGTCTCTATCGCAAGCAGCGTGAACGGCCACTGCGTCCCCTGTGTTATCGTAACCCTGCCGTCGCGGCAGTTGAACCCGTACGGCTTCACGTTCGCGCAGTCGCAGTTGTGCAGCCTTACGTGCCCGTTCTCGACGGTCACGGACTTGTCGTGGTCGAGGTCGTCGCCGTACCTGATAGGTTCGCGCCTCTCCTTCTCCGCGTCCTTGTCGAGCCAGTGCGAGGAGCACACCTCGCCGTCCGCGCTCGCCTGTAGCCTGAGCCCCACGTTTACCACGTCCTTCACGTCGAACTGCCCCGTCCCGACGTCCTTCCCTACGACAGGGTAGACTGTCGTTATCAGCCCCTGCACTGGGTACCCCTCGTACACGCGGCGCTCCTCCTGTGGCCGTTCCGTGTCGCCCACTATCTCCTCGGCCTCCTCGCGGGTTATCATCTCACCGGTGTCTGCGCGGTAGTAGCGAAGCCCGTCTGCCTCGATGAACCCGTCTGGGTTGTCGTCCTTGTCGTACGGTGCCGCGTCCATGACAACTCGCATCGAGTCGAGGGTGAGCGCGTTGTAGACAGTCTCGCCGTCGTCGGCCCTTATCCTCATCCGCTCCAGCCACATGCGCCCGTCGGCGTCCTCGGTTATCGCGAACACCTCCTGATGCGTCGCCAGCTTGTACTTGTCCTCGTCGCCGTCCCTCACGTCCTGAAGGCTCGGAGCAACCGCGAAGCTCGTCGTGATTGCCTTCACTTTCGTCGTCCCGTCCCCGAACACGTGCGTTCCCCACGCCGAAGTGTTCTGCTCGGGCATGAACGTGAACGACGCCATTGTGCCGTCGTCGAGAACGCACCACGTCACAGAGTTTGGGAACTGCTGGTATGTCCAGTCGACGATGTTGTTCTTCTCGAAGATGCTGCTCGACACCACGCTTACGTCGCGCCCCGCGTACCCGTCCTCGTCTATGACGTAGCCGAAGCGCCTCACGGCCTGCCCTGTCCTCTCGCAGAACAGCACGCTGTTGCCGCACACTATCGGCTTCAGGCGGCTGTTCGACCCCGTGTAGCTCTGCGGCCTCGCCCTTATCGTCTCGTACGTGAGCCCAGACACGGCGGACGTGGAGTCTATCAGCCACTCGCACGCGTCGTTGAACGCGAGGAGGCTCCTCATCTCGACGAGGTGGTTGAGCTTCGCGAACCTCGTGACGGGAAGGTCGAACTGGATCGAGTCCGAGTCTGTCTGGACCTCGTGCTCGGTGTACACGGTGAAGTCGCCTATCTCGCTCATCCAGATGCGCTCAGGGTGCGCCTTGCTCGACGCCCATATAAGCCTCTGCTGGGACAGGGCCACGCAGGCCGGGTACTCGCGCTCCTTGGAGAACGGCTCCTCGGCCTTGTCGTCGTACGGCGTAATGGAGTCGTCGGGTATTATGTTGTTGTCGGTGAACTTCACCGAGGTCTTGTACCCAGTCTTCGACAGGCCTACGCCGTTCAGCACGACGGGCATCCCCGGGTCGCCGCTCATTATCTCGATCGCCGTCACCCTTATGTTCGATGCAAGCGGATTCTCCGACACCGCCTTGTCGTACGCGAACTCGAGGTCGAGCTTCGCCACCCCTCCGTCCTTCTGCGAATTGTTCGATATGAAGTCCGAGATGACATTCTTCCTTGCGTCGGCGAACTTGCTGTAGCTTGACGTGAACTGCTCTCCTATTATGTCGTCCCCTGCCGATATGCTGTTGAAAGTATGCGTCGCGCGGGTCGTCGCCGATGTATTGCCAGCCATGTACGTAACAGTTGCGGCCACGTTGATGTACGACGTCTTGTTGGCTATATAGGACACGACGCCAGCGGTGGGCCTCGTGTAGTCTCCGCCGCTCCAGTCCGTGTGGTCGACCTTGAGCGCGCCGAGCGACAGGTATACCGCCGCTCCGTATGTCGGTATGCCTTCGCCGCCTTCGACTTGGATGGCGAGCTTTGACGCGCCGGAGACAGAGTACCCTCCAAGCCTCCCGCTGTCAAATGCGCTCGGCATTGCGCCGACATTGCACTTTATGTCGGGCAGGCTGGTGTACGCCCTGCTTGTCTTGGAAGTGCTGGTCCGCTCCGACTTGACCTCGTCGTACTGCGTCGATCCGTCGACTGCCCACGCGGCGTCGGCGTTGCTACTGCTCAGCTCCTTGACGGTGCCTATCAGTCCGTAGTACCCCTTCGTCTTCTTGTACACCCTTATCTCCGACGGGTGCGCTCCGCGCGAGTTCGTATTTACCGCTATGTTTATGTCTATCGTCTGGGACTCGACCCACGGGGCCATGTAGGTAGTGCCGTCGGTCGTGCCGAGCACCTTGTTCTCGACCGTCGTCGTCTGGGTTGTGGACTGGCTGTTTGTGGTCACGTTCCTCTTGTTGGTGTAGGAGACGGACGCCCCGGTCTTGCTTGTGTTTATCGCGGTAATCTGGTCTCCGTCTATCGTCCCGAGTGAATACGTGCCGAGGTACGACGTGTTGTACCTCTCCGGGCAGGCGAACGTCTCCTTGTCGTCGAACACGGCGCTGACCCTGTACTTCTCAGTGACCAGTCCTCCCTCCGTCCCGGCGGCTGGCCTTATCCGCGTCTGCTTGAACCCCGTTATGGTCGGCATCCCGTCTCCGTGCCCGCCTACGTCGAAACTCTTCCAGACGAACGGGGACTGGCTCCCCTCCGTCGAGATGGCCTGCTCTACGTCCATGTCCGACGTTTCGATTACGCTCGGGTGCCTCGTCTGGCACGCTATATACAGCCTGTACCCGCACTGCTGGTAGTCGAACCCGTCGAGCTCAGACTCGTTGAAGGCGTCGCTGTACGCAACCTCCCACTCCCTGTGGACGAATCCCTCGATTATGGCGACCGCATGGCACTTCCCGGCGGAGAACAGCAGAACAAACCCCTTGCCCTTGCTGTACGCAAAAGGCACGGCCCTGACCTTTGAGCCGGGCAGAATGCCGAGCTTCGCGAGGTCGAGAATCCTGTCGAACCCCTGCCGCTTGGATATCGCGCCGCGCTTTATCAGGTTGAAGTTCACGAGCTTCGACGCGCCCTTGGAGTACAGGTCGAAGTCCTGCCGACCCATCATCTCGAAGTCGAGCTGTCCGCCGAGGAACGAGTTCTGCGTCACCTTCACCATGTCACGGCCTCCTTCCGAACCACTTCACCCTGCGCCTTCCCGTCGCCACGTCGTACAGGTAGTTGCGACCGTACGCGCTCGTGCCGAGGTGCGTCTGCCTCGCGTCCGTCGTGCGCGCGGTCTGCACGGCCTCGTTGGTCACGCGGTCTATCTCCTGCATCCTCGCGGGGTTCGACACAAGCTCTGGACTCGCAAGCGCAACGGCCTGCACGACCCTGTACAGGTATGCGCGCTTCGCCGTGTGCGTCCAGTATTTCGTAGTCCCGTCGTCGTACAGAAACACTATGCGCTCCAGCGGAGCATAGGTCACTATGTCCTCGCCGTTCCTGATGAACGATTCGGCCTTCTCGCACCTGTCCGAGTAGCACTTTATCACCTTGAGCGCGTCGCCCGGGATCGGCGTCGACCACCGTCCGTCGTCAAGCCTCCGCGAATGAACCCGCTGCTCCTCTGTCGCAAAGCTCCAGTCGTGCGTCATGAGAACGTCAACCCTTATCCGCGGCTTGATGCTGTTGATGTGCTCGACCATCTGTGCGATGCCGCGCGACTGAGGCTTGGCGCGCTTGCCGTCCGCCGTGCTGTGGTACTGCCTGAGTATGTCCAGCACCTCGGCCGCGAACCTGCTGTCTTCGTCGTCCTTTGAGCGGAGGGCAATCATCTCGTCCTCAAGGTCCTTGGCAATGGCTATCTCAAGCTTCTGCTGGTACAGGGCGTCCACGGTCTTCAGGTCTTCCTGACGGCCAGTCACGGGTATGGCAAGCTCGCGTGCCATCGAGTACACAAGCAGCTGGCGGAGCATCGGCTGATTGGGCACGCCGTCTGTCACCTCGTCGGTCGTCCACATGCTCCACACGTGCGCTGACCGCACGGCTTCGACTGCAAGTGCCCAGACGTTGTCGCACTTGGCCTCTATGCTTCTGCTTGTCGCATATCCGATGTCCTGCCGAAGCAGCGCAAGCGCCGCGTCACATATCTTCTCCTTCGTCGAAAGGTTGTTCTCTGCCATAGCGCACCTCCAGATTCAATAACGCCCCTTTTCGGCCTCTCTGCGCTCGGAAAATCCGAGGGGGCAACACGCATCAACAGGGCACACACTACCCGG
>Ga0326513_10000199_pt1 | contig 48246 bp, 31 predicted proteins | sample 2_2465_0518_D_FD_203654 | JGI IMG/M metagenome (GOLD analysis project Ga0326513, IMG submission 203654) | Bovine rumen microbial communities from UC Davis, California, United States - 2_2465_0518 | ecosystem: Host-associated > Mammals > Digestive system > Stomach > Rumen | place: USA... | reverse complement strand
CCTGATTTCGTGATTACGGATCTGGGGAATATAATTCAATTGGCATAAAAAATAAAACGCGAAGACGCAAAGTCGCAAAGGATTCAAGATAACTCTGTGTCTCCGTGTCTTTGCGTTGAATAAATAAAGAACGATTATCAAACATATAATAAACATATTACTGCTATTCCTCTTCTGTCTGTCGGCTAATGCGCAGATGGAAGGAACCGTTAAGAAGCGCACAGGCGACTCTTTGTTTGCCGATGTGAATCTTACGGGGGTGGAGGTGAAGGCAAAGAAGAAAAAGTACTCTCGCAAGAACAATCCTGCCGTTGAGCTGATGAAGCGCGTTATTGCGGCAAAGAAACAGAATAAGCTCACCAACAAGCCATACTACCAGTATCAGAACTATGAGAAGATGACGATATCGCTCAATGGCGTTACTGGTGAGATGCTCGATTCTGGTCTTATTGGCCGTACCCCTTGGCTGAGGAATCAGGTGGAATATAGTCCGTTGAGCGGTCAGCTCATCCTCCCATTCATGCTCGACGAGAAGGTGACGAAGGTGATGTATCGCAAGGATCCTGAGAAACAGCGAACCCTTGTGATAGGTGAGCGTTCGGAAGGTATCAATCAGATATTCGAGACGGGTAATATCTTTAACGCCTTGTCTGCCGATGCGTTCTGCGAGGTGGATATCTACGATAACAGCATTCGTCTGCTTCGCCGTACTATGACATCGCCTATTGCCGATGATGCCATAGGTTTCTATCGCTATTATATTATGGACACCGTGAAGGTGGAACGTGATTCTTGCTTTCATGTGTTCTTTACTCCGAATAACCCGCAGGACTTCGGTTTCAACGGAGATATGTATATCCTCAAGGATTCCAGCCTTCATGTAAGGAAGGTATCGCTATCTATTCCTAAGTCATCAGGCATAAACTTCGTGGAGGGGATGCAGATAAATCAGGAATTCGAGCTTCTGGCTTCTGGAGACTGGGTACTAACCGTCAACGATCTTATTGTTGCTTTGCGTATCAATCAGTCTATGGCTCACGGACTTATGGTGAAGACCTCGACACGAAGCAACTATTCGTTTGAGCCGATAGACGATAAACTGCTTTCCGGAGTTGGAGAAATCCGTAAGGATGCTAATGCCGAGATACAGGATGAGCAGTTCTGGAGGGAAAACCGTAAGGTTGACCTCACCACCTCGGAGAGGAATATGGGTAAGTTCGTAAAGGATGCCCAGAGTATGAAGGGCTTCAACTGGATAATGTTCTTCATACGTCCGGTTGTAGAGAACTTTGTAGAGACTGGCTTCAACGGTCGTCCGTCAAAGTTTGATATCGGACCTGTCAATACTGTCATTTCCAATAATTTCATCGATGGCTATCGTGTGCGTCTGTCAGGACTCACCACAGCTAATCTCAACCGTCATCTCTTCCTCTCAGGATATGTGGCTCACGGATTCAAAACCAATAATACCTACTACAAGGGAGAATTTACCTACTCGTTTAATCCGAAGAAATACATTCCTATGGAGTTCCCGCGCAGGACTCTCGTATTCCATTCCTCATACGATGTGATGTCGCCCTCGGATAAGTTCCTTGTGCATGATAAGGATAATGTGTTTACGGCATTCAAATGGGCGAAGGTTGATAAGATGATGTTCTATCATCGTCATAAGCTGGAGTTCGAGTACGAAGAAGAATGGGGATTGCGCCTGTTGGCTAATATCAAGGTTGAGAAGAATGATGGTGCAGGTAATCTGCATTTCCGTCGTCTCTCAGATCCCGACACGGAACTCTCCTTGCGTACAACGGAGATGCGTTTCGAGGTGGAGTATGCCCCAGGTCGTACTTTCATGAACACAAAGCAGAACCGTATTCCGAACAATAACGATGCCCCTGTTTTCAAGTTGTCGCATACGATTGGCGTGAAAGGATTTCTCGGAGGTGACTATAACTATAATGTGACGGAGGCAAGCATTTACAAGCGTTTCTGGCTAAATTCATGGGGTAAGGTGAATTGTAATTTCAAGGGAGGCGTGCAATGGTCGCAAGTGCCTTATCCGCTCTTGATGATGCCGGCAGCCAATCTGTCATATATCATCCAGAAGGGTTGTTTCAATCTTGTGAATAATATGGAGTTTCTTAACGACCGTTATGCTTCGGCTGATATAGAATGGGACCTCGCAGGTAAGATTCTGAACCGCGTTCCTCTCCTCAGGAAATTGAAGTGGCGTGAGGTTGTCGGCTTCAAGACTCTCTGGGGTGGAATATCCGACAAGAACAATCCATATCTTGAGAAGAATCAGAATTCAGCTTTGCTGATGGAATTCCCTGAAGGTTGTACGGTTATGGATCCTAATCGTCCTTATGCAGAATTTTCAGTTGGAATATATAATATCTTCAAGTTCTTCCGCGTTCAATATGTACGCAGACTCAACTATCTCGACCTCCCCACAGCCAATAGGGATGGTGTAAGACTGATGTTTGAAATGACATTCTAAAGCAGAGCTGTCTCTCCTCTCATCCTCTCAAGGGCGAGTAGGTTCATTCTTCAAATCAAGAAAAAAAATTCAATAAGTAAATATCCCCTCCCTTTTAGGGGATTTATACTATAAAACATCCTTCCCTTGAGGAAGGCTTGGTTAGGCTTATGATAATCTTAGCAGATCGCCAAGACATCACACGTGCCGGACTTCAATATATCATTAACGATATGTTCCCCGGTGTGGAGATGCACTATTCAGAAGATAAGGCATCACTCATAGAGCGCCTTAAACTGTCGAATTTCCGCCCTTCTAATGAGGCGATAGTGATACTCGACTATACCCATTTCGACTTTGTTGGAGAGGCAGAGCTGTATATCCTTGCCTCACGATTTCCATATTCCCGTTGGATATTGTTCTCCGAAGAGCTGAGTGCAGACTTCGTGGGTAGGATTGTTACAACCAGTCAGCAGTATAGCATCCTGTTTAAGGAGTCACCAATGAGTGAGATTCGTGAATGTATAAGATATGCTTCGAGCAACAAGCGATATATTTGCCAACAGGCTGCTTCTCTCTTGGTGACATCTCATCAGCAACTTGATCCTACTGCTGGCTTGCTTACTAAAACAGAGACCGAGATTCTGAGGGATATTGCCCTTGGACTCACCACAAAGGATATTGCTGAGAAGCGTGTGTCTTCCTTCCATACGGTTAATACTCACCGAAAGAATATCTTCCGTAAACTCTCTGTAAATAATGTTCACGAGGCCACCCGCTATGCCCTTCGTGCCGGTATAGTTGATGAGGCGGAGTATTATATTTAAAGACCCCTCCCCAGCCCTCCCCATAAAGGGGAGGGAGTAGATAGTATTATTTGTTATAGGGAAGAATAAGCCAAAAGGATGAAAGATAGCGAGAAAAAGGTAACTAATTCCTTGCCCCTTACGGGGAAAGGATGCCCGAAGGGCAGGAAAGGGGCTGTAGGGCGGGGGGAGAGACCACTTTTGCGCTCTTTCAACCGTGCCTGCGTTTCTTACCATCTCCTTTCAGATGGTGACCGCATCCTTATTGCGCTTTCCGGAGGCAAGGACTCTCTCATGCTTGCCCGACTGATGGCTCAGCGTGCTCGTATCTATAAACCGAAGATAACGGTTGAGGCTGCCCACGTCATTATGGATAATATCCCATACGAGACCGACCGCTCGTATCTCCAGGATTTCTGTGATGAACTTGGTATCAGATTGCATATCCTCCACTCTCGTTTTGATGAGAGTACCGATCCTCGAAAGACACGCTGTTTCCTTTGTGCCTGGAATCGCAGAAAGACACTTTTTGAATTTGCCGAGACTAATGGCTTTAATAAGATAGCCCTTGGGCATCATAATGATGATATCATCATAACCTATCTGATGAATATCACTTTTGAGGGTTCTGCCCATACTATGCCCCCGATACTTCAACTTGAGCATTATCCCCTGCAAATCATCCGCCCTCTATGTCTCGTTCATGAAGATGATATTCGTGAGGTGGCAGAAGAACTTGGCTTTCAGAAGCAGAAAACCCTCTGCCCATACGAGGAAGTAACCAACCGGAAAACGATGGCTGAGGTGTTCCGTCATCTTCAGGAAATCAATCCAGAGGCACGATACTCTCTTTCACGGGTCGCTCTGCCAAAACCTTAGATAATATAACGCAAATAATTCGTTCTTGTTAGGTAGTAAATATATTAATTACCTCAAGTTTATGGCGATTGGAAAGCTTTAAAGTATAGATGTCCCACCATTAGTAGATTTATAGGGGGAAAATCTCATAGTCGCGAGATAATATTCAATATACAGGTATGAATTGGTGGAAGAGAGAGAATTAATGTCGTTTAATTCATGATATAATCACACATTAATTTCTTCTTCTCCTTCCTCATCATACATTCGACATTTCTTTAATGTGAATTTGCCATCATGATATTCATAGTCAAATTCGAATACGTAATAAGTGTCGTCCATTGATAAAGAGACAGTAAATAACAAATTTGAGTCGTTTGTCAATTTTGTGGTACCAATGTATATTTGAAAATATTCTATGTCATCAACTTTTATTTTTATTTGTAGTTCATCAATTGTAATTTCTTTTTGATAAACTTTGTTCTTGTCACAGACATAAAGACAGGCTTTTCTTGCATAGGGCAAGTTTGTGGAGTCTATTTTTTCTTCAATACCAGTCACGAACCTTTGTAAATGTCCTGGCACGAATCTCCTTGTACTATCGTTTCTCGTATAATGCCTAATATGGAATCTGCCTATAACACTATCACAAAAATCGGCAATGCTATCTTTTGAAGGTAATGGTATTTGTGTTATACCATCATTATGAGATTCATTTTTAACTAATATACTATCAGTATCTTTGACATTTATTGCGTCATTTGAATTCTGATTCTTGCAAGAGAACAATAAAAATGTCAATGGTAATATGAAAAGGAATAATTTAATACGCATCTTGTTCAATTTTTTATTGATAAAAGACCATGCATCAGGTCAAGTTCCTTGCCGTTGTACTTATTTGGCTTTACGTCCGCACCCTTTGAGGCCGTAGCATCAGTATAAGGCGCACCAAACGGATAGTAATTCGTCATCTGCTGCACAACGCCCTTTGCATCCACCACCTCGCGGTTGTTGTCGAGATGAAAGTTGTTTGTGGTTGAATGCAATGGAACAGAAATCATCTGCATTGTTTGATTAGCCCTGTATGTTCGGATATTGCTCATATCGTGGGCAAAAGTAAACAAAAAAACTAATACGACAAAGAAAACAAGGGAAAAGTTTTGGAGTGGTTTTATATAAAGGAAAAATCCACTACATTCTGGTTTTACTTAAGTCCGTTTCACCTCCGTTATAAAACCGTTGTAAGTCCGTAGATGCTCCATCGAAGGGAGCGAACCTAAAGCGAAGGCACAACGGAAGGAGAACAAAGGCACTATAACCCTTTGACAATTGAAAATTTCTCCTCAGAAAAAACTTTTTTCGTAAAACCCTACACCCCTACATTAGCACCCTATATAACTAACACTTACTTAGAGTGTTACAAGGATTTTAAATATGCGCCAACCCTACACTACCCCTACACTAATCATGCCTGTCAAGGCATGAAATTGATAATTAATAATGAGTAATGAATAATGTGGATAGTATCATTAGCATTCAAGTCTAACTACATTATTAATTATCCATTAACCTGAAATTTTTAAAAATTCAGGTTTTAGTGTAGGGTTGATGTAGGGTTAGTGTAGGGTTGGACAATATTTGAAATCGCTGCAAGCTTTTGTGCATCAATAGTTTGTGGTACCTGTCAATGTAGGGGTGTAGGATTGTTGCGAAAAAGTTTTTTCGGATGATTATCCTATCATACTACTTGCGAGAGTATGTGATTTGTTTACGTATGGATCATCAGTAATACTCATGAGCGATTCAGAAGCCTGATTGATAGTCGTAAAGCATTTCTTCCAAGAAAGACTGGTGTCGCATGGAAGTCCAGCGATGCGCTTCCGATAGTCCAACATTGCGATGGTGATGGAATAGAGTTCGGCACTTGGAAGATTACGTTGTTGTTCGGCTGTCCTGATTGTAGAGTCAATAGACTGCAGAATCTGGGTTGTTGAGTTACCCGTCATAGCTACCTTCATGTGGGAATTGACCTCGTTGAACTCATTGCGAAGACGGCACATAAGCTCACGATAGCTGTGATACGTTTTGTCGTACCTGTTCATAGAATAATAGATTTTGTGTGTCCGTAGTCCCGCAGACATCAGTTTGACATAAATAACAGGCAGGTCTTCTGACTCGTCCTCATGCAGGCTCGTCTTCCCAAACAATGAAACGCATTTCTGTTCAGTGACTTTGATTGCCTGTATGTTTTGTATAGGCTTACAGCATCGGGTAATGTCTCAGATTTACACTGTGTTCCCGTCTTAGTCCTGATAATCCGTTTATCAGGAAACCTGTTATTGTGAAATTACTCCGATGCAAAGATAATATAAATATTCTGTATTTACAAACATTTCGACGATTTTTCTTGTGAAATAGTCATTTAATATCTAGAATTGTAAAGTCCGGTATTCAAGTTGAAAGTAATCATACTCAAAAAACAGCCTGTAATCTCACGATTACAAGCTGCTATAGAATTACTTAAGATAACAAAAAACTGATTTGTTAGTTGAGCTATAACTGTTAAACCAAAATCTATATCGTAAATAAAAAGGGCTTTCTGTTAATTTTCTATTCCGTTGAGGTTGAAGCTCTTGCCGTTAACGTGGATATTGATACGGCCGTTGTCGATAACCTTCTTTACGGAACTCTTAGCCACCATGCTGTTGATGTTGTTCATGCAAGTGGCGGCTTCTGCATAGTCGTAACGCTCCACGCTATCGAGAACCCATTGACCATTGTTCCAAACGTATGACTCGATGCTCGTATTCCTACCGTTTTCATCGTAGGAATACTCAGTTTTGAAGTTGTTCTCGCTCCTGCCCAGAGCATCATAGATGAAGATGGTCTCTGCCTTCAGATTACCATTCTCATCATATTCATAGCTTGTTCTTGGACCATATACAGAACTATCCTCATTACCATTCTTTATAGCCCACGTCTGACGGAGTTTGTCTTTCCCCAAATCGTTGTAGCCAACCAACGACTTGGAAATAAGCACGAAGTTGCCACTCTTGTATGTGTAGAAAGTGGATAAGTCGCCGTTGCTTGAAATACAATGCACATTCTTAAACTTCATTTCCCACTTAGCGCCCGTCCAATCATAACTATATTCAGTATATCCTAACTCGGTATATTCAAGTTCTGTTTTTGAACTGGGAATCCAAGTGCCGTTGCCCCATTGATAGGAGCACTCACCAGCTAACGAGCCGTCAGCATTATATGAATACTGGTTCTTTCGGTAAACGTTCCAGTTCCCATTCTCCATCTTGTGGGCAACAACGGACTGTATCTTGCCCTCAGAGGTGTAGGTGTAGTATCTCTTCGTGGTGCCAGCAAATTCATCGCTTGAGAAATCGGTCTCCTCAATCTGATTTCCGTTGGCATCATACTTGAACTCATACGAGTCTGTCAAGTTTCCTTCGCTGTCGTATATGGTCATATTGGATGGCTGCGCAGTATTCTGTGCAGTTGTGGTATTAGTCATTGCCACCAAAAAGGCTATCAGATTCAATATTTTTTTCATGTCGGTTAAGTGTTTAGGTTATTAGCTCTCCCTTGGAGGCTTTTTTAATAGAATGTTTATCTGTTTGCAAATATAAACATTTTTTTTCATATAAGCAAGAAAAATCTAAAAAAATGCAAAAATACATGTAATATGATGCATATTTGCTAATTTATCCTTTCTTGCAAACATTTGCGTGTTTTTTCTTGGTGTTACGGATAGAAAATATTACCTTTGCGAGCAAAAATCGAAACCATAACTGAAACTTAAACAAAGAAATGAGACATTTTTTTATCTTTCTACTCCTAATTTTTAGCTCTGTTTACTCATGGGCACAGACTATTGTTACATGGAATAATCCTGTAATGATGGAGAATCCTATGTTGAAATTCACAAAGGTAGAATTTGCTGATACGGCTACAGTTGTGTCTATGCATATAAATTTTCCTTCAAAGGTGAAATTTCTCTTCCCGAGCAGCACCAAGCTTATAGCCGATGGCAAGGAATATGCTGTTAAGGCATGTAGCTATGCTCCTATTGATAGTGGTGTGCCTATGCCGGAATCTGGTGAACTTGATTGTACTGTCAGCTTTGCTCCTCTGCCTTCTGCAACAAAGAGTTTTTCTTTCTCTGTTCAAGGGGATGTGCTTTTTGATGATGTTCACGACCGAGCTCTTTCGCGTGAAGGTATCAAGGATAGCTATTGGCGTGATGACAAGACTGGCGATTGGCTTCTTGGCATAACTGATAAGAATATTATCTACGACTGCAAGATATGGGATATCTCATCAATGAATGAGAAAAACGACTCATATTCTATTATTGCTATTAATGAAGGGCAACAGCTTGCCTTTAATATTGGCAAGGAGAAAAAATCTCAGCGAATTATCACTATAGGCAAGCAGAAACACACTTGCTCTCTTATCACTTCAGAGTTTCTACCTGATTATCCAGAGAAAGATACACGTACAGACTTTGCCGACAACCACTATCGCAAGGGGGATAGCGTGACAATTGTTGGTTGGATAAAGGACATACCTGCGAATTTGAAAAACCGTTACAACGAGTTTAATCTGAGGTATCCAAGCGTATTCAAAGAAGAGGACTTTAATTATTCTTCGAATGTGGATTCTCTTGGTCGTTTCACTCTTCGTATGCCTGTGGAGAATACTTTGTATTGCTTTAATAGCTTGGCGACTCTACTTGTTGAGCCAAATGAAACGTATTTCATACTAAAAGATTTCAAGAATGGTCAGACACTCTTCATGGGCAGGAATGCGCGTATTCTGAACGAAATAGCCGCAATAGCCCCATATTCTCTTTACCCAAATGCCATAAACCCCAGTTATATAGAGAAACAGGATTTTGATGCTGTGACTTTCTTTGCCAAGAATGACAGTATTAAAAATGCTGCTATACAGAGGCTTGATAGTGTATGTATGGATCATCCTACGCTATCGGGAAGGTTTAGGACGTATTGGCAGAATCAGATTCTTGATGTGACTGCCGGGGATCTTATGCAAGGCCGTTTTAAAATGCCGAATTTTATATTGCCAGAGGAGTACGTCAAGGTAGTTACAGACGGGTATTTCAATAAATTACAGCCACCATATACCAGTTTTCAAAGATTCTTTGGCTTGTTTAGAGACTACTCTGAGAATGTTTTTGGATTACTTCAGGATGGTAATTTCTCACTCTCTGTTAGTGATTTATTAAATTCTGCTGTTAAGGATGGCGCAATCAAGTTCTCTGATAAGGATAAAGAAATGATTGCTCAATATGCCACAGAATATAAAGCATATATTGAAAAACTTAATATCACAACTGATTCTATTGCATTTAAGAAGTTGAATGAAGATTTTTCTTCCTTAGATTGCTGTAGATACATTGATGAGAATTTACTTTCGCAACAGAAATTATCTGATTACTTCACAGGCAGAATGGAGACAGAAAAACTTTTGAAGATGATAAGGGAAATGAAGGCACGTGGTTGGAGTCAGGATTTACAGGACATGTATTTGTGCAGCAAATTATGTTGGTACATTAAATGGTCAGTAACACCTCTGCATCAATGTCAACTTGACATTTGTGATACATGTATCCAGTTGCCAATGGCAAGAGATTATGTGCACGAGATGCATGACAAATATGCGGCTCTTGGCAAGCAGGTTCTTTCTTCTGACAATCTTAAATCAAATGATATTGTGAAGGATATTACTGAGGGCGAGAAGATATTCAGAAAACTCGTTGAGCCATACAAAGGTAAGATTATACTTATTGATGTATGGGGAACTTGGTGCGGACCTTGTAAAGAGGCTCTTTCACATTCACAAGAGGAATATGAGCGACTGAAACCATACGATATAGTGTTTATGTATCTTGCTAACGGTTCTCCTGAAGAGAGTTGGAAGAACGTGATAAAGGAATACAATGTGACGGGCGATAACGTGGTTCATTTCAATCTTCCAGCTGCCCAACAGAAGGCTGTTGAGAATTATATAAAGGTTTCAGCTTATCCAACCTACAAACTTGTGGATCAGAATGGCAATCTCCTTGATGTGTATGCTGATCCTCGTCACCTTGATGCTCTTGAGAAACTTATCAAGAGGATATTGGGTAAGGAATAGGCTTAAACTCCGATGTAAGTCCGTTGATCCTCCCTTCTTCCTCCGTACCAAAGTCGGTGCAAAGTCGGTGCAAAGTCGGTGGAGGAGCGATTTTATATCGGAGAATCATCGAGTTTGGTTCGGAGGAAAGACGAAGGTAAAGCGAATAATCGTGGTCTTTGTTTGGGATAAAATTGTCGAATTCACGTTCAGAAAAAGTACGATTATGGACAGACTTACTGCTCAAAAGCGTCATGATAATATGGCGGCTATACGGTCAAAAGACACGAAGCCTGAGTTGATTGTGCGACGAGGGCTTTGGAAACGTGGATTCAGATATAGGCTTAATCACAAAAGATTGCCTGGGCATCCTGACCTTGTATTGAAGAAGTACAGGACGTGCATCTTTGTAAACGGATGCTTCTGGCATGGACATTACGTTGAACTGGGTAAAATGGAAAACTCGACTTGTTGTAAGATTCCAAAGACAAACCGAGATTTCTGGGTATCAAAAATCAGACGTAATAAGGAGCGGGATAAGGAAGAGCAAAAGCGTTTGGCTGAGATGGGCTGGCATTGTATTACGGTTTGGGAATGTGAACTGAAACCCCAGAAGCGTGAGGAAACACTTGATTCTATCGCTTTTACCCTAAACCGTATCTGGATGCAAGACCACGGTATAAAGGCCAAGGACTACTACCCTTATCCTAGTGAAAGGGCAAGGGAGTCGCAGGCGATGGTGGCAGAAGATGAGGTGGATTAGAATTTTACCGTCAACTTGCCGAGTATCTGGCGACCTTTTCTTGGAACTCCGTTAGCAAGGAGAGAGCCGATTTTGTAGTCGTTATCGCCGATATTGTGTAGTGTGATGTCGATATCAAGATATTGCCATTCATAGCCTAAGCCAAGGCTGATGACTGCCTGTGGCTTCACCTCATCTATACTACCCATAGTCTGCTTCATGGCATAGGAGAGGATTACATCGGCTTTCTGATAGTAGGTTGTGGATTGGGCGCTTATGGTACTGCGCAGCCATACCTTTCCTCCTGTTATGAAGCCTTTCCCCTTACCATGATAAGGTGATCCTGCAACGGTGATATTGCCCATAAACTGTGGTACACCGAAAGGATTGCTCTTGTGTACGTTATATCCCTTTGACTTGATGAATTTCTGCCATGTGAAATTCACGTTTGCAAAGAAGTTGTCGGAATTATATTGTGCCGCTCCCTCTATACCGGCTTGTGTTACCATAGCGGAGTTGCGGAAGAGATAATCACCACCTAACTCGATGTTTACAAGATCCTCAAGCTTGTTGCGGTAGAAACTGAGTTCTGCCGAGAGAGGTGTGCCCTGACGGTGGTATGTGGCTCCTATCAGGTAAGAGTGCATAGTCTCCGGACGCATGTTCGCTCCTCCGCTGAACATCTTCACGTTGCATGCACGATAGATATATGGTGCATCAACGAAACTGTAGTTGTAGGAAGCACGTGCTGAGAGAGTCTTTGTAATTTTGTAGATCAATGAGAAACGTGGAGAGAACCTGTTGAGAGTGGCATCATCGAATCTGATTTTGTGGTCGTAGCGTAGTCCGGCGTTTAAGATAAACTTTCTGGAGAAGAAATGCTTCAATTGTAGATATGAGGAATAGATTTCTTCACTTGCATCGTTGAACACCTCTCCGCTTGATATCATCTGCTGTGTGGTATAGTTTCCGCCTATGTAGAGAACTCCGTCGGTGAGGGCGAAGTGCTCGTATTGACATCCTATTACGGCATTACCATGACCAAGGTATCTGTATTTTGCAAGTATCTGCGCTTGTCCGCCAAAGGTTAAATTCTCCCATTCCAGCATCTGGAAAACACCTGCCGTCTTCACGTAATACTTCATCAGCATCTGTGCTATCTCAGGACTGATATCGGATGATTTGCCTTCTGACTGTAGTCTTTGCAAGAGGTCTGCCCCGACACCGAAATTGACGGAGTCACCCATGACATTGTAGAAACTGGTATGCTCCATAGAGACATATCCAGAGGCATGAATGTTGAAAGCTCCCAATGAGTGGGAGTAGTCCACGTTAAGGTGGTGATTGGTGCGGGTAATACCAGGACCATTGCTCTTGATGTTGCTGTAGCGGTCGTAGTTGAAGTTCTGTACCGCTTCATACGAAGGCGTTTCAGGACTAAGGTATCTATTCCCCTTATCGTCGCTTAGGATAGCCTTAGTAGCAGGCATCTGTAGGATATTGATATACGGTGTCTGCTTTGAACGCTGTGAGTTGAAGGTTAGGGAGAAGTCGCGCCAGCGTCCCTTTATACCAATGTCGTATGACGGGCGGCGGTTGTAGGCATGGGCATATACCGTGCTCTGTGGTGTTAGAGAAGCCTGATTGTCAGAACTATAGGCAACATTGTCGTGTGTGTATTTGAAACCGTCGGTAGCCTGTATGCTACCCCATCCAAGGAGATCCACTACGTTGTTACCACCACCCACGGCATAGGTAGTGCCATAGGTGTTTTGTGTGCCTGTCATAAAGCTTATACGGCCACCATTTAATACGGCGCCCTTGCGAGTTATGACGTTCACCACAGCGGTGAGTGCTACGTTACCATAAAGTGATGATGCAGGGCCTCGTAGCACCTCTATCTGCTGAATCTTGTCAAGGGAGTTACGGTAGTCGGGCGCTTCGGCATTGGTAGAGTAGCCGTTGAGACGGTGTCCGTCCTGAAGGAAGAGAATCTTTTCCTGAGAGATACCTGTGATGCCGTGCATAGCTATGTTAGCCTCAAGACCTTCAGCTATCGACATGCCGGGGACGAAGAGACAGAGGAGTTCCTGAAGGGTTTGGGCACCGGAGTGTCGTATCATAGCCTCGGTGATGAGGGTGACAGGAACAGGTGATTCCTCTATAGACTCCGCCTGTCGTGATGCTGTGGTGATGCCAGCCTCCAGTTGCTTGCGCTCATTAATCATATCAATGAAACGCTGCGGGTCGGTTATGGCAGGAGTGAAATATGGGTTATAGGCAAGTAGCCTGTCGACGATGATTCCTGCATTGACGAGGTCGCCTTTCTCCAAAAAAGAGAGAGCCATGAGACGGTAGGCACTTGTCTTGAGCATACCGCTACCCGTGCTGATTACCTTGCGTGAGTAGGCCTCGCAACTGTCAAGGCGTCCTATTTGGTAATACCGAAATGCCGTAGAGTAGTCTTGCACGGTCTCTGGTGACTGCGCAAAAGATGAAAGGGGTAGAAGAGTTAAAAATAGAAATACCCACCCCCTTACCCCTCCCATAAAAGGAGGGGAGCAGTTACCCTTTTCTCGCTGTGGAGATTTAGAACAACTCGTTTTTATGTATTGTTTTTTATCTTTCATTATTAATGAGTATTACTATCTACTCCCCTCCTTTTATGGGAGAGGTAAGGGGGCGGGTATTTTATTATCCTTTTACAGGAATAGTGAACGTGAATGTTGTCCCTTCATTTAGCTTTGTGTCGATATCGATACTGCCATGATGTTCATTTACTATGATGTCGTGGGTGATAATCATTCCGAGACCGGTTCCTTTGCCTATTGGCTTGGTTGTGATTGTTTCGTGGAAGAGTTTTCCGCGCACCTCGTCTGTCATGCCACAGCCGTTATCACCTATGCTGATGATAAGGTTTCCGTCTTCGACTTTTGCCACTATGTTGATGGTAGGCTTGTAGTCCTCACCTTCGCTTGCAGTTTTTTCTGTCACGGCATAGCATGCATTATTGACAACGTTAAGTACGGCACGGCTAAGGTCTTGAGGTACAACCATGACATGTGGCATATCCTCTTGATAGCTCTCAGTAATGGATATGTTGAATGATTTGTCACTCGCTCTTTGAGCATGATATGCCAGCCATACGTATTCATGCAGCAAATGGGCAATGTCAGTAGGGATGCATTCTCCTTCCTTACCACGCGATATGAGTAATATGCCTTGAATGATGCTTACTGCACGCTCGCCATGTTCACGTATCTTCTGTAGGTTGACGTTGAGATTGGAGGTGATATCATCAATTTCATTAGCATCGTCCTCAGGAATATGTTCTCGCACGTCATTCACTATCTCCTTCAGGTCATCAAGAAGTTTCTCTGACATCTTCGAGAAGTTGATGACAAAGTTAAGCGGATTCTGTATCTCATGCGCTATACCTGCGCTGAGCATTCCTAAGGAAGCAAGTTTCTGCTGCTGGAGAAGAAGTTTGTCAAATTCTTCCTTGGTTGGATACTTAGCAGAAGATTGTTGCTGAGTGTTGGGTGTTGATTTCTCGGTCATAGTGTTATAGTGAATTGGCAGTATTCATCCTGTTGGGATTCAACTGAGATTTTACCATGATGATCGTTAATGATATTGCGTACAAGATAGAGGCCTACGCCGGCAGCCTCACCTGTGGGCTTAGTCGTGAAGAATGGGTCGAACACTTTGTTGATGATATTCTCTCCAATGCCCATGCCGTTGTCGCGAATGATAATACCCGTACCTTCTTCCGGGAGACTTAACACGATTTCCGGTATATAGTCAGGTGGACCGATTCTTACTTTTTTTGCAACTGAGTATATGCTGTTGTTGAACAGAGCTATGAGTGCGTTCTTGATAGAACCTGCATCTATATTGACTATCATCTGCTGGTTAGGCATATCGCATTTTAGTTTTATACCATATTCTGCAATAGCATCCTTGTGATATTCGGATACGACAGCTACTGTCTGTCGGCAGAGGGATATGAGGTCGTGCTGTGTCATAGTGCCTATATGGCTGTTGAGCATAGCCTCCATAGCGCGCAGAGTGCGAGTGGTACTGATACCGTGGTCCTCAATCTTCTTCAGGTTGGTCTTCATCATTTGTATGATGTCGGAACAGTCCTCATAGCAGTCCTCCGATATACGTTCTTTCTCATCCTCAATGTCGGCCATGAGATCCTGAGCAAGACCGGAAGTGAGCTTGGAGAAGTTGTTTATGTAGTTGATAGGATTAAGGATACGGTCGATAAGGCCTTGGGTGAGTTTACCCACAGCAGCGGTACGCTCCATTCGCACGAGGTCATCTTGCGTTCTCTTCAGGTCGGAGGTTCGTTCTGCTACTAACGACTCCAGCTTGGCTTTTTCTGCTTTCAGTCGTCTTGTACGATGTAGCATTAGCCTATGGATTATAGCTATGAGGATGAGCAGGTAGATGATGTAAGCCCACCATTGCAGATAGAAAGGCGTGGCTACCGACCAGTGCAGGGTACTGATTTCCGAAACTCTTCCAAACATGTCGCGTGCTTGAATGTCTATTCTGCTGCTTCCGTAGTCGAGGTTATTGATCTCCACTTCATTGTGGTCGCTCCACAGGCTCCATCTACCACCGTTGATGCGATAGCGGTATTCGGTAGGGCAGATAATGGAGGAGTAGGAGGTGGAGAATGTAACGTTTAGCTGATTGCAGGATGACGGTAGCATGATGTCTTCCACGTCGGAGTATGGTTTCATGTCTCTTGGCGAATAACCACCCCACATCACGGAGTCGCCCATTGCTATTACCTGACGGATATATGGTCTTAAAATAGGCTGCTGCTTTAGCTCTTTCACCATACGAGTGTCGAGTATTATTACACCGAAATCACCACCTGCCCACATCTTTCCGTCTTCAGATGCATAGAGGCAGTTGAGCGCACGCTTTGTGAAAGGATACATCCACGGTGAAAGTGTTGCGGATTGCTTATTGGTAGTGGAAGCTTTCAGGTTACGCCCTTCAGGATCGGTAATCCATAGTGTGCCCGATGGATCTGTGTATTTCAGCTTCGGATCCTTTACATCGGCACTTTGACGTATGCATCTGTCAGAAACCTTTATTCCGTCATTGCTGTTGGAAAATGAAAGTTCCCATAGCTCGCCATAGATGCTCTCCACGGTGAACTTCCCTTTGGCATGCTGTATCTTCGTCACCTTTTCCAAAGGTAGAACCATCGTCTTTTGTCCATATTTGGAAACGTAATATACTCCATCGACTTCACCTGTGACATAGCCGCCTTGTTTTTTGTCGTGGCATACAGAGAAGGTGTTGTAACCGGTTATATGTCGTATGGTACCTGGGGTGATGAGGTACAGACCTTGTGATGTGGCTGCAAGCATCTCCGCATCTGAGATGCGTGTAAGCTGCCAACAGGCAAGATCAATGTCTTCCACCAACTGTATTCTGTTACCATTTAGGCGGTACAGTCCCTTCATTGTACCTATGTAGTATGTTCCGGCAAGTTGACAGATGCAGTTCACCTCACCTTTCAGCCCTTCCCTTTCTCCAATCTGTCCGTATGGAGAGAGCGCATCAACGGCAAAGATACCGTTATCAGTAGCGCCCCATAACATATTTGTGCGGTTGGGGACAATACGGTTGATAGCATTGGATATAAGACCGTCGGTCTCGGAAAGAGTAGCAAAGGCATAGCGACTGTTACCGAAGTCAATGCCGTATGTGTAGCTGTAGCGTAGCTTTATGTCGAGCGGCATCTCCAACAGGCTCACAGAGTCGGGGGATGAGAGATTAGTGTTTTGAGTTGATGGATTAGAGCTTTCGTTTTTGTCTTCTTTTATAACCCGAAGACTCTCATTCACAACCTCATACGCCTTGCCTGCGGTGGTATGCACATACACCTTGTCTTTCTCAACCTTGATGTCATCGACTTCTGAGATAGAGCCTCTGTCTGCGTCAGATACTATGGTGTGAATCTGTATGCGTCCCAGTTTGTCTGATTTGAGGTAGCCGAATACGTTGTAACCGCCTACCCATATACGTCCATTGTCGCCTCGTGTCAGTCGTGTCACTCTACTGATGCCTGGGGTATGGATCTTTCTCCATGTGGCCCCATCATAGTAGAGTAGTCCCTCAAAATTGGCAACAAATACAGTACCGTAGTCATCGCATGCAATATCGTAATTGCGGTTGTGCGCCATGTATTCCTTGGATGGGTAATTGCGGAAGAAAGGCACACCTCTTCCATCTGCCATTATCTCAGAAAGAGGTAAAAGACAAAAGACAAGAGGCAAAAGACCTTTGACTTTAGACTTTAGACTTTTGACTTTTATCATTTGCCACCTCCTTTCATGAATGTGCGGTAAGGCACGGATTTTCCGATATAGTAGTTCCACTCATCCTGTGTGAACTCACGACGCAGTAATGACTGTGTGGCATTTGCGTTCTTGGTTACGGAGGTACAGAAACGATTCATGCCTCCAGCCTCATTGCCAATCCATATCATCTGTGATTCTTCGTCCACAACAAACGACAGAGGCCATGAGTCGAAGCGGAACTCTATTGACTCGGCAATAGATGCCATGCTGGCAAACGACCAGAAACGCATGGTGTGGTCATAGCTGGTGGAGACAATAGAATTGTTGACTGCCTTTATAGAGGTAATAGCTCCTGTATGACCGGTCATGGTGCTTATGATATGTCCGTTTTTGTCCGTGACATATATTACGCCTGTCTCAGTTCCAAGTATGTTAGTACCATTATGCTTGTCATGGAAGAATGCTGTCACCAGTTCCTTTACTCCTTTGATGTCTGAGCGTTTGCATTTGTTTGAGTTAGAAGCAGATACTACGTAATGCAGACCGTTTGTCCCGAATATGTGTAGCATACCGGTTTCTTCTTCAAATCCAAGAGCATGAAGTCCTGACTCAAGTGAGACGATATCCTTGATTGCCATCAACCTGGAATTAATCCAGGTAAGCGATTTGTTACTCGTAGCAACAAGTATATCCTTACCAATTGAGCAGATATCTTTCCAGACACCGGTTCCAAGTCTTATCATGCCCGTTACCTTCATTTGCGGAATGCGTGCGCCGCTGAACTCCAGAACAGCTACCATACCGTCAGATGTCATAGCTGCCATTCTGTTGTTGGATAGCATAGCCATACTTCGGAATGGAACATTATCAACCGTGAAGTATCTGAGTTCTCCCGCATCGTTGCACAGAATTATTTCTCCGTAGTCTGTCAAACCAAGTACCCAGCGTGCGCCGTCAATCTTCATGAGGTCCACGCATCTCACATTACCCTTGAGCGCTGTGTTCAGTTTCTCTGTGGAATTTGAGGAATAGAGAAGAGCCTTATATACGTTATCTGAGTTCTCTTGACCGCCATACTGTTTGGTATAGTGCCATGAGGCATAAGAAAGAAGTCGTGAAATATCCGTAGCCACACTTCCCTTGGCGAGGGCTGACTGTGCAAGAGAGTTGCCCATTGACAGATAGAATAGCGTATCAGCCTTTGCACGAGCCTTTTCCGCTTCCATCATATTCTTTGTGGCTATTTCCTTTTGTCCCACAGCCATGATACGCATCTGGTCGGCCTGTTCTGCTGCCAGTACGGCTTTCTTCTGGGCCTGTTGTGCAAATCCTCTCTCTATCTCTGCCTTTCCGCGCTCCATATCGGCTATACGCGACTGTCTCACAGCCTCTTCACGTTGCTTGTCTGAGATATTCTTCTGTTGAAAGGCTATGTCCTCCATCTGCTCGCTTACACGCTGTGTCACCTTTGCCTGAAGCTCTTTCTTCTGGAGGTCGGATATCTGTTCCTGAAGTTCGGCTGTCTTTGCCTCGTATGCCTGATTACACACAAAGTAAGTGACACCGCAACTGATTGCTGCGACGCCAACTAATGCTCCGTACTTTCGCCAGAGCAATAGCATTCTCTTTCGTGTGTTAGCAGAATTATTCATAAATTATCCCTATGGGGGCGGGTGGGGGGAGAGACCGCTATTTTCTCTTTATCGCCATTATCGTGATGTCGTCACTCTGCTCCGCACCGTTGGCATGAGCGTTAACGGCGTTGTCGATAGCTGATGTGACCTCTTGGGTGGTATTGTCTCTCAGCGTTGCAAGCAAGGATTCAAGTCGCCCTTCTCCATATAAATTATTGCTCGGGTCACAAGCCTCCGTCACACCGTCGGTGAAGGCTACAAGCATATCGCCTTTCTCCAGTTTCAGAATGCTCTCCTGATATGGGAATCCCTCTGTTACTCCCATGCATATATTATTGGAGTTGGGCAGTACATCCACATTGCCATTGACTTTGATGATATATGGTGGATTGTGTCCTGCATTTACATATCGCATCTCGCCTGTGCTGATGCAATACACACCATAGAATACGGTTACGAACATTGAGTCAAAACTCTCCTTTGACAGCATGTCATTTGATTGTGATACTGTAGTGACGGGTGTCAGACTCCTTGTTCCCGTGAAGCGAAGCAATGTATAGCTCATGGTCATAAACAAGGCGGCAGGTACACCCTTGCCCGATACGTCGGCTATCACGAAACCTAAATGGTCATCGTCTATGCGGAAGAAATCGTAGAAGTCGCCTCCCACATCCTTTGCAGGTTTTATCGTAGCATGGATATCTACCTCGGAAGCTACATCGGGGAAAGGAGGGAATTTATTAGGCAGGATAGCCGACTGTACCTCGGCAGCAAGACTGAGGTCTGCCTTTAGATCAACCAACTGTCCATGCTCTTTCTGCGACTGCTTTACAAATTCGATCTCTTCACGTGCCTTCTCTATGGTGCGCTCCAAGTCCTCAAGGTCGATAGGCTTTGTGGCAAAGTCGAAGGCACCATTGTTCATGGCCTGACGTATATTACTCATTTCGCCGTAGGCACTTACCATAACCACCTTCAGGGCAGGGTTGTTGCGATCCTTGATTTTCTTGAGAAGCGTGAGACCGTCCATCTCCGGCATGTTGATGTCGGAGAGCACTATATCTATATCTGGATGTTGCAGAAGCATCTGCATGGCTTCTACACCATTGTGCGCAAAGTAAAACTCATATTCACCCTTGCGAATCTTTCTGCGGAAATACTGGGTTAGCAGGAGCTCAAGGTCAAGCTCATCATCCACACTTAGAATCTTAATCATAGAATAAAGTATAAGATAAATTTACGGTTTTATGCTGGCAAAGATAGCAAAAGTATGTGAATAAACCAAATAAATGACGGGAAAAAAGAAATTTTTATTAATTTTGCACTAATGATTGACCGTTGTTATATAGAGATAACCAATGTATGCAACCTAAGTTGCGATTTCTGTCCGAAGCACAATAGGGCTGAAAGACGTATGACTGCACAGGAATTTGACCTTGTCACAGACAGACTTCGTGGTAGGGCTATCTTCCTGTATTTTCATCTCATGGGTGAGCCTATGCTTCATCCTCTCCTGCCTGATTTCATCCGTATGGCTCGTGAAAAAGGTTTCAACACCGTTCTTACTTCCAACGGTACTTTACCTCTCAAGGCGATGCGTCTCCTTTCTTCTCTTCCACACAAGGTGCAGCTATCATTACATTCTCACGAAAGTAATGGCAAGGGCATACTTGCAGACTATATAGATAAGGTAATGCAATTTGCAATTCCTGCGGCTGAGCAAGGCACTTGTGTTGTGCTGAGGCTTTGGAATCAAGGTGGTCGTGAGAGTGAGAACGAGCAGGTTATGCAACTTCTGGAGAAATACGTACAAAAACCTTGGCGTGAGCGTCCAGACGGCTATCGTCTATGTGATAATCTCTATCTCGAGTTTGATAGGAAATTTGAGTGGCCAGTAGTTCAACAGCCCCCCTCCAGTTCCCCCGAGGAGGAGAGGAACGAAGTATTCTGCAAGGCTCTCCACAAGCAGATTGGTGTTCTTTCTGATGGAAGTCTGGTGCCTTGTTGTATGGATCATAATGGCGATATAAGGCTTGGAAATCTCTTTACACAGTCGCTTGATGAGATTCTCAATTCGCCACGTGCCAAGGCTATGATTGAAGGTTTCCGTCATCATAAGGCTACGGAACTCCTTTGTCGGAATTGTGAGTCAGGCAATGTCCGTAATAGTTTCCGGGGAAAACCGAAGAGTTGAGACAAGTACAAATTGTTAGTAAGGCTAATATACATCTCGTTTGTATATTAGCCTTTTTTCGTGTGTTGCATTCATTTTTATAGGGTTGATTGTGGTTTGAAGTGTTGCAAATGAGGTGTTGGCGATGTAACTTGTTGTGGTTTTCAAGTATTTGAAAGATAATGAGTTACAAATAAATATGATGAAAAATCACGTTGCAACATCCTCCGAAAATAATCGGGGAAATGCTTGCAAGAGAAAAAACTCCTTTCTAATTTTGTTCTCAGAAAACGGAATTATTAACCCTTAAAAACTATTGAATTATGACACAGATTGATCTTATTTCAAATGAATGGTCAGACCTTTTGTTTGAGAACCGCAACAAAGAGTATGGAGCTTATGTTCTCCGTCACCAGACAGGCACACGTAATATAATGTCAATCATCGCTGTGCTGATTCTTTTCGCTATTGCTATGGCTTTCATGGTTGCAAAGAATGCCATTGATGACTATAGGGCAAAGAATATGCCACACACGCAAGTGGTTGAGGTTACGACATTCCATGATAGAACGGAAAAAGCCACGGTGAAGCGTACTGAGCCTATCAGGCGTGAGAATATAGAGGAAGTAGTGGAGAATGTTAAGAAATCTATAAAGTTTACTGCTCCTGTTATTAAGAAGGATGATGAGGTAAATCCTGAAGAAGAAATGAGAACTCAGGATGAAATCATGAAATCAAAGCTCTCTATTGCTGTTTTTGATGTTTTTAATGGTTCAGAAGAGGGTGAGGTGCTAAAGGCAAAGCAAATGCTTGTAACTGAGCCTGTAAAGCCAAAGGAAGAAGAGAATACGGTGTTTGAATATGTTGAGCAGATGCCTTCTTTCCCCGGCGGAGATGCTGCCTTGATGCGATATTTGAGCAAAAATATCAAGTATCCTCCATTAGCAGAGGAGAATGGCATTCAAGGACGTGTGATATGCTCTTTCGTAGTAGAGCGTGACGGAAGTGTTAGCGATATTCGAATAAAGAGAAGTGTTGATCCTTCTCTTGACAAGGAAGCTATGCGTGTGGTTTCTGCTATGCCTAAGTGGATTCCAGGCAGACAGAATGGTCAGATGGTACGCGTGAAATATACTCTTCCTGTTACTTTCAGACTTCAATGATCTGCCCAAGTGAGATTGTTGCTTGTTCGCTCTTCCTCCGATACTCCATCGTTACTCCATATCAACTCCATATCAAGTCCATCGATTCGATGGAGTATCGATGGAGCAGCGATGGACAAGTGATGGAGCAACCTATGAAAAGAAGCTAAGGATGAAGGGCATTTCGGAAGAAGTGTTTCCTTGTGATTTTTTGCTCACGCAAGAAAAACTTTTAGCGTTTTTCTTTGGGGAAATGGGAATTTTTGTTTACTTTTGCCCTCACTATAAAATCAATGGGAAAATTCATCGGCATATTCATTGGACTCATGGTCATCGCCTTCCTGACTTGTTGCAAGGATCGGGAGGGTGATGATTCTGCCGTTTATGAGCAGAGGGAGTTCCTTTTGACGAATATTTTCAAGGACACCTTGAAGAGATATGTCGTTCTTACTCCTCAGTTTGCCGATAGCCTTCTTGATGCAGCCGTAGGGACAAAGAACAGGGATGCTATATGTGTGGCTATCAATGCCGTTATTGATTCGCGTGATTCTGCTTCTACCGAAAAGGCAATTCTTGCGGCTATGAAGAAGTATTATAAGGTGACGGATGCAAAGGACAAGCGTCCGTCGCTGAAGACTATTCTGGCGAGTATGGCGGCAAAATATGCCTCTAAGGGAGATACTGCGAGGGCAAGGAAATTCCTTACGGCTGCTATGAAGGATACTATTCCCGGTAAGGAAAAGGTAATGACGCATCTTGATGACAGATGCAAGAAACTAACGGTTTCATTATTGAATGAAGGGCAGATGCTTGCTGCTACAAAGATATACCATCATAACCTTGTGGCGTGTGATTCTTTGAGATATACTATCGGGAAAGGGCATTTGGAAGAGGTCAAGAAGATGAGGTCAAGTCTTGCGAATCTCCTGATTATCGTCATACTCGTTGTTGCTATCATCTGTCTGACTGTTTATCTTGTAAGAGCAAAGCAACAGGATAAAGAGTATGTGTATGAGAGTGTTACGTCAAGGTTACAGGATTCAATAGACGAGTATCAGCAGATGCTTGATGACCTTCAGACAACTAATTCCGACAACAAACGCGAGACGGATATGCTTCGTAGGCAGATAGACAGTATTCAGGAGCGTTTGATGGAGAGAATGCAGAAGGGTAGGGCATTGTATTTGTCCTTGACAGAAGGAAATCCTATGCCTTATGATCTCAAGGATGCAGATTCTTATCTTATTGATTATGTAATGCTTTTCTATCCGGCAAAGTACAGGCAATGGACGGAACAGTACGATAAACTTACTCCAAGGGCCTTTACATACCTTATATTATGTGATATGGGGCATAGCGATACGAAGATTCAGGAGATACTGAGTATTAGCGCTTCGAGTGTACGTTCTATTAAATCCCGCCTAAACGCAAAGAAGAGGTAATTAAAAATGAAAGTTTTCACTGTCTATTGTCATCCGTCAGAGGATTCCTTCACCCGACATGTTCGTGATTCCTTCTTGAAAGGAATTACGGATTCTGGTCATGAGTATGAGTTGTCGGATTTGTATCGTATGGGTTTCCGCACGGATATGTCTGAGGATGAGTATCTTCGTGATTCCAACTATACCACTTCACCTCAGTTGGCTGATGATGTATTGGCAGAGCAGGAGAAAATAAATTCTGCTGATGCGATTGCTTTCATATATCCTGTCTTCTGGACGGAGGCTCCGGCTAAGTTGGTCGGGTGGTTTGATCGTGTGTGGTCGTATGGGTTTGCATACGGAGACAAGACAATGAAGATGCTTGACAAGGCTTTGTTTATGTGTACGTCGGGGCATGATTTCATTACCTTAGAGCAATTCGGGTTCTTGGAAAGCATGAAGAATGTGATGCTTGGGGATCGCCTTGCCAAACGGGTAAGCGAAAGTGATTTTGTGGTCTTTGATGGTATGTCTAAAGAAAAGAAATCGCGTCAGGACAATTGGGAAAAGCATCTTGAAACGGCCTATAATAAAGGCTTTACTCTATTTGAGAAACCAAGGGATGATTTCTCTTTAGATGGCAGGAATTTTGTTGCTGTACAGAATTCTGAATCTGGTGAGGTGTCGGAACAGACAGTTTTTTGCTATCATCAGAAGGATAATGCCATTTGGGCTGAATATTTAGGTGGTAGTATCGTGAAGGGCTTTCTGATAGGTACAATGGATGGTAATCATTGTTTGAGTTTCTCATATCAGCATTTGAATATTAATGGAGAGTTAAAGTCGGGTTCATGTCATTCTCGTCCTTGTGTGGAGAACGGAAAACTGCGTTTCTATGAGGAATGGCAATGGGCTTCTGGTGAAACTGGTACATCTATGATAGAAGAATTATAAAGGCATATAGAGATGAAACGGTTGTATTATCTTGATACTTTGAAAGTGATGTTGACCATATTGGTGGTTTTTCATCATGCGGCAGAGGCATATTCTCCATATTCGGCTTGGGTATATAAGCCGAGTAATAAGGATGAGATGATGCCTTTGATATGGCATTTTAATTCTGTTAATGCAGCTTTCTTCATGGGATTGTTTTTCCTGATTGCAGGTTATTTCGTGCCTCGCAGTTACGATAAACAAGGGGTGTGGGTGTTTATTAAGAAGAAACTTCTTCGACTTGGCATACCCGTTGTGCTTGTCACGGCATTTCTTACCTATGCTACTGGACAGTTAGAGGTCGGGCATTTGTGGTATGTGGAGAGTCTCTTGCTATTTTGCCTTGTCTATGCGCTTGTAAGGAAATTTGTTTCACCTATGCAGGTGAAGAGCAGCGTTTCGCTTTGGGGATTGTTGGCTGTGTCTCTCATAATGGGAGTTGGCGGGCATCTAATCCGACAGGTAAGTCCACAGGATAACTGGATATGGGTATTAGGTTTCATTCATATTGAACCTGCACATTATCTGCAATACGTTATTATGTTTGTGTTGGGTGTCCTTGCCTATCGTGGACAATGGCTAACAAAAATGAAGAACAGTACAGGCGCAGTATCACTATTGATAGGCTCTGCCTTGGCTATCGGCGACTATGTGCGTAATGATGGGGATTGGAACAACTTTGTTTATCAATGGTTTGGAATTTATGAATCTTTGCTTTGTGTTTTCTTCAGTTTTGGTTTACTGTGGTTGTTCCGTGAGTTCGTAAATGGTACTAATGCTTTCCAGAACTGGTGCTCACAACAGGCCTATGGAGCCTATATCGTCCATTTGTTTGTGCTACTTGCCGTTCAGAATGCCACCGATAGTATAATGCTTCCCGGTATTGTCAAGTTCTTTATTATCGGTGTCGTGGCAAGTATAATTTCCTTTGTCATTACCTATCTGCTAAGATTAATACCGGGGGTGAAGAAAATATTATAAAACTTTAACCCCTACCTTTTCCCGCTCGGGAGAAGGTAGGGGTTAGGTTTCTTTGTCTTTTATTTTTTCTTTTTAGTTGTTGTAGTCTTCTTCTTGGTTGTCGTTGTCTTCTTCTTTGCTGTTGTGGTGGTAGTTGCTGGCTTGTAGTATTTCATAGCCTCTGGAATAACCTGTTGAAGAGCTGCGATACGCTTGGCGTCACTTGGGTGATCGCTGAATATCTCACTCTGGTTAGAGGTTGAAAGAGAAGCCATGCGTTGCCAGAATTCAATAGCCTTGTTAGGGTCGTAGCCTGCCATAGCAGCAAAGACGAGTCCAATGCGGTCTGCCTCGGTCTCGTTGTCACGACTGTATTTCAAGTTGGCGAAATTGAATCCTAACTGCGATGCCATATTGGCGATTGATGTCGTTTGCTGGGATGCACCAGCCATTCCGAGGAGAGCACCTCCTATTTGTACAGCTTGCTGTTGGCGTGCCTGCTTTGACATCTGTTCGGCAGAATGCTTGGCTACTGCATGGGCAATCTCATGGCCAAGTACGATGGCAAGTCCTGCTTCATCTTGTGTTACAGGCAGAATACCCTCATACACCACAATCTTACCTCCAGGCATACAGAAAGCATTCACCTCATCACTCTTTACGAGATTAAACTCCCATTCATAATATTGCAGATCATTGGCTGCACCATTTTCTCTGAGGTATGCCTCAACAGCCTTTGCGAGTTTCTCGCCGACACGCTTCACCAATGCTGTCTTTGTGGCATCTTTTGAAAGGGTTGATTTCTGGATAACCTCGCTATACTGTTGCTTACTGAGACTGAGGATTTGTCCGTCATCATACAGGAGAGTGTGTTTTCTTCCTGTAATAGGAACAGTAGATGTGGTGCCGCATGACGCGAGCATGAGTGCTGCAACTGCACCGAGTAATGCTTTCTTGATATTCATAACTAATATGTTTTATTTGGATATTTTGCGGCAAAATTACTAAAAAATATTTTATATATAATGTACTAATACGAAAAAACAGATATTTTTAACAATGATTATAGGTTGCTGCTTTGTTCAGCAAATAGTCGAAGATGTTGCTAATGGAAGGATGAGACAAGTAAAGTAAATGCCCATGTGTTGCTTTTAAAAAGTGTTTAACCCTTTCTATTTGTCTAAAGAAATTGTATGATAAGTCGGTTTAAGTGTAAAATCTACCATTTTGTTGTTTTTGAGCATAGGTTTTTCTTTAAAAATACGATTTGGCGATATCTAGACGTGTTTTATGAAACAAAATAACCACGTAAATGTAATGCCTTAAATTTGAAAAAGAAACAAATATGTAAAAAAATGTTACACTCTTTTTTTATAATATTATTAAAAATGTTTACCTTTGCCGTCATAATCAGTGAAGCGTGTTCATATGTCGAAATTGAAGTACGCTTTGAGTGATAAAATTTACGCGGATAAATTTATATCTATTCCTAAATTTCCTAAATTGTGCTAAAACTTAAATAATTTATAAACCTAAATCCTACAAATGACAAAAAAACTGAAAGAGATGATGGGTCTTGCCATGCGCAAGATATCGTCAAAGACATCGGTTCTTGCTTTGCTAATGTTGGTTTTTGTAATGCCGACATTAGCTCAGGACTTGGTCAAGGGTACCGTTATTGACAATAACGGAGAGGCGATTATCGGTGCAACGGTTCAGCAGAAAGACGATCAGAAGAACGCGACAATTACCGACCTTGACGGAAATTTCGTCCTTAAATTGCCTTATGGTAAAGGCACAGTTCGGGTGTCTTACGTTGGCATGAAAGAGAAGGAAGTTAAAGTCTCTGCTGACAAGCTAAACAAGGTAATCATGGAAGAGGATGATTCCCAGCTTGAAGAGCTTGTTGTTGTTGGCTACGGCCAGCAGAAGAAGGCATCTGTTGTCGGTGCAATCACGCAGACAACTGGTGAGGTTCTTGAACGTGCAGCAGGTATCGGTAGTGTGGGTGCAGCCCTTACCGGTAACCTTCCTGGTGTTGCTACTATTGCTTCTACAGGTCAGCCTGGTGAAGAGGATCCACGTATTTATATTCGTGGTGCTGCTGCATGGAATACTGATGCTCAGCCTCTCGTCCTTGTTGATGGTGTTGAGCGTGAAATCAAGGCTGTGGATATCTCATCTGTAGCTACGGTCTCTGTGTTGAAGGACGCATCCGCTACCGCTATCTATGGTGTGAAGGGTGCTAATGGTGTTATCCTTATTACCACAAAGCGTGGTGTTGAGGGTAAGGCAAGAATTGATGTAGGCTTCAACGCAACATTGAAGGCTGTATCAAAACTTCCACGCAAGTATGATTCATACGATGGTTATATGCTTCGTAATCAGGCTATTGAGCATGAGCTTGCCATTGGTGGTGATGCTTCATGGGCATACTATCGTCCACAGACATTCATCAATAACTTCCGCAATCAGGATCATACGGTAAAGGCAAACCGTGATGCTGCGGGTAACTACCTTGGTGACTATAGCCAGGCAGAGCGTTATCCGAATGTTGACTGGCAGGAAGAGATGTTCAAGAATTTTGCTTTGTCATACAATACAAACCTTAATATCTCTGGTGGTACAAAATTTGTCAAGTATTTCGTGGCATTCGACTACCAGAACGAGGGTGATATGACAAGGATCTGGGATAACCGTCAGGGTTATGAGGGCGGTTATACATACAACCGTCTGAATGTTCGTTCCAACCTCGATTTCCAGATTACAAAGACAACACAGTTCAGCGTGAACCTCGCTGGTTCAAATGCACAGCAGAAGACGCCACGTTATTATTATGGTAATAATGGTGAGTTCTTCCAGCAGCAGAACTGGGCTGGTGCATACGGTATGGCTCCAAACCTTTTCCCTGTTCAGTTCTCTGACGGTTCATGGGGCTACTACCCATTGGTTTCAAACATTGCAAACTCTCCAAGGAACGTAGCAAATTCAGGTTATGAGCTGAAGACAATTACACGTATTTTCACCGACTTCAAGCTCGAACAGAATCTCGACTTCATAACAAAGGGACTCTTAGCACGCGGTACTATCTCATGGGATAACCAGATTGATGAGGGATCACGTGGTATTTCCGACACCCATAAGACAAAGAATGCATATATGCTTCCTGAGGATGGTCAGCTCCTCTATGAGACTGCCATTACAGGTGGTACAGGTTTCGACTTCTATGAGAGCCGTGACTGGTCAACTTCGGGAGGTGAGGTTAGCAAAACAGAGCGTGCTACCGAGATGTCGCTCCAGCTCTTCTGGGCTCGTCAGTTCGGAGTTCATAATGTATCTTTAATGGGTAACTGGAAGCGTCGTATTTCTGCAAAAAATACTGAGCTTGAGAATCGTCGTGAGGACTGGGTGTTCCGTACCACTTACGATCTCAAGAGCAAGTATTTCGCTGAGTTCAATGGTGCTTACAACGGTTCACAGAAGTTCTCTCCAGACAAGCGCTTCGTATTCTTCTGTTCAGGAGCAGCAGGCTGGATGATTTCTGAGGAAAAGTTCATGAAGTGGCTCAGGGACAAGAGAATCATTGATATGTTCAAGATCCGTGGTTCTATCGGCGAAATTGGTGATGATAGTGCTGGTGGAAACTTTGCGTACCTTACCGAGTGGTCTGTAGTAGGTCCTTACAAGGTTTCCATTGATAATTCCGACAGTCCGTTCACAGGATATAAAGAGACTCGTGTCGCCAGCCCAGATATTCGTTGGGCAACCGTGAAGAAGTTGAACATCGGTTTCGACTATGCTGTCCTTGGTGGTATGTTTGCTGGTAGCTTCGACTATTTCCGTGACGACCGTTATGATATATTCATCTTTGGTGGCGACCGTTCTGTACCTTCTTTCTATGGAGCAGCAAAGACTCCTGATATCAACAAGGGTGAGATCAAGAACTACGGTTTCGAGTTTGAGCTTCGTTTTAATAAGGTGTTGGAGAATGGTATGCGCTTCTGGGCAAATACCAACTACACATACGCACACAATGACATTATTACAAAGGATGACCCTAGGCTGATCCCAAGCTACCGCAAGGATAAGGGCTACTCACAGGGACAGTATCGTTCTTATATCGACAACGGCTTCATCGGTACTTACGATGAGCTTTACAGTACTCCTGAGCGCGAGAAGGACGATAGTCAGGTTCTCATTGGCGACCACTATATCGTTGACTTCAATGGTGATGGTATTGTTGACGAGACAAACGACCAGGCTCCTTACGGCTATACAGGAACTCCAGAGCATACCTATAACGCTACAATCGGCTGGGAGTGGAAAGGCTTCAGCATGTTCGCACAGTTGTATGGCGCTACAGGTGTTACCCGTGACGTTGGTCTTACTTCATTCAACAACAAGCTCCTCACAGTATTCGACAATGGAACATGGTGGAATCCTGTAGATGGAGGTGGTGATGTCGTAGTACCACGTTTCACTACACAGGTATCTTACAACGATGGTACACAGTATCTCTACGACGGTTCATACTTCCGACTCAAGAACGTGGAGGTTGCCTACACATGGACTAAGGGCTGGATTAAGAAGATCGGCTTCTCAAGCCTGAAGGTTTACCTCAATGGTAACAACCTGTTCCTTATCACGAAGATGCCTGATGACCGTGAGAGTAACTACGGTTTCAGTGGTGGTGGCGGTGCTTACCCTACTGTTAGACGTTATAACTTCGGATTTAAGCTTTACCTCTAATAATATATAAATAGGTAATTCGAAACTTGCTTTAGCTTGTTGAGCTTTAGCGAAAAATTAGTAATTTCGTAAATAACAATATGAAATATTATAACAACATAAAATCCCTTTTGTGTGGTTCCCTGTTCCTTCTTGCAGGAGGCGCTTCCATCACATCTTGCACAGACTGGCTTGAAAAGGATCCGGAGTCTATCGTTGCAGAGGATGAGGCATTCAAGAACTATCGCAATTTCCAGGGATATATTGAGGAAATCTATAGCCTTATTCCTGACAAGGAGAAGGTGAACTATTGTACCTCATGGAACTTTGGTGATGATGCCGTTCATAACCCAGAGGGATATGCACACATGGATCACCAGGTGGATCTTGGTAACTATCGTAACTGGTGGACCAACAACCAGTGCTGGCTTAACGGTGACAGAAGTTCACTCTGGAAGAACTCATGGTACAGCATCCGTAAGTGTAACATGGGTATCGAGAGAATCAAGTCACTCATTGGTTCTGATGAGGAACGTGATCTCCTTCTCGGACAGATGTATTTCTTCCGTGCATGGTGGCATTTCGAGCTGATGTGCTATTTCGGCGGTCTTCCATATATTGACGAGGCTTTCGATTCAAAGAACATCCCAGAGCTTCCTCGCCTTTCTTTCCAGGAATGTGCGGATCGTTGTGCAGAAGACTTCCAGAAGGCAGCCGACCTTCTTCCTATGAACTGGGATGAGACACTTACCGGTCAGCAGACATCAGGTAAGAATGATCTTCGTATCAATAAGTTCATGGCACTCAGCTATCTTGGTAAGTGCTATCTATGGGCTGGCTCACCTCTTATGAAGGAGTTTGAGAAGACAAAGACTGGTGGCGTCGCACAGCTTCTTGGTGCAAGCTCAAATGGCAAGACATACGATTATGATCTCGCTTACTGCCAGAAGGCAGCAGAGGTGTTTGGTAGGCTCATTGAGATGGTAGGCCGTGGTCAGACTCAGTACAAGCTTGCTGAGTTCAAGTATGCCAACATCTACGATCATGAGCGTGATCCAAATGCAGAGACATGCTATTCAGACATTTTCTATACATACAAGCAGGACTGGAAGATGCCAGGCACTACTGAGGCTATCTTCCGTGGTCTTTCTCCAGATGGTAATACTTCTAACTGGAACTGCTCAAAGATTTTCGGCCCTAAGGTTGCAGGTCTTGTGGAGCATGATAACATCATCCACCATCCAACAGCAAACCTTATCGACCAGTACGGTATGGCAAACGGTCAGCCAATATACATCGTTAAGAATGGTGTCTATGTGCTGAACCCAGAGTCTGGCTGGGATCCTACCCATCCATACAAGAACCGTGACCCTCGTTTCTATCATGATATAGTATTCGACGGTTTCCACTATGTACTTCAGACGGAGGCTCTTAGTCCAGAGCAGAAGAAGCTTGACTATTGTTCACTTTATACAGGTGGCGCAATGCGTGCTGTTGACAATGGAAGTAGCACAGGCTACTTCATCCAGAAGCTCATTCCTCACCAGTGTAACATAGGTGACAAGTGGTATGATGCATGGGGTGGTGGTGGTCCATTCCACTGCTATGTCCCTTACATGCGTCTTGCTGACATCTACCTTATGTATGCAGAGGCACAGGGAATTGTTGGTGGTCCAAAGTCTACTGCAAGCACAACTAACATTACTGCTGTAGGCGCAATAGATATCCTTCGTGATCGCGTGAGCAGTGATGATTATCCAATGGAGCATGTTCAGCCAAACTTCCTTGACACTAAGGAGCACTTCATTGACGAGGTGCGCCGTGAGCGTGCCGTGGAGCTTGCCTTCGAGGGCTTCCGTTGGTGTGATCTTCAGCGTTGGCTTCTCCTTACTGAGCCTCCTTACACTACAAAGTACTCTCATGAGTTCGAGCGTATGGAAAAGGATGACTGGTATTTTGACGCAAACTCACGTGAGGCTAAGCATGATCCAAAGGATGCAAAGGTTGCTAACTTCCGCAAGCAGGAACTTATCACACGTCGCCTTGACTCAAAGCACTATTGGTTCCCGCTTCCTGACAAGGATACCTATCTCTATGAAGGATTTGTTCAGAATCCAGGATGGTAATGGCAAATGTGATTGACAATTGCTAATTGATAATTGATAATTGACAATTTTTTATGAAAGATATAAAAACAAACATATTTCTCTTTGCCATGCTTGCTGCATCGCCACTAATGGTCAATGCACAGACTGCGGAGAAGGCAGATACCACGGCAAAAAAGAAAGTCCATGTCGCTTTCCGCGACAAGGATGCCGACCATCTTCTTGGAGGCGTTTCATATATTGACATGGAAGAGTTGCAGAAGAAGGATTATACCGTTGGCAGCCTTGATGACCTGTATGGTCTCGTTGGTGGCTGGAACGGCAGTAACCTCTGGGGCATGGATAATGACGAGCTTGACACTAACGATAACGGTAATCTTCCGCTCGTTATCATTGACGGTATCAAGCGTCCATCAAACAACGTGCTCCCTTCTGAGATTGAACAGGTAACATTCCTCAAGGGTGCGCAGGCTGTTGTGCTCTATGGTGCAAAGGCAGCAAAGGGTGCTATCCTCATTACCACCAAGCGTGGTAAGGTTGATGGGCTTCAGATTAAAGCCAATGCCAATACCGGCTGGCATGTGGCAAAGGCTTTCCCTGAGTATCTTGGCTCTGCAGAGTACATGACCCTCTATAACGAGGCACGTAGAAATGACGGTCTTGATCCTAGGTACAGCCAGCAGGACATCTACAATCATGCATCTGGTCTCAATCCATACCGTTATCCAAACATAAACTACTATTCTGACGAGTATATCCGCAAGGCATATAACCGTTCTGAGGGTACTCTGGAAATCCAGGGTGGTGGTCAGCGCGCACATTTCTATACGAACATCAACTACTATCGCATAGAGGATCTCCTCAACTTCGGTCCGGCAAAGGATAACTATACTGACCGTTTCAGTGTGCGTGGTAACGTGGATCTCGTTGTAAACAGGTCAATTCAGGGCTTTGCCAATGTAAGCGCAACCTTCTACAATGAGAACAGAAACAAGGGTGACTTCTGGGGGGAGGCTGCTACCATGCGCCCTAACTTCCCAGAGAATGCGGCTCCATTGATCTCTATTGACATGGTTGACCCTAACGCTTCAAAGGCTCTCGCTATCCTTGACAAGTCACTCAATCTCCTTGACGGAAAGTATTTCCCTGGTGGAACAAAGAACACCCAGACAAATGCTATCGCTGACTGCTATTTCGGTGGTAAGACAACAAACGTAAGACGTCAGTTCCAGTTCGATGCTGGTATCATCTATGACATGAACAAGTTCGTAAAGGGTTTGTCATTCAAGACACAGTTTGCTGTTGACTATGCTGCTGGATATAATCTTTCGTATGACAACAAGTACGCCGTGTTCATCCCAACATGGAGTAACTATAATTCGGAGGATGCCATTGTTGCCCTTACTCAGCAGAACGATGAGATCGTGACAGGTCACATGGGTATGTCTGGCTCTACATATCGTCAGACAATCAGTTGGAATGGTCATTTTGACTATGACCACACTTTTAACGGCAAGCACCATGTGACTGGTATGCTTCTCGGTAATATGTTCACAACTACACGTAGTGGTGAATACCATCGTTATGCAAATGCAAACCTTGGTCTTCAGGCTGGTTACGACTATATGGAGCGTTACTTTGCAGAGGTAGCTGTGGCAGGTGTTCATTCTGCTCGTCTTCCTGAAGGAAAGCGTGAGGCTTTATCTCCTTCATTCACTGTTGGCTGGAATATTGCCAAGGAGGACTTCATGAAGAATGCAAAGGGTGTTGATAACCTGTTGTTGAGTGCTTCTTACAGCAATCTTAACGAGGATATGGATATTTATCTTGGCAGCAAGGACTACTATATCTATGATGCCTTATGGGAAACTGGAGGAAGCGGTTTCACATGGAATGAGGGTACTAATACAACTCTTACCTATTCAACTGCAGGTAAGAACCCAGTTCTTGACTTCATTCATCGCAAGGAGTTTTCTGTAGGTCTCCACGGCTCTTTCCTAAACAAGCTCCTTTCTGCTGAGGTTACATACTTCAATACTGACATGGATGGCTATATTATTCAGAATCCTACCAACTTCCCTTCACACTTGCAGGCTGGTATTTCTGGTGGTACGTTCAAGCCAGCAATCAACAATAACTGCTTCAACCGTAAGGGACTTGACTTCAGCGTAACTGCTCAGAAGCAGCTCGGTCAGGTTCATGCAACTCTCGGTGTCGTAGGTACATACCTCAAGACCAAGATCAAGAAGTATGACCAGCTTGTTGATGAGGAATATCAGCGCTATGAGGGTATGCCTCTGGATGTTATCTTTGGTTACGAGTGCCTCGGCTTCTACACTAATGATGACTTTGACATCAGCACAACTTCTGATGGCAAGACAAAGTACACTTTGAAGGCGGGAGTTCCAAAGTCAACACTCGGTGGTAATATCCAGCCTGGTGACCTCAAGTACAAGGACCTTAACGGTGATGGTGTAATCAACACTAAGGACTATTATTATCTTGGTAAGAGCGGTACATTCGGTGCACCTCTTACACTTGGCGTGAACCTCACTCTCAAGTACAAGAATTTCACATTCTTCCTTGTAGGCAATGGTCAGTTCGGTGCTCAGGGAATGAAGAACGGTACTTATTACTATATGCAGGGTGATAACAAGTACTCTATCAATGTTTATGGTCGCTGGACTCCTGAGACTGCAGAAACTGCTACTCATCCTCGTCTGACTACATTGAGCTCATATAATAACTCTGTGAATTCAACATTCTGGATGTACAGTACAGACCGTTTTAACATCCGCAAGATTCAGCTTACCTACGATTTCCCAGAGGATATAATCAAGGGAAAGATTGTAAAGGCTCTCTCTGTATATGTGAACGGAAACGATCTCTTCACAATCTCAAAGGAGCACAGGCTCATGGATCTGAATGTTGGCTCTGCACCACAGACTCGTTTCTATAATCTCGGTGTAAAGGTAACCCTCTAATTCTAATTGACAATTGACTATTATGAAGATTAAAAACATTATATTGTATTTCATTGGTGCTCTCACTATCTGCTCTTGTGAAGATATGTTTGAGCCTGCAAAGGAGAACAATCGTCAGGAGGATGCCATGTACGAGGAGTCTAAGTATGCGCATGGTCTGCTGATTTATGGCTATGACTGTCTTCCTTATTACATGACTACAGAGACTGATGTTGCTACCGATGATGCTGTTACCAACGTGAAGAGCAGCGCATATCTCGATATTGCTACAGGCGCATGGGAGGCTGACTGGGATCCTATGTCTATGTGGAACCAGTGTAAGAGTGGCATTCAGTATGTTAATCTTTTCCTTGAGAAAGTAGAGAAGGTTAAGTGGGCTCCAAGTGCTGTTTCCAAGCAGCAGATGTTCACTGACCGTCTGAAGGGTGAGGGATTTGCTCTTCGTGCTCTCCTCTATTATACTCTGCTCCAGAATCATGGTGGCTATGCTGATGATGGCATACTCTATGGTGTGCCATTGCTCACAGAGCCTGAGGATGCAAGTTCTAACTTCAACCAGCCACGTGCAACCTTCGCTGAGTGCATAAAGCAGATATTTGCTGATTGTGACAGCGCTATGAATCTTCTTCCTTTTGATTATGCAGATATAAAGAGTGCGTCTGAAATTCCAGATAAGTATCGTAGTATTGGTGCGCAGGTAACAGGCTTCAACCTCGTATTTGGTTCAAACTCAAAAGGACTTATGTCAGCTAAGATTGCAGAGGCTGTAAAGGCACAGGCTGCACTTCTTGCAGCAAGCCCTGCTTTCCGCGAGCAGAGTGGCGTGTCTTCTGAGCAGGCTGCAAAGTTATGTGCTAATGTCCTCAAGCGCATTGGCGGTAAGGAAGGCTTTGATGCTACTGGTAACATCTGGTACAAGAATACCAAGAAGCTTGACCCTGCTGCTGCTGAAATGCCAGAGATCCTTTGGCGCGATGACCGTAGCAAGGATGCAAGTCAGGAGAGAGCTTTCTTCCCTCCAACACTCTATGGAAATGGTCAGGTGAACCCTTCACAGAATCTTGTTGATGCATTCCCAATGCGCAACGGTCGTCCTATCACCGACCCTCAGTCTGGCTATGATCCAAAGAATCCATACGCTAACCGTGACCCACGTCTTGCTGATAACGTGATCTATAACGGCATGAAGTTCAGAAAGACTACTATCATTACGGGTACATATCCTAATGAAAAGAATGAGACTGATGATAACCTCACCAGCATTAGTACTTCAACACGTACAGGATATTACCTGAAGAAGCTTCTCCGTGAGGATGTAAGTCCATTGTCAAGCAATCTCATTGAGCAGCACCACGTCTATCCACGCATCCGTTATACAGAAATCTTCCTTGCTTTCGCAGAGGCTGCTAACGATGCATGGGGACCTAAGGGTGATCCAACAGGCATAGGCTTCACTGCATACGATATTATCAAGTTGATCCGTGAGCGTGCAGGTCTTGCTACTAACGAGGCAAATATGCCACTTGCAGAAGGTGACGTATACCTTGAGGAGTGTGCTGCTGACAAGGCTAAGATGACAGACCTTATCCGTAACGAGCGTCGTCTTGAGCTTTGCTTTGAGAACAAGCGTTTCTGGGATCTTCGCCGTTGGTTGCTGCCACTCAACGAGAGTGTAAGGGGTATGAAGATTACCCGCAACGAAGAGACTGGTGAACTCTCATATAACATCATTGAAGAGGTCGAGAAACGTGATTTCGATAACTCTTACCAGTGCTATGGTCCAATTCCAAAGAGTGAGATACTCAGATGGAGCAACCTTAAGCAGAACAAGGGTTGGAGATAATATATAAAAAGTCGCGCTTTTAAATAATTTATTATGAAACTTAAAAATTCTATATATGGTATAGCTCTGGGAGCTCTCTCTCTAACTTATACTTCTTGCTATAATGCAGATAAGGAGTTCCCGGATTATGAAGGAGGCACAACAGCCTACTTCGCATATCAGTTCCCTGTGCGTACACTCGTGCTGGGTAACGATATCTACGACAACACTCTCGACAATGCGCATAAGTGCCAGATCTGGGCAACTATGGGCGGTGCATACGGTGGTCGTGACGCATTTGTGGATATAGCTGTCGATGAGACATTATGTGATAATCTCTATTTTGTGGATGAAGGTGGAAATGCAGCTGCTCCTGTGCTTCCTTTGCCAACTTCATACTATAACCTTGCATCAAATGTCATTGCTTACAACGGCGATGCACGTGGCAATGTTGAGGTGCAGTTCACTGATGCCTTCTTCAATGATGAGAAGTCAGTACAGAATACGTATGTCATTCCACTCTTGATGAAGGGTGTAAGAGGTATTGACCATATCCTCACAGGTACACCTCGTGAGGGACTCAGTCCTTCTCGTACCAATACTGAGGACTGGGATATCCTTGCAAAGGACTATGTGCTTTATTGCGTGAAGTACATGAACCCTTGGCAGGGTAAGTATATCCGCCGTGGTGTTGACAAGGTGACAGAGGATGGTGGTAGCACTAATACTGTCGTTCGTCAGGACTTCTCTTTCAAGAATACTGACCTTGAGCATTACAAGGATAACCCTGTAAATGCCAACGATGAGGTTTGTAGCATCAAGACAAAGAACATGACACAGGCCATCTTCCCTGTATCATTTAAGACTTCTGGTGCTTCTGTGAGCTGTAATCTCATTCTCACATTCAATGGTGACAAGTGTACTGTCTCTACCGAAGATGGAGGTGTGACAGCTACTGGTTCTGGTGAGTACATTACAAAGGGAACAGAGCGACAGGAATATAAGGATTTCCAGTGGGGTAGTAACAATGGAGAGCCTGTTCAGCGTGACATCCTTCGTCTTGCTTATAACGTTAACTTCGGTAGTGGTAAGATTCAGGTGTCAACAAATGATACTCTCGTAGTCCAGACTCGTGAGTCAAACAAGAGGGTGTTCTTCTCACCAAAATACGTTAAACAATAATAGGAGGCTAAGAATATGAAAAAGATTTATAGAAACGGTCTCTTTATCTTGGCTACAGGTGTACTTGCGGTTTCTTGTGCCAACTATGACATAACGGATGGCTTTAGGGCAGAGCCTGATCCAAGTGTCCAAGAACCATACAAGGACTATGCTCCTGTGAAGACATATATCGACAAGTCTAAATATCCGAACATGACGCTCGGTGCTACTCTCAAGGTGGCTGAGTTCAACAAACAGGAACTTGCTCATGCGGCTGCTGTTACCAATTTTGACAATCTCGCCTTTGGAGCAACACTTATGTCAGGTACCATTATTAATAATAAAGGTATCATGAACTTCCTTGACATGAAGGATCTGCTTGACCACGTTGAGGATATTGGTGGCGAGGTGTTTGGTAGTCCGATTGTTGCTAATGAGAATCAGGCAGATGCATGGCTTAACACGCTTACAGCTCCTATTGAGATTCAGGTAAGTACAATTTCTGATAAGGAAGTTGACTACACTACTATGGATGACTTCTCTGGTACCGTTTTATATTCTGACGATCCTATTAAAATCAAGAAGAATTATGACGGAAATGCCAATGCTCTTGAGCTGACGGAGTTTTCAAGCGTTTACATCGTAGAAGGCTTTGATGTTGATCCGCTTGGTTCTTATACTATTACTTTCTATGCCAAGTCTGACAAAGATCAGTCTATCACATGTACTTTCGCTGATAAATTGATTAAGGAGAAGGAGACTGACAAAAGAGGTAAGGTATTTACTGTCAAGGCAGGAAAATGGGTTAAGGTTGTCGTAGAGGCAACACCTGCGGAAGGTGCTACAAAGGGCTACTTGATGGTTGAGGACGTTGCTAATGCTAATCTCTATATCCAGAAGGTTTCTGTTTCACACTCTCCTGACAACCACCGTCCACAGACTGCAGAGGAAAGAAGAGATACTCTCAACTATGCTCTCAATGCGTGGTGTGATGGTCTGATGAAGATCAACGAGGGTCGTATCAAGTCGTTCGACCTTATTGATGAGCCTCTTGGCACACAGAAGCTTGAAAACGGAATGTATGATCTCAAGCATTCTACCGATAAGATTTACTGGCAGGATGTATTTGGTAGTGAGGAATATGCTCCAAAGGTTTCAAATGTTGCACGTGCGGCATTCGAGAAATATGGTGGCAAGGCTTCTGATCTGAAGTTCTTCATTAGTGAATCTGGTCTTGATGATAACGAGAAGATGGAAAGTCTCAAATACTGGATCGGTATCTGGGACGGCAAGGGTGCAAAGATTGACGGTATCAATGCCAAAGTGAACCTTACATATAGTGAGGACGAGGCAAAGCAGAAGGAAAACATGGCTTCTGTTGACAACCTCCTTACTAACCTTGCTGCAACTGGTAAGATGATACGTCTTTCAAGCTTCGACATCAAGTATCAGAATGCTTCTGGTACAGGTGTTGCTGCCAAGGATATTACGGTAGAGCAGCGTCAGAAACTTGCTGATTACTATGCCTACGTTATCAAGAGCTATATGAGCAAGATCCCTCATGAAAAGCAGGCTGGTATTTGTAAGGGTAATATGGCTGACACAAGTGATCCTGTTGGTCTATGGACTATTGATAGCAAGAGTAGCGACTGGGTTCGCAATGCCACTTATAAGGCATTCTGCGATGCCCTTGGCGGAAAGTAAAAACTGAAGATATTATATGCTATTTTCCCCAAAAATGATGTTTTTGGGGGAAATAGCCTAACAATTCTAAAAATATATACGTTTTTTGTTGTTAGTTTCAAAAATAAAGATTATATTTGCAGTCAGATATCTACTTGTCCTCTTGCTGTGGTTAGAGAAAATAGCGGATAATCATAAGGCAGAAAATATATTAAATAACAATTTTATCTATTTCTATTATTAATCTAATTTTTCTATTATGAAGAAATTATTTACACTTGTTGCTCTTTTGGCATGCTTCTTGGGAGCAAAGGCAGAGTGGGTAGAAGACTACAAGATCGATTATTCGACCAGTACTGCTTTCCCATTCTATGTAATGGGTTATGTACCTGAGTGGGTTGAAGGTGTCATGACTGACTACGGTGCTATGTATTCGTACAAGACCGATGAAGACATGGCAAAGGAAAATGCGCTTGGTGAAGGCGACGAAGAAGTTGGTACAGTTACTACTGCTGGTGGCGTTACTTATCACAAGATTAAGTTGGCATCAGCTGGGTGGCACCAATATTTCATTGCTGATAACATTGTTACAGAGCTTGATGGTACTTATACTGTTAAGGCTATGGTTAAGGCATCTGAGTCTTGCAATATCAACGTCAACATGGGTTGGGGTTGGAATGATGGACAGAGTGCAAGCGCATCTGTCTCTATCGGCACAGAATGGCAGGAGGTAGAATGGGAGTATTCTGGTATCGGTGGTACTTCATGTAACCTCGTTGCACAGCCTGGTACCTCTACTGCAACAATCGAGTGGAAGTGGGTTTCTGTTAGTCACAACAAGAAGGCTGAGCGTCCTGTAGAGTGGATTGAGCAGCTTACAAATGGTGACGAGTGCGCGCAGATGATCAACAAGTCACTTGAAGAGGAGAAGTCTGGTATTACTGGCGCAGATGTAGCAGCTTTGGTTAAGCAGGCTCCTTCTCAGACAATTGATGGTGAAAAGGTATATGTTGTAAATGCTCCTGGTGTTGACTCTGAAGCTTACAAGACAACAAACGTGAAGGGCGAGGATATTTCAGGCCACGAAGCTTGGGCTAACCAGTTCTTCATCGTATCTCCTGTTCCTTACAAGGCTGGTGAGATTATCAAGGTTGAATTTGACTACAAGGCTGATAAGGATGCTAATACACAAACTCAGGCTCATGGTCAGCCAACTTACTATCAGCACTATGAGCTTCTTGGTGATGTTAAGTTCACAACTGAATGGCAGCACTTCAATAAGCAGGTAACTATTACTGATCAGCAGGATGGTGATAATGGTATGTATTCTATTGCATTCAACCTCAATCCTGACCAGAAGGAAGATAATACCTTCTATTTCAAGAAGCTTTCTCTTTCTATAATGAAGCTTGATCGTGGTTACTTCGTTGCAGGTTCTAACCCAGACGAGGGTGTTGAATATGATTATGACAATGCTATTGAGTTCCAGGGCAATAATGGTGTTCTCACTGCTACTGTAGGTGAAAAGGGTGCTTATGTTTCTCAGATCATGATTTCTACTGTTCGTGGTAATACTGCTTCTTTCAAGGGCGCAACTCTTAAGCCAGCTTCTACTGCTGTTGGTCAGTGGGTTGACTATTCAGAGGCAGGTCTTGCTAAGATTAATCTCCCTGGTGTTGGTATCTGGAAGATTACTATCAGAGAGGCTAACGGTAAGATGAAGTTTGAGCTCGTTGAGGGTTCTCTCAAGGAGATTAAGGAAATCGTTCCTAACAAGACTCTTGTTGTTGTTGACGGAACTGAAAGAGAGTACCTTAAGGACGAGGCTCCAGAAGGTTATGAGTTCAAGAAGAATGATAATGACGAGCCTATCTATGGTCAGCCATGGGACAACCAGTTCTGTATTAAGGCTAACCGCGCTCTCAAGGCAGGTGAGACAATAACAGTTTCATTCAAGTATAAGGCTACAAATCCTGCATCTGTTAACACACAGGTTGGTGGTGAAGGTCTTGGCGCTTGGATGGCTGGTGAGGCTCTTGGTACTATTAATTTCACAGCTGAGGAGCAGACTTTCAATAAGACATTCAATGCTACAGATGGTATGCAGACAATTACTTTCAACATGGCTGTAATCAAGGAGGCTAACAAATACGAGGTCTATGATATCGTTTGGAAGCTTGAGGACGGTACAGAGTCTCTCATCGATGAGACTGGTTCAAAGAACTTCTTTGTGAAGGTTGCTGCTGGCGACTTCACACAGGTCGGTGGAGAAACTGGTATCCAGAACGTAGCAGCTGCTAAGAAGAACGCTCCTGCTGGTAAGTTCAACATCGCTGGTCAGCGTGTTTCTAAGGACTTCAAGGGTCTCGTTATCAAGAACGGTAGCAAGTATCTTGTTAAGTAAGAATTCTTTCCTCTCTTAAATTAGAGAGGTGTTTATAAAGACGTCGTGCGTCACTTCCCGGTATTTATCCGGAGATGTGACGCACGATTTTTGTTGCCTGATCTTTTATTACAAATTCCATGAAAACACTAATTTCAAGGCTTATTAGCCTTGTGAGGCTTTGTTTTACTGAAAGACTTGGTCTTCGTACCTCGTATATAAATCCGTTGATCCTTCTACCTCCGTACCCAAGTCGGTGCAAACTCGGTGAATGTCCGTTTCTGGAACGAGCAAAGAGCGAAGGAGCATCGAGTTTGGTACGAAGGCGAGGAATTAGCAAAATGATTAACGACTGACAAACAGATTATCGGTTGATTTCTGCCTAAGATGCATCCGTTTCTGTTTTAATTCGTATATTAGACTTCTTCTCTTATAGGCACAAAAAAAGAGCTAGACCCAGTTTCAAACAACTAAGTATAGCCCATTTTCCCCTTTTTGTTGTGACATTGTTATATATCTGTCACTTTCATAAATCTTACACTTATTTCCGAGTGCAAAGGTAATACATATTATTATGATGTGCAAATTTATTAATGATAAAAATATTGCGTTTCCGAAGATGCAACGATTTTTACAATACCGCAATAACAAAATTGACATATTGTGCTTAGCTTTTGCTATATTTACAAATATGCAATATTGTAAAATCCCATTTTATGCATGTTTTTTCTGTTTTTCTGTGCGATTTTCCTAATTTTTTGCTCTTACACTTGATTTATATCAAGAATGTAGGTTGTACACTAAATATCGTTGTGTATTGTTTGCTTTTGTGAAATTAATTGCTTAACTTTGCAAAAAAGGATTTGTCATATAGCGATATGAATCAACTAAATTCCTGAATTTATTATTATACATTTATTTCCAACATCAAAATTATTTTATTATGAGAAAAGCATTCTATCTTAGAATGATTATTACTATGGTAATAACCATGGGTTTAGCGTCTGTAGGTAAGGCTGAAGAGCCGAGTACATGTAACGTGGATGGCACCGCATATTTCGTATGGAATATCGATGGCAATGGAACGCTTCACGTAGTTCCACTGGAGGCTTCAACCTCTCATTTTGACAAATCTCCTTTCTACAAGTACAGAAAGCAGATTAAGAATGTGATAATAGAAGATGATTTTTATTGCGACGAAGGTTTTGCTGTCATAGGCGACAATCTGTTCAAAGGCCTTGACAAAGTGGAGAGCATTCGTTTTTCAGATAAAGTACGTGTGATCGGTGAGAGCGCATTTGAGGGGTGTACAGCCCTCAAGGAGATAATATTCCCTTCAACGGTTAAAAAAATTGGCAGGAACGCTCTAAAAGGCTGTTCAAGCCTCGTATCCGTGTCTCTTCCTTTCATTGGCTTTGACGGTGCTATATGGGTTGATCAGACAGACAGGAATGACCTTTCATGGATATTCGGAACTAGCACTGGCAAGGAGTACTATAATGTGTCTCACATGATTGGTCGAAAGACCATGAAATTCTCGCTTCCAGTCAGCCTCAAGTCTTTGGCTGTAAATGGTGGAGTTCTGTGTAGCGACGCATTCGACGATTGTAGCAGCCTAGAGAACATCAGCCTTGGTATTTCAACCAAGTCAGTTCCTTCTGCTCTTGTTGCTGGTCATTATGGTGATGCCCAGTTATATTCAAATAAGTAATTTGTAAAACCCACTTTAGAAACAAGTTTTATCATATTCAGTAAAAGTTGATCCCCCCATTAGGCTCTGTTGCAGCGGCAGTAGAGTGGGGGGATTTTTCAGCTTATAATACAAATGATACCGCTTATTGCCATATAGGCGTAGATTATTTTCCTTAGGATCGGCAAAGACATTCTTTTGAAAGCATAGCTTCCGAGTATTGTGCCGGCTATGACTCCGAGAACTCCGAAACAATAGTCGGTGAGTACGGTTGTGGTCAGGAATCCGTAGTAGGCACGGTATATTGTCATCATGATATTTCCGATAAGAAAGTAGGTCTGAGCTAAAGCCATGTATTCTTCCTTGGTTTCTGTTGTCTCAACAAAGTATAGGACGGCAGGAGGACCTTGCATTCCGAACAATCCGCCCATAATTCCAGAGAGGGTGCCCAATATCGTTTGTGTAAACCTGTTAGGCTTGATATGTACCTTTCCTGCAAATAAGGAGAACCATAGGCTCGCTATGATAAGTATGATGCCGAGAAGAATTTTCAGCAATCCGTCTCCTGCCTGGCTGACGAAGTGGACGGCGAAGAATGATGTTATGAGAAAAACAATCAGAAGATACCAGAGTTTATTCCATCTTATATGTTTCCAATGACTAATGACTATGTAAAGACACATGCTCATGGCGCATAATCCAGAAAGAGTAGTGGCTTCACCATACGAAGGCATGAGATATGGGAGGACTGTCATGATGAAGATGCCGAATCCGAAACCGGAAACTCGTTGTACAAATGAAGCGCCTACACACATCAACATCAAGAATATCGTTGTTTCTTGCATTTTTTTCGAGTGAAAAGTGTTCTATTTAAAAAAATATTCTGCAAAGTTAAGTTTTTTTGCATAAAAACTTTTCTTTTTTAAAGAAATTTATTATTTTTGCAAAAATAATTCATGAAAAGAAATAGAATGACTAATTTCCATCCACATATGAACAAGCCGTTATTAACTGCGATACTGATGCTCGTAGGAATCAATGTTTGGGCACAGCGCAGTATAATAAACCTAAAAAAATGGGAATTTACTCGTAGCCAAACCTACTGGTTTCCGATCACGGTTCCACATGACTGGGCTATATCAAGGCCGTTCGATAAGAAAAATGACCTTCAGGTGGTTACGATTGAGCAGAATGGAGAAAAGACTCCTACGGAGAAGAGTGGTCGTACAGGTGCCCTTCCTTGGATGGGAAAAGGATACTATCGTACAAAATTCAATATTGACAAGGATAAATTTGCAAAGATGGGACGTTGCGTCATCGAGTTTGATGGGGCAATGGCAGAGCCTACTGTGTATATAAACGGACAGAAGGCTGGTTACTGGCCATACGGCTATAATGCTTTCCGACTTGATATTACAAAGCTTGTGAAGGCTGGTGAGAATGATGTGAATGTAGAGCTGCAAAACCTTGAAGAGAGTAGCCGCTGGTATCCGGGTGCGGGAATCTACCGTCCTGTGAAAGTAGAGATATTACCTGATGTTGCATTAGATCCTTGGGGAACGAGTATTCGTACTGTCGGATTCGACAAAGGCGTGAACAACTATGGGGATACGAAGGTTCTGGCAAAGGTGGAGTATGAGACACAGCTTAAACCTGCTTCCGAGGCTGCCCAGAAACAGTACGATGACATGGCATTCGTCGTAGAGGTTTTGAATGCTGAAGGCAATTTTGAGGCAGGCAGTCACTATGATGTTCCTGCTGACGGGCATATCAAGACTACTATTACCGTGTCTGATCCGCAGTTATGGTCGCCAGAGACTCCATACCTGTATAAGGTGCGTGCCCGTCTTTTCCGCAAGGGGAAGCTTGTGGATGAGACCTTCACAAATCTGGGTATCAGAACCATTGAAGTTGGCAAGGATGGCTTCAAACTTAATGGGAATGCACGCAAGATACAGGGCGTGTGCTTGCATCATGACCTTGGACCGCTCGGAACGGCCGTTAATAAGGCAGCATTGATACGACAGGTGAAACTGATGAAGGATATGGGTTGCGATGCTATTCGTACAGCCCATAATATGCCGTCGCAGATGCAGATGGATGTCTGCGACTCGCTTGGTATGATGGTAATGGCTGAAAGCTTTGACGAATGGATATATCCTAAGTGTAAGAACGGCTATTCGCGCTTCTTCAAGGAATGGGCAGAGAAGGACTTGACAAATCTTCTGCTCGGGCATCGTAATCATCCTTGTATCGTCATGTGGAGTATCGGAAATGAGATTCCTGAACAGACCGACTCTAAGGTGGGTGTGGAATGGTCAAAGAGACTTCAGGATCTATGCCATAAACTTGATCCGACTCGTCCAGTCACTCAGGGACTTGACCGTGTAGATGCGGCTATCAAGAGTAAAGTTGCGGAAACGATGGATGTCGTTGGACTCAACTATCGTACACATCGTTATCAGTATGCGTATGACAAGACTCCACAGAAGTTTGTGCTTGGCACAGAGACTGGCTCTACAGTTAGTTCACGCGGTGTGTATAGGTTTCCTTTCAAGACATCGAACTATGCTATATATGATGATGGACAATGCTCAAGTTACGATAATGAATGGTGCCCTTGGAGTAACCTTCCTGATGTAGATTTCGAGAATATGCAGGATCTTCCTTGGACGATAGGACAATTCGTATGGACTGGTATTGACTATCTCGGAGAACCTACACCTTACGATGAATATTGGCCTAGCCGTTCATCATACTTCGGAATCTGTGATCTTGCAGGTCTTCCAAAGGACAGATATTACCTTTATCGTTCTGTATGGAATAAAAAAGAGCATACATTCCACGTTCTTCCACATTGGACATGGGGTAAGGAACGAATTGGACAAAGTGTTCCTGTTATGGTCTATACGGATTATGAGGAAGCTGAGCTTTTCATAAATGGTAAGTCACAGGGCAGGAAAAAGAAGAACCATTTCGTTAACTGTGATGAGAGTGGTAATCAGATTACAGGTCAGAGTCAGACAAATCCTAACGGTGACAGATGGGATGCAAGGTATGATACTTCCAATGCACCGAATATGGATCGTTTCCGTCTCCGCTGGTATCCGAAGTATGAGCCTGGTGAACTGAAGGTGGTGGCATACGATGAATCGGGCGCTGTTGCTGCAGAGAAGGTTATTCGTACCGCTGGTTATCCATCTCAGTTGAAGCTTGAGCCTGATGTGAAGACCATCAAGGCTGATGGAGAGGATCTAAGCTACATTACAGTTAGTATGCTTGATAAGGATGGAAACCTTTGTCCTGATGCTGATGACGAGATTCTTGTCGCTATTAAGGGTGAGGGACGTTTCCTTGCCATCTGTAACGGTGATGCCACTTCCACGGAAATGTTTGTTGAGCCTCACATGAAGCTCTTCCACGGAAAACTTGTTGTGACTGTACAGAGTACAGAGAAACCTGGTGATATAACCATTACAGTCACTCGTCCTTCTGGTACCTTCAAGAATGATAAGGGCAAGAAGTTTACAAAGAATCTGATAGAGAACAGCATAACGATAAAGTCTGTGAATTAGTATCTTAGATATTCTAGAACAGCGCTAATTATTCCGATTTGGAAATGATTAGCGCTGTTTCGTATTTTATTATTGGTGTCCGGTAAAAACAAAACCGGCCCTCTCCTTATGTTCTAAAAGGTTGTGCCTCCGCTATGTCTTCGCTTCAGGTTCGCTTCCATCGATGGAGCATCAACGGACTTACAGCGGATTTACAACGGATTTACAACGGATTTACATCGGAGGGAGTTGAAAGTTCTTGCTGAATCTCATTGAAGCCTGGATTTAACGTGAGTTCGACGAATTTATTCAGTTGTATGTTGTTGACTATCATGTGGTTGAAAGAGCTCTGAAGGAGCGATACCTAATAGGGCAGTCCGTTAGGGCTGTTATATTTGTCGATATAGGGGGTATGAGGTCTGAAGGACCGACACCTAAAGTCTTCA
>Ga0326513_10000198_pt1 | contig 48266 bp, 50 predicted proteins | sample 2_2465_0518_D_FD_203654 | JGI IMG/M metagenome (GOLD analysis project Ga0326513, IMG submission 203654) | Bovine rumen microbial communities from UC Davis, California, United States - 2_2465_0518 | ecosystem: Host-associated > Mammals > Digestive system > Stomach > Rumen | place: USA... | reverse complement strand
CAATTTATTATATATCCCACAACAAGGCCTGAGATAATATCAACTATGGTTCTCTTCACTGTGAAGTGATGTGAAATTGAATTCATTGTGGGAACTAGTCATTACAACAATTAAAGCATAGGAGAAACAAATTATGTTAGACAATCAGACATTATGTATTACTAAAAATAATGGTAATACTGTAGAATACAAAGGTGTTATATTCTCTTCAAGAGAAGAAGCATCAGCATTGTTGCATCCAGATTATTGGAAAGAAATACCTGTTGGCATGATGAGAGTGTTTAATGAGGGAAGTAAAAAACTAATTCGCCTTAATGAAAACACGTTTCTCATTAGAAACAATGGATCAAGACATTTTATAACAGTGGAGTCTTAGAACTCCACTTACTCTCTAAAAACTGAATAAAGTTAAAAGAACTGACTCAGTTTTCCTATCACACTAAGTTAATGTTGACAAGGTGTTAGCAATAGGTTTTAGTCAGTCAAATTACATTAAAAAACTCAATATAAAATATCCTATATATTAGGATTTCCAAGATGTTGAGGACGCCAGTTTCTTACTAGATTATGGTTGGTTGTAATTGAGATTCCCGTAAAACTCTTAACCATAATTTAATAAACTATAAACACAGTTGTAGCTAAGTAAGTTTTAGGTGTAAAACACAAGGTCGTAACACATAGGAAATCGAAGTCTGCCTATGGTAGAAATAATATCTACAGGTGGGGTGGCAAAACCTTTAGTTGTGGATGCATACGCACTATAAAACCAGGATATACAAAATAGACTTCCAGACACTATTGGCTCCGCCAACATGGTCTTAGCCTCAAAATAGTGTGGGACATCAGAGTTTTGCAGGAGTTCTCCTGATGCCTATTCATAACCTGCATTCTTAATAGAATACAACAACAAATAAAATACCTTACAACAATGGAAACAGCAACAAAGTATCAATTTGAAGGCCATAACTATTTAGTACGTCACTTATATAGTGATTGCTTCTATGGCAGAAAGAGTGTATATCATATTCTGACTAATAATCAGAAATGGTGTGGCAGTTTAATGCCAGAACTCTGTGGTTATCCTAATGTACAGTCAAAAGGAGAACATGACATAAACTATAAGAGAAATCCTTCTATGCTTACTGCTCTCAAACCTTATTATACTGTAGAATTTACAGAAGATAAGATGTATGAAGAGCACTATGATATGGAAGACCTTGTGAAGGAATTTCCTGTAGATACTGATTCTTACTATGTATTTACTTATATTGAACCTTATGATGATTGAGTATGAAGACAGTATATCAAGTAGAAAGCAGGTTAAAAGATGGTGAGTGGTTGGAAGACCACTTACCATTTGATTCCATAGAAGAAGCCAGTGAGTATGTTATGACTCAGCCTAGATGTTTTGAATACAGAATCATCTCTTATGAAGAGCCTGAAACTGATAGTGAATGGCTTGATTTCAATGATGCATGGGATGCAATAGGAGGAGATTGGCAAGGATAAATAAGCTCTTCCTAACCCCTGAGGAGCTTTATTGTTTATTTGTTTATAATTATATTCTCCCACTTGTCTGTGAAGATAGGTGGGCACTTGGGAGCAAAGGCATTAGTAAGACACTGAATCAAGAAAAGTATAAACACTCGCTACTCATACGCATCAGCAGTCCTGCCTCTTTAAAAGTTTTCTTGAGCTGAAGGGGCTGTGTAGGTCTTACACTGTAGTTCGATTCTACAGGCTTCCACGACCTGGATTTAGGAGTATAGAAGGTATAGGTCAAGGATAGCTTACTTCTATTAAAATTAATGCAAGTAACTTAGTTATCCGATTACCTTGCCTTCTTTCCAATGAAACAATAATAATAACATAAAATCTTACGACAATGAAAGCAATACTGTTTTATTTTACATTAGTGATGATATTCATTACTATATGTACTGTGGAGCTGTCAGGATTGACATTTCTGCTTGTTCTCTTAGATACACAGCTTGTATCTCTCTGTTGTAAAGTACTCTCCTTGCGAGAAATACTACATTTTATAGGATATGATGTATGGTACAAATATTTTAGGTCATGATTAACTGCAATAGATGTACTGTAAGCAAGTTCTGTGGTACTGTGGTAAGCTGTATAAGGCTATGCCAGGCAGCTCACCCAGAGTATTGGGAAAAGGAAAAGGAATCCTCCACCACCATCACCTCAGATAAGTAGGACAGACTTATTTGGTCCCATAGTTCAATGGATAGAATAAGTCTCTCCTAAAGATTAGATACAGGTTCAATTCCTGTTGGGACTACTTCTCATAAAGGCTTGATTGTTGTAAGATTGCACTCCCGCTTCCAGCTGATTCAGTCAGTTAGGAGGCGGGATATTTTTTTGCATCAGTCAGGCTTTGTATAACATATTCATTAACAATCAAAACAACAAACAGCTATGCCAAACAACATTTCAATGGATGAGCTTGCTAAGATGCAGGCAATCCAAGACATTAAGGAAGAACTCAAGAAAGAGCACAAACACATGCTCATGTTCAGAAAGAATCTCAATCCAATTATGGATAGGCTTGTCAAGAGACATTATATTCTTGCCCAGAAATAATATTTCATTAACTATCTTTCCACATTTTGGTTATTTTGCCTATATTTGCACAAAATATATCATTATGTGGAAAGATTTGACAATGCAGCAAAGGGCAGACCTTATGGATATCTATCTTAATAGTGGTATCTACAGTCTCAATGAAATGAAGAGTCACTATGATTCAAGAAAAAAATTTGAAGATGGTGGCAATTTATTTGACGGTACTAATGAGAATAGCCAGCAGATAAATAGGCCAAATATCTTCAGATATGATGATGGCAGGTATGTTTATCAGGCTGCTCCTAATGCAGAAGAGATAGATGTGACTCCTATTAATACTTTAATTCCAGATGCATCACAGTGGACTTATCAGGATGCTGAGGGAAGGGTGTATACTCCTCATGCAGCTCAAGTAGATACTGGCAGTATTACTCAGGATGAGAATACTAATCCTTTAATGAGGGCTGCTAATAACTATGTTAGGGAGTTTAGTTGGAGAGCACAAAATGACCCATCAAGCATAGCTTTACAAGGTAAGTATACTATGCCTGCTGTATTATCTCCACTACTTGCTCCACTTGGAGAAGCTGCCTATCCCTATGTTTCTTCAACACTTTCCAATCCTTATGTAGATGCAGGACTTACTTCTACATTTGGGGCACATGGTGTAAATCATATAGTTAATGAGGGTACTAATGGTTGGGGAGATGCCGCTATGACTGCTTTAGAAATAGCTCCTTTGGGAAGGTTGGCTAGACCAATGTGGAATACTGGAAAACAAATTGCTGAGAGATGGGTGGAAAAACAAATCACACCTGAAGGTCTGTTAAATGACAAACCATTGATAGCAGCAGGAATAGAAACAAACTCAAATCCTTTAGTTAATGGATTTGAAGGAATTGAAGTTCCTGAAGGATACACTCCAGTAAGGGTACTTAATTTAAGGACCAGAAATGGAAACAGAGTAGTACATCAGGTAAGAGAAAACAGTACAGGAAAGTTTAAGAATCTGGAAGATATGCAGTTTCAGTCTGAGTTAGACTGGTCTCCTAAAAGCTGGTATGAAGAAGCTGCTGGAAGAAGATACAAAGATGGCTCTCCTACTCAGTACAATGATAGAGATATTAAAGCCCTTGAATCCCATGTTCCTGAATACATAGAAATAGAAAGAAAGGCAAAACAAGATGGCACCTGGTTGAAGATGCCAGATGGTTCTACATGGGAAGGTGACCCAAGAAGCTGGGTACAATACAAATCAAGAGCAGCACAGGAACATAATCCTGAGGTATTTTGGACTGGAATTCACAAAGAAATTGACCCCAATTACAATGACCGTTTATGGGGGCTGCCTGCTGATAATCAAAGTACTCTGGCTCCAGCAAGGGCAAGAACATATACCAAAGATGATTCACAAGTAATGCCTATGTTTACAACAAAATATGAAAATCCAGAATCTATATCAACAATTGACGCAAAAGGAGCCAATTGGAGAATGATTAAGGATAAAGGTAAAATTAAGGATACTGATTTGATTGTAGATGAAAATAGCGGAGGCAGAAAAAAAGTTGTCAAAATAAAAAATGTTGTAGATTTAGGCGATCACAAAGTTCCTGCAGACTCCAAATATTACTATGATAATATAGGCAACAATGAAACTATTCCACAAGATGACATTATCCTTCATCCTGGTACCTTAAGGAAAGCCTTGATTGGAAATAACGGAAATTTCAAACATCGGACAAATATGTATAGAGGACTCATTCCTTTAGGAATAGGATATCCATTCTTTGATATACTAAATGAAAATCAATAATTTATGACAGAACAAAACACAGATTACTGGGAAAGACTTGATGATATATGCAAAGATGCCAGACAGAGAATGCATAACAAGTGGTTAACAGCATCCAGTATGAAGGCTTTTCTCAGACACCTTCCTGACTATGAATACCTTTGTGATTCATGCCCAAGAGAATATAAAATTATACCTGCTACAATAAAAGAACTGTATCAGTATGCAAAGCAGATGTTTAATTTTACTCCTCTTGAAGCCAAAGAAGCTGGAGGTAAAGAAAAAGAAGCATCATACCATTGGGCAATGGCAACAAACAATCAAAGTTTCATTGGAGCTATTTGTGGTGATATAATAGGCTCTGCCTATGAATTCAATAGAACAAAAGATATAAATTTTGAGTTATTTACACCCAAATCAAAATTTACGGATGATACTGTAATGACTTGTGCTGTAGCAGACTGGTTAATGAATAGTTCAGAACATACCCATAATGAGCTTACAAATATACTACGTCAGTATGGCAAAAATTATCCTAACATGAGCTATGGAACAATGTTTAATATATGGCTTAATAATAATAGTGCTTCACCATACAATTCTTTTGGAAATGGTTCAGCAATGAGGGTAAGCCCAATAGGATTTTATGCTGAGTCTTTGGAAGAAGCTCTTCAATTGGCACAAATCTCAGCAGAAGTAACCCACAATCATCCTGAGGGAATAAAGGGAGCACAAGCTGTAGCTTCTGCAATCTATATGATGAAATATGCATCTGTAAACAGAGTTATTAACACTGGACGAAAAAAGGTCAAAAAGTTCATAGAGAAGCAATATTCATATAAAGTAGAATATACTAAACAGGAATGGGAAAAACATGTACATAACTATACTTTTAATGAAACTTGCCAAAAATCAGTTCCAGAGGCTATATATTGTGCTTTAAGCTCTGATAGCTATGAACAAGCCATAAGAAAAGCAGTATCACTTGGTGGTGATGCCGATACTCAGGCTGCTATTGCAGGAGGTATTGCTGCTTCCTATTTACCTATTCCTTTAGATATAATTTCAAAATGCTTAGAACTGCTTCCTGAGAACTTAAGGAATATAATAAGTGATTTTAATAATTTTATAGTAACAAAGGAAATGCTACATAATAAAGAATACCCCTATACCAGTAAATTGCAAATATAATAACTCTGGCATTCCTTGATTATAATACACCTCTTTTACCCTTAGTGTAATTTATTCTTATTTTTACTAAATATCTTTAGGCAGGCAACTTTAAGTTGTCTGTCTTTTTTAGTTTATAACAATCAAAATTTTAAACAAAATGGCAAAAAAATCAAGAAAAGGTCAAAAGAACAAGCCTTGGACAGCTCAAGATGAAGAAAGACTCATTGAGAATGTCAAGAAGAATGTAACAAACCTCTCAAAAGCTTTCAAGCTTACATCAAAGGAGATTCAGCGTACTCCAGGAGCTTGTGCTGGACATTGGTATGCAAATACCTCTATCAAGAGTGGTCACTGTCTGTTTATGACAATTAGCGGAAAGCATATTGCTATCAACAGAAAGAATGGAAAAGGCAACAAGTCATCCATGTCACTTTATCAGAAAGTACTGGCAATCTTTGGCCTTACCTACTAATTTATAGAACTTTAATTATTGTATATTTATACGTTAAATAATATGTATTTTTCGATATTTATGCAATAATTATTCGTTTTTATGGTTAAAATTGTATATATTTGCAATACGGTTTACGAGAATACTCTTTGAGCAGGATGGATAACATATATAATATTGTGATTCTTCCTGCTTTTTTCATCTCTTATGAACAACGATATTAAAACAGCTCTACAAGAGAAGGAGTTTGAAGCCTTGAAGGACAGGCACAGAGTCATCCTTAAATGGGCTACAGGTGTCGGGAAAAGCAAAATGACTATTAATCTGGTCAATAATGCTGCAAAACCTGACTCCAAGGCTCTCTTCATTGTAGCAGAAAGAGCACACATACAGAATTGGAAGGATGAATTCCATAAATGGGGTCTCAAGGAAGATATAGATATCACCATAGCCTGTTATGCTTCATTGCACAAGTTTACAGGCATGGAATACGATATCATAGTATTTGATGAAGCCCATCACTGCTTCACTGAGAAAAGAAAGGAAATATTGCAGACACTCAAAGGCAATTATATTTACCTGCTGTCTGCTACCCTGTCCTATCAGAAAGTCTCAGAGATAGAAAAGATATATGGAAGATTCATCGTTTCCAGTGTAACACTGAAGGAAGCCATCAAGAAGGATATACTCCCTGATCCAAAAGTAATTGTCATTGACATGGAGCTTGACAATACTGTCTCAAATCAGGAGATAAAGATTCTCAATGGCAAGAAGCTGCCCAGAGTAAAATGGGAGGAAAGAAACAAGTATATCTTCAAGAAGATACCATGCATCATAGAGTGTACTGAAAGACAAAAGTACAACTATCTCACTGAGAACATGGAATATTGGAAGGAAAGATATCAGAGTAGCAACAATCCTTTCCACCATAACAAATGGGTAAATCTTGGTTCTCAGAGAAAACGCTTTCTTGGGGAACTCAAGACCTCTTATGTAAAAAGACTCATATCATCATTCTCTGACAAAAGGTTTATATGCTTCTGTGCATCAGTCTCACAGGCTGAGGAGCTTGACAGAAAGAATACCATCTCAAGCAAAAGGACATCCAAGTTCAATCAGGCTACTATTGATGCCTTCAATAAACATGTCATTAATCGCCTCTATGCTGTAGGAATGGCCAATGAAGGTCTTAACCTCAATGACATAGAAGCTGGAGTCATAGTACAGCTTGATGGCAAGGAGAGGCTATTTATACAGAAGTTTGGCAGAAGCCTCCGTGCTGAAGACCCTGTGGCATATATATTCTATTATAAGAATACACAGGATGAGAGATACTTGGTTAATGCCTTGGAGAATATTGATGAGAAATTTATTTGTCACACTAATATTAAAAAACTATGATTATTGATACTGAAAATTTAGACACTCTTAAGCTGTATGAATTGGCTATGCTTCTATTATTGTATGATAAGAAGTTAGAAAGGACCAGAACAGTACTTGAAGTAAAAGACACGGATATTTCAGATATTCTTAATAGTCTTGAGAAAAAGGGATTTATTGTGTCCTCTATCTATGCTACTGATTTTAGTCAGGAGCCACCTTTCCAACATACTTGTTGGACATTAGTGGAAAGAGGCAGACAGGCCCTTGCTGAAAACTGTGTACAAGATCCAAAAGTACAAAAAGTAGTTTCTAATAGAAATCTAAAAAAGAGATTTGAAGAATTGGCTCCAAAATTAATGGAAATATATCCACTTGGAACTAAACCAGGAACTTCTCTTAAGTGGAGAGGAAATGTAGCTACTATAACAGAAAAGCTTTTAAAAGTATATGCTCTTTCTGAATTTACCGATGAAGAAGCCATTGCTGCTACAAAGAACTATGTAAACAGCTTTAATGGGGATTACACTACAATGCGAGTACTTATGTATTTTATTTGTAAAAATCTAATGAAAGGAGGAGAAGTCGAAAGAACAAGAGATTTCCTTTCTTATATTGAAGATGTTAGAAGTAATCCTCAACAAGCAAATCTTAAAAAAGATTGGGATATAGAACTTAAGTAATATTATGGGAGAGTTGTATAACAAGACTATCCAGGAGATAGAGAACAAAAGGCAGAGAGTTCTGGATGGAGGAGTCAATTGCATTCCATCTCCATTCAAGAGATTCACTGAGGACTTTTGTGGAATAGAGCAGGATACAATGTACTGTATAACCTCCTTCACAAAGGGAGGCAAAAGTCAATTCTGCTCCTATACCTTTATATATAAGGTTATCATGTATTCTTACTTTGCCAAGGAGAAGCTTGACTTCAAAATCATCTATTTCCCTCTTGAGGAGACAAAGGAGAGAATCATGCAGAGATTCATGTCCTGGCTATTATTCAAGGCAAGCAAGGAAAAAATAAGGGTCAGCCCAAAGGAACTCAGGTCAACCACTCAGGCACTTGATGAGAAAATAGTGGACAGACTAAGACAGTTTGATATGCAGGACTTGCTTGAATACTTTGAGGAACATGTCATATTTCCTACTGAGTCCCCTAATCCAACAGGCATCTATAAGTACTGTAAGCAATATGCTGAAGAGCATGGTACAGTGCATAAGAAGACAATTCAAATCAAGGATGAACTTGGACAGCCTCAAGATGTAGAGGTATTCGATTCCTATGAGCAGGATAATCCTGATGAGTACCGCATGATAATCATTGATACTGTCAATCTCATAGATACTGAGAGGGGAATGAATCTCAAGCAGTCTATTGACAAGCTCTCAGAGTATTGTGCCAAGTATCTGCGTAACAGATACCATTATTCTCCCATTCTCATTCAGCAACAGGCTTTTGAGTCTGAAGGTAATGAGAGCTTTAAGCTGGGTAGAGTAAGGCCATCAGTAGCTGGTCTTGGTGATAGTAAGTATGTATCAAGGGATGCTGATATAGTCTTAGGACTGTTTTCTCCTGTCAGGTTTGGTATCACAGAGTATTTCGGCTATGATATCACCATACTTAAGGACCATATCAGGTTTCTTGAAGTGATAGTCAATAGAAATGGTGAGATGGGGGGAATACTTCCCCTGTGGTTTGATGGTGCTGTATGTGATTTCAAGGAGCTTCCCAAGCCTGATGATAAGGCTGCAATAGATAAAATATACAACTATTGTAAAAATCTCAAGAATCCTCCAAAGAAAACACCTGCCCTATGTATGTCAATCATAAAACGTATTTTTAAACATGAGTAATTTAGTAATTGTCCTTGGGTCAAGTGGTACTGGCAAATCCACTTCTATTAAGACCCTCAATCCTGAAGAGACAGTAATCTTGAATGTCTTAGGTAAGGATTTGCCGTTTAAGGGTTCCCGTGCTAACTACACAAGGGAAAAGAAAAATCTTATTCAGTCTGCTAAGTGGGACTCCATCTCATCAATGATGCAGTCTATTTCTACGAAAATGCCTAATATTCATAACATCGTCATTGATGATGCCATCTATATTATGCGTACAGAATTCTTTGATAGAAGTAAGGAGACAGGATTCAACAAATACAATGAGCTTGCAGACCACTTCAGAAGAATTATTGCTGATGGTAATAGCCTTCGTAATGATATTACTGTCTTTATGATGCTTCATACTGAGACTGTGGAAGCTGATGGCTCTGTTATTGGCTATAAGGCATCTACTGTAGGTAAGCTTCTGGATAAAATGTATAATCCCCTTGAATCAGTATCCATCACTCTCTTTGCACAGCCCAAGTATGATGACAAAGGCAAGCCTGAGTTTGGATTCTGGACTCATCCCATGAAGGTAAATGGCATTGAGATTCCAGCCAAGAGTCCTGCAGAGATGTTTGAAGAAGATTTTATCCCCAACTCTCTACAATTTGTGCTTGACAAGATGCATGAATACTATGGAGAATAAACCCCAAAACAACAAACATATTATTTTAACCTAAAACCAAACAACAAAATGGAAAAGAAATTTTCAAAGATTGAGATTGCAGCTATTAAGAGAACTGCACAGAATGTAGCAACGTTTGTAACCAAGAAAGAGCGCATTGATGCCAAGATTGCAGAGCTTGAGGCAGAAAAGAAGGCTCTCCAACCCATGATTGATGCCTTCCAAGGCCCTATCAAGGAGATGACTGGCGGCTATACTACTGAGGACTTGGTACAGCGTGAGGTTGTCAAGACTGGCAAATTTGACCAGAAGACTGGTAAGGAGATTATCCAAACCCGCTATATTCTGAAGTATCCTGAGACTGTAGTTCCTCCCACAGCAGAGGAAGCTCCTCAGGAGCTTATCAATATGGAGATGCCTCCTGCTGGCAATGACTTTGATGCTGACAGGGATGTAGACATCAATGACAATCCCTGGGCTTAAGAGAGAGTAAAGAACATAGGGAGAAGAGTTCCTGTATTGACCCCTAATGCAGTCTTAGAATCTCCCTTTTCATCGTATAATCCTTTTAATTAGTTTATTTATATGGCAATCAAAGCAAATGCCTCCAGCACTGGAGGCGGTGAATTTAAACAGTACATCGGTGTAGGCAGTTTCCGTGTACTTGGTGTTAATCCTACTAAGGAAGAGCTTTCCAAGTTCTATGGTAGGGAAGTTACAAATGACCCTAAGTATCTTGCAGACAAGACTGATGATGAGGGCAAGGCTTATAAGCAGTTGAGAGTCAGTTTCATGATTCAGGCTGACAGGGAATATGAAGATGGTAAGCCCAATAAGACTAATGCTGCTCTGCAGGAGCCTTTCAAGACTACCATCAACTTCTTCATTGATTCCCGCTATTTCTATAACAAGGACAAGTCCAAGGTACAAGTCATTGACAAGTATGGAAGGACTGCATGGGTAACCATTGAGCAGTGCAAGAATCATCAGATTCCTGTCTATAAGAATGGTCCTGCAAAGCTTGACAGTGACTATCGTCCAGCATTCAGAGGTGAAGATGAACTGACTCAGTTTATTCTGAACTATCTCAATGTGACTCCTATTGACACATGGAATAGTAATACATCTACTTGGGTAACCAATCCCCATCCTGAGGATTGTGAGGGCAATCTGAGCAAGATTAAGGACTATTTCAAGGGTGATATCTCTGAACTGAAGGAGGTTTGTAAGATGATGCCTACCAACAGGGTTAAGGTTCTCCTTGGCGTAAGAACTGATAATGAGGGTAAGCAGCATGGCTCTGCATATACTCGCATTGTCCTTCGCAATGGCTCTAATTCCTATACTCGCCTCAAGGATGATATTGAAGGTCGTAAGAATGCTGGAGCCCTGCAGAATGAAGTATATTCTGATGACCCCATTGGTATCATTCAGGATATCCATGAGTATAATGCCAATGTCAAGGAGACTGACCTCTCTAAGCCTGTGGAAGACCCCTTTGCAGCAGGAGCTGCCCTTGAGGATGACCTTCCTTTTGACTCACCAAGTAGTGATGACCCCTTTGCAGACGTAGCATGAGAGCAAACTCAAGTGAAAGTGTGAACCAGATAATGGACAGGGTATCTCAAGGAGATATCCTTGCCCATTACTTTGGCATTACTTCACTTCCTGTTCTTATCAACTCACCCTTAAGAAAAGATAACCATCCTTCATTTTCAATCTATTCACCTGATGGGGAAAAGGTAAAGTTTATTGACTATGCTACTGGAGAACACGGGGATATATATAATCTTCTTCAGAGCTACCTTAAACTGCCTTTCCCTGAGGTGATTAGGATGATTGGCAAGGAGAAATCATTCAGATATGCCTCCATGCACTCTGCTTTCCATGCAACTCCCTCCTTGGGTAAAAAATTTTCCTCTCGCTCATCATCTGACATAAGAGTGAAGATAAGGGAGTGGAAGGAACATGACATAGAGTACTGGAAATCCTTTGGAATATCTGTCTCTTGGCTGAAGTATGCCGAGGTATATCCCATAGAGTACAAGATTGTCTATAAAGAGGGTAAGAGGTATGTGTTCCCCGCTGCAAAGTATGCCTATGCATTTGTGGAGAGAAAGGAGGATAAGGTTACCTTGAAGATTTACCAGCCCTTCTCAAAGCTTTACAAGTGGTCAAACAAGAATGACGGCTCTGTAGTGGGACTGTGGACAAAGATTCCTGAGAGTGGAAAGAGGCTTGTGATATGCTCTTCTCTTAAGGATGCTCTTTGTCTGTGGGCAAATACCAAGATACCTGCTGTCTATGTGCAGTCAGAGACTACAGGAATGTCTGAGACAGCACAGCAGGTACTAAAGTCAAGATACAAAAAGATATTCGTGTGTTTTGACAATGATGCTCCAGGGCTGAAGGATGCTGAGAACTTCTCAGCCCTTACAGGATTTCAGAATGTAGTATTGCCACTATTTGATGGTGGAAAGGACATCTCTGATTTCTATAAGCTAAAGGGAAAAGATGAATTTATAAAAACAATTAAACCTTTATTTGTATAATGGAAAATAACAACAACAAGGCAATAAACCTGATTGAAAAGGTATACACAGAAGTAAAGGTATCCTTAAAGGAAGGTACTTTTACAGTAAAGAATGTTGAAGAACTTGCTGACTTGTTTTCTGAGTTGGCTGCAAGAAAGAAGGAGGAATCAGCAGATGAAGTAGGTGATGAATAAGAAAGTCAAGAATGCAACTCCGCTGTTCTATGACAACATTCAGTTCAAGAGTACTTTGGAAGTCACTGCCTATAAAGCACTGAAGGAAGAGGGATTCAATCCTCAGTATGAGAAGCATACCTATGAGGTGTGGAAAGGCAGGAAGTTCAATGTTCCCTGCTATGACATGCACAACAACAGAAAGCTGCACAGGGATGCCTGGGAACTCAACAGCTATAAGGCACAGAGCATTAAGTACACTCCCGATTTCACTTTTACTGTAGGAAACACCTTTATTATCATAGAGGTTAAGGGCTATGCCAATGAAAGGTATGCCTATGTAAAGAAGCTATTCCGCTCTTGGCTTGATGATAATTGTCCTGACAGCGCATTCTTTGAGATTCACAACAAAAGACAGCTTAAGGCTGCAATAGAAATTATTAACAAAATAAAAAATAAAACATGAGCAATTTTGGAAATTACGCTTTTGGCAAAAGCACAAACAACAAGTCTACTGACTATCAGGATGTAACAGAAATTCTTGGCCAGTTTGCAGAAAAACTTGAAGTACTTCTTGACGAGTATGGGTCTACGATGAAAAAAGAATTTGTAAGTCTTGAGAAGAACAATGAAAAGTGGAAGAGGGAACATAATGAAAATGGTTGTCCAGCATTTGAAGAAAAGATGTGGGCTCTCTCTGCTCCTTTTGAGGTTGTTAAAATCATCAATAAACTTTATGTCAACAGAGTTCGCAAAGATAATTAATAATGAGTACTCGTAAAAGACTAACTGAAATTAGCTGGCAAGTTCCAGAGCCTGTATACCGCCAAGACCCTGCATTGTCTCAGTCCACTCTCACCAAATATGAGAGAGAGGGCTTTGAGAATCTTGACAAGCTGTTTGAGCATGTAGAGACTCCTTCACTGTCTTTCGGCTCTATGGTCGATTGTCTGATTACTGACAGCGAGAAAGCTTTCAATGAGCAGTATATAGTAGCCAACATACCTAACATGGAGCCTTCCATTGAGCCCATTGTCAAGGAGGTATATAGTCAGTTCCATAACTCCTACACCAATATCAATGACATTCCAGATTCCTGTCTGATGCCAATCATTTCTCAGTCTGGATACCAGCAGAGATGGAAGCCTGAGACAAGATGCAAGGTTATAAGGGAAAAAGGACAGCAGTACTATCAGACTATGTTCATGGCTGGAGACAAGAAAATTGTGTCACAGGAAACTTATAACAAGGTATTTGCCTGTGTAAGGGCACTGAAAGACTCTCCACAGACTCATAACTATTTCTGTGAGGATAATCCCTTTGATGATATAGAGAGATACTATCAGCTTAAGTTCAAGGATACTCTTGATGGTGTTGAGTATCGTGGAATGGCTGACCTGCTTATAGTTGACCATAAGAACAAGAAAGTAATTCCATGTGACTTGAAGACATCTGCCCACAGGGAATATGACTTTTATAAGTCCTTTATCACTTGGGGATATCAGTGTCAGGCAAGGTTATACTGGAGGCTTATCAGAAAAGCTATGGACAGGGATGATTATTATAAGGATTTTACCTTGGAGGACTTCAGGTTTATTGTGGTAAACAACGTTGACAATCCTAATCCTCTTGTATGGCTGTTTGACAAAACACAGTCTCAGGGTGAAATCAGGATTGGCAATACTGTCATGCGTGATCCTTGCACTATTGGTAATGAACTCTCTAACTATCTGCAGTTTAAACCTGTTGTCCCTTCTGGAATAGTAGTAAAAGGCATTAATAATATCTCAGCATGGATAGAGAGAACAGCACAGAAATAAGTAGCAACAAGGATGTTCTCAGGGATACCTTTGAAAAGTACAATGACTTCTGCAGGTCTGTCAATGAGGGTGATATACTCTATAACATAGACAGTACCAATTGTTGGGGTGACTATCTGCTGGTAGCTGCCAAGGCTCCAATCAAGGTAAGAAAAGAGAAATCATGGTTTATTCTTCTCATGGGAATAGACATAAAGGATGACAGAATTGTAACTACCAATGTGCGTATAAATCTTACACCAGATGAGATGCAGAATACCTCTTACCTCAAGTATATAGGATATTGTAAGTATAGTCTTACTCCTACTATATATGATTCCACTATAGTAGAGGCACTGAGAAATACCTATAAGAATACTGACGTGTGGAAGTACTCAAGGAAACTGCATCTCAGAAAGCCTAAGAAAAAAAGGTATGGAAAGGATGGTAAACCTATAGTTAACAGTAATAATAGTTGAAAATGAAATTGAAAATTAAAGTTAAGAGAATTGCTAATGAGGGAAGTATTGTTGCTCTTCCTAAGGTAATTAAAAAAGGAGATTGGGTAGACCTATCCTCTTCTAAGGAATTTGTTCTCAATGCTCCTCAGGCAGGTACCCTCAAGGGACATGATGTGAAGCATCGTGATGTAGTAACAGAAGTTACCTATATTCCTCTCGGAATTGCCATGCAGCTCCCCAAGGGATTTGAGGCCATCATGGCTGCAAGAAGCTCTGCTCCTAAGAAGATGGGCATCATGCAAGCTAATGGAATCGGGGTTATTGACAATTCCTATTGCTCAGACTCTGATGAGTGGATGTTTCCTGCAATCACTCTCCGCAAGACTTCCATTGCAGCAAATTCCCGCATTTGCCAATTCAGGATTCAGCTTTCCCAAAAGGCTACTGTCTGGCAGAAGCTTAAGTGGCTGCTGTCTTCTGGAATTGAGTTTGTGGAAGTAGAAAACCTTGATAATGAGGTACGTGGTGGACTTGGAAGTACTGGCGTATGACTTATGTATTGTTATCTTTATGGGCACTGTTCATTGTAGCAGTGCTCATCATAACCTTTGGTAAGAGTCCTACAGTGTTTGCTTTCGAGAACTTTGATAAGACAGACATTCCCTATGTTACTATTGATATTCAGGGAAACCTGTTCAACATGATTGTTGATACTGGCTGCGGTGTCTCAATGCTCAATAAGCCTTCTATCAAGGATGCTGAGCTGCTCTATAAGAAATCTGAAAATAAGATTTCTCTCAGTGCTCTCACTCCTGACTCCGTAGAAGCAGGCTGCATTGTCATTGACTTCAACATTGGCAAGAAGAAGGTTTCTGAGGAATTCTATCTGACAGAGCATGAAGACTTTGCCAGTTTCAGAAGTCTCTACAATATTGAGATGCACGGCCTCTTGGGCTCTTCTTTCTTCGATAGCAACAACTGCAGGATTGACTTTGAGAATCATGTACTTATAGTATGATTTATTTCGTAACTACACAACAAGAACTCTTTGACGGCTCCTATATCATCATTTTTGCAAGTGAGTCACTAAGGATGATGGAGAACTGGAAAGTCATTCAGGTTGACTCTGAAACTTCTGGAAGAGACCCTCATCTTTGTGATTTCCTCTGTGTGCAGTTTGGTAATGATGCTTCTGATGCAAGGATAGTTGTTGATACATCTACCACTGATATCATGCTCTATAAGGGTCTTTTGGAATCACGTACACTGATATTCCAGAATGCCAAGTTTGATTTGCAGTTCTTCTATAACTATGGAATCATTCCCCAAAAGATATATGATACCATGATAGTAGAGCAGCTCCTTCATCTTGGCTACCCTTCTGGGCAGATATCCTACTCTCTTAAGGAGATTGCACACAGGAGGCTTAGCATTGATATTGACAAGACTGTCAGAGGTGAGATTATATGGAGAGGCTTGGATGCTTCTGTCATTAACTATGCTGCTGGAGATGTCACTTACTTGGAGCAAATCATGCATTCTCAGCTGAAAGACCTCAGAAGACAGGAGCTTCTCAAAGCTGCTAAGATTGAATGTGATTTTGTGCCAGTCATTGCCTATCTTGAATGGTGTGGTATTCATCTTGACCAAGAGAAGTGGAAGGCAAAGATGGTAGAGGACAAGAAGAAGCTTGATATTGCCAAAAATGCCCTTGATTCTTTTGTCATTGCTACTCCCAAGCTTCAGAAATATACCTACATTAATAGGCAGGGTGACCTATTCAGTGGGTTTGACTTGACTCCTAAATGTACAGTGAATTGGTCAAGTTCACAGCAGGTAGTAAAGATAGCCAAAGACTTGGGGTTTGATACTCAGGTAAAGGACAAAAAGACAGGTGAAGACAAGGATTCTGTTCTTGAGAAGCATCTCAAATCTCAGAAAGGCATCTGTGATGAGTTCCTCAAACTCTATTTTGATTATCAGGAGCATTTCAAGGTGGTCACTTCCTTTGGTCAGGGTCATCTCAATGCTGTCAATCCTAAGACTGACAGAATACATACTGTATATCGTCAGCTTGGTGCTGCATCAGGCAGAATGTCTTGTGGCTCACAACAGCAGAATACTGACTTGGCTAAATACAAGCACATTAGCCCAAAGGATTGCACCTATCCTAATATTCAGCAGTTGCCTTCCGACGAAGTAACAAGGGCTTGCTTCACAGCTCCTGAAGGCTATCTATGGTCTTCCTGTGACTACAGTGCCCTTGAATCTCGTCTTGGAGCAGACATCTACAATGAGCCTGCCATGATTGATGAGTATCTTCATGGTTCTGGAGACATTCATTCCCTGGTAGCCAAGTTCTGTTTCCCAAAGGAACTTGAAAATGTAGATGTGAAGGACATTGCAAGTCTCAGACCAGACCTCAGAAAGAAGGCTAAAGGCCCTGAATTTGCCATGCAGTTTGGGGGTTCTGCCTTTGCTATTCAGGGAGCTCTCGGATGCTCCATAGAGGAAGCAGAGCAGATTGCTGAAGACTATTGGAATGGCTTTAAGGGCATTGCTGATTTCAAGAAGAAAGGCTCTGACTTTGTACGCAAGAATGGCTATATCCTTATGTGCAAATACTCAGGACATAAGATGTATTGGTGGGACCACAAGGAGTGGCTTGAAAGACAGAAATCCTTTACCCAGGAATTCTGGGAGGAATACAGGACTAAGCATAAGGGTACTGGTGATGCAATAGCCAGAGAGGTATCAATGCATTTCCGTGCAGCTTCTAAGTGGGATAGAATGGCACTCAATTCTGTGACTCAAGGCTCAGGTATTGTCATTCTGAAGATAGCTATGACCAATTTCTTTAAGTGGATTGTCAGTCATGGATTCTTTGGAATAGTTGAACTTGCTGCCTTGGTACATGATGAGAGCAATGTTATATTCCCTGAGGAGCTGAAGGATAGTGTCCCCTATATTCAGAGCAAATGTATGGAAGAAGCTGCTGCTCTTGTTTGTACAAAGCTGCCCATACCAGCAAAGCCTGATATTGCTGACCATTGGAAACATTAACAAAAAACATTATTAATCATTTAAATTTATAATTATGTTACGCAAGGATTTTATTGCCAAAGCAAGCATCGCGTTAATTACTAAGACATACAGTGATGCACAACAACATTTTAGCGATGTTAGTGATACACAGCGTGTAAGAGAAATAGCTGCAAAAAATGCGGCAATTACTGCAGAAGAGCTTGCAGATGCATTAGAAAAATTTTGGAATGACGGAAGAACAAGATTCTTTGACCCTGAAGACCAGCCTACAACAGGCATTGAAGGATGTCTTATTGAAATTAAGGAGGCTATAGAAAATCTTTATCAGGATTAATTATGGAATTTATCAGAAGTATCAGAAAGAGACACCAGACTCAACGTCAGGCTGATATTCAGAAGCAAGCTGAGGAAATCATCACTGTGGAAGACTTTGATGATTCCCTCTTCATTGCCTATAATGGAACTCCCTTTGTACCTATAGAGAATGAATGGACTACTAAGGAAATAATACAACAGCTTTCTATGCTTAGAAAGAACTATGTGAATGCTAAAATGAAACAAAATGGCTTTGGCCAAATTACAGCAGTAGTATGAACAAACACCTGAAACAAATGAATCAGTATAATACTGACAACATCAAGTCCATTGTGTTTAACACTGATGAGAATGCAAAGCCAGATACAGCTTTTGAAGAGTGGAAAAAGATAAGAGATGCTCATAAGGTATTGGATGAGGAGGACATGGTTAACAATCCTTCTCACTACCAGTCTATGACAGCCAATCTTAACATAGACTGTATTACAGCTATGCAAGCTGCCTTTGGAGTTTATGAGACTGCTATCTTTTGTAAACTCAATGCTATGAAATATATCTGGAGAGCATCTTCTAAGGGAGGTAACGAAGATATTGATAAGGCTTTATGGTATCTTGAAAAATATAGAAAACTTGGAGGAGAAGACCAATGAAAATATTCTTAATTATCTTAGGAGCTCTTCAGCTCCTTGGCTTGGGTGTGTTCTTTTGGGCTATTAAGGAAGCCCATGAAATTAATCAGGACTTAGATATATATGACCTATGAGTGAAGCAGATTACTACCCCGCAGGAGCTTACTTAGACCCTTCAGCTCCATATAACCAAGTAGATGTACCTGATAAAGAGTTTGAGGTAACATGTTCTCAGACTCTCAGTAAAACTACTTCTATATGGACAAATGATTATATTCCTGGTGCTTCAGGAGTAGACTATGAGCCTGATGATGAAAGAGGATGCTGTGCCTATGGATGGCAGGATCCAGATGATACTAGTGAAACCAATTGGAAACAAGCATATAAGGATGTAGCCATGACTCCATTAGATATCATTAATGCTTGTGAGACACTTGCCAAACATCTCTTAGAACAAGGCACTACTCATATTGGCCATTTATACATGAAGGAACTTATTGAAGAATGCCAGGATTGGAATGAAGATGACTATGAAGTAATAGAAGAATGAGCATCTCTGAAGAAGAAATCAAAAAAGACTTTCAGCGTTTCATCTATCATGAAGCAATGATAACAAAGCATAATCAAAAGAAAATGCAAAATAGCAAACACTCATTTCGCAATGATCCAGACAGAAGACATCAGAAATGTGTTACATGTGGATGCAGGAGAGTATATGAGCATAAGAATGCTTTAGGAACAGCTATTATTACATACTATGATGCCTATGGTAATAAACTTGAAGAATTACCAGAATGCAAAAGCTTATTAGACCTTTTAAATGAGGAGGACTGACAATGAAAAGTTATACAGATTTAGAACAGTCAAAGAAGCTGGCAGAGTTCCTGCCACTTGAGAGTGCAGATATGATATATATACCAATAATGGATATTGACTCTATGAGTAATTCTGGATTTTTCGACATACCAGAATGTTATTCATTTAATGAATTTAAAGATAGAAATGCCAAGCTACTCCCTTGCTGGAGTCTTGCTGTATTGCTCAATTATCTGCGTGAGATAGACTTCTTCCCTAATATAGAAGCTGATGAGCATGGAGTGACAATGAGTGTTTGTTACTACGATGATGAAGAAGGAGAACTGCTCCATCCCATGCATGACATTACAACAGAGGCAGACAGCTTTGTTGATGCTTGCGTTGCTATGATTTTGAAGTTACACGAACAAAAACTTTTGTGACTATGGAACTAAAAGACTATCCGATAGAAGAACTCCGTGCCGAAATAAAGCGGAGGTATGAACTTGCACAAGAAGCAAAGAAGCAAGAGCCAAGATGCAGGAACTGTGAGCATCTTATAAATCATCCGCAAGTAAGAGGAATGTATTTATGTGGAGCAAGGACTTGAGGCAAGAAATACCCAAGACATTACTGTGTAAAGCTATGTACGAAAGCATGTAATAAGTTTAAAAATAAATTTGTATAATTATGGACTACAAAGAAAAATTAGAAAAAGCCAAAAGGCTTTATGAAACAGCCAATGCTGACCAAAGATATGTGTTGGAAAGTCTTTTTCCAGAACTCAAAAAGAGCGAGGATGAAAAGATAAGGAAAGTATTGATTGATTACTTCAAAAGATACAAAGAACAAGAAGAATGTGGCATTAAGACATTCTACGGAATACCAACCGACAATATTCTTGCTTGGCTTGAAAAGCAAGGCGAGCAGAAACTTGCTGATAAGGTTAAACCGAAGTTTCATGAAGGTGATTGGATAATTAGAAATGCAGAAGGTTTCAAGCATAATACATATCTTGTAACTGAAATAAAGGATTATTATGTTTGCGAAGAGTTGAAAGGTAGACGAGTAACTTTTACATTTAATGATGTTCATAAGAATTTCAAGTTGTGGGATATTTCTGATGCAAAGGATGGTGATGTGCTTGCTTCTAAAGATAAAGAGGATATATTAATATACAAAAGTCATTCTGTAATAGACCTACTTTTAACTTCACATGTTAGTTTTAACAAAAAGGAAGGTTTTTGTCCTCGTCAATATTCTGCATGGGATAGTAATGAATTTATACCTGCTACCAAAGAACAACGTGACCTTCTCTTTACAAAAATGAAAGAAGCAGGTTATGAATGGGATACTGAAAATAAACAGTTGAAGAAGATTTCTCAGCGTATGATTTCAGCAGAAGCAAAGGAAGCAATGTATGATAGACCTGCTTGGAGCGAAGAGGATGAGAAGGAACTGAATAGTTGTATTGAAGCTATCGAAGCCTGTTATAAATGGGACACTATGGTTAATTGGCTCAAATCACTTAAAGAAAGATACACTTGGAAGCCGAGTGATGAGCAGATTCATGCTTTTGAACAAGTATATGATTGGTATAACGATAATTTCGCACCAAGTGAAACTTTGACCTCACTTTACAACGATTTAAAGAAACTAAAAGGAGAGTAAGCTATGAGTCAAATGCCAGATAAAATTTGGTTACACAAAGATACCAAGTATAATACAGGAGATATAGTAAGTGCTTATCAATATGAATTTGCACAAGAGATAGAGTGTGAAGGAATTGAGAACTTTGTGGAATATGTTCCTGTTGATGCCTTTATTGAGAAGGCTTGCGAGTTTATTGAAACATACCCACATTTGTTTATGGGCGTTCTTAGAAGTGAAGTAATTGAAGATTTTAAAAACTATATGAAAGGAGAATAAGTTATGGCTCAGTACATAGACAAAACCGCTTTAGTAGCGGAGATAGAGAAAGCAATAGATAGTCCAGCCCCATCGCATGACCCACAATGTCCGTGGGAAGATGGTTACTATTATGGTTTGGGTATAGCTGAGAGTATCATTGATACCCTTGAAGTGAAAGAGATAGGCGTTGACTTGGGAGACCCTAAAGGTGATATTGGTGTAAAAACTGTGTGGGATAGCTCTAACTCCTTAGAAATCAGCCGACATGGGAATCCCCATAACGGAGAAACTCTGGAAGAAGCAGCTACAAAGTATGCCCAAGACAAATATCTTCCTGTTCAAACAGCACAATCTTTCAAGGCTGGTGCTAACTGGCAGAAAGAGAAGGCTTGCGAGTGGTTGAAAGAAAATAAAGACCACCCTCTTATTGGGTGTGAAGACCCGTGTCTAAGTGGTTATTTAACGGATGAGTTTATTGAAGATTTTAAAAAAGCAATGGAGGAATAAACTATGAATATCATAAAAAGACTATTTTGTAAACATGATTACAAATTCATCCGCAATATCTATGGAGATGAGATTAGATATGTAGGATGGAAACGTAGTGAGTGGAAATGTAGCAAGTGTGGCAAGTATCAATATAGAAACTATTTAATGGAGGAAGGAATATGAAAGCAAATGAACTAATGATTGGTGATTGGGTAATGGATGGTAAAAATATTGCCCAAATAACATCAATTACTTGTGATGGAATTATTGAAACCACTTTTAATGAGAGTTCTTATATTGAGGTAATAGAACCTATATGCCTCACTCTGGAAATCCTTGAAAAGAATGGGTTTTATTATGGCTACACATCCAGCGAAGAAGATTTGGCAAGTAACACTATTGCCCAACTATCCGAAGAAGATAAAGGATGGGTATGGGATGAAGGTAATGGCGAAATAAAAGTTATGTTCCCAAATGAGTCAGACGGTGGGATGATTACCATTGACGACCAAGGTTTTGATAGGCGCATGGCTTTCATTTTTTCCGAAAACATATATGTCCATGAACTGCAACACGCCATGAGACTTTGTGGAATTGAAAAAGAAATTGAACTATGAAAGCAAACTTGATAGGAGAATAAACAATGCCGCAATATAATGGAGACATGATGCACTGCGCCCAAGACCAATGCAAGAAGAAAGACCAATGCTATCGCTATTGGCTTTGGCAAAATGCAAAGTATAGTGCAGCACCGTATGTCACCCTCTACCAACCTGAGAAGCCAGTGACTGACGGGTGTGTATATTTTATTAACAAAGATTATTTCGACTGATATGGTAAAGGAAGATTATTGCTCTTATGAAGTGGCAAAGCTACTCAAAGAGAAAGGATTTAATGAGAAATGCAGAGGTGGCTATCATTATGAATTTGATGATAACGACAACCCCATTGTTATGCTTGAAGAGTGGACAGCTCAACCCTATAACAATGATTTTGTGGATGAAGGATTTTTATGCTCCGCTCCGACTCATCAAATGGCAATGAAGTGGTTGAGGGAAGTGCATAACAAACATTGTGATATTGGTTATGATATTGATTTGAAATGGTTTTTTCAGATAATAGATTTAAAAGAAACTGTTGAATATGATTATCCAGAACCAAAATATTATCATGCAGAAAATGAGACAGGATTTAACACATACGAAGAAGCAGTTGAAGCAGCATTAAAATATTCACTTGAAAATTTGATTTGATTATGGAACAAGAAGAAGTAAGAAAGAAAATGCAAGAGGGCTATGATAAAGTCAAACCTATTGTAGCACAAGTAACAAGCCTTATTATGGACGCTTACCAAGAGGGATTTAAGAACTGTTGGGAGTTATTAACTGGACAAAAGTTTGAGCCATGACAGAAGAAGAATTATACAGGGAGTATCAAAGGGCTGTTATAAGAACCCGTGATGGACAGCCCGCAGTAAGTTTCTATACATGGTTAAGGAGTATTGGAGCAGTATGACACAAGAAGAATTATTAGACAAGGCTATTGATTTCATCGTGGAGACGCAGGAATCAAATGATTATATCTGTGAACAGATGATAGAAGAGTTGACGGATGATTATTGTGCCAACAACTGTCAGAACTTGAATAAAGAATGTGTGAAACTATTTTTGAAAAAAGTTTATAAAGTGTATGACTCTAACACAACTAATTGAAAAAGCTACCTTCATAGGCAGGCAAGTATCTAATGCAGACATCCCAGTCATATACAACGGGGTGTCTGATAATCTGAATAGTCTTGAACTGAGTCAAGACAACAACGGGAATTATTATGTAAATATAAGGTAAAAACAAATAAATTATGATAGAACAATATAAGCAAGTTTTAAAAGATGCACATCTTAAAGGAGCTTTAGATAGTCTTGAGTGTATCAAGAAAACATTGATAGAAGTGGGTGAAAAGACCTACACTACCCAAGAACTTGTTGCTTTTATAGATGCGGTTATAAAAGACCATCAAAAACAACAGTAGTAATTATTTTGTAGTTTAACTTAATAAATAAAATTATGAAAAAATCTAATCTAAATGAGGCAATCCTCATTTTTCTCTTAATCATCTCTTTTGTTGTATCCATGTTTGTAATTGTCCTTGATAGCAGAACTACGGATGTAGAGAAGAGAATGAATTCTGTGCAGACAGTCTTCGGAAATAATCATCATTAAGTATGGAAATAGAAAAAGCTTTTAAGCGATTACTTGTAAAGAGTCCTTTCTATGGCTTGTTTTGCCTAAGTCTGCCTAAGAAGATAGATACAAGCATACCAACATTATGTGTCAAGAAAAAAGGCATTAATTGTGAGTTGTGTATCAATCCAGATTTTTGGGCTGAGCATACTGATGATGAACAAATAGCTCTCCTGACTCATGAGTTGTCTCATATCTGCCTTCAACACATGTTTATTTCTGATTCTTTCTCTAACCCGATGCTCTTCAATGTATCTGCTGACATGGAAGTAAATTCCTATATAGAGAATCTTCCTAAGAGTGCCTGCAAAGCTTCAGATATTGGTCTGCAGAATGGCTTGGGAACTAAAGCATACTATGAGGCACTGACACAGAATCAGAATCAGCAGAAACAACAGGCTAAATCCCCTCAGAAGCCATGCAATGGTGGTCAAGGAGATAGTGAGAGTCAATCTCAAGCTTCTCAGAGCAATGAAAAGAAAGAAGAGGATAATTCCTCATCTGAAGAAAATAAGCAGCCTGAGAGCAAGGAGAATGGGCAAAAAGAGGAATCTCAATATCCAGACTTTGTTCCACAAGACAAGAAGCCTATTGACTCTCATGATACATGGAAAGAATTCAAGAATGTGCCAGAAGCTACCAAGCAACTCATGCAGAACAATATTGTCAATATTGTCAAGAGTACAGCAGAGCAGGTAGAGAAGCAAAGAGGCACAATCCCAGCAGAATTACAGGAGATGATTCAGAAACTCCGTGAGAAGAAGCCTGAGGTGTTTAATTGGAAGGCATATTTTCGCAGACTGTTGGGCTCTATCTATGATGTCAATATCAAGAGTACCCGCAGAAAGCAGTCAAAGAGATTTGACGGGGCAGCAGGCATTCAGCATAAGAAGAAAGTAAGTATTCTTGTGGCTGTTGATACTTCTGGTTCTGTCTCTACTAAGGAGCTGCAGGATTTCTTCTCTGAGATTGAGTATATCTATAAGGCTGGAGCAAGGGTTACTATCCTTCAATGTGATTCCCGTATCAGCAAGATTGATGAATTTGACGGTAAGAATATCCCTACAATCAAGGGGCGTGGAGGTACAGACTTCAACCCGCCTGTAAATTACTATGTCAAGCATAAGAAGGAGTATGCCTCTCTTATTTATTTCACTGATGGAGAATGTAGTCTGCCTGAAAAGCATCCTTCTGGAATGGTGTGGGTTATTACTTCTAATGGCTATCATCAAGAGTATCCTGGAAAGACAATCTATATCCCTAAAGAAGCAATATGACAATGAAAAAGAACATTCTATTAACATTGGGCACTCTATGCTTTTCAACAGTGTTTCTTATGAAACTGGTAAGCAAAATGTTTGGAAAGCCCTCAAGAACTTGTCAAGAGTCTGATAACAATATTGAAGATACTACTTTGGAGAATGTTATTGATTTCGGCGACTTCAAAAACTTTCAGGAAGAACAAAGAAAAAAGAAAAGTGGACGCCCAGGCAGAAAGATATGTGTCTATTCTGTAAAAGGAAGGTTTCTTAAGTCCTATAATAGTATTGCCGAAGCTGCCAATAAGGAAAAAATTCCTTATTTTACTATAATAAAGTGTGCTTCTGGACAACACTTGGCCTGTAGGAATACCACTAATATATTTCTTTATGAGTTTGACAACATCCATGAGCGGCTAAGAAAAATACGTGAGAATGCATTCCAATATCCTCATCTGATAGAAGCCATGAAGAAAAGTGGAAGTGAAAGTGGTCCTGAAAATCTACTTAGATATATTCCATCAGACAAAGATGGCATATTTACATATAAGGACTATCTGGAAACAAGAAAAAACGGTGGATTTAATCAGAAAAGTGCAAATGGCACTTTAAGAAAATGGAAAGAAAGGGGATATGTGGAGCCCTTAGGAAATGGGAAGTATAAAAAACTAAGAAAGAGTGATATCAGAGTTCTTGTATAAACACCTAAAATAACTGATTATGGACAGACAAAAATACTATCTTCTTGAATGGCCTGAGAGCCAGAAATTCATGAAGAATCCCAAGTGTATACAGTCTGAAGGAATGTCTTATTTTGTTCCTTGTGAGATATATGATAAGAAGTAGTAGTTATGCAGATAGTAGAGCTTGGTGACTATTCAATGACCATTATGAAAGATTCTGAAGACCCTCCCTGGGTAAGTGTTGGAAACTTCTACAGAAATGCAGACAAATATGGTCATGCAATAATAGTGGATAAGGGACAGATAACATATCACTATAATGAAGCTTCTGACTACATATACAGTGCTGGAAGACTCATTCTCTTCTTTAAGGATAAAATCAGTGATAAGTATACTCTCAATGACAAGGTATTTGTCAGTACTATATGTAAATAAAAACAATAGACAAAATGAATCAACTAAATGAAATGACCATCAGTGAGTTTACTGATGTATTCAATTATCTCTTGGATAATAACAAGAGACTACAAGAAGAAGGCAATACCCCGATTGCTATAGGTATTGAGGGGGCTGCTGGAATTGGAAAGACCTCTTTAATTCAGCAAGTAGCCGAGAAAAGGGGAATGACTCTCTGTAAACTGAATCTTGCCCAGCTTGAAGAGGTAGGTGACTTGGTAGGCTTTCCTCAAAAGGAAGTTCTTTTGCAATGGAAGACAAAGGACGGAACCATGAAAACCAAATGGTGGCCTGAGAATCTTCTTAACAGGGTTCCTGATGGAGTGACTGTGACTAATAATACCCGAATGGGTTATGCTACTCCTGCATGGCTTCCAAGAGAAGAGAATCCCAATGGCTGTATTCTAGCTCTTGATGACTATACTAGAGCCTCTCAACTCTTTATGCAGGCTACTATGGAGCTTATCAATGAGGGAAAGTATATCTCTTGGTCTTTGCCTAAGAATACCACCATTTGCCTGACTACCAATCCTGATGATGGAGAGTTTGCTGTACAAAGTTTGGACTCTGCTCAGAAAACCAGGTTCATTAACTTTAATCTCAAACTCAATGTCAATGACTGGGCATCTTGGGCTGAGTTCAACAGTGTAGATTCCAGGGCAATCAATTTCTGCTTGCTCTATGGCGAGGAAATCTTCAAGAAGCACAACAGTGTGCAGACCATTAATCCGAGGGCATATACTACTTTCTGTAAGGCTATAAGTGGTATTCCCAATTGGAATGATGACAAGGCTTTGGCTCTTATCCTGAATATTTCCAAGGGATGTTTCCTCAATGACAAGGACAATGTGGTAGGTACTCTCTTTACTACATTCATTGCTCAGAAGCTTGATAAGCTGGTGCAGCCCAAGGATATGCTAATGCAGAAATGGGAGACTGTGGAGCCAAAGATTTATGACTGTGTGTATGACGGAGAGCATTTCAAGCCTGAAATTGCAAGTATTCTCGCTATTAGACTGCTGAACTATATTATGTTCTATTTCTCTCAGAAAGGAGTCAAGGAAAGCGTAGTGCAGGACAGACTGCTTGAATTTATTGATAATCCTCGCAAGCTGTTCTCTGATGATTTGCTGTTCCATATCATTAAGACTACCATCTCCAAGTTTCCTGCTAAGACTACTAAGCTCATGCTTAATTCGCGTATTCGTAATAAAGTGATAATCTAATTAAAGATGTTAAAAGTATATGGTTTGGAAGACTATACTACATATTATTTTGGGCAGTCTTCTTTGGTTAATAATAATAATTCCTATTATTCTTTCTATAATTACAACTATGGTAATCCTGGGCAAAGTTGTATTCCTGTCAGTGCTGAGTTTATTGATAATGGTAAATTCTCACTTGAAATTACAGAAAACAAGGAAGCTTTAAGTAATGCAAAGTCAGTTTATGTGCATCCTTCATGTTCTATTCCACGCACTCATATTGCACAAAAATACAAGAAGAACACTAATCCCTGGTTGGCTGATGTAGTGGTTGTCCCTTCTCTTGGAGATGTGCATATTCCCTTGCAATACAGAATGATTTTTGTTAATGAAGAACAACATATTGTCTTTATTGTTAATATTGATAATGAAGATGTTCGTGGTAAAATGTCTTCTTTTGTAAAGGGAACTCCATTTAGGATAATTACAGAGCACAGTGACTATCAGGTACAGTCACTATTTGAGCAATATTCTAGAGGTGTTTCTACAGACACGCTTCTTAATGCTCAACTTGATTATTGTGGTATGACAGGTGTTTTTGACAAAAACACTCAGTATATATTGGATATCATTACCAATGGTATTCCTAAAAGTAAACTAGTGTGTGAAAAGACTATTCTTGCCACATTGTCTAATGAGGATAACAAGCCTACCTTTGAGTCTCTTTCGTCTATATATGAGATGCTCAGAAGCAATGATGACGATTCTGTATTCTCTGCTCTCAAAGCCCTGTCTTCTATGGATTATACGAGTTGTCCCAACAGCATAAAGTATATACTTGATGATACCTATTGGAATTTCAAAGGTAACAAGGCATGTAGCTCTACTGCTGTGAAGTACATGTTCAAGTCTTTAGTAGGCACAAACTACTTCAGGCGTATTGCCTTTAAAGACAACTTCATTACTGCTGATGACTATGAGCTGTTTCATAAACTTGTAAAGTTCATCAATCCAGAAATGAATGAACAAGGAGTATGTAATTATCTTCGGCAGTTTGCATTTATGTATATGGATGCAGAATTAGTTATGCATCCTCGTTTAAAGACATAGTTTCTTCTTTTGTTGTATTGTTTTGCATTTCCCCTCCTTCCTTTCAGGTTTAGCCTGTTGGGAGGGAGGGATTTTTTTTACTATCATAATAGTAACCATTTTATTAACCCATTTTGACTGTTACACTAATAGGATTATCTTTGTTGCAAATATTAATAATATTGTTATGGCAGTAATTTGTAAATGGGACCATTTAACAAATCCCAATTATAAGCAAGCTTTACAAGAGGTTAAAGAATCTCTTGGTAGTAGATACAACTATAATATAGCAAGAGGTATTGCTGAAACTTACAGTGGCACTATTAATGATATAACATCGGATTATATTCTTCAGCAATGGCCACAACCAGAAGCCTCTGAAGAAAAAAATTTGCCTTCACAACCTGAGGAAGCTGATGCCACTCCAATAATTCAGGCCTATTCAGGATACTGGAGTCGTGATGAGGTAGCTAAACCCGAAAATCAAGATAAGCTGTTCATTTTTACGGATAATACTGATAGAGATTCTGGAAGTATGCCTATTAGCGATGATTCTAAATACGCCAAAAGGTATGGTAAAGGAAAACGCTACCCAAAGAAAAAGACGTCTGCAGTTATTCGTGGCTTGGATAATGCGATGCCTATTTCTACTCAAAAGTGGTATCATGGAGAATTCAAACGTGAAAAAGGACGCTGGACTAATACTGATAAAGAAGAAGCTAGTAGAATTATACGTCAAGAAATAGATGATATTATTGAAGAGTGGAATACTGGTAACTATACTCAAATTATTCTTCCTGCTGGCGGCATTCTTGCAGAAACTAAAATTACTGGACTTAATGATAAAGAACGTTCAGAAATAAAAGACATTCTTGAAAAAGAGCTAAAACGTCTTTATACTGCTGTAGGAATGCCTTATAGTGCTGAATTGACTGCAGCTTCTAAAACAGAAGAACAACAGAAGCTAGATGATAAAATAGCTGCTAGAAGCAAGGCTAAACAAGAGAAGAAGCAAGCTGCAAGGTGGGATCAGTATGCTCATGGTAGGAAAGCTTTTGAAGTCTCTTCTGCTGGAGATGAGCTTGGAAAACAATTCTCAGCTCTGTCTGCAGTATTTCCTGAAGGTACTACTATTACAATCAAGGGAAAGAAAAAAGGAGAGGAAGAGACTTTTGATATTGGAGGATATTCTATAGAAGCTGCCTATCAACGTGTTAAAGGATATAATGGTAATCCAAAAGGAAGCCTTATTAATAAAGAAGGTAGGGTAGTTGCCAAAATTGAAGGTAAAGGCAAAGCTCCTATATCTAAGATATTAAAAATTAGAATGCCTCATAAGCCTACTATGACAGATAGGAGAGCAACTGAAGACTATTCTTATAATAATGCCTACCTACCTTTGTGGAAATTGTGGAGGAAACTAAATCCAGAAACTTTTAATAAGCTCAGGAAAGAAGTAAAGAAGCAGAAGATAGAAGTCTTGACAGATAAGTTTGCCGATACTTCGGTGTCTCAGGCAAGGGCACTGTCTGAAATGCTCTGGGGTACTCCTAAAAGTCCCGTAAATGAAAAAGTACAGACTAAATATGATATACAAAGAGAAAATGCTGTAGAGGCTTCTAAGCAAATTCCTAAGGATGTAAAGAAGATTAAAAAATTTTCTGGTATCAGAATAATAGGTCGTGCTGATAAAACTGACCAGCAAGTAGCTTGGATGGCAAATGGTAAGAATAATCGTGGTCAGGATACTACAAATAAATCCATGATACTCTCTTATAAATTAGAAGATGATGCTGCTATGAGTGAAGTAGTACATGATTTTTCTAATCCATTTGAGGGTCAACGTGGTGCTGTTGCCAAATTTATCCAGTGGATTATGCCAAATGATTTTGCTTCTCTTCCTGATGAATTGCGTGTTGAAGAAAGCAAAAGAAATATCATTCGTACTTATTTATCTAAGGGTGGATATACTAAGACAGATATTCTTGGAAACGGAGACCCTGAAAATACAACATTTGTAAAGACATTACGTTATATCATTGATAATTTCCAGGAATTGAGACAGAGATATAACCCTATTGATATTGTTGATTTTGGCGAATTCAAGCAAAGAGTCAAAATCCAAGCAGCCCAAGGACAGGAAGTTGGTGCTAATAACACATTGTATTTTGCTCCTAAGGAATCTATTTCTGAAGGAGAAATTCTCGATGATAATAATGCTATCAAATTAGAAAGACAATCTAATGCTGATGGTACTACCCCTAATAATCTATTCCTCTCCTTCCCTGCTGAATATAATAAAAAATTTTCCAAGGTTCAAAAGCAACGTCTTTTTAAAACTATTGCAATGTCTTTGCGTGAGGGTGAAGTACTTGTATTTAACCAAGATGTTGCTGACAATGAAATGATTGATGATTTTAATACTATCATTTCTCGTGGATTTGAGCAGATTGATGAAAAGGCTGTCACCATGCTTGATGGTTCTCAGCAGAATGTTGGAGTATATCGAAGGAATGGATTTAAGAAACCTCAGATAGAAACACATGAGCCATTTGTTATAAGAGGTAGCATTGAAGATGTCTTCCAGCAGGTAAATGATGAATATGAGGAAGGCAAGATATATGCCGTTGAAATGAGTGAGGCTGCAACAGATGATTATGACTATAAGATATGGGAAAAGCATCCTGTAGTTCCTCTGTATACCACTCATAGCAGTGACTGGACTCATCAGGCAAGATGGGATGATGAGCAGTTTCCACAGTTCAAAGCTCACATTGACAGAGCTTTTGAATACATGCATAAGAAAATTGATGAGGGATATACTATTGTTCTTCCTAGTGGAGAAATTGGCTCTGGTAGAGCAGCTATGCAAAGCTATGCTCCAAAATGCTTTGAATATCTGCAACAGCAATTGAACTCTCTTAAAGAGCATGGTAATAGAGAAGCCCTTGCCAATAAATACTTTGCAGAAGCAACTGCTACAGTTGACCCTGTAGATGCTTCTCCTTCAGAGCATATAGACTTAGACCCAAGAGCTTTACAAAGTTCTAGAGCGCAACTTAGACAAAGGTTTACTGATAGGCAGCTTTCTGATTTGTCAAGATTATATGCCAGGAAATTTATTGCTCTTATAGACAAAAATACTGAGGGGCTTATAAAAGAACTTAGTGAACAGCTAGCAGCAGAATCTGATAAAAAGAAAATAGAAAAGCTTAAGAGGAGGCTAAATAAACTTAGTGACCCGATGTCAAGCCAGATGGCCACTCTTGATGAAATAGGAGTTGAAGAGCTTCTTAGACAGACTACAGATGCTGTTATAGCTACTTCTAAATTACCAGGACATACTCAAGAACAGAGTCAAGTACTTGTAGATTCTACGGACAGTGGCTTCTCTCCTCTTATTTTTGGATATGCCATTCCTATAATAGAGAATCTCTCTGGAATACGAATTAAGCAGTCTCAGCTTACTGCGGAACCACAGAAGACAACAGAACAAAAAAATGATGCTGCTGAAGATACTTCTGGAGAAGACAGTCCTGAGATGGGATGGTCTTATAATCATCGCTTAGTAGACCCTTCAAAATCTCTTTCAAGGAGTGTAAGGAATATTATTGGCAATATTTTTGTCAGAGATTTAAATGCTGGGGACAAAGTTGCCTATGTATTTGATTCAATTGGAGAGATTCAAACTTATGATGCAGGATTCATCTATTCTGCTATCATGTCCAGAATGTCTAACATGTCTTTGGGCGAGATAGACAACTTTATTACTTTTCTTTCTCCAGAACAAATGTCTGAGGCAGAAAGAAAAGAATATGAAAAAAATAAAGAGAACTACCCTCTTGGATGGCCTACATTTCCCGTGCTTGAAAGCATGAAGACAAGGTATCCTTGGGCTAATGATATTATTGCAAAACTTCGTAGTGCCTATAGAACTGGAGGAAGAGGACAGAGTGGATATAGTACAAAGAGGTTTGGTAAACTAGACCCACAAGCTGTTGTTGACAATCCAATTACTGTAGCAGAAGTAGGTAATATCTGCAGTCAGTTCCATTCTAATTTCTGTCAACAGTTTGTTTCTTATGCTACAATGGTAAATGGTGCTATTGTAGATGAGAACAAGCCTACTGGTTCTGTTAGTATTAGCAAAGCTGCTGTAGCTAATTACAATGGCAATATCCGCTTCCCTGGTATTGCTATGATATATAATGCAGATGGTTCAATCAATGCAGAGAATCTTAAAAAGGCTCTTGATAAACTGTCTGATATATATGATACTATTTATGAGGAAACAACTGCAACTGCCAATCTTAAAAAGAAGGAGAGGCCTTTCTGGGATGCTGTCAATAGAGTTAAGAATGATAATACTACAGGCTCCATTATTGACATGTATGAACAGCTGCCTGCGGAAGTCAAGCAGAGTCTGCAAGACCTTTCTGATGTAATGAAGGCAGCAGGTATAGTATTCCCTGTATTTGATTTGTGGGGGATGGTATACGAGGGAAAGAATCCCAATATATCTGAAATGATTGGAGAACTTGAGAATGCTTTACGTTCTCTCGAAGGCCTTCCTGACAATGAGCACATGTATGAGTCTTCTTATAACCTCTCTAGAGGTATCAAGCAGGCTCAAAAGGGAAAATACCATAAGTATGATTCTCCAAAGACAGCCTGGAGCCATTTCTTCAATAAATTTGGAGATTATGTTACTGAACAGGAGATGGAATCCAGTCCTCGTATTTTAGGTAAGGTAAGGTACTCTTATACATATCCTTCTTATATGTCTGTCACTCTGGCTAACCTCACAAATATGAATTTTGCAGCTAGAAAGAAGTTCATAGAGGAAAATTATATGCCTTATGAGTGGTTCTACGATAAGCAGAAGGGGAAGTTTAAGAACACTATGCTTGAGAGCCTTTATAATAATGAGGATTCTGTTGCCTTAGGCACTGGACATGATATGCTTTCTATCAAAGATGGCTACTATGAGAAGGAATACTCAGAATGGACTCCTGAAGATATTTCAAGATTAATGTTCAGAGAGCTTATCTATCCCAACAATCCAAAAGCAGGTAATTTTATTATTCCAGTTCTTTCTGATTCTCGTATATGTAAAGTCATTAAGGCTTCTAAGGACTTAGGGGATGCAATGAATGGGATGATAAATGTTGTCCTTCAAGAATTGGAAAGGATGAATCTTGTTGATAAGCGTAGCATCATCCTCCGTATGCAGGATATTAATGACAAGCTTTCTGACAACCAACCACTTAGTGACAATGAGAAAGAATATTGGGAAAGTAATCAGGAATTCTATCAAAAATATCGCAATCAGCATATTGAGAATCTTGAAGAAATTGAGAACTTTGACAGGAATGGTACTAAGTTCTGTTTCTTCCCAGAACTTAATAACATAAAATTTTCCATTCGTAGAGCTGCATATAATAAAGATGACCTTATGCATAGGGTTATTCTACTTCTTTCTAAAGACCCGAATAATCCAAGTCAGAATGAGGTAAGTCTTAAAGATGTATTAAGGGACATACAAAATATGTCTGATGAAAACTACAATAGAAAAGTAGCACAAGTTGGACTATCAGAAAGAAAATATGGTGACTATATAGATGAAAGTGGTGCAAGCCAGTTTGGAGAATACTATGTTGCTGCGTCAAAAGAATACCTTATTCAGAATGTTATAGAGTCTGTCCTTACTCAAGTTCTTGATAGTAAAGTCAGTGATTTCTTGTACAACAGATGGGGAGGAATGAATGAAGATGTCAGAAGTGGTATTCTTCATGCTGATTCAGATTTGATGAACAGATGGAATAATCGTCCTATAGCTTCTGAAGAGCATCCTCTTACTCCAGAACAAGAAGAAGAATTAAAAAATTTGAATCTTGCCATCTATAATAAAGCAAGAGATTTCTATTATGCCCATACTGGAGCAATGTCTCAATTCCTTCAGTTGATGGTGACAGACCTTGCTTATTATAAAGACCCCACGACATTTAAGGGAAGCGTGGACTTTGCAAAGAGATTTAAGGAAGTCTACGGAGCTGGTATGAAGATGAATACTAACTCCAAGTTTGGTAAGAAGATTGAAAGAAATATTATCCTCAAAGATAAAGTAAGACGTTCAAGAAGTTGGAAAACTTTGGAGAGTGTCCTTGACAAAGCTGTAGATGAGGGTAGAATAGATAGTGTGGAGAAAGATGCTGTCTTAGAGAAATTTAAGGGTATCAATGGTACTGATGCTCAGGCTTTCCGTAGTCTTACCTCTTGGCGTGATATTATGGATATGATAGGAAGAAACTCTTATGAGTTGGCAGAAGCTATTGACAATCTTCGTAATGATAAATTCACAATGGCTGATTTCTATACCATATTCAATACTATTAAGCCTTTCTCTTATGGCCCTGAAGACATGGATTCTGGTATAGAAGATACTCGTCTTCGTACCATGGTACAGCATAAGAACTCTGAGGCTGTCCTATTAGCTATTTATAATACTTTGGTAGGTAGCGATGAGAATGATGACAACTATTCTCCTACTCTCAGGGGTTTGAATAGGGCTATGGAGGAAATTAAGCTGGTTGATGAAAATGGCCAGGTGATGAAGTATGCCAATGGTGAAGAGATGAGGGCTATTGATGTAGCTCAGTACCAGTCTGCTGTTAAAGTGGGTGCTCAAGGCATCATTGATATTAATTATAGTAGGGACAAGCTTAAGGATGCTCAAGACAAATGTAAAATTGAGGGCTTTAATAATGAAGCTCTTGAGAAGTGGCTTAAGGATAATAAAGACAGGGGTAAGAAAGTAACCTATTACGAGATAGAAAAGAAACTCTCTGACCTTCTTGACAAAGACAAGATATCCATAGATGAGTATGAAAAGGCGATGGATTTCTTTGAGCCAAGTGAGCAAGAGGTATTTGATATTATTAAGAATAGTATCTATAAAGACCCAAATAATGAGTCTTTGGGATATAATGACCAAGTTCTCCACAAGATACCTTATAAATACTATTGTATTCAGCAGCCTACTCCTGACCACTTCACTGATAATAAGGAGGCTACCTTTGGTTCTCAGCCACGCCATATTATTCTCTCTGACTTACCTGCTAACTTCAAAATTACAATCAATGGTGTTACCTATGACAGAGATGGTATCAGGAGACGCTATAATGGCCTTCTTGTAGCTAATCTTCTTGATTGCTATGAGAAAGAGATTGAGCCTCTGTTCAAGGATACTGGAGAAGTAAATAAGAAAGGCAAGAAAAAGACTTCTCTTGAGAAACTTAAGGACAGACTGATGCCTATTGTTGAGTCTAATACTAAATATAGTCAGTTGGCAGACGCTCTTGAAATCATACCTGATGGTAAGGGGGGAGAAACATTTGCATTGCCTTTGAATAATCTGACAATTGCAGCGCAGCTTGAAGAGGTGATGACATCTCTCTTCAAGAATGCTATTCATCGCCAGACAATCAATGGTGGTAATGTAATTCTTGCCGCTGATGTAGGTTATTCTAAACAACTTAAAATAAGAGGAGAACGTGATAAGAATGGAAAACTTATTCCAGGAAAGATAGAAGGTATTGAGTGCTTCCTGCCAGCAAGCTCAAGAAAGATGTTTGAGCCCTTTATGACTGACAGCAAAGGAAATCTTTATGGAACTACTGATGCTAAGAAGCTTGAAGGTGTTGAAAGGGATAAAGAAGGTAATATTATCTACAAGCTTGACCCTAAGAAGCTGAAAGATTCAGGTCTTGATAAGATTATTGGCTATCGTATTCCTACTGAAGGTCTTTATTCTATCATGCCCCTCATAGTTAAGGGATTCTTGCCACAGCAGTCTGGTTCTTCTATAGTAGTAGCTCAAGAGGTAACTACTCTTACGGGTTCAGATAATGACGTGGACAAGATGTTCCTCATGATTAAGGCTGTAGATACCAAGAAGTGGAGAGAAATCAGACATCCTGAAGCCAATACAGACTCTAAAGAGGCTCCACATCCACTTAAGATGACTAAGTCCCAGCGTGATAATGAGATTATTGATATCTTCTATGGTATTACTACCAGTGAGCAGATGTCTCATAGGTGGTTGCATCCTGGAAACTTTGATAACATCATTATTGCTGCAAAGAGAAACAGAATTCTCAAGACCAAAAAACTGCGTGATGCTTTTATTAGAAATGCTGGATTTGGACGGATTGAAAAGAATGGTAGGATTATTTCAGAAACTGACCAGTTGATAACTGCTCTTTCTGAAGAGTTGAAACCTTCTCAGTACAATGAACTATATCGCAGGGTAATGGAATTACCTGCAGATAAAAAATTTGACAGAGACAAAACTCTTATGGATATAGTGGTTGACTTTACTGACAAGTATGTTGACCCGCTGTCTCCAGTATATCCTGATACATTTACAAAGATGCATCAGATTTACATGGCTGGTGTGGCTGAAAAAGGTATTTTTGCCAATAACCGTCTTGATAATGCCAAACTACAGTGGGCAAATGTAACAATAAGTCCTGCATATACATTCTCGTTTGAGGGAAGGGAAGTCAAGAAGATTGACGAGATAACAGTAACAAGAAAGCGTGGTGGTAAAACTTATCAGCACTACATTTCTGATGACTGTGCAGAATGTTCAGCAGCAGCTGTGGATAATGGTAAGACTCCAACGCTGGGTGATTTAAATTCTAATACACAAACTGCTACTTTCTTTGGATTCCTTACTCGCCTTGGATTAGGTATTGATGGTGCTGCTTTGTTACTTTCACAACCTGCTGTAGATAGAAGTATCAATACTTCTGGAGGTATTAATCCTAAAACACTGAGAGGAGACCAGAAGAAAATGGCCACATGGCTAAAGCAAAAAGGTTATGACCTTCAAGATGACAGGTTTAATTGGAGAATGCATGACTTCAATACCCGTGAATGGTATAAAAATATTACCGATGCCTATAATCTTGATAATCTCTTAAGTAAAGGAGGAGAAAAGGATATTGTAGAACGTGTAGCCTCTCTGTACAGGACTTATGACCTCATCCTTAATCTTGCAGCAATAAACTCGGAACTTCAGGATCCTCGTACAATCTTACACTATGATTCCCCAAATCATGCTGCGGATACTTCCATTGGAGGTGTGGTAGAACAGACAAAGGTGGTGCAAGAAGTAAATAAGAGGAAGGAGCTGCCTGAACACCAAAGAATGCTTAGGGGAGATGACCAGCTTGTAGTCTATGAGTTGGAAAAGAAGATAGTGGAAAAAGAGAAACAAGAAGAAAAGAAAGGAAAAAAGAAGGGAGGAAAGGAAATTCTCAAAAAAGCTTCTTCTAAATATCGTCTCTTCAATGCTCTTATGGACACAGAGATGCCTATCACCCAATCTTTCTATACTCTTGGTATTGAAAAGGTAAGAAGTGAGCTGGCCCCACAGTTTGTGTTTGGAAGAGAAGAGCTACAGAGATTTACTGACAGGCTCTATGAATATATAAATAATATGGGAATTAGAAAGCCTGCAGACAGGAGACGTATTATTTCTCAGGCATATAAAGATTGGGTAGTATTCAGACTCTCTAGTACTAAGTTATTTGGTGACGATGAAACAATGACTTTTGACCAAAAACGTCAATACTATCTGTATCAGTATCCTTCTATATTCATGAAGCTCAAAGAAGAAATTCCTGAATTGCAGCAAATTGATGCAACTAGAAGGATGTTTGTAGAAGGCAATATAATCAAGCTTAATAGGGAAGGAAGCACTCCACTTTCTGTCAGGAACTTCATTACTGATAGCTTTGACACTCTTTTACAGAGTACAAATAAGAAAGTGCAGAAAGTAGCAAAAGACTTACTGCTGTATACTTACTACCTCAATGGCTTTGAGTTTAGTTATATGTCCTACGGTAATTTCCTCGGCACTGAATTTCAGAGAGCTTTTCCTGAGTATATTCAGGCTCTCAACAATATGAATACTGAGGTTATTTCCGATGATATGTTGGATAACTTCTTTGACCAGTTTACTGTAAAACGTAATAAGACTGGACTACTGCCATCTATAGAATATGAAAACAGTCAGAAACGCAGTGAAGCCGCTCAGAAGGGATATCATGATACAGGTAGAACTGTTGATTGGTATGGAAGTGTTGAGGAAATCCCAATGTATGTTACCAATGTGACTATTGTGAGGAATACTGCACAGACAGAGATTCTCAAATATAATCACGAAAGGTCTCAATTCTATGGTACTATAATCTATGAGCCGCTGCCTACTAATACTTCTCTCCACTATAATGCTAATCAGACAATGGAGGAAATGGGAGAGGTTATTTATGACCAGACAATTATAGATGCAAGTAAGAAAGTAGGTAAGAAACGTAGAAACGGAGATGTTGTGAGACAAGACAGTCATCAGGCAACAAAAGACAATCGTGAAACATCTAATAGTCGTGATGAGAATGTTGATGAATCTACAGGCTCCCCATTGCCTAAGATGGCTCCTGAAAAAAGTAATCCAGATATTGGCAACACTCAAGCTGCCACAGCTTTCAGAGAGGGTAATGATGATGTAGAGATGGATGATAATGTTCTTAGTAGGGCTGCTGGAGAAGATTCTAACTTCGCAGCAGAAAAAGTATTAGATGAGTATGATAAGATGGCAGGCAGGACAAGAGACCAGAAAGAGGCTCCAGATGACCCTGACATTGCAGAAGCTCAGAATATAATTAAGGAAAACAATGATGGTAGGGAAGCCTGCTTAACTAAATAAAAAATTTGACTATGGCAAAAGCATGTTTATTTTCACCGCTTGATAAGAATAAGAAGCCTTATAAGGCTTTACCTGAGTACAAGAAGGCTCTTGGTGCTGAAACAGGCACCAAGGCTTTCCTGAAAGCTTTGTCTCCGAGATTTCAACAAAGACATGAAGGAAAGCTGGATATTGATGAACAGGGAGTAGCAACACTTGATTCTGCTATTCAAATTCCTGAAATGATAAAATTGGTAGGATTTGAGAATGTAAGACAACTGATGGAAAAAGATTATGGATTTAATGAAGTTCCCAACACTGCAAACAATTTCAGGCTATTAGTCAATCAGGCAAAGACATTCAATGATGCAAATCCTGACTATGTAGCATATCCAGAGAAGACGGAAAATGGTATTCGTAATGTAGTACATCAGAGAAATGCTGTTTCTGTAAAGGCTTTCAATGATAGATATGGCTCTATGATTCTCAATGATAGAATTCTTGAAATCTTTGAACCTTTAGGATTGAGTGTAGATGACCTTTTGGAAGCAGAGAATGGATATTCAGGTATTGTTGATTTCTCTAATGCCAAGGCTGTAGCAGGACAATTTGTTAATCTTATCAGGATATCCAATGGAATGGAAGGCCAAATGGCTATGTCTGAAGAGTTTTCTCATCTTATAGTAAGGATGCTTCGTGAACAGCCTCTTATGCAGCGTATACTGAATGATATGCAAAATAATGAAGGCAGAATGCAGCAGATTCTTGGTGATGACTATGACCTCTACCTTGAAAATGAGAAGGATGAAGATGGCTATGTCAATTATGAAGCTATAGCAGAAGAGTGTGTTGGAAGACTTCTGCAAGAAAGTCTCCTCAATAATACATTAAAGCAGGAAGAAGACAGCTTCTTCAGAAAGATGTGGCAAAGACTTGTTAAGTTCATTAAAAATACATTTAGTAATTTTGATCACAATGAAGTAAGTCAAGCTGCTTTGGAAGCTGACCAGACCATTGATACTCTGGCTAAGAATCTTCTTGCAGGTAATCTTGAAATAAGTCAGAAAAGTATAGAAAGAACTTTCTCAGATGACAGAATGCACCATCTTGAAGAAAATGTTGATAAGCTTCAAAATATTGTGGAAGATGCCATTGATGTAGAGACTAAGAAAACTCGTATTATTAAGCAGGACAAAGCTGTAGAGAGGGCTGAAAAGAAGGCTAAGAATCTCCAAGCTGTGCTCAAGAGTTCTCCAGAAGGAAAATTAAAGGGCATTATTAATTATGCAAAAGCTGCTGTTACTGATTTAGGATATGCAAGAGAAGCTTTGGGAAAGATTAATGCAGAAGACAAAAGCTTCTCTGTATTAAGAGGCATAAGGTCTACTATACAGTCTTATGATGACTTTATCCGTCAACTTAGTGAGCTCATTAATTCTAATGATGAGGAATTGAAAAAACTGATTGCTGAAACTAAGATTGAAGGAAAAGACCATGTTGAGACTACTTTAAAACAGGTATATGATGAATTGGCATCTCTCCATAATCTTATCAAGGACAGATTCAAGAATACTGCCTTAGATTCAATTGAAGCCTTCTTTGCTCCATTCTTCAATGTAGAAGGTGGAAAGTTTATAGACAGGACAGGCAAGGAAAAAACTCTTCGTCAGCTTATTGAAGAAGCTGATGGAGATATTGGATTTACTGATAGGTATCTTCAGACCATGAGTGTTTCTGGAGACCTGCTGCTTCAGATGTTTGACGATGTTGTCAAGAAAGCAAAGGCAGATGCCAGATATAATACCATTAGTGACCTTCATGATATCATTAAACTCATGCTTGATGCTGAAGAAAAGGGTATTACTTCTTTTGATTGGATGTATGAGAAAGACAGCCAAGGACGTAAAACAGGTAACTATATTTCTGCTGTTAATATTGGACAGTTTGAAAGGGATAAGCAGGAATTTCTTAAGCAACTTGAAGAAGACTATGGAATCAATCCTAAAGGGGAGAAGGCTAAAGAAAAGAAAGCGAAAAAGAAAGAATGGCTTTCTAAGAATGGTAGAATGTATGGAACCAAGCCCAATCCTGATGTCTACAGGAATGCTGAATTTGATGGGCTGTCTAGTGATCAAAGGGAAATTCTCAATGAATTTATGCGTCTTAAACAGAAATATGACAAGCGTCTTCCTTCAAGCAAGACTACAGCATCAAGAGCCATTCAGATGAGAAGAACTTCCCAACAAAGACTCCTTAATAGTCTTTCTGACCCCTCTAAAGCTTTCAAAAATATCCAGGAGTCAATTGCTAAGGAACTGACAAAATCAGAGGATGACGATGCTATATATGGCCAGAAAACAGGTCTTCGTAGCTTTGATGGTTCTGAGTTTAAGATATTGCCAGCATTATATACTACAAGGCTTTCTAATCCAGATGAACTGACAACTGATGTGTTTTCTGCTCTTGCAGCTTACTCCTACTCCACCAATGTCTATACTGAGATGGATAAAGTGGTAGACCCATTGGAAGTAGCTAGGGCATGGATTGCTGACCCTAAAAATAGGAGGGTTGCAGAAAACAGGAATGGAAATCAGTTGGTAGAAAAGGTAAAGGATAAGCTTAATCCTATCTTTAAGAATGGTGCAAGTAACATTATTGCCAAACTTGATGATTTCATGGATTCTCAGGTATATATGAGGTACTATGCAGATAGTGATAAGACCATTAAAGTAATGGGAAGAGAACTGAAGGCTGGAAAATTAGCTAATAAATGGATGTCTTTGAGCTCCACAGTACAGCTTGGATTCAATGCCTTGGCTCATCTTGCCAATGCTACTACAGGTGCTTGTATGCAGAATATTGAGGCTTTCTGTGGCCAGTATTTCAATGCTAAGGAACTTGCAAAAGCTGATGCTGCGTATCTTGCAGCCCTCAAAGACTTTCTTCCACAATGCGAGTCTAAGAATCCTACAAATAAACTGGCTCTTTTTGACCAACTGTTTGATATTAAACAAGAATTTGCAGGAAATATAAAAAGTCAGATGAACACCTTATTTGAAAAGTTATTTGGAAAATCTGTTGCTTTCTTGGGACAAACTTGTGGTGACCACTGGCTTTATAATCGTACTGCAATAGCCATGTGTATTAGAAAAAAAGTAAAGACAAAGAATGGTGAGATTGTTTCTCTTTGGGATGCTTTACATACAGAAAATGTATTTAAAAATGATGACAGAATTAAAGAACTGGTTATTGATGCTGTTGATGCTGATACTGGAGAAGAGATAGACAGGGAATATATTCGCAGGTTTTCTGGAAAAATCAACGAGATTAATCACAGGCTCTTTGGTGTATATAACTCAGATGATATGGTGGCAGCTCAAAGGGTTGCTCTTGGAAGGGCAGTACTTCAATATCGCCAGTGGATAGTTCCAATGTTTACCCGCAGATTTGGAGAAAGAAGATATGTTGCAGCTTTAGAGGAGTATGAAGAAGGATATTACCGCTCTACTCTCCATCTCCTTGCAGGTCTTAAGAATGGCTATAATGGATTGATGGAGGTTTGGGAAGACATGGATGAAGGACAGCGTAGAAACTGTTTCAGGGCTCTTGCTGAGGTTCTTCAGTTCTTATCTGTTGCTGCTCTTGCTAATTTCTGCAACTTTGGAAAAGATGACCCAGACAGGATATGGGCTCTTAAACTTGCAGAGTATATGGCTCAGAGGGAAAAGCATGAACTCGGCAACCTTACTCCCTCTTTCACTATGGGTAGGGAGATACTAAAGACCATCAAGTCTCCTGCTTCAATATTGAATACTACCCAAGCTACAATGAATCTTATTGAAAGTGCATTGTGGCCCTGGGATTGGTTTGATGAAACTCAGAGTGGAAAATATGAGGGCATGTCTACACTTCATAAGAATTTCCTCAAGGCTCCAATTCCGATTCTTGCACCCTTCAACCAGATGGAAAGGTTGATTGATAACATTGAAGAAACGACTCTCTTCTATGCAAGAGACTAAAAAGAAAAAGGACAGTCATTTAAGGCTGTCCTTCTTCTTTGAAATTTACTTATTAGACTACACAGTGTAGCATATATTCTTGCTGCTTTTTTGTTAGCTGATTCCAAGTTTCCTTAGAGATACCCGCTTCTTTAATTCTCTCTTTCTCGTCCTCAGTAAGGAATGAGTAGTCCTTGGTAGTATCTCTCTGCTCACTCCTGATTCTATTCAAGGCATTATTCCTGTCATCCCTGATATCCCTGGAAACATACACACCATTATTGATGTTTCTATAGAGATTTTCCATATAGCTCTTATTTCCGAGCCATGCCCTAATTGCTCTCCATAATTCTTTGAAGAAACGTTTTATTCTGTTATCTTCTGGATCTAAGCCCTTCATATAGTTCTCAAACTCATCTGCCATTCTTTCCTCTAAAGCTGCTGCAGAAAGGTCTCCCCATCTCTTTTTAGCTGCTTCAAACAAACTGTTTATCTCATCATCAGTAAGCAGGAATTGAACTACAGCATGGAATGCCTCATGGTAAACTGTACCTTCAGCTGCTTGTGTTCCTATCAGAATCATAGAGGCATTTACTTGTCCAAAGCTTTCAGTTCCATCAGAACATCTAATCAGACCTTTTATAATATGCAGTCTTCTTTCACTTGATAGCTGTGGCAAATTCTCCCTCATCCATCTCAGTTCCTTTGGAAGGTCAATCAGAGTGTATTCTTTCACAGCTTTCTTATGCCTTGCATTCAAATCGTAGTTTCTGATAGCCTGTTGGATATCTTCATCACTTGCATCTTGGTCAATCATAGCTGAGATTATTGTTGCCAGATTACTGTTCATGACTTTCTTCTGCAAGTCTTCTGGAAGTTCCTGAATGAATTCTATCACATCATCACTATAGCTGCCAGATGCTTCCAGTTCTTCAATAAAGGTATCCAAATCCATTTCTTCTTGTTCAGGAATATCTACCTTAAGCTTCTCTGCTGCTGCCTTTGCTTCTTGTATGGCTTTATCAAGGGCTGTCTGATTAATAGCTGCCAGCAATAGTTTCTGACTTGCCTGTGTCATCATTACAGGATTTGCTTCTCCCCTATTTGCTTCAAGAATGTCCACCAGTTTCTTTACATCATCATTGTCTTTATATTTAGCAGAGATGAATTCTTTAAGACTTCTTCCTTCTGGTATACTATCCCTAATATCAATAAGTTTTCCTTTGACTTCTACTTCTGGGTCTTCAGGCTGTTTTACAATAGGAGCCTTTTTTCTTGGCAGTAGTCTCTTTATACTTTCAGAAAGCTGTCCGACATCATATTTTGTATTTTCTTTTGGTGCAAGCCTTACCAGTCTTCCATCATATTTTGGATTGATATCAACTACTATACCTTTATCCCTTAATACTCCGTCATCTCCTACTTGATAGTCAGTCTCAGCAAACTTGGTGCTGTAATCTACTTTAAAAGGCATGATTCTCAGACCAACACTCTTGACTCCATCTTCCTTGTATTTCGTTTCCAAGAATTGCTTATAGAGAGTCTGCTGAGCTCTCCAGTGCGCAAGTTTTGCAAGAGTCTTTGCATCAGTTCTCAAGTCTCCATTATTCCTAAATAATGGTGCAAGATGAGTCTTCATATCTATGATATCATACTGGCCTGTCTTTTCATTATATGCAAGCAGATCAATAGTTCCAGCCACTTTAACCATAGTGTCCCCATCAAAGCTTACTATACCACTTGCCACAATACCACTAGAGTTGATTTTCCAATCAGCACCAAGAGACTGTTTGAATTCATGTAATACCATTCCCAGTCTTAATATATCACCAGTACTAATATTCTGGAAGCTTGAATCACCAGCTATATCTTTCATCCTCTCTATAGCTGTATTACTACCCTCTGTGGTATTTAAGTCAAGTCCTTCAAATAAATCTCCATTCCTGAAGAATTCCCTGACAAACCTGTCTACCACATTACCAGCTCCTGTAGAAGCCTTCTTTAGCTGAGGATTTACAATACCAAATTTCGCTTCCTTATTGGCTGCTATAACTTCAATATCGGCATCATTTACATTGCTTACTCTCGCATAAATGCTGCCATCCCTATCATCTCTATAGTAATTACCTTCTCTGTCTTCTACATATTTCTTCTGCTTATCATCCCATTTCACAAGCTTGTAATGCTTGCTCTCTTCTTCCATTTTGGCAATAGCAGCTCTTACTTCTTCAGTATGGTCTACTTTATTTCCTTTTTCTTTTTCATTATTTTTTTCTTCCCCTTCTTGTTCTGATGCTGCTTGCTGTTCTGCAGCTTCTTGCTGTTTTCTTCTCTCCTCCCAAAGCTCATCGAGTTCCAGCATTTGCCTTTCCAGAGCATCTTTCATAATGGTATACTTCTCTTGCTCTGTAAGTTTCTTACCATCCTTTATCTTCTCATATACATACTTTGGGTCTTTCTCTGCCTGAGCATAGGTTTTAAAGGTGCGGTTTACAGGATTGAAAATGTAGGATTTGCCATTAATAAGAACTGCATAAGGTCTGTTGCTTGGCTTAGAATTCACTTCACCAAATTTCTCGGCAGCAAGAATAGCAGCTTCTTGAGCTTTATTTTTGCCGTGAGTCTTTGTAGTAATCTGCCTGCCTTCTGCATCATAGACAGTATAACCTTCTGATATTTTCACAGTCCATGTCTCTCCAGTAGAAGAAGTTACATCTGGGTCATCTACTTCTACATCTGCCCATGATTCCATCTTCACACTATTCTCTACCATCTGCAAATCATCTCCCTTTTGTTGGAGTGGCTTAATGGTAAACCAGTCATTTACAGCTTGTGGCTCTGCAGCATTTGTATGAGCAACTTCTGCCAACATATCATTATAGTTAACAGGCTCTCCATTAAGAGTAAGATATTTGGCAATACCCTCTTTACCTTTACCATTAATCAGCTGGCTGCTAACATTAATCTGCACATTAGCCAAGGCTTCCATAATGGCATTGACATCCATATCTTCTCTCTTACCTTCATAGATAGTATATGGAACACCCTTAGTAATACCACTTTCCCTGTTAAAGCTTCTTATCCTGATGCCTAGTTCTTTCTTAGTATTACTACCTTCGTTAAGATTGACGTGTACACTATGTACTGACAAAAGAGCTTCTAATATACGACGAGCATCAAAATCAGAAATTCTTCCTTGTTTAATACTATCTAAGATAGTTTTCAGAACCTTGCTATAAATAGTATTGTTTGTATTAGCTTCTCCAACTGTCATAGTCTTTATAGGTACTGCCAGATACTTAATAGGGCTATCAGTATATACCCCAGGAGTCTGAATCAGCACATAAGGTTGTCCTGCTTTACCAGTTAGAGGCATGTGTACTCCAGACACTAGAGGTCTTCCCTGGCTATCAGTACCAGTATCCATCCTAAGTTCTACAGCACCATTTGAAGAATCTTTACCAGTTTTCCTGTCTACAGGTCTCTTAATGGCAAATAATGGCTTGATTTTTGTATCACTGCCTGATGTAAGCTGCTCTACTGTCTGCCTGTCTTCCTGATACCTTACCTTGCCTACAAGTACTTCGTCTACTACTGTAGTGTATTGAGATTGCATACCAGCCTTTTTCTCTTCATCTGTAGTATCATCCCATTCTTCATGCAGAGCCTTATATAAGTCATCCATTGATATGGGGAACTTTTCCCTATTGAACCTGGCATCTTCAGAAGGAAGGTCACCAATGATATTACCTTTTTCGTCTGTGATAAATACAACAAAATCACCAGCTTCATCATTAACATCTTGGAATATTTTAAATCCAATCTTCATACCAGGAGTCACTTTTCCGAGCTTTCTTGCTGTGTAAGCTCCATCCATTAGCTTCTTTCTGATAGCATCATATCTCTTTTGTTGTAACTCTGCATTGGGGTCTGAAGGATTTGCAGTCCAAGGTTCATTTCCATATTGAGAGATTTCACTCACACCTGTGTGCCATAGTCCCCAGACTTTATTACCCTGAGTACCAGTGTTTCCTTTCTCACCACCAGTTTTATCTTCTTCTAATGCTGCATCATCTCCAGCAGTGCTGAGCTTTACTTCAGGCTCTTCAAGTTCTTCTGGTTCTGGCTGCGCTTTTTTCTTATTAGAAGTTTTAGTCTTTGCTGCCCTTCTGGGTTTTACGGCTTTTAAAGCATCACTCTTTTCACTCCCATTTCTATTACTGGTAGAATCAGGGTTCTCTGCAGCCTTACTTTCATCTGCAGCCTGGCTGAGTTTTTCATCAAGTTCTTTAGTGCCTTTCTGCTCTTCTGTTTCTAAGTCCTTGAATTGCTTGCCCATATCAATAGACTGGTCATAGTCTTCAAGTTCTTTCTCTACAGGGTCTGAAATAAGCTTGATGGCATCCTTGGCACTATCAAGTTTTGCTTGGAAGTCATCTTCAATTTCTTCCCATTCTACAGCACCATTATTAATAGCATCTCTTAATTCATCATCCCAGAGAGCTTCTGCATCATCCATAGCTTCTGTACTGGTATCAAA
>Ga0326513_10000196_pt1 | contig 48967 bp, 55 predicted proteins | sample 2_2465_0518_D_FD_203654 | JGI IMG/M metagenome (GOLD analysis project Ga0326513, IMG submission 203654) | Bovine rumen microbial communities from UC Davis, California, United States - 2_2465_0518 | ecosystem: Host-associated > Mammals > Digestive system > Stomach > Rumen | place: USA... | reverse complement strand
ACTACGGTGAATAATTTCTCATTATTATTACCAGCCAATATCAAAGGGAATATAAAAAACACTATCATAAATTTTTTGTTTTCATTTTAGAAATCTTAGGGACATCAAAAATATAATTAGACAAATAGCCAGTCAAAAGTTAAATGAGGATTATAAAATCAAGGAAAAATAAAAACCTCTTTCTTTTATCCCCCACATCCCCCAAATTGCGGTTCGAATCCGCCTCTAACCACTAACATAAACATTTAAAGGATTGAATAAAAAATGGTAGAATCATATAAAAACAAATCAAAAACCGCAAACGCAATAGTATTCCTAGCAGGACTCATAACCTACATCGGAGTAGACAACCTCAGCAAAATAATGCCAGCAGAATATGCTTACCTAGCCCCGATAATAGTAATGATAGCAGGATACATAATCGTACAAACCACCGAGAACACCAGAGTAGAAATCGCTGAAAAATTAGCAATCCAAAACATTAAAAGTGATACAGATGAACCACAATAACTGGGACACTATCTGGGACATCGACCCCGCCAGCGAATACCCCACCATACCCACACATGACGAGGTGGAAACATGACACACGAATGCATCCACCAGGAACTACTACAAAAACACAGTCTAGAAATAACAGAACTAGACAAAGAAGTACAATTCAAAAAAGAAAAAATAGACCTCATGCAAATGAAAATCGATGAAATGGATAAGAAAATAGATAAAATCAACGAAAACGTTAACAAGATAGTACTAGCATCCAACAAAGCAGACAACGACCTAGAACTACGATTAAGAACCATGGAAACCGAACTCAAAAACGTCCGACAAGAACTAAAAGACAAGGAAACCGAAGAAGACAATCGTAGAAACAGACAACTAGTACAACTAGGACTATTCTTCACAGCAGTAACGATTGGTTTAAATATTCTTTTTAAATTCTTATAAATAAAATCCTTTTAAAGATACTATAAAATATAACGATGTGATAACATATGACAACTAATCCATTATGGGAAAGACAACCCAACGAAAGACTACAACTCTTCATCTACAAAAAAATCTACATAATGGAAATCAAAAAAGCAAACAAAGAACTATCCGATGTCATCACATACGTTGAGAAACTACCAAAATCGGAAGAAGATAGTACATGCAGGGACTATAATGGCAATTTAATAAAGATTCCAACTTATAATCAACTTCAAAAAGCATCATCAAAATGGTGTTGGAGTCAAGCAGATAGTGATTACTCAAACTACCTCCTACAACAAGACGAGGAAAAAAGAGAAGCTAACTTCCATGACAACACCGATATCATGGACAACATCATCAACACCATGCTAGACATCACACATGACAGTGTAGAAGAACTAAAAGAATCCGATTACAAAACCTCAACCAAAATACAATTAGAATACACAGTATCCCGTACAATAGACCTACTCAACAAGAACCTACGACTAAACCACAGCCGACCAACCACAATAAGCAAATCAGATGTAGACGTCGACACCACAGTCCAATTCGATGGAGTAGACAATCTCATAGGAGCATTCCATGCTAGCAAAAAAGAATGGAACCAACACAAACAATCCTGATACTTTAACACTTGGTGCATTCAGTAACAAGGCACAATCATTCCTATACGAATCCGATGCCTTTATCAACATAGCACATGGAAGTGTACGGTCAGGTAAAACAATAGTCGCAACATTCCGATTCCTACTATTCATACTTGAATCAGATTATCATGAATTCATGATATCTGGTAAGACACGGGACACTATTGAACGTAATGTAGTACGTGATCTAATCCGTATGATTGAAGGCCGGTTACCATATAAGTATCGGAAGTTTGATAACTACCTTGAAATAGCTGGCAAGAAGATATGGTTGGTTGGTTTTAGTGATGAAGGAGCTACCGAGAAAGTACGGGGTATGACTATTGGTGGATGGTATGCTGATGAATTAACCTCAGCCAGTAAGTCTACGGTTGAGATGGCCATAACAAGATGTTCAGTTGATGGTGCTATGATGTTCTGGACTATGAATCCGGAGTCTCCTTATCATTATATTTATACTGATTATATCACCAATAAAGAGTTACTTGATTCAGGTACAGTCAAGGTATGGCATTTCACATTAGAGGATAACCTACACTTAAGTCAAAGATACATTGAAGAGTTAAAGAGGGTTAATCGTAAAAGCCAAGTCAACTACAAAAGAAACATCCTCGGTGAATGGGTAATAGCTGAAGGTGCAATCTATGATATGTTCGACACTAATGAGAATGTCTTCACTAATCCACCACCAATACATGATATTAACATCTGCTGCGACTACGGAGTATCCACAGTTACCACTTTCGGTGTAATGGGTATACATCATAATGAGAATAATGGTAACACTTACTGTCTATTAGAGGAAACCTATTATGATGCAGAGGAGAAAGGTGTAGCACAATCAGATACAGACCGTGTAAATGATATAATAAACTTACAAGACAAACATGACCTAACATCACGGAACACTCTATATTTACCACACGATGCAGCCAGTTTGAAGACGGCATGTGAAAAAGAACCCCGAATCAAAATGACTATCCGGACATATACACCAGACACCTATGAGGACATCACTACAATACAAAACCTAATAGCAACCCGTAGATTCCTAATACATGAATCATGTAAACAAAGCATACTCCAAGCACAAACTTATAGTTGGGATAAACAAGCACAACAAAGAGGAGAAGACCGACCATTAAAAATAAACGACCACTGCCCCGACATGTGGAGAGGAGGCATCTGCGGTCCTATGAAACAAGTACAGAATAATATCATGGGAGCGATTATCGACTTATAAAAAAAAATAAAAATATGGAGGTGGAACAAGCATGGGAGTAAGAGACTGGATAAACCGTAACATAAACAACCGATTACCAACAAACCGGTCAGAATCACAAAATTTGCTTTATAATCAACTAATGGAAAATTATGGTTGGAGTTTACAACAATCCGATAAACAAATAGGAGACTATGACCTTTACTATAAAGCAGGTAAAAATGTTTTTGTTAATGCAGCGATTAATGCTTATTACAATCAACTACTATCGAATGGTTTCACAATCAAGAATACAGCCAGTGAAATCATAGACATACCACGAACTAATTACTTAACTGGATTGTTCAATGCACCTGAAGGATTAAAATCAAATCTCAGGTATAGTCAATTCCTACGACAAATCGTACATTCATATCTACTGACTGGTGATGCATTCGTAGAAATCAGTTATGACCATATATTAGATAAGGACATTGTGAATGGTTTCAAATACATTGCTCCTGAACTATTAACATGGTATAAGGACACTGAACAGTTCGGATTCATTAACAATGGTAACATCAGATACGAACCTGATGAGTTAATCCATATCTACGATATACCATCAAAGAAAGATAATATTTATGGTGAATCACGTATTGATACGATTGGTTTAGCATTAAGCCTATTATTCGAATCCTTGAAATATAACAAGGATTTCTTCAAGAATAAAGGATTAGACCCAAATGCCATATTAAGTTTTGATAAGGATATGGATGATACTGCATTCCTAAACGAAGTAGGTAGATTATCAGTCCAAGCCAAAAAGAACAGTGGCCGTGGAATGTTAGCAGTTAAAGGAGGTAATGTATCCAGTGTTAACAGGAATCTCCATGATGGAGACTACACTAACCTATTATTATTATGTCGTAATATTATCTTGAATGGTTATAATTGCCCACCATCACTAGCAGGTATAGTAGAAACATCAAACCTGTCTGCTAATACTATCGACAGTGAGATGCGTTTATTCAAATCACCAGTTAATAGTGTAGCAGAAACTATTGAAGGAGCATTCAATAATGTACTCCAAAGAAATGGTTTCCAAGAATCATTCACATTCAACCCAATCGATTTAACAGACCAATTAGAAGAAACCCAAATACGAATAATGGAATTAGAATCCGGTTTGAAAACCATTAACGAGATACGGGTGGATATGGGATTAGATACAGTAGCATGGGGTAATAAACCTTTAGGTTTGACTCCTAGTAGTGAACCTGAACCTTTACCTGATACTGGTGATGAAGATGTGGATAAAGCATTATCCTTAATTAACTCTACTCGTGAACAAATCTACAGGAGTTATGAGTATGGTAGTGGATATTAATAACTTCTTCTTACAGTTAGATTACAAGACTCCTTTTAATCCTGAAGAGCAAGCTTATTATGAACATCTCTGCCAAGGATTAGACCGACAATTAGCACAAACAATTACTTGGTTAAAATCCTCTGAGGCTAAAGAGTTCTACCGTGAAAGAGCAGAATACTTGGAATGGTTATGGAGTCAGTATGATTTAGAGAATCAATTAGATAACATAATCAACTACAATGCCAGTAGCTGTGATGAGTTCATCGACAACTTCTACCATAGTGGTGCTGCTATAGGATACAGTCAATTAAAAAGAGGATTAGCATATACACCTGCAGATGAAAAAACATTAAACTTCATCCGCTCAACAGATTACGGTTATGTTAAAAACCTCAACAATGACATGAAAGATACTATCCGTAAGACTATCTTTGAGGATATTGCAAAAGGTAACAGTTACCAGAAAACCATTAATAAGATACGGAAACTACCATTAACACCAGTAGCAGATGGCAGATTATCACCTGATGTCCGTGCCCGTATGATAGCACGGACAGAAAGAGCCCGTGCAAGAGGCTATGGTACATTACAATCCTATGCGAATTATGGTGTGGAATATTATAACTTGATCACTAGAGGGAAGAAAGCATGTGGTATATGTATAGATTTAGAGAAGAATGGCCCGTACCATATAACTGACCCTACTGCTTATATACCGATTCATCCGAATTGTATCTGCTCTAATGGGCCATATATACCTGATGGTGAACGGTTAAGCAGTACACCTGTTGATTTCCCAGTATCTATTAGTGATTATGTGGAGTTAACCATGAAACCAGTATCACAAAGAATATAATAAAAAAATAACCGAACATGGAGGTATTAATATTGATTGAAGCCATTGACCATGACAATCAATTCATCCTACATGCTTCTACAGTAACAGAGAAAACCAATGCCGATGACGGTGAATTAATACTAACAGGCATGGCCTCAAGCAACAGTAAAAGCTTGTATGGTGAAGTAATGAGTGAAACTGCATTACAGAGAATGTGTACTGATGCAGTGGGTTTACCTATCCTTTATGACCATGAAGGAAAAATGAAATCCATTGCTGGAGTAGTGAAGAACGCATACTTACAAGATAATGATTTATATCTTGATTTCAGTATATTACCAAGATTCCAAGAAGAAATAAAAGAATTAATCGACTTTGGAGTCTTATTAGGATTATCTATAGGAGGTCATGTTTCCTCCTTTGATATGAAGAACGGACTTGTGGAAGACATTACTCTTGTTGAAGTGAGTTTAACACCAGTACCTGCGAACCGTGATACTCATGGTACTGTTAAGATTAAGCAGAATATTGTTACTGGTGATTGTCTTTATGGAGTCTGTAATACATTGATTAAAGAAAATTTAGAGGAGGACGAGACTATTCCTGAAGAAATAAAATTAGCAAAACCTCAAGACCAACAGAAACCTGCAGAGGTTACTGGAGAGGAAAAACAAGAAGAACCAAAAACTGAAGAAGATGAACCTTTAACCATCGAAAAAGTAAAAGAAATGATGGATGAAAGATTCGCAGAAGAAAAACAATCTATTATTGAAACAGTTCTCGAAGAAGTAAAGAACATGTTAAACAATAAAGATGAAGAAGAAGATGATGCTCCAGCTGCTAAAGGGGATGTTAAACAATCAGTAGAACCAACCGTTAAAGTTGAATTAGACACTGATGATATTGTTGAAAAATTATCTGCTAAACTCTTCGATGACTTAAACCAACGTAGAGACACATCCACTACTAAAATGGAACAAGCAGTAAAAGAAGAACCAGTATCAACTGAACCAGTAAAAACTGGTATGACATCAGAAGAAGCTGCTAAAATGATAATCCAGAAAATGGATTCCACCGACCCATTATCAAGGGCGATTAACCAATCTTTAAAACAATAAAAAAACTTTTTAAAATAAAATGGAGGTATAATAATATGCCAGAAGAATTAACCATGAAAGACGTTATAACCAAATTAGACGCAACCAATGTAGAGTTAGAAGAATTAAAAAGAACCTACCAAGAAACTGCTGATTACCCAGTATCCACTCAAATCGAATACACTGATGTATTAAAAGAAAAAGCATTTGAGAAAGCACCTTTCTTCAGATTCCTTGAATCCAAAGGACAAGTGTTAGATAATAAAGCAGCATACGCAGGTTACTTTAATGTTACCGAAGCAACTAACGGTGCAAGTTACATTGATGAATTAGAAGATGTTCCAGGAGCAGCTGATGAATCCATCAGTGAATTAACCGAGAAAATGAAAACCATCGTAGCACCTATCGAAGTATCCGACCTTGCAAGGTTAGGTAATACTAAATTCGATGTCTTGAAAAGACAAATCGACCGTAAATTCTTGGATGTGTTAAACTTAACTGATGCTACTATGACTGCTGGTCTTGGTACTGCTGCAGCTAAAGACTTTAAAGGTATTGAAAAAATCATCAGTACACATACCTTAAATGCATCCACCAGTGATGATGGTAAAATATCTGAGTCCATGATTGATGACATGCTCCGTGATATCTACAATGATAACGGTTACACTGACTTAATGTTAGTATCACCTAATGTTGCTAAATACTTGAAAGCAATGACTGCACCATACAGAAGATTCAATGACAGTGTTGATATTGGTTTAGGACACCGTGTATTCACCTACGAATCCTTACTTGGTACTCAAATACCAGTGATTGTTACACCTAACTTCACTGACCCTAACAAACAATCTAATCCTACTGACACTATCGCATTAATCGACAGTTCCAGTTTAGAGTTACGTAGATTATTACCACCAACACTCTTAAACGGTTTACCAACACAGAAACTTGCAACACGTAATGCCATCGCAGCATTCCAGACTATGATTTGTACTGGAGAGTTCTGTAACGGTTTAATCACCGGTATTACTGGATGCGAGTCTAAATATTACGATGAATAGGATTATCAGATTCTATTCGTCATTAAATACTTTTTTCATATCACTAGAAAGGATTGATTTTTTATGGTGGAATTAGACGATATTAAATATTTCATTATCCCGGAATTATACGATTATCTTAAAGGTTTAGAAGCAACTGTTAACGGTGAAACAAACACCGAACCAGCAAATAATGACTCTACTCCAGAAGACAATAATGACGGATAAACAAAAAAATAAAAACGGATTTGATAACTAATGGTAGATGAAGAAACAATACCTTATGATGAGGAAACACCAACCGATGAAACCCCATCAAACAACGAATCCTCAATCATTAGTATTGATGAATTAAAGAAACGTCTTCATCTAGCAGGTATAGATTACAGTAGTTATACAGATGAAGACCTACAAGCCCTTATTGAATTAGCAATAGAACGAATCGAAGCCGAAACTGGTTTACCCATAAAACAACCAAGACTAATCACCGAATACGAGGATTCATTCCATAATAAAGTATACGAGACAGATTTCTATCCATTACAATGCTGTGAAATCAGATTAGATGATGAACTAATAGAAGCACATCGTGTAGACATGGATAGGGGGATATTATACTTTAAACCCGTAACTCCGGGTGATTTAGAGGTTAAATATCAGATACAATACACGGACATTACTGTTTTAACTGGTTTAATCACTAACATCATCATATTAAACATCTCAGAGGATACTGTCCATGGTACATGGAATAGTATACGTGAAGGAGAAGTTAGTGTTACGTATGGTGCAGGTTCTGGTGGTTTACAGGGTAAAGTGGATAAGGCATTGAATGATTTGAAAGGTTATTATAAGCCACGTTTAAGGTTACTGTGATATTTATGGTTTATTATCCGAATATGAGTATGGACATCTGCACATACACTGATACTGTGGAGATGGATGCTTATGGTAATCCAGTTAAAGGTTATGTGTATCGTGAAACCGTGCCGGTGGATTTCCAACCATCAAGTAGGAATGACCGTTTAACCGAGGCCGGTGAATTATTACAGGATACTTATAGGTTATACTTGGATGTTAATGTGGATGTTGATCCAACTGATATTTTCCGTGATTCTGATGGTGAGACTTATACTATTATTGGTACTCCGATTTTGAATAATCGGTTCCGTGTTACTCAGCATAAACGTGTTGAGGTTCAGAGGACTAATAAGCCAATTGAAGTTTTGGTGGAGGAGGATGTTGATGACGATAACGGTTGATGTTAGTGCTGAGAAGGCTTTAAGGGATTTGAGTGAGGATTTGGTTGATGAACAAGGTTTGATTCGTGAGTTAACCATGAAGGGTACTCAGTATTGTAAGCAGGAGGCTCCGAAGGATACTGGTGATTTGGCCAGGAGTATTAATCCAAAGATAACTGGTGATTCCGGTGTTGTTAAAACAAATATCGAATATGCTCGTCATGTTATCTATGGTACAAGTGCTCATGAGATTACGGTTAAGAATAAGAAAGTCTTATCTGACCGTAATAGTGGCGGTACTAAGAAGCAGAATGCTATTTATGGTACACGTGTAATGCATCCAGGAACTCGCCCAAATAATTTCCCGGCTCGTGCTGTTAGGAGGATTAAAGGTGAATTACCTGCTACTGCAAGGAAGTATGTGAAGGTGAAAAAATGATGAAAATGGAACACTTCATATTAGATGTACTTCAAAACAAATTAACTGATGTTAATGGTGAAAGTGTCCGTTTAATCCAAGCACCACCACAGTATAATAACATGCCAACTCTCACTATCGATAATAGTGCAGGTACACATACACTCAACAGTAATAAAACGAATATCACTGTCAATAATAGACGGCAAGAGGCTATTGTTACTGAATATGAAACTGACCTGCGATTAGATATCTGGGCATTATCTGAAGAAGATAGGCAGACTCTAATCGAACAGGTTGAGACTTGTTTTTACATGGCCTTGTCTGATCATTATCAATATTGTTCAAGGTATAGTGATGGGGATTGTGAAACATTAGAATCATCTTGTCTTGCAACCAGTAATGATTATGCTTTGGATAAACGGGCAATTAAACACCAATGCCCATGCCCCACCAGGTTAAACTATGAGAACCTATGGACTAAATACAATATCGACTTAGCATCATTCACATTAACACCAGCCTACGACCTAGACGAACTAAACGAAACCGAACCAGTACTAAGAAGCAGAATCGACATCAGCTTCAACTACACAGATTACTATATCATCGGAGGAAAAACCTCACAAAACATTAGAAACCAAACGGAGGACACATTAGAATGACTAGAAAAAAAGAAGAAGACAAGGATGAAACCAAAACCAAGACAACATCCACATCATCATCTTCTAAAAAAGAATGCTTAATAGACCTAGTAAACCAATCAGCAACACCATACTGGAAAATGATGATGGACTTATCCCGCACAGGATTAGATAAACAATTAGAAGAAGAAATCAGATTAAAAAGATTAGGAGAACCAATCAAACCAACAATCACAGAATCTGAATTTAACAAAAAAATTATAGGAGAATAATCAATATGCCAATAGAGAAAATAAGCGGAGTATACCTCGATGAAGAAGTAGACTACGAATTATCCGGTACCGGTAGTAAAATACCAGTATTCATAGGATTAACTGGTAACACTGGAACCAATGATTATAAAGTCGATGGTACAAGTGTATTGAAATTCACCGGATACGAAGGATTAAACAAAGCAACCACTGCCGGTGGAATCGGTACAGTACCATCCAGTTCAACCACATCAACAAACACTTTAAACCTTGTTTTAAGGAAATTCTATGAAGAAGCAAGACTAACCAAACCAGATGATATTGGGGTACCATACATCTATGTCATCGATGTAGGAGACGGAACCAGTAAAACCGCATGGTTAAATGCATTAGAACATGCATTAGCAAGAAACGATGCAGACGTACTCGCATTCATAGGTACTGAAAACATCACCGACGGTAACGCTAATTATAGTGTAGTGGATTTAATGAAAGCAGTTAAAGCCGCATTAAACACTAAAACCAATACCTTCGAAATATTCAACGCATTCTTCACCAAGAAAGATGCAACCGACCAAGAATTAATCGCATTAACCGATGCAACCAACGGAATACAAAAATCCCGTATCGGAGTAATTGAATGGGATAATTATAATGTCGGTAAAACCCTAGCACGTATCTGCCTAACACAATACAACACCGAAGTAGGATACTTACCATACCGTAGTGTTGAACCAGGAGAATTCCCTGAAAGAACCGGGGCAGAAAAATTAGCATTACAAACCGCCGGTATCATCTTCAACCATGATGAAATCGTGAACGATTCAATCAATCCAAGAATGAACCGTTGTATCGCTACAAGTTACGCTGCAATCAACCGTCCAGCAGACGCAAGATTCCATGCACGTTTCATCGCAGATGAAGTATTAAGACAAATCTACGAAGTAGCATACCCATTCATCAAAGCCAATGACACAGCAACCAACCTTGTAAAATTACAAGTAAAAATAGATGCAGTCGTAGACAGCTTCATCAGAGCAGAAGAATGTGTAGGCTGGAATAAAGACACCGAGAAAGGAACAAGATTAACTGTAATCGAATCCTCAGAAGACCCATATGACATGGAAGTCGTAGGATACATCCAACCAGTTAACACTATCGACAACATCCTTGTACGTGAAAAAATCAACACAGCAGCATTATACACTGGAGGTAATTAAACATGGTAGAAAAGAAATATTACTTAGCACAATTCGTAATTGACGGGGTCGATGAAGATATCCGTTGTAATGAATTCACAGTAACATTCGAAATGGATGCAGAGGAAAGAACCGCAACTAACAGTCATAACAGTTATGATGTAGATTATGGTCATGAGACCATTACCTGGAGTTGTGATGAAGTTGATCCAGCATTCCGTAAAGATTTGAAAAGAATTTGGGATGAACAATTAACTGGTGCTCCAAGATTCAGTGTTGCTACATTTGATTTTAATAAACGTACTGGTGAATTGGAACCTGATGATGTTCTTTACGAATGTTATATTACTAATATTGAGAAAACATCTGCTAATAAACCTTTCAGTATTGAAGGTGGATGTTTAGATTATAAAAGAGACTAAAACAATTTAATTTTACTTTTGGTCTCTTATTTTTTTTTTAAAAAATTTTCTATATCAATTTAATATTTTGAGGTGAAAAAATGGTTGATATTGATGTTAAATCTATTGAAAGAAGCTTGTTGAAGGATAAGTTTCCTGAGGAAGCGGAGCAGATAATTGGAGTAGATGGACTCTCTGATTATGAAACTAAATTATTGAATAAATGTATTAATCACAATCCTATTAATGATAGTGAGTTTAAGGATTTGAAGAAGTTACTTAATGATTATCGTCCATATTTAGATAAGTATCAGCCAAAGGAAACATTAGAAGCGGTTGATAAGACCAAGAGGATTATTCAGACTGAGCAGGATTTCTTGGATTTGGTTGATAATACTCATAATGAGTTACATATTAACATACCATTCGAGGGAGAATTGTATCCGGTGGATTTGGAGATATTGCCTTTAGAGGATTCCCGTATGATTGGTCAGTTATCTAAGCATGTGGATTTATTTAAGGGTTTTGAACCTGATGAGATTCTCTTGTTTAATGATGCTCAACAAGGCAAAGAATTAACAAAGGAAGAACAGGCTATTGTTGATAAGTTAACACATGAGATTGAAGAGCGTGCATCTGAGAATAGGATGGAGCAGATTAATGATTTACTCGCATCACAAACAAGACTAAAAGGTTCAGATGCAGATTATCCTACAAGGTTGAAGTTTTGGCAAAGATTTAATTTCCAAGCTAAATTCGCTATCTATTTCAAGGTAGAGGATATATTGGGTTTGAATGAGGAAGTAACGAATAAGTTATTTCGAGATGGTTGATAGTTACTATTTTGAGATTTATTTCCGTGTTAGTCAGCATCTTGGTTGTAGGATATCGGAGGTTATACGGAATAAGTTTAATCCTGATTACAGGGTTTTGATACATAAGTATCATATGCAAGTACAAGCTGAGATAGAACAAGCTGAGAAGATGAAGGAAGAATCAAGGAAGTATAAACATTAACAACTTTTTTTCTTTTTTTATTTTATTGATTGATTAAAAGGGATTCTTCTTATTTTTTTTTAATGAATCAATAGAATAAGAGATTTTTAAGGAGATTTACAATTATGGCAATAACAGAGGAAGTATTGGTACGTTTCAAAGGCCAAGACCAAACCAAAAATGCATCCAACAGTGTTAAAAAGAACATTAAAGATGTAGACCAAGCCGCCAAATCAACCGGTAAAAGCATGGGGGGTTTAGGTAGCAGTATCAATTCCGCATTAGGATTCATGGGTGGAATGATTGGTTATGAATTAGTAAGTGGAATATCTACTGCTGGTCGTGAAGCAATTAATGCTAGTCAACAATTCGATTACTTCGCAGGCCGTTTAGGCAAATCCAAGGAAGAAGCCAGTGCTTTCCGTGATGAAGTTAAAGGAATGCAGAAACAATTCAAGAAAGTAAACATGGAAGGTGTTGGTGCTACTGCAATGGATATAGCATTGCGTAATGGAATGCAAGGAACCAACGAGGAATTATCCGAGATAACCAAGATGTCCGCGGTAATGGCATCAGAGTTCAAACGTAACGGTCGTACAGAAGAAGACAGTATTATGGCTGTTAACGATGCATTAGATGGACAATTCCGCCGTCTACAAGAGATTGGTATTAGTCAAGATGACCTTAAAAAGAATGGATGGAACGGAGACATCAATGATAAAATCGGTTTAGTTAAAGCATTGAACAAGACCATGAGTGAAATGGGTTATGATAAAACTGCTCAAGATATTACTAACTTGGATGATGCATGGGCAGCCTTAACCGTTAGTGGTGGGAACTTATTAAAAGAAGTGTTAGTTCCAATGATGCCTGCATTCCTATCTATTATCGATGGTTTAACCGACCTTGTTAGTGGTTTTAGTGAAATGCCGCAAGAATGGAAGAACTTCATCAGTTATGCCGTTGCAGGTACCACCGCATTACTAGTGTTTGGTAAAGCAGTTGGTAGTATTAAAGGTGCTCTTGGTGGATTAAAAGGTTTCAGTGGATTATTCGGTAAAATCTTCAGTACTGGTGGTGCTGCAGGAGGTGCTGGTGGTGAAGCCACTGGTAAAGGAATAGTCGCAACCTTGAAAGGATTGAAAGGATTCGGTAAAGCATTACTTGGATTAGTACCTGATATAATCATGGCTGCTGCAGCAGTTGCAGTTATCATCGCAGTAATATTTGCTTTAGCCGCGGAAGTCATCGTATTAACCAAAGGAATCCAAATGTTGATTGATGCTATGGACTTTGGTGGTATTGATTTAAGTGATGATATTGATGGTTTGAAGAAACTCAAGGAAGCCATGTGGGAGATAGCACAGATAATGGGTGCAATGGCTATATCTAATGTTGCTAATGCAGTAACACAGTTTACTGGTGGAGTATTGAATCTTGCGGTTAGTTTGAAAACCATTAAAGATGCTTATAAGAAAGTTGCTGAGGCATTAAAAGACATTGCTGGAATGGAAGATATTAATCAAACCGGACTGGATAAACTTAAAAAGATTAGTGAAGCACTTAAAGCAGTCGGAGACAGTATGAGTGCATTAAACCAGTTATCAGGTGGAATGAATATTAGTAATGCTATTAATGGATTCGTAGCATGGTTAACTGGAGGTGAAGCAGACCCAGTCGCTAATATTGATACCGTAATCAATAAGATTAAAGATATTGCACCTAAACTTGATGGGTTAAAAAATCTACCGGACATTGATGGTTCTGGTGTGGAGAAAATCCGTAAAATCGGAGATGCAATGAAAAGCCTATCCGATGCCATGACCAGTATGCAAGGATATAGTGGTGGATTCCTAGGCGGAATAATGGACTGGTGGAACGGAGACTTATCTGCACAAGTAGAGAAAGCAATAACACAAATCAACCAAGTAGGCCAGAAATTCAGCATGCTCGGAACATATACTATCCCGGATATGTCATGGGTGCAAAGAGCTGCTACTGGTATGCAATACTTGAAATCTGCTATGGATGTGATGAATGGTTATGCTGGAATGCAAATCAACACGGAAGTACCTGCGTTGATAGGTCGTGCAGTAACCGCGGTTAAAATGGTGGCTCAACAGTTACAAGGCTTACAAGGTACTGAATTAGGAGATATTAATACTGTACTATCACAGATACAACAAGCCGTTGAACAGATGAAAGCAACATTAGCCGCTGCTAACTTCACTGCGGAAGGAGTTAATATTGGTACTAGTCTTGTTACTGGTGTTCAATCCGGACTTGCAGGTTTACCTGGTGTGGTTGGTGATGCAAGTAACCAAGCAGTCAGTACCGCGGATGGTATATTACCACCAGGTATGGGTAATGTAGCATCAAATGCTACTAATAGTTTCCGTGATAATTTGAAACTAGCAGATATCGCATCACAAGAAATGAATTATGCAGTACAAGCAATTAATAATGGGTCTGGTGCTTTAGCCCAAGCCGCTGCTGATGCTGCAAGAAAAGCAGTTGAAGCCGCTAAAGGTGCAGCGGGTGTAGGTTCACCGGGTTATATTGCAAGAATGTGGGGTAAAGAAATAGGCGGATATTCTCCACAATTAATTATTCAAGGAATGAGAAGTTTAGTGTCTGCTATGAGAACAGCATCAACCAGTGCGGTTAATGCTTTTGGACAACCAAATCTTGGATTTACTATTAGTTCCGATTTGTTGAATAATAGGACTGCAATGAACTCTTTATATAATACTCCTCAATTGGAGGGTGCTGGTGGGAACACTTATTATATTGGTGAAGGAGCATTCAATATCCATGTATCAAATATGACTGACCAAGAATGTAAATCTGTTCTCCTACAAGCATTAGACAGCCTATAAAAAAGAAATGGAGTGTTATTATAGATGAAACAAATTATTAAAGATAAACAGAAAAGCATCTCTAATCTTGAAATAGAAGGAGTATTATTCATCGTTGAAGATATCTCCTACACTAATACTCTCCCTAAAAGGAATTTGAATCGTATGAAGATTATTAATGGTACTGAAGTAGCCACTAAAGGAGAGTATGTACCATTAGAATTTGAGATTACCACTACCATTAATGTACCGGTTAATCGACCGGATTTTTATAGTGATTCATTCCTTGAATTACAATCAAAGATATGTAATGTTGTTTCACCTTTAATGGGTTCTTTCAAAGCGGATTTAACTATTAATTATGAGCAATCCACACCAGAGTCTATAAAAGTACGGATTCATATTGTAGAAGTACCTGGTGAGTATTCTAATATTCCGGGTGAGAAAATATTCAAGATACCAGAAGACAAACTGGAAACAGAAGAGCATAAACGAGAACGTGAGAAAGCCAAAGAATCCAAGAAAGATGTTAATTCATTAATCGAGAAAGCCAAACAACTTAAAAAGGTGAAATAATGTACTCCAAACCAAAACAAGGAAGTTCATTAATCCCATTCCTTAAAATCTTCAAAGTAGACTTCGAAAACTACGAACCCTACATTCCCATGAGTGGGGAAACCGACGAAGAAAACAAAAAAGAAGAAGAAGAGAAAAAGGAAGAAGAAACCGAAGAAGAAGATGAGGATTCCTCTAATGAAGAAGAAAAACCATTTGACTGGCAACTAGGAGAAATACTAGAAGAATACTACTATGGTAAATTCACCAGCATAGACTATGAATTCGACTACGAAGGAATCAGCTCATCACTAAACATCAAACCACCAATGCTCGTGGAGGGTATAAGATTCTATAAAGGAGTGCAAGGACAATTCTTCGCCGGATGGTTTGAAGAAAAAAGCCAAGAAATAACCATGGAAGACATACCATTAATTAATCGTTTATTCATCGAAGATTTAACATTCACAGAGGATGGAACACAATTATCATGTAAAGGAGCTGATGTGCTACTTGAAGAGAAATACGAATTTGATTTTCATCAAATGAAACGTTCCAAAATATTGGAAGAGATGATTAAAACTGCAGGACTAGAACCCGAAGTAGATCCAACCGGACTAATCGATGATGTTATAGATTACACTAATGTTAAGAAATCCGACACTAGTAGTGGAGCAGATAGTGATAGTGCAGATTTGAATCAGTTAGTTAAAAATGCTATTAAAGGCAAGAAAGGTAAAAGAGAGAAAGCAGAGGCGGTGCATAATGCTTTAAGGGATTCATGTATTAAGTATCGTGGTTATAATGATTTCCAGTATAATACAGTGAAGGATTGTTGGGAGCATCGTCAGAATCCAGGTTTGAATTGTGGTGATACATCACAGTTGACTGTTGGTGCTATGAAGATTGCTGGTTTGAGTGCTGAGACATTATTGACTTTTGATTCTGCTCATTATATTACTAGGATTGAGGGTCAATGGTTCAGTGATTTGGTTTGGAGTGAGGGTAATTGTAGTCAGAGGCCTTTTGATGAGACTTGGAATGGTTATCGTGATGGTAGTCCTCATCCTAGCCCATCAGGATAGATAATGGAGGTGTGTGGTTTTTATGGTTAAGAAGGTAGTTACTAATACCAGGGTTAAGAATAGTTTGCATGGTCAATTTAAGGATTTTTTGGATGGGGAGAATATTCCTGAGCAGATTAATCGGAGGATTGAGGAGCATAGTATTAAGAAGGGTTTAGTGAAAGAAGTGTATCATTATCTTGATACTTCATTAGTGGAGTTATCGAATGGTAAACAAGTAGAGGCATATCATTTACACAGATGTCTTGGTAATATTGTTGACTTATTCACACCTATAGGTGAACAGGTAATTAGTGATGTGAAACATGAGCCATGTATCCGACCAAGATTCCAGTTAAAATGTCTGGTCGCGGAAGTAGGTAAAGATGAATATGTCCTGTTAGGATATTATAATCCGAACATGGTAGGTTCTTTCAGTCCCGCGGATAATGGACATTACCTTATCAGAACATTTACTGACGGATACCAAGCCGGTTTGGATATTTCCTCGAATAATATTAATATTATTTCCCATGAAGGTGCTTCTTTCATCGAATCAGATGCTGGTAAAAACACACCAGTTAATTATGCTGAGAGTAAAGACACTTACACTAAAAATGAAGTGTATAAGAAAAGCCAAACCTACAGTAAAACACAGACTTATAATAAAACTGAGGTTGATGCTTTCCTTAAAGAGATATGGGATTATATTCGACCTGAAGAGACAGATGAAGGTGATGATTAAATGGCTGAGAAAGGAACAGTAGTACTTGGATGTGATTCGAATGGTGTCAATGATGCAGCATTCATGAATGCCGTACAATCCAAACTGGAAAGTGCAGGTTATACTGTTGAACCATTAGGAATAGCACCAGGACCATTCGCAGACTACTCATATAGTTCATCTGCTCAGGGGAAATATGGAGTATATCTCATGGCCGACAGTATCGTATCTATTGCAGACTACTCGGGTGCTACTGGTGGAGCAAACAGTAGTGGAAATTCCTTTAAGATGGGAGTATTCGGTATCCGTACAGACGTCATCACGAAACTACAAGGTGATGGATGGAATAAATACCCAATACGGCCTGACGGTGATTGTACAAGTGTATGTAACAAGATTGCTAATAAAACATATCCTGAGATTGCGGAAATCTGTAAACAAGACACCCGTATAGTCCACGGTAGTAGTGGAGAGGAAATGGGTGATGCTGTTGTCGAGGCATTAGGTGGTAAAGTCGAGGAGAATGAAGGAGGTAGTGCCTCCACTATCAAAGATGCTATTAAGGAAGTTATGAGTGCTTGGGATGGTGAAGTTGAAGCTTTTGTCCGTGATATGAAAATGTATATTCATAAAATTAAATTACCTGAGCAGGATTGTAATCTAATCTTATCCGAGGGTTTGAATATTGAATCTAATAGTATTAGTGTTAAGGATTATTGTCCTAATAATACTAATAAACTTGTTGTCCATTGGAATGGTGGAGAGGACATTATTATTCAGGATAATAAAAGGATTGAACGATTCGGTGAGAAGGTTAAGGAAGTTGATGCTATTAAAAGAGTATTAACCAATGGTGAGAATAAAGAATCCCAATCTAATTCCACAACTGAGAAGGAAGAATCTACAGATAAAGGATACGAAGAAGTACCCGCCGAAACCTATGAGGAGGCATTGGAATATGCGAGATTAGAATGGAATCGATGTAAAAGAGAAGACTGCCATGAAATAGAATTATCCACTACGGGTGGAAGTGAATGGCAACATGGACGATGGGTAAGAGTCTATATACCATCATTCGAGATAGACGGTTACTATTATATTAGCAGATTATCCGAGAATATGAGTAATGAATGGAAAACCTCAGTAACCCTAGTCGATTATCCTCCAAGCTTCGGTGAACCAAAAGAAGAAACCACAGAAGAAGGCGAGGAAGAGGAATCAGAAGATACAAGTGAGGTGTCAAGTAATGCTACCAACCAATCCTGAATCAATCGATGAAAGATTCTTTAAAACATTAAACGAAGACATAAAATTAAAACCCAACCAGTACGGTGAATGGGATATGGTATTCAAAGACGGAGACATCGTTAATGTAACCGGAGCAGAATCCTTAGCCAATGCAATAGTCATACTAATAATGACACGGTACGGTGAATTAAAAAACAATATCCTATACAAGGATGACTTCGGATGTAAAATTCATTCCGTAATTAAATCGAATTCAACGAATTTAAATGAATACAAAATTGAAAAATTCATTGAAGAATCTTTGATGAAAATGCGTAGAATTAAAAAGATTAATTATATTGATTTGACTAAAATTCCTAAGGGTTATTCTGTTATCCTTAATGTAACAAGCATAAATGATGATATAATAACTAAGAGGGTGGAGTTGAGTAATAATGAGTAAAGGCATTTACGGGTATTGGGATAACAAAAAAGAATATGTGGCATATATAGGTAAAGATTCTAAGATTGATAACCCATTTAATCGAAATTATTACCATAATGCTCCATTTAACCATAATGCTCAACAAATTAACAAAGCATTGCAGAACAATCCGGATAGGTATGATTATTTTGTATTAGTGGAAGGAGATTTCCCTGAAGATGATTTAAATAAGATGGAATCTCAAGCAATTGAATTATTCAAAACATTTAGGTATGATTATCCTGAAAAATCTGTCTTTAACTTTACCAAAGGAGGAGAAGGTATGTTGGGTGTGATTCCACATAATAAAAATAAAAAAACACCTACAGAAATCAGAGATAAAATATCTGAATCCAATACTAAACATTATGCAAGGATTGTTAAAAAAGGTGGGAATAGATATGCAATAAAAAAAGGAAAAGATTTAATTAAAACATCAATAAACCCAAAGAGATTAATAAATTGGTTTAATACAACATATCCTGGTGAGAACTTGGAGTATGATGTTGACTTATTAAATTTGGATGTAAACATATCTGATGAGTTTATAAATCGTTCATTCCATATTGTTAGGAATGGATTTTGTGAAGATAAACAAATATTTTCTATTAAAAAAGGAAGTGAAATTTATAAATCATCTGTAAACATTAATACATTAAAAAGATGGTTTTTTAGTGAATATCCTTTGGAAATAATAAAAATGGAGTTGAACTAAGTATGGTAGGTGTAGTATACAGTAAAAAAGAGTATCCGGAAATATTCATGAAAGAATTACTGAATGCTCTTGCACAAAACCTAATAAGCAGACAAGAAGACTTTGAACGATACATACGTAACCGTGATGATATCAGTAACTTCTATGTAATGATATTATCCGTTGTCGCGGAAGCAATAGATGATTTATACGAAGACTTGGATAATGAATATTACAGTAACAAGGTAGATTATGCGGTTAAAACAGATTTAGATGACCTAGGTAAACTAATCAACTGTACCCGACCAGAAGGCACACGTTCCGCAGTGAAACTAAAATTCAAATTAAGCCAACCAGAAGAAAACGAAGTAACAATACCTGCCGGAATACTTGTACACTCCGATAATGGTTTAAGCTTCAAAACAGTTGAAGAATTATATTTCGGATTAACCGAAACTGAGAAAACAATCACTGCTTTATGCACAGTTAAAGGTTCAAGAAACCAAACCGGAGCAGACACCATAACAGTTATTGACACGGATTTATCTGATTATCTTAATGTAGCGATTACAGTTAATAATCCAAGTTCAACATTCGATGGTAGTGATCCGTTTGATGATGCGGATTATCGTACATTGTTACGGAATTGGATTTTGAAAAATCAACGAGGTAATCTTGTAGCATATACTGATTATCTTGACCGTGTTGATGGTTTAGAATCTTATGCATTAGTGCCTAATTGGGATGGTTCCGGTACTGTTAAGATTATTGTGGATTGTGATGATTCCGAGAAGATTATGCATAATATATGGGATGATTTGCATGATGAAGTGATTAATATTGATGGTGATATTTATATTACTTCACCTGAGAAGATTCCTATTGATGTGTCTACAGTAGTGGATGTGAATATTGACCGTGTTAATCCGTTCAGTAGTCAGGAGATGGAGGATATTAAAGGTAAGATTGTGGCTGCTATTCACCGGTATATTCATGGTGGTCTACGGGTTAATGGTGAGTATTTTAAAGGTTTGACTATTGGTATGGATTTTGTTCCGTTCCAGTTGGCACGTTTTGTTAGTGAGGAGGTGCCTTTGGTGCAGAATATGGAGTTCCAATTCCCTGGTAATGTTATTACTATTGAGAATGATGAGATTGGTATTCCTGGTGAGATTAGTGTTGTTATGAGATAAGATGGTGTTTTTTTATGAAGGATAGTTTACGATGGTTTCTGGGTAAGTTCCCGTTTTTCTTGGATAAGAATGCTGGTAGTAATTTCTACCGGTCTTCTTCTGTGATTAATGATGGTTTTAAGGATTTTCGTCAGGATTTGTTTAATACTCATCTTGGTCATCGTTTAGAAAAGAGGGTGTTGTTGTGGAAGGAGCAGGAGGATGAGTATGATTATACTATGAATTTCTTTGTTCATCTTCCATATTTGAAGATGGTTAATGTTTATGAAGAGGATGAGTTGATATATACTGAGTCTTATGAGTATGAGGATGAAGTTGATACTTTCATTTATTCTTATGATGCCTCTTCGGATAATGTGATTCCTACGGTTAAGTATCGTGTTACTGTGGAGACTTGGGAAGAATATGTTATGAGTAAAGGTTTCCCTGAAAACGATGAGGCTGTTGGTGATATTTTTGACCATGATAAATCTTTAGATGAACTTGGTGCTTTATATGATATTCCCCGTAAGCGATATGTTTACACGGAGTCTACTAGTTATGGTGAAACGGAGCCTCCTTATAATAATCGTTTATCTGAGGATGATTATCATTATATGAATCGTATATTGGGTTATATTAATCATATGTTGGATACTCCTTTGCCAGTGTTGGAGGTTTGGAAACTCTTTGGTATACCATTAGACCGTATAAGTCTTATTAATCGTGAAAGATACCTATGTAAAATGTACAGTAGTGTTAAACATGGCGGGGATAACTGGACACCGAAACCATGGGAACATAAAGACACTATGAGTTGTTTCTGGCCAGAACCAGTATTCTTCTTCGTGGAAGTGGATAATCATAGTCCAGTTTATGGTCAACGAATATTTTTTAGCTTCACTTTCATGAATATGTATGGTGAGGATAAAGGTAAAGATTACTTGATTGATGTTTATTTGGATGATGAATTAATTGAAACTGATATTGACCCTTTAGACGTATATAAATTCAGTACTAAAGGAGTTGATGATACTTACCCGTTAGTTTTCAAGTTCATCGCTAATCCTTTAGATACACGATATGAGGTTTTAGAGTCTGATGAGATTATTATTAATGTTAAAGGCTGTAATACTGCTGATTGGTATGTTGCAGTTGATGGTGATGATAATAATGCAGGTACTAAGGATAATCCATTCAAAACATTACCTAAAGCATTGAGTATGGTTGAAGGTTCAAGGAATGTAGTAGTGTTGAAGAATGGTACTTTCCCTATTAATAGTATGCAAACCATTGACACACCGACAAGTATTATTAGTTGTCAAGGTGCTGTTATCCGTGATGATAATCATTATGATTTCTTTAATATTCTACAAGATTGTAGCTTATACTTGATGGGTATTACTTTGAAACATAAGTGTTGTGAGATGTATGGTGTTGATCATTCATTTGTTAATAATAATCTTACTCAAAATCCTGTTTATTTAAGGATTAATCCGGATATTATGTGTAAACCTCCGGTTACTGTTAGGATTGATGATTTTATGAGGGAAATTTATGCCCATAGTAGTTTTACTGTGGAGGGTACTTTGTTAAATGCTAATGATGGTACTCCAATTAGTGATGAGGAGATTCAGTTAATTACAGAGGGTACTATTATTGATACGGATATTACAGATAATAATGGAGAATATGATTTTATCCATCGTTTGGATACATTAGGTGTTCATTATTTCATATTAAATCATGAAGAAAGCCAACATTACTGTATGGGGGATTCTAGGTTTTCAGTTACCGCTACTCCTATGCCAACGATTTTAACTTGTACAATGGATACTGAAATATTATTGGATGATGAGTTAGTTATTGCTTATGACCTTGTTGATTATTATGGTAATCCTATCACAGTAGGTACTGTTAAATTATATGATGGTTCAACAGTTGTTGCAAGTGTAACTGCCGGTCAGGAATTCAATTATATTCCTACCACAGTAGGTACACACCAGTATAAATTAACATGGGAGCATGATGAAACTTACATTCCATCTGAAACACCAGTAACTAATGTTGTTGTTCGTAAATATCATACTAATCTCCTACTTGAATGCTCTGCTACAAGTGCAGTTACCCCAAATGATAATGTTACAGTTACAGGTATTTTAACTGATGAAAGAGGCAATAAACTATCCGGCCAAACAGTTAAATTATACGATAATAATACATTGATTGCAACTAAAACAACTAATAATAATGGAGAAGTAACCTATACCAGTACATTTACTGAAGGCAAGCATATTCTACAATGGAAATATGAAACCACAAGAAAATACGATGCTGTAAACAGTAATAGTTACAGATTACGTGTTAAAACTGGTGGTACTGATAACATCAACTTATATCTTTATCCAAATAAGAAAATTGGTGTTACAGGAACCACTATCGGTTTGAATGTACTTGCATTAGACAATAATGGTAATCCAATTAGTACTGGTTTTAAGCTGACTAATACTTTTGATGATAATTGTGAGGTTATTCATGGTAATGCGTTATCTACTGGTAATGATGGTTGGTGGCATGGTAATTTAACTAGTAATGCTATTACTCTTTGTCATGGTATTTATATTCAGGCTGTGTCTACTGTTGATGCGGATATTTATAGTAATGTGGTGCATGTTTTCGATGTTGCTAGTCCGTTGTTGGATACTGAAGCGGAGATTTATACTAGTTTGACTTATTTTGATAAGAATACTAGTAGTATTCCGGTTAATGTGGTATTATATGATGAGGAAGATGACCCTTTACCATTAGAGAATTTTAGTGTTAAATTGGTTTCTGATGGTTCGGTGGTTTCTTCTACTAATGGTACTTCGGATGTACGGGGTGAAGCTACGGTTAATGTTAGTATTCCGGCTAGTGTACGGGGTGATGAAATCACTTTAAGAGTCGTGTATACTGGTAGGGCGAATGCTTATAATGGTTCTAGTGATGAATTAACTTTACCTTACATGTTTAGTCCAGTTTTAACATTTAATACTGGCAAGCAAGTGTATGTTGAGGGTGAATCTGTTACTGGTACATGTATCATTAAGGATGAGTTTAATACTGTTTTATCTGGTAAATCAATTAAACTCTATGATGGTACTTCATTGTTGGATACTCAGGTTTCTGATGTTGATGGTAAAGCATTGTTTAGTGTTGCTGGTTTAAGTACTGGTGAGCATAGTTTGCATTGTGAGTATGCGGGTACTGGTTTGTATCATGATGCGGTATCAAGTAATGTTAATATAATGATTAAGAAGATTACTTCATTAGATATTAGTGTGCCTTTGGTACTGGTTTATAGTGATGAGTTTAAGATTACTGGTACTTTAAAGGATAGTGGTGCTCGTGGTGTTGCTGGTAAGACTGTTAAGTTACTTGTGGGTTCTACTGTTGTTGATAGTTTAACTACTAATAATAGTGGTGTTGTGGAGTTTACAAGGTCTCCGGTGCATATGGGTACTCATAGTTTCCAATTGGTCTTTGATGGTACCGCAGAGTATGTTGAATCATCTTCCACCGTAGTTACAAGGGAGATTGGTAAAGAGACTAGTGTCTTGCAGGTTTCTTCACCAGTTAATGACCATAGTATTTATGTTGATGAATCATTATCTATTACTGGTTCTTTGGTTACTAATGATAATGAGAAGATTAGTGGTGCTTCTGTTGTTGTATCGGAGAATGGTAGTACTTTGAAGACTTTGACTACTAATAGTAATGGTGCTTTTACTGGTTCATTAACTGGTTTAAGTGCCGGTACTCATTCGTTGAAGTTTGAATTTGTATCAGATACTTATTATACTGGTTCTACTGTTACAAGGAATGTGATTGTTAATAATCATAGTTATAGTTTATCTGCTAGTGTTGACCGGTCTGCATTGCTTGTTGGGGATTCTGTTACTATTAGTGGAGTATTGAAGAAAGATGGTGTTGCTTGGAGTGGTCAAACAGTTACTATTAAAGACGGCACTACTTCAAAAGGCACCTGTACCACAAATAGTAATGGGGCTTATAGTAAGACTGTTACTGGTTTAACGGTCGGAGCACATAGTTTAAAAGCCGTTCATACTAATGCAGAGTCAGAGGTTAAGACTGTTAATGTTTATGAGGATATTGTTGTCGCAACAGTTACTGGAAATAGTATGACCTTAGGGACTGGTGATGGTCAATGGCTTGGTACTACTGGTGATGTGATAATTGATTGGGGTGATGGTACACAGTCTACTGTTAATAATCCAACTACGAGTTTAAGTCATATTTATACTGATGGAGAGCAGAGTCATGATATAACATTTATTGGGGAAGTTACAAGTCTTGGATGGGAATGTTTCGATAATTGTACTGGTTTAACAAGTGTTACTATACCTGATAGTGTTACAAGTCTTGGATATGCTTGTTTCTATAATTGTACTGGTTTAACAAGTGTTACTATACCTGATAGTGTTACAAGTCTTGAAAATGAATGTTTCGAGGAGTGTACTGCTTTAACAAGTGTAACAATACCGGATAGTGTTACAAGTCTTGGAGAGGAGTGTTTCTATCGTTGTAGTAGTTTAATTGATTATCAACTCTACTGGGCGGGTAATAGTATAATCACTTATGATAGTGAGAAAATGCCAAATAATACCAATACAATCTACATTATACCACAAGGAGAAATCAACAACTACACCAATAAAGGATACCCAACAGCCAAATTAGTCGAAAGAGGCGAAACACTAACACTAACAGCAGACAAATCCATAATTCAAAAAACTGAAACATCAACTGTTACTGCTACATTAAAACAATCCGGTTCACCATTAACTGGTAAAACCTTGAATTATCAAGTGAAACATGGTACAACTGTGATTAGTAGTGGTACGAAGACTACTAATAGTAGTGGTCAAGCAACCATCAGTTATGTTGGTACTGGTATCGGTGAGGTATCGGTGATTGTATCGTATGGTAGTTTATTGCAAGAAACATACGAACTTAAAGATGTATGCTTCTATGATAATGCAAGAACTGGTCAGAAAAATACTGATTGGACTAAAAGTTCCGATTCACTAACAGTAACAACAGCAGATGATGGAACAACAGTATCATCAACAAGCAATAATGAATATTTAACAGATACATCATTTACTGGTGATTTCAAAGCAACATTAAAAACATATGTAACTGGTAATGCTGTTAGAATAGCATTAAAAGATGAGAATGGGAATTATACAAGAATAATTTCTGTGACAAATGATAGGACAATATACTATGAAATCACTCGTATAAATGGAGTATATTCTGCTAAATATAGTTATGATGGTGTAACATGGACTAATAGGCCTTTTGAACTGAATAATGCTACGGGTACTGTTAAATTTAGTATATATATCCTGTTCCCAAGTGGAAGTAGTGGAACAAGAGCATTAAAATACTCTGATTTAATCATCGAACCAATTTAAGATATGTCCTATTTAAATAGAGTATATTACGAAGTTTAAAGTGAATATACTTTTAAATTTTTCCAATCTGCATTCACATTATTTCCACCAATACTTACACTTACATAAGGGTAATGTGTGATATTATTTATCGTTGTAGTTGCCGAATATACTTCTGTTGTTCCTTGTAGGATTTTAGCAGTTACATTTCCATTTTCTACTCTTAAATAAAATGTTAACCATGTATCAATAGGTAATGCATTACTTACTGTTTGATTATCCACAGCAACATTCTTGTCTGCTACATAATACCCTTTTGCTGATGCGAAACCGAATAACTGCACCCTGTCAATATCATTCAATACTCCGCTCGATACTGTGTCGGTTAGGACTATACCGAAGTTTGTCCCGCTATTTCGTTTCATATCACAGTATATTTCAAAGTTTGAGCCGAGACTGATACTATTTTTGAATACATATGCGAGATAATCACCAGTTGTTCCTTTGCTTATTGTATAATGGTCGGTATCATGTGTTAATGTTAATCCGTAACTGTTGTAAGTAGAAGTTTTATATGTTGCCCCTGTATCATAGATTTTATAGTCTTGAAGTTCGTATGTTTCTTGCAAAACCATACGAAACATAAACCATACCCCCAAAAAAAACATAAAAAGGAGAATAAAAGAAATGACAAAACAAAAAAGACCCACAAAAAACAACTGCAAATACATGAGAACCAAATACAATTGGACTCCTAATGACTACGATATGGAGTTTCCCGTAGAGGAAATACCATCCAACATCCCCACAGAAGACACCACAAACCTAACACTCCGACTACAAAAAAAATTCCCCATCACAAAAAACATCCACCTATACCTAAACGAAGACAACCGAACACTAAAAAACAATCTCACCACCCACACACAACTATACATCACCACAAACAACACAACAAAAGAGGTGAAACTATTATAAACACAACAATACATGGTGAATACACATTCACCACCACAATAACCACAATGTTCCAACAATACACGATAAAAATACACAAACACAACCTGATAACCCTACTCGGCGAATCATTCCTAATGAACCGACTAATAAACGACAAACTACAACCAATCGGATACATAGCACTCGGAAAAGGAACCGCAAGACCACAGAAAAAAGACACACGACTCGGAAAACAAACAATCCGAAAAACATGCAACAGTATAGTAGACCTAAAAAACAAGATACTAACACTATCATGCGACTTCGAAGCAAAAGAAATCCTAAACACAACCGAAATAGGTGTAATAACACAAGGCGACATACTAATAACCCACGACCTATACGAAACAATCACCAGCGATATCCTAGGAGCCAGTAACAGTAGTGTATACCTAGAATACAATCTAATATTCACCACTGGTGGAATAAGAAGCCAATGGAAAACATCAACCCTACGAAACAATGTACTATACACCTACGAACCCAACAAAGTAGTTAATGTAATAGAAAACAATACTAACAGCGGATACACTCGTGTAAACAATCTAACCGATTTAAACAATACCAAAGGAGCCTACTATTATGATATAGCATCAAAGAACCTATACATACGAACCACACAGAACAATACAATCGGCACTATCTCACGAATGGAGATAATCGTACAAACCAAATAAAAGGTGAAATTATATGAATAGTACATTATATACGCCATATGGTACAGCAAAACTAAAAAAACATGGATATTACCAAATAACTTCAATCAAGGAGGGAAATGGTGGAAAGTTATTACATCGTTTAATTTGGGAAGATTTCTATAAAAAACCAATTCCAAAAGGATATGACATCCACCATGTAGATGGGAATCCCACAAATAACAAAATTAATAACCTACAATGTGTGCTTTCTAAACTCCACCAAAGATTTCACAAAAAAAATAGAAAAGTTTCAGATGAAACTCGTAGAAAAATTAGTGAAATTAATAAAGGTAAGAAAGAAACCCTACGCCACAAACTAAATATAAGTAAAGCCAGTAATACTAGCGGATATTTCAGAGTACATAAAAAGAAAGACAATACTTGCACCCAAAAGTTTAGATGGATTTACTCATATCATGATGAAAACTCCAATAGAAAAGAAATAAGTAGTGTTGATTTAACTAAATTAGAACAAAAAGTAAAAGAAAAAGACCTTGAATGGTTTAAATTACAAGGAGATGAAAAACAATGACCGATTGTCCTCCAATCTACAAAAATCCCCAAATGGAATCATTTGGCGAAATGAAATACGTCCACAGTGAATTACTAGAACAATTCGGATGCAACGACGAATACCTCTTACAATTATGTAGGAAAATCGAATATTTAACCCCTCCAGCATGTAGAAAACATTTCATACTACAAGAAAGCTTCTACGAAGAAGAATCATACGGATGCACAGTACAAGGAGAAAACATACGATTCGACAACAACAGAAACAAACAAGTATGGATAGACTTCAACAACCTCAACCTAATAGACACCGTGAAAACAACAGCATTCATCGACCAAAGAGTACAAACCGACCAAACACAGAACACCTCCGTCGAAAAACAATGCACAATACCATTAACTGAAACATCAACCATAGACAGCACAACCCGTAATTATAGTCCATGGACAATAAGAGACCAACAAGGCAACGTAACCAGCGATGACATGACCTGTAATGAGTACTGGTATATTGGATTCGACCGAAACAGAAACTACGAAACCCGTCCAAACTGGCTAGCCAACCAACTCAACGGCGAAATACCCGGCATATCAAGGGCACAGACATTCAAAGCCAAAGAAAACGGACTACTAGAAAGCGTAGTATTAAATCTAAAAGGAGGAACCAACACCGGAACACCACTAGTAGTAGAAATCAGAAGATGCGAACGAATAAACAATGTATTACAACCAGTAGACAGCGACCAACCCGCACTAGCATACCAAGAAGTACGATTCAACAACACCGACCCTGGAGTATACAGTGTAACATTCGACCATCCACCAATAATGGAAAAAAACCAAACCTACGCAATAGTACTATTAAGCCCACTATCACATCACACCAACTGCTACTGGATAGGAGGATGGAACAAACACTGTCATGCTGATGTATACGAAGACGGAAACGCATTCTGGTCATGGAACTGCGGATACAACTGGGTAAGATACGGCAAAGACGAAGACGAAATAGACTACCACTGGGGAAAATACGCACCCCAAGACTTCGCATTCCAATGCCACATCAAAAAAATCCAGAACACCTACATAAAAAACAAAGACTACTACCTATACCTAAAACCAATACTATCCAATCCAGTAACCAAAGTAGAAATCAACGCCGACGACACAATCGCCGACAACACAACCACAATACAATACCAAGTATCCCAAAACGGTGTAAACTGGACAAATGTCGGAGACTCCAAAACAGTAACATTCCAAAACCCAAGAGAAACAACATTCATAAGAGCACGATTAAGAACAACAAGCACCAACACACCAAAAATCAACAACATACTAGTAACCCTAACAACCAACGCACCAACCAACATGTACGCAAAAACAAGAACCTACAACCCAAAAATCAACGGAGTACTATCCGCCAATGTATGGGGTAGAATCTTCGCACCATTCACAGTAGATCCAACAGTAAAATGTACTGCTGAGATTATATCCGAAAAACTTGTTAGTGAGAACTTCAGCATAATCGAACCCAACGACCTAATAAATTACACATGGATTGAAGATTTAGATGGGGATGCTATTAAACGTGCCAGTAACCTCACACAATATATAACAGACAATCCATCCGTAGTGAAAATATTACGTGAACATCAAGTATATGTTAAAGGTTTCATCACTGATTTAGCATTTGTTACACCACCATCTTATCCGATAAGAGAATGTAATTTAACACCTGCAGCGGTAGGTACTAAGAATATTGGTTACGGTGAATGGTATGATTATACTGTGGATTATGAGGAGGATACTTTAACTTTCCGTAGTGAAGTATTATCTAACCTCCCTAAAGGTACTTTAACAGTAACTTATAATCCAGTGTTTATTCAAGGTTTAACCGCGGAGGAGGTTGGTTTCCGTAATGCGAATAAGGAAACTACTGACGGTGATGTTAATGATGAAGGTTTAATCCTTGATTATTTCAAGGAGACTTTAATCGTGAATGATGATAATGTGGAGACTAGAAGATTACCTTTACGTGCTTTACCATTAGACCCAATCAGACATTTATACTATAATGGTGTGGAGTTGAAACAGGACCGGGATTATAGTATTGATTTTAATAAGAAGGAGATTGTGTTCCCTGTTATTAATACTGATAATGAGTCTAGTCGTTTGAATGTTAATGACCGTATTGAGATTATTTATACTCCGAATATTGATGATAATGGTATTAGTATTGCCTGGTATGCGACTCGTACGAATTTGTTGAAGCAGGTTAAAATCGAACCGTATTATATTGAATATAAAGCTTAAAATTTTGGGAGGTTTGTTAATTTATGAGATTTGAAACAAAGATTTATTCATATTCCGCTGATGAGAAGATAATCGGTGCTGAGGTTACAGTATATGATGAAGATGGAGATAAAATCGACAGTATCATAGTAACCGACGAAACTAGACTACAACAATTAGAAGAAGCATTAGAAACCATAGACGAAACCTACGTACAATACAATTCATTATACAGTATACTGGAAAACTTAGACGAATCCACACCAATCAATGCCACTAAACTAAATGGTTATCAAGGAGATGCATTCGTACTACAAGAAGAGTTAGAGACAATACTAACCAATCCAAAACCTCATGCATCACCAAACACCAATTACGGGCCTGCTTCAACATCAAATTATGGACATGCTAAACTTAGAGATAATTTAACAGCATCCTCATATGTAAGTGGAGAAGCATTATCCAGTCATCAAGGATATGTATTAAAAGAATCCATTGATGACATGAATACAGTATTCAAACACCAATTACACTCAAAATTCATGTTAGTGAAAAGAAATGGAGTAGTACAATTAATCATAAATGACTGGGATGGGGTTGAATGGTTATCAGGGAAACTTGGAATATGGATGACCGTATTCCAAATCCCAGAAGGATTCCGTCCAACCAATTTAAACAATGATTGTAAATACATCATGGCTCCTAATATTTTTGGTGCAGAGTCAAGATTAAGAATAAACATCGCTGAAAATAAAATCCAATTTATGAGCAGTGGTACTGATACAAGAAACATATACGCAGACATAACATGGATTACAGACGAATAAAAAAAAAAATTGGGGAGGCATTAATAATGGTAGATATTGATAATATACAAGATTTATTATGTAACATAAAAGACGCAATGAAAGATGTATTCATGCCAAGAACAGAATTAACAGAAACTTACAGTCCACTAGGACACACACATCCCGTTGACAATAGTCTATCTGGGACAAGTACCAATCCAGTACAAAACAAAGTAATCAAAAACAAAACAGACAGCATCGACACTGCAATAGCAGGTAAAGCAGACCGTGACCATACACACCCAAACGCATCAGAGAATAGTCCAGGATTCCTATCCCCTGCATCATTCCAAAAATTATCCAACATTGCCACAGGCGCAACAAAAAACGACCCTTACACCTCAAACCCATTAATGGATGGAACAGCATCACCTGGAGGAAACAACAATTATGCACGGGGAGACCATATACATCCAACAGACACCTCACGAGCACCAACAAACCACGCCACAACAGCAACCACTTATGGAGTATCCTCAACATCAAATTATGGGCATAGCATGGCCACCAGCACTACCCCAAAAGCATTAGCAACATCAGCAAGCCTTGGGAGTGAAACTGCAAAATTTGCAAGGGGAGACCATGTGCACCCGTTACCCGCAAATGCAAATTCCAGCACAAATGGGTTAATGAGTAGTACGGATAAAAACAAACTTGACAGCGTTGCCATCGGGGCTACCGTGAATAACCGTAATGTAAAATTAGAATTATTCTCTCCCGCAGATAATAATAACGGGCCGATTATTGAGATTGTAAGACATACTGGTTTAAGGTTTGATATATTCACCGAATTTGAAGAGGCAGTACCTTATAGTTATAAAGTCTACTATAGTCTCAACGGGTCAGTATACCATCGAGCTCATGGTGAACACCATATAATTGATTTACCTGCAGGGAGTTATCCTATGAATATGATATTCAAAGGGGGCGGACCATATAATCAAGCATACCGTTCCATAATACTAAGAGTAACAGAATAAAAAAAAAGACATGGAGTTGATTAATTTATGGGTTTAATAGATATAATAAAAAGCATACTAACATTTAACAAGAAACCAGCAAGAATAATCGTGGAAGACTTAACCAAAACCAATGGAGAATCCACACCATTAGAAATTGGATTATACAGTGAAGACATACCATTAACTGATAAAACATTAACAATCAAAATCAATAATGTAAACTATATTAGAACCACCAACAGTGAAGGCATAGCCAAGTTAAACATCAACCTACCTATCGGGGAATATGATACTCACATCACATTTGATGATCCGGATTATCATTACACCAGAAGCTTCTGTGAAGTTACAGTAAATCCAATAGTTGAATGTAATGATTTAAACATGTCTGAAAAGGATGGTTCCAAGTATACTGCTACTGTTAAGAATGGTAATGGTACTTTACTTGGTGGTGTTAAAGTATTATTCACGGTTAATGGCCGTAATTATGAGAGAATCACTGGGGATAATGGTGTAGCAAGCCTTAATATTAACTTACCCGTAGGAGATTATAAGGTTCTTACAAGAGTTTATAAGGTTTTAAAGGAGAATATGATTCATATAACTTCACCAGTACCAGTGAATGTTAATCATTATGGTTACTGGGTATTCGGTGGAGATATGAAGAAAGTAAACCTCGAATCCATGAAAGCATGTAATGTAACTGACCTTTTCTTGAATTATTATGCAATTACTACTCATGGTGAAGAAGCAGTCAAAGAATGGATAAATAAGGCTAATGGGTTAGGTTTACATGTACACTTATGGATGCAATGCTTCTATGATGGTGAATGGCATAACCCAGCAAGTACTGATTTAACCAGTAAAATAGAAGAAGCAAGAAGATATGCTAACTTGCCTGGTGTTTATGGTGTACACCTAGATTATCTAAGATATCCTGGTAATGCTTATAAGACTGAGGGTGCAACCGAAGCAGTTAACCGTTTTGCTAGACAGGTTCGTGAAGCAGTCGGGGATAAATTCTTATCATGTGCAATAATGCCAGAATCCGAGAATGAATACTACTATGGCCAAGATGCCGGGGCATTAGGTAGAATATGTGATGTTGTCATACCAATGCAATACAAGGGTAACTATGGAGCAGGGTCTTCATGGTTAGCATCAACTACAAAAATGTTCTCACAAATGGCTAGTATCTGGTCTGGATTGCAATCTTATCGTAGTGATGATGACCCATCCGTGTTAACTGAATCAGAACTACAAAATGACATCAATACATGTATAGGTAATGGTGCAAAAGGAGCAATCTTGTTCCGTTACGGTTTAAGTCCAGAAGTACACTTCCCATCACAACCAGCACCATCTGATAAAAAAGCTACTAGGATGGAAGGAACAGACATCAACATGACCTATAAAGATGGTACACAGTATCAATGTGCTGTCTATGATGATAATGGAAGAGTGGCTGGAACAGTAAACCTAACCATAAATGGTAGGACTTATTCTAGAACTCCTGACAATGAAGGTTTATACAAATTGAATTTAAATCTCCCATCAGGTAATTACACCTTGAATGCAAATTACATTGGAGACAATACACACTTACCATCAAGTGTAACTAATAGCATTACTATTAATGAACCAAAACCACCTGAACCTGAACCACAGAAATCAAGGTCAGAAAAAATACTTGATGAATTTGAAAAATACTTCGGAAGATGTGAATATATTGATGAGGCATTAGAAAAAATCCAAGGTAACGGTTATGCATTCTACTTCTCCGATGGATATAATATGTATGAAACCATTCGTAGAATGGCGAATTATGAAGGAGCAAACTGTTTTGACTCAGCAGAAGTATTCTACCATTTAGCAAAAGGAATGAATAAAAAATATGGTAGAAACTATGAGGTACAATACTTGGATGTATGGTGTCCGAAATCCGGTTACGACCATATCCGTATCCGTTTAAATACTGGTAGTGGTTGGTTTTACAGAGACCCTGCTTGTGTATTGGATGGTGGGGATATAACTAGTAACTGGTGTGGTACTTCTGATAATATTATTGAAGTGAATCCGGATTGGATTTATGATGGTGATTAAAACAGAATAGTTATATTTGAGTAATGACAAATATATTATTTGTAGGTTGGGTTTTCTTTTACTCAGCCCAACCTATCAACGCCTATCATAGTAATGGTAGGCAAAACAGAGTAAAAGGGCGTTGATTATTATGAGTAATAAAATAAAAACCAAATATGGTAATGCTTATATTAATAGTAATGGATACTATCAAATAATTGGTGGTAATAATAAAGGTAAAAAACTTCACCGTTTAATATGGGAAAATTTTTATAATATAACTATCCCTCGAGGATATGACCTTCATCATATAAATGGAGATAAATTGGACAATAGAATCCAAAATTTACAATGTGTAGAACATAAAACGCATGTTAGATTTCATGCTCTTAATGAATTTGAAGAAACAAAACTGAAAAAAATAAAATCCCGGAAAAGCCGGAAAGGGGTTCATCTTTCAGACGAACATAAAAGGAGTATTAGTGAATCAAAAAAAGGGCATGAAGTAACAACTGAAACTAAACTAAAAATAAGTAAAGAATTAAGTAAACATCAAAATACTAATGGTTATTTTAGAGTATACTTGTATAAATCTACCAACTGCAAACAAGGATTCATTTATCGTTACCAATACTATGATGAAAATGGTAAAAGGAAAGCAATACAAAGTGTGGATATTGACAAATTAAAAGAAAAGGTTCTTGCTAAAGGTTTAGAATGGATTGAATATTAGTTTTTATTTAGGTGAAAAAATTTCCAGATGATGCATCCACATATATGGAGGGTGAGCCGTCTTTGGAGTAGTAGCAAATATGAAACTTGGACGTTAAACTTTTCTTAGTAAAAAAATATTGAATATGGTAATTATTAATCGCTTCCATTTTATAATAATACTTCCTTTACACCATTTGAGGATTTTATTGTATTTGGATTCTATGCTAATCACTTAGTATTTTACCCTACTGGTGTGGGTTGTTGATGGATGTACTATATGTTTTTTCACCTCTTTTTCATCAAATGGGAGGCATAATATTCTCCCTTTGATGTTTTTTTTAAACCAGTAATATAACATTGTTATAGTAAATATAATATCCACATAGGACAGATATAATATCCAAGGTAGATAGTAGCATGTAACAGATAAGTTAAGTAGATGTTATAAACACATATTGGTTCAAGCAGTGTGCAGATATAACATCCAAATAATTAATCGATGTTATATATTCTCTTTGGTTGAGGCAGTATGACCATATAACATCCAATTATTATTACTTGTCAACTGCTCTCTACCACCAACAAAATATAAAAAATAAAGTAAATGTGATAAATATGAAAAATACTGATGAGATACTTGAAAGATTCTTCCATGAAAGAAACAGTAGTCAATCTACGGTTACAACATATACACGGGTCGCAGGCATATATGAAAAGTTTACTGGCAAGTCATTAGATAATTTATTGGATATGGCAGATGATGAAGAATACAATAACATACGATGGAAAAACACAGACACACGTAGATACATCATAACATTCCGCGAATACTTGTATGGGAAATATAATGTATCAACCGCCAAATTATACTTGACAGCAATCATAACCATATACAGACACTTCGAGATAACAATACCCTCACTACCATACTACTCCACCAAACATGCTAAAAGAACTGACCCATTATTGCCTGAGCAGTTACTTGATCGTGATATACTCCGAGAATGCATACAGATATCAAGTCCAGTAGTGAAGTCCCTGATACTATTCATGTCATCATCAGGAATAAGTCGTATCGATGTATTAAACCTAACAATAGAAGATTACTTGGAAGCTACAAAGGATTATCATACACACCAAGACTCCGTTAAGTATGCTATACGGGAAATGAGAGACTGTGAAACACCTATTATACCAATGTTCCATTTAACCCGTCAGAAAACGGGCCAACAATATGTAACATTCTGCTCACATGAAGCCGTTAAATCAATCAATGCCTATCTATTAACAAGGACAGAAATACTCCACCGTAACCAACCCTTGTTTAAAATACATGAACGATACTTCAATACTATCTTTGAACGATTAAACGAGCATTTTGGTCTTGGTAAAGTGGGAAACTGGAACCGTATCCGTAGTCATATGTTAAGGAAATACCATGCAAGCCAACTCGCAGAAGCAGGAATATCAACCGACCATATCAACCTACTACAAGGCCGAAAAATACCTGGAATAGCACACGAAACATACATACGAATAAAACCCGAAACCCTACGAGAAGAATACATCAAAGCACTACCACACATCGTAATAAGCGACGAAGACAGAGTAAAAACAGAACTAGAAAAAGTAACAGACCGTAAAGATGAACTAGAACAAAAATACGATAACATGATGAGTCGAATAGAAGCATTAGAGAATCTAACATGGGAAGACGCAATGAAAGAATACTGACAAATATACTGTTTAATTCGGTATCTGTTTTTACTACAAAACGGATACCTAATAATATTCTATTTCTTGGAGATATAGAACATTATCTAACTTTTTAGACACTTTTCAATCGGAAGATTTAAATATATCTTCAATTATATTATCATATGGTGATAATATGCCAAGACCAAAAAAAGAATATAATTTAAATGCAAGACCATGTCCAAATGGGAAATTTTATACAAAATTTGAAACAAATTACATAGGAACTCTAACCGAAGACCAATTAGAAGTAGTTAAAAAAACTATTGCAGAATATAAAGACAAATGGACTTCCAAAGAAATGTTAAACCATTTCCAAATGTTATTTGTTGATAAAAAAAGAGGTAAATTAGTCAGTAAAGGAATGAGAAAAAAAGAGTACACAGTAAGATTATCAGAAATGGTAATTGCCAAGAATAACGAATTAGCAAAACATTTCCAATGCACCGAAGATGAAATGCTAACCAAAGTTATTAATGACAAGTACAATGAAGTATTTTAGTTTTCATTGTATTTGTATTTTATTTTTTTCCACTATTTTTTAACCACAACATAAGTACATTAATACTTGTCAAATGCTCTCTCACTAACATATTTATTTTATATTGTAGACAAAAAATCTATTGTAAAACAAACAATTATAAAACACAAAAAACAAAAAAAGTATTATGTAAAAAGATGGTGTCGGGTCGTAGATGTTGCAGCATCTCACCGACACCCTGCTTACATAAAAACAGATTACCTAACGAGGATAAAATGAATCTTGTAAGCTATAATAATATAAGATTAAAATGCTATTTAAACTTTGTTTTATATGGCTCCACAAGAAGTGGTCGTTCTCCTATGTTAGCGAGAGCTATCGACTATTTTTATCGTGTTTCAAACCGTTTAAAAAAATATAAGAGATGGTTTTATTCTAATTTTTTAACTATTACTGATATTTCACCGTCAGTAATATCAACTTTCCAATCCATTTTATCCCCTGCTTGTACATTAAGTACTTTAACTATTTCTTTGGGTAATCCTACACGGAGGGATTTGGATTTTGGGTTCGCATAATTGATTTTTGATGTATAGTTAAACATTATCATACAACTCCTACTTTTGTGTGTTGTTATATTAATATTTATAATTAGGTAGTAATAAAGATTACTTTTTAAAAAGTAACCTAAAAAGTAACTTTTATATAGTAGTAAAAATAAAAGATATAATTACATGAGCAATGTAGTTGCAGCTACAATCAACTCATGACTAAAACCTAACGAGGTAGAAAAAATGAAAAAAATATTATTAGATGGTGATATCGCCGTCATCGACGGTAAAGAATTCACTACCGAACAAATAAAAACTTTTTTAACCGAACGAATTGTCCTAAAAAGACAATTAGAAACCGTAAAGAATATTGCAAAAGGAGAGGTGATAGAATGAACACCCCTCCAACTATTTTTGAAGACATACCATATGATGAAGTTGATCAATACCAAGACTTCATCGGAGGATACACTGAAACCTCCGAATTTGAATTCATGTCAGATGAAGAACTCGAAGCCTTAGAAAAGGAGGTATGGGGATGAACTACATCATAGCATTAAACCCAACCCGTCCAAGAAGCAGACTATACTGTTTATGGAATTACACCAATCAAACCCCATTAAAATACAGTATACGTAAAAGCATACTTGAGAAACTTAAGAATCGTCTTGAGAACGGGGAAATAACTGATGATGATGTTATCTATTCTAAAGGTGATTATAAGATGATTGAGGCTTTAATTACTGGTGGTGATGACCAATGAATGTCATCCCACAAAAAGTCCATCTAGTAGACCAAGATGAAGGAATCTGCATGGTGATGTCAGGTAAAGGAACAATTTATCCTGTTGACTTAAACCATTACTGCAAGGACATCAATGTCGGGGATACTGCTTTTGTTACTAAAACTTTAGATGGTAACTGGGCTTTAGTTGATGTTGAATCAAAGTATCCTAAACCTTTGGATGTTTGTGAGTTTCCAAGGGACAATAATAATTGTCTTAATGTAGTTCAACACTGCAAATACTTGGAAGTTATACAAGACATGTCAGAATCTGAAAGAGTCGAGTATGATAACCATCTACTCAAACTCTTTATTGAAGATTATGGTATGAAAAACACATTAAAACATCGTTACGCTCAACTTGGCTATGAAGTATCAAGTGATATGGAGCCAGCCAGTCAATCTACTTTGGAGGATTATTAATATGTTTACACAGCTATTTCATGTTCTATTAAGTAATTTATCCCAATTTAAAACCTCCAAAGTAGAACCAGCCAGATTAAGTAAGAAGGTGGAGAAATCCACCTTCGAACAATTCTGTGATAAAATATGCCCATATGTATTACTATTTGCATTAGCTACAATCTGCATATTACTCTTGGTTATTTTAGTGAAGTATGGGCATAGTATCACAGGAACAGAAGCGAATGGTTACTATTATCACTTAACAGACTAAAGGAGGTGAATAAATGCTTTTTATTACGAACGGCTATAGTGATTCAATGCAACGCGACCCCTCAGTAAAAATAATTAACTACTCTTTATCTGAGGAACAATTCATCAACATAATCCACAATACAGATTATGTTAGTATTATCGGGCATGAGAATATTGCTGAATACTTGACACAGATGACAGGTAAAGAAATCCACAAGAACCGTCAAGGAATAACCTTGAATTACGGGGATGAGGTAATCTGCATTAGCCTCATGGGTCGATTACCTGAGCATGTACGCCACATTGAATTTGATGGACGAGTGAATTTCACATATAAAAGATTTGAGAAGCAGTCTGCTGAGGATTTATTAAAATCTGAACAGAGAATAAATGAAATGATAAAAATAGAAGGAGAATGAGATACTATGGCATTAAAAAGTAAAGAAACAACTACACCAAGTGTAGTGTTCAAGAAAAGAGGCTCCACGAATAAGAAAAAAGTCCTAATCTACGGAGCAGACGGAAGTGGAAAATCCACATTCGCAGAAACCTACTGTAACAAACATGGATTAAACCCAGTAGTATTAGACATAGAAGACACTAATTACACGGACTTACCTATGTTAAACGAATTCGATTTATCCACAGATAAGAAAGCATACCTTTTCATGAAACAAGTACTCAACGAGATTGAAGAAATGGACTTTGACACCATAATAATCGATGGTGTTGACAGTTTAATCGAATCATTCATCAGTAGTGCAGCAGGATTGAAATGTTATGCTGATCGTAGTAAAACCTTCATCAGATTCATCAAGGATTGTTTGAAAACTGGTAAGAATTTGATTTTTATTGGTCAATCCCCGGTGGATTTAGATTATTATAAAGGTACTGATACTAAACCGAATAGTTGCATTGTTAAATTAAATGCAATGGTGAATGAGAAGTACCGTATTGGTGATAAGTATAAAGCCGAGACTGTGAAGTATCGTGTATACGATGGAGGAAAATAATCCTCCAATTTTATTATTGAGGTGAAATATTATGATAGATTGTGAATTATTCAAATACACTCCAAAAGAACTAATAGAAGCTAAACTCTACACATTCCAAAAAATGAGATTAAAACAAGGAGTAATCATCAACTTAAAACAATTAATTAGTTTAGAAGAAAACAGATTACTCTTGGAAACTGATTTCAAAGAAAAAGGATTAACTAATGAAAAGCAACGTACTGCTTACATTAATAATGAGTTAAGAGAAAAGAAAAGAGAATTAGAATGGTTGAAATATGATTATGCTAAATTCACTGATGATTTAGCTTTAATCAATGACTTATTAACAATATACAAAGGAGACTAAAATTATGGCATTAAAAAGCAAAACAAATGAAGAACCAACCGTAGAACAGATTTCATTCGACGACCTCGAATTCGATGCAGAATACGTCGACGAAGAAGAAATGAGTGTAAAAAAATACTACACAATATCAGGTAAAGAATCCCAATACGAACCAGAATGGGAAAAAATGAAAGCATCAGAATTAGATATTGATGATGAATTCGATGGAAGACCAGAAATCAACATCTTCGAGAACGATGATAAAACCTACAATGCACTCCGAGTCCGTGTAATGGATGACGGAAGCATATTAGATTTATATATCAATTATCCGAAGAAAGACTGGCCATATGTTAAAAACATTAACAAAGGATTCGATTTCTACCGTCCACTATTCGACTTCATCTACAGCATACTCAAATTCCGTGATGAACGCAATGTAGTCGACAAAAACGGTGAAGAAATCAACAAATTCAACACCGTAAACCTCGAAACCTTTGCTAAATACGTTGACAGTATGGAACGAGTATGGGTGAAAATCACCGAAGGAAACACCGACAGCGATTACAACAGTTGGATGATAACAAGAATGGAGTAAGTAAATGGTGGCTGTACGTGGGAGACCTCTATTAAAAAAATACATCAAAGACACTTACGGAATTGATGTTACAGAGGAAAAAATTAGTATTGATTACTATGATTTAAACTGTTATGTTATAGATCGTACTGGTAAAGATTTCTGGGAAATGGAACTTTACAAGTATATTGATAGTTTCAATACTGATTCCACCACTTACAAATTAATCAATGTACCTGAAAACATAACTCTCCATGAATTGTCAGCAGAACATAACAACAAATGGATAAGTACCAAAGCCATGATTAAAAACATAACTGATGTAAGAGTTGATTTGAAAACAGCTTCTTATTTATGTAGGGGATGTAATTCCGTTTATCGTGTACCTATTGCAGACCCTATCCAACCAGTAACAATTCCAATCTGTACTAATCCAAATTGTGGGGATTATTCTACTTCAAAAGGAATGGGTTTAGATAAAGATACTTGTGAGTATAGGGATTATAAATTGGTTAAACTTGAACAACCATTAGAGTTAAGGAATGGTGGGGCAACAAGAGAATTTAAAGCAATATTGTTAGATTCACTTGCAAATCCCAACCTTACCTTAAAACCTGGTGATGTCTGCGATGTTACCGGCACATTCAAAGTAGAACCAAGAAAGAAAAATGGTAGAGCAGATGGATATGAGTTTTTAATTCATGTTCATAATATTACTCCTGTTGAAGATGTTTTTGAAGATACAAGGATAACTGAAGATGATATACAAGACATCAAAAACCTATCTAAAAAAGATGATGTTTTTAATTTATTGGTTAACACTTTAGCTCCTGAAGTTTATGGTCATGATTTGATAAAGCAAGGGATACTTCTTTCATTATTTGAAGGGAATCGTCCAGATGATGATACTTTTAAAACTGCACAGATGGATAGGTGGACAATACATATTTTGTTAATTGGAGACCCAGGTATAGGTAAGTCTCAATTAATCCAATCTGTGAAAAGATGCGCTCCTAAAAACATTACTATTGCTGGTACAAACACCAGTCAAGCAGGTTTAACTACAAGTGCAGTTAAAGATGAGTTAACTGGGACTTGGGCAATCGAAGCAGGGGCTATTGTATTAGCAGATACTGGAGTATTATGTATCGATGAATTTGATAAGTTAAGTCCATCTGCACAGAAAAGTCTTAACGAACCCATGGAACAATTAGTGATAGGTTCTGCAAAAGCTGGACTTGTTCAAACAATGACTGCAAGAACATCTGTAATTGCTGCTGCTAATCCAAAGTATGGTAAATTCCGTAAGGATAAAGACATTGCGGAACAATTGGATATTGCAGATAGTACATTGTCAAGATTTGATTTATTATTTGTACTTGAAGATAGTATCAATGAAGATGATGACCGGGAACTTGCAAAAGCATTGTTGAATAAGGAGTTTGTTGTTGATGAATCTGAAACTTTGGATTTGGATCTATTCAAGAAGTATATTACCTATGCTAAGGCGAATTGTTTTCCTGTTTTGACAGATGATGCGAGGATATTACTTCGTGAGTTTTATGTTAATACTCGTCAGGCAGCTAAACAATCTGATGATGGTAAACCAATAACTCCAAGAGACCTTAAAGCATTGGAGCGGTTGACTATTGCAAGTGCAAAATCTGAATTGAGATGTGAAGCTAATGAAGAAGATGTTGAACGAGTTTTACAGATATATATTTATGGTTTGGATAGTGTAGGTTTAACTCCAGAAACTGCTGGAGCATTACAGATGGTAAGGTCTGACAAGGAAAATGAAGTTTTTGATAAGATTAGGAAAATGCTTGATGAAGAAGTTGATTTTGAGGGTTTCCCTTTATCTTCTCAGACTGAAGAAAGGATGAGGATGGAATGTGAGATTGAGTGTACTAATACTCGGTTGAATGGTGATGATGTTTATGATGAGGTCATTTCTGAAATTCAGAAAAGTCTCTAAGAGGATTTTGAAAATCATACTACCATACTACTTAGTGGTATGGTGGTATGATATTTTTGTGAGGGTGTTGCCTCTGTGAGAATTTAGTATTACTTTGAGTGGGTGAAAGTATGAAAAGTAAAATCACAGTATCAATAGACAGTGAAGTTTTAGAAAAAGCAAAAAAACAGATGCCGAATATATCTGAATTTTTCAACGAATGTCTAATACAATACTTGGGTTTAGCAGATGGAATTTATCCAACAGCAAATGCCCAGGACATTATAACTGACATTAGTAAATCACAAGCAAAACTGTTTATATTGAATCAAAACTATGATTATGAAAAAGCAAAGAAAGATGTTCACGATGAAAAAGTCAACAGAGCATTACGTAAGCTCTGGAACGAATATCGTAAGAACATGATTGTAGATGAACAATCAATGTCAGAAGCATTGGAAATATTACCTGTGGGTGCTGAAACATTGGAGGATATGCTTGATTTCGCTTATGCGAATCAAGAGGAGTTAGGTTTAAACTTCACATGGAGTAAACTCTATGAATTATATGAAAACGAAGAGGTGGAATAATGAGGGAAAAAAAATTAATTAATGTTCCATTTAGTGGAACAGGAAGTGTGCCTTTAATCAGTATTGGGGGAGCAAATAAAGGTGTTACATATATGCGATTGGAGACCGAATATTTTAAGAGTTTTTATGTTAATGATAATGCTGATTGTATACAAATTATATTCAGTAACATAGATGAAGATTGGATTAAAGACTCTGAAAAAAGAGGATTTGATTTAAAGAAAGCAATATATGCTACAATGAAAGAAGTATGGCAATATCCATCACAATATTCTTATGAGAAATGTTACTGTTGTTTTTCTGGAGAAGAAGTGGAAGATATGGATGGGCATTGTTACACTAATACCGGATGGGACCATATCTCTAAAGAAGAGACGCACCCAAACTTCTCATTGAATATATTCTCATATAATCCTGCTGACTTTGCCACATACCCTCCATTAAAAGACTTTGATTTAAGGAGAGAAGGAAAAGTATCTCTAACTTGTAAAATCAAAAACATCCAAAATCCAGTACTTGATGGAAGTATGTATAGTCAAAATGTTATAGTTTATGATAATAACACCAATAAAACAATTAAAGCAACATTCCATGATAATTGTGCTGATTTTGATAAATGGAATAAAGGAGATACTATCCGTTTAATTGGTGCATTAAACAATGATTTTAAAAGACCATTATCTATTGCCTATGCTGTTAAAATAGAAACTGATGATTCCCCAATCATTACTAATAGAGATTCTGAAACTCCAGGTTATAATGAATGGAGAACCACTATTGTTAACCGTGATAAAAAATGTGTCTGCTGTGGATTAGATAAACACTTGGAAGCTCATCATTTATTCGGGTATAAAGAGAACCCATCACTTGCAGTAAATGAATCTAATGGAATTACATTATGTAAATTTTGTCATGATAAGTATCATAGTGTTTATGGTTTGAAGGATATTAATCCTGTTGATTTTGTTGATTTTATTAAACGTTTTGGAGTGAGATAATTATGGATGTGTCTAGTGCTGATTTTTGTAAGTTGACTGTCCAGGAAGTTGCGGATATGTTACTTGATCATGATAAGAATCGTGTCTTGTGTCGTGGATGTGTTGATGGTAGATTGTATGGTTTACGTGTGGAGTTGATTCCTGATGAAGAATAGTGGTGTGTTTTTGTTGGATGTTGATGGTTTTTTGGATTTTGTGGATAAGATGACGGAGTTTTATAGTGGTGAAGTGGAGGTTGTTAGTGATGATTAAAGCGATATTGGAGTTGAAGAAGTATAATAGTCGGTTGACTACTGTCTTGAATGAATTAGAGACATTAGAGGATGGTGTTGATATGGATTATACGTATACTGTTACGGGGTTCCGTGAATGTGTGCTGATGTTAGAGAGTAGGCGAGAGTCTCTGCAAAGGAGAGGTAGGACATTATAATGCTTATTTGATTATAAGAAGTTTAAGGAATCCTTTTTGTTCTGGTTTTCCGATTACCCTTAAACTTGAAAACTTAAAGGTAAAACCATATGTTATTTCAAAAGAATTGAAAAGGAGACATTAAAATGGAATCACAAAAAATTGATGCATTAAGGTTTTTAGGAAACCCACAACAATGTGTACTTCCACTATATCAAAGACCATATTGTTGGGAAAAGAATTTAGAATGTAAAGTGTTATTTGAAAACCTATATTACATAGGTACTTCAGAAGATAGGGCTAATTGGTATTTGGGTGCAATTGTCTGTCAAGATACTGGCGGAAACTTAGCAAACCCTGTATTTGTATTGATTGATGGGCAACAAAGGATTACCACATTAACAATCCTTATCTGTGCAATAACTGAATATTTAAGAAAACATCCAAAAACTAAATTAGATGAAGTTAAAAACTGGGATAGTATGTTAAAAACATATGTGGTTAATTCAGAAGCAGAAGGTGATAAATGGTATCGTTTATTATTAAATAATGAAGATAAAGAAGACCTTAAAGAATTAATCTATAAAGTCTCAAAGGGAGAGGATGTACCAAAATACAAAGGAAAATCAAATATATTTAATAATTTCCATTGGTTTAAACGGAAAATTAATAAAAATAACATTAAATCAATCTATGAAGGATTAAAGAAATTAGAAATAATTTTAATCAGTTTAGATGAACATGATGTTGCACAAAATATATTTGAAACTTTAAATGCTACTGGTAGAGGCCTAACAAATATAGATAAGATTAGAAATTATCTATTGATGGGGGTATTATCTGAAAAAGAAGCGGAGGCATTGTATAATTATTATTGGAGGCCAATGGAACTTTCATTTGAAGAGAATCCAATTAATAATAAAAATCATATAGACCATTTTGTTAGATATTATTTAATGATGAAATTAAAAAGACCAATTACCACTAAAATGGTTTATGATGATTTTAGAATGGTTTCAGATAATTTTGAGAATGCTACTTTCTGTATTAAAGAATTAAATGAATTTTCAAAATATTACCTTAATCTGTTTGGGAATTTAAATAAATGCTCCGAGTTTAAAAAAGAGTTTAAAGAGTTATATGTTCTTAGAATGAGAGTATTTGCTCCATTTTTAATGAAATTGATTCAACAGTATAAAAATGGGGAATTCACTAAGCAAGAATGTTCTAATATATTCAACTTATGTGTCGGGTACTATTTAAGAAAATCTTTATGTGGATGGACTGGAAATTCCGCAAAAGACCTTTCTCTAAAATTATTGAAAGTTATTGAGAATGGCGGAAACTACTCAGATATATTAGAATTTATGGTAAACTTAAAATCTAACGATAGAATGGTATCTGACTCTATGTTGAAAGAATTCTTTGTAGTTGATTTTAAAGCATATTCTAAAAACCATTTTGTATTCTCTAATTTGGTTAACTTCAATAATACCGCAAGTATAGATACTTCTGATTTAAAAGTTGTTTGTTTATTTAATGATGTGGATGTAGAATATTCCAATCAAATTGGTAATCTTACTTTGGAGGGTATTGATTTGTGTATGGATATTGAAGCCGAAACCAGTGAGGAGTTCATAGATAAAAGAACTGAAAAACTAATAGATATGATTTTAAGAGTATGGGAGTATCCAACTCTCTAAAATCATTTTCTTTTATTTTATTTGTATTAGCAATTAAAAAGGGAAAAGGGGTGTGATAAAAAATGAGTGATGGTGTGCCGTTAGCAACAGTACAAATCAATGATAAACAATGTACTTATTGTTTGGAGTGTACAACGGTTTGTCCGTCTGGTGCTTTAACTTATGATAAGTGTTTCGAGCATGATAGTAGTATCTGCACTAACTGTGAAGAATGTATGAGTATCTGTGAAGTGAATGCGTTAAGTATAATGGAGGTATATTAATATGATTAGATTTGAATTAGCGAATAATAAGATAGTGAAAGATTGTTTGGAGACAGTATGTTTGATTATTGATGAATTAGTGTTTGAATGTGATTCCGAATCGATTAGATTACGGGCTTTGGATAAAAGCCACATCACATTTATCGACCTCAACTGGGATGAGAGTATGTTTGATATGTACCAATGCAAAGAACCATGTAGTTTTACTGTTGATGCCAGTGAATTATTGAAAATCATCAAAAGAATTAAAACTGATGATGTCCTAAGTGCTGGTTTAGATGAAGGCAACTTGATTTTAAAGTATAATGGTGATAGTGTCCGTACCTTTAAACTTCGGTTGATTGATGTTGAGTATGAGACACCAGTACCCCCAACAGTAAACTATCCAGTACATCTGAGTATACCAACAGATGTATTCAACGATGCAATAACAGATGCTGAATTATACGGGGAGAAAATCAGCTTATCCTGTGATAATGACCACTTCATAACATCAGCAGACGGGGAATTTGGTGTAAATCATAACCGATACTTACATGGTGAAAATATTGGGGATTATGTCAAATCCACATATAGTATTCCGAAGATTAAGGAGATGTTAAAAGCCAAAGGATTAAGCCACGAAGTACGGTTAGGTTTAGGTGATGACCTACCATTAACATTAGAGTATCATTCACCAACGAATGATTACAAGTTAGGCTTCCTATTAGCACCACGCATTGAGACCGATGAGGAGTATTAAACCATGGGATTCATTATTAATGTCGCAGAATTAATGCTACGACAATTTCTACCAAGACCACGATCAAGGTGTACCTTACATGATGACAGAGCAGAGTCTCTCAATGAATTAAAGATAATCCATGTAACCGCGACAGATGGGGATTATTATGACGGAACTAACACTTGAATACTATATTGACTGGTTCAGTAGGAATCACGAAATCATAGACTTAGATAAACGAGTTAATGGGATTATAGTAGCAGACCTTGGAGCAGATTATCTGGTGTTAAAAGAGGAAGTGAACGAATGAAATATTTCAGTATGTTTAGTGGAATAGGAGGATTTGAATATGGAATGGAACAATCAAAACACGATTTTGAATGTGTTGGATTCTGTGAGGTAGATAAATATGCCATATCAATCTACACTCGACATTTTCCAACCCACAAAAACTATGGAGACGCAACCAAAATACATACAGAAGACTTGCCGGACTTTGAGTTC